>Ga0065721_10004954_pt1 | contig 21453 bp, 13 predicted proteins | sample Mesricmetagenome_FD_59108 | JGI IMG/M metagenome (GOLD analysis project Ga0065721, IMG submission 59108) | Mesophilic microbial community from rice straw/compost enrichment Sample: eDNA_1 v2 (version 2) | ecosystem: Engineered > Solid waste > Grass > Composting > Bioreactor | place: USA: Davis... | reverse complement strand
GTCCAAGATCGTCGACTTCCCGCGGTCTGCGGCGGACTCGAGCAGCTCGCGGAGCGCCTCATTCCCGATTGCCGGAGAGTACGGCTCTTCCTCGCGCGTCTCTTCTGTCGAAGCTTTGCGGATATAATGCTTCAGCACCCCCTCTTCGCGCAGCGTGCCCAAATACTGGTGTCCGGTTCCCTTGGCCCAGCCCTGCAGATCTGCGAGCGAACCTTCGTCCGTCGCCTGGACCTCGATCACTTCTCCCGGCTTTAACGTCTCCAGCGCTTGCTTCGTTCTGACGACAGGCATCGGGCAAGCCAGCCCTTTGCAATCCAACGTTTGATTCGCGACGACTGAACGCGTCATTCTCCGAGCCCTCCTTTTTATACCCCACATGGTATGTTTGAGTGCATAAAATAATACCCTATAGGGTATGTTATTGATCATAAAGACAAAACGTGCATTTGTCAACGGACTTCCGAAAACACTGTCCGCCGGCGCCGCAGGAACAAAAGTTGTTCGCCCCTTGCCCAGGCGTCTCCCGCACATACGAGCCGGCGTCCCCGCGCACGAAGAAGCCGCCCCAAGCTCCGGCGAAGGGAGCGGGCGGCTTGCAACGATTCGCGTTACAGCGGCAAAGTCAGCCGTTTTCTATTCTCGAAGTAGACGATTTCCGTATAGCCCGTTCGCTTGGCAAGCTCGGCCGCTTCGTCCAGCAAAGTGCCAATGTCGTCCGGGTAGTGGGAGTCGGAGCTCAGCGTGATCGGAACGCCGTGCTCGTGCAGCTTGGCCAGAAGACTTGGACTCGGGCACATCTCCTTGACCGGATAACGGTAAGCGAGACCCGTATTGATCTCCGTTGCCACGCCTGCACGCTTCAGCGCCGCGGCGAGGTCGTCGTACAAATCGATCAGCAGGCTCTCGTCCGGCCTGTAGCCGAACACCTTCAAGTTGTCGAGATGCGCGATCATATCGAACAATCCGGAGTCTGCCGCCTGCTTGACGTGCTCGAACGAATATTTGTACAGCTCCAGCAAATCCTTGCTCTCGTAAATCTCCTTCACTTCCGGGTTGTCGAACCCCCAGCCGTCCAGGAAATGCACGCTTCCGATGACGTAATCCAGCTCATACCGATCCAGCAGCGCCTTCAGCTCCGCCTCTCCGCCCGGGAAGTAATCGGCCTCCACGCCGATGGAGAGCGGATGCCCTTGGGCCTGCATGTTGCGCGCCGCGCCCAGAAAATCCTCGATCGAGCACATCCGCACCCTGTCGAACCAGTAGCGCTGCAGCCGCCCCAACTCGCTGTCGTCCATCAGAATATATTTTTCATAATAGCCGCGAAACTCTTCGAACCGATACAGATGGTCGACCATGCCGAAACGCTCGATGCCTTTTTTCCGACCTTCGATCAAATAAGCTTCCATCCATCTTTCCGCAAAGCCGCCCTCGTCGAGCCGTTGTTTCAGACGTTCGATCTGGTGCTCCATCCACTGCAGCGTATTTCGGTCCCCGCGCGGCTCCGGTTCTCCCGGCACGACTTCCAGCGCTTTGGCCGTTCTCTGCAGCCAGTTAAAGGAGTAAGGCCCCTCCTCCAGATGAAAATGGAAATCGACTTTCATTGCCCTTCCTCCTTGTGCGCAGCCCCGAGGGCTCCTCTGTTCCGAGCTTTAGCCCGCGAAACCCGGAATCGGACCGGGAGTCATGACCGCAGTCGGCTCTACGCCCAGCAGCTTGCACACCATTGGCGTAACGAACAGCTGAGGCACATAGTCGTCGGTATAGATGCCCGGAGCGAAGGACGGGCTGATCGCGAACAGGGGAACGTCCCGTTCCGCCGCGCCCGTTCCGCCGTGATGGCCGAACTCGTTCATGCCGTGATCCGCGGTAATGACGATATGATAGCCTTCCGACATCCAGATTGGCAACAGCTGCGCCAAAATATTGTCGACGCCAAGCGTGCGGCCGCGGTATTGCGCCGAATCCGACGTGAACTTATGTCCTGCGTCGTCGATGTTCATCGAATGAATGTACAATAAATCCGGATCGTACGTTCTTCTCAAATATTCCGCGTCGAGGAACAGGTGGGAGTCCGGGTAGACGTCGTCGAAGTAAAATTTTCCGTGTTGAATCGGCTTGTCCAAGTCGTGCTGCTCGCGGTCCGTCAAATAGTCGAACGGAGCGCTGTTGTACAGCTCGCTGACCCAGTGATAAGCGGCGGCGGCCGTCGTCAGCCCTCTCTCCCTCGCCAGATGGAACAAGCTCTTGTTATGGGACAATCGGACGACTTGGTTGGAGGTGATGCCGTTCTGCCAGCTCGGAGTTCCCGTCAGAAGCACTTCGTACAGAGGCCGGGACAGGCTGGGCAGCTCGGACTTGACTTTGTACAGCGCCGCTTTCCCTTTCTCCACCAAATGATAGACGTATCCAAGCTGGGCTACCGCGGTGTCGTAACGCAATCCATCCAGAACGACAAATATGACTTTGGACAAGTATAAAACCTCCTGTTGTTTTTCCTTGGTTTTAATTGTTTTACTTCCTTGTTTTCTGTATTATACCTGTCCAAAGATTAACGAATCAACAAATTTGCGTTAAATACATGTTAAATATGCGGAAAATTTACGAGATTGCGGCGTCCGCCGCACGATTGCTTCCGACAGTCCGGCTTTCGCCGCGAAGCAGCCACAGCAAATGCAGCGTTAAAATCAACAATAATTGAAAAAAAGAGACGCATCTCCGCTGGAGACCGTCTCATGGATTCCTGAACCGACCGTTCTAACTTCTTACAAATGCGTCCTCGATATGTTTCTTCATAAGCTGGAACGAAATTTGCTGAATGCGGCAATTAGCCGGATCCCAGATGCGCACCAGCGAAAGATCCGAAGAGATGGCGAACAGAATCATCGCGTGGTCGGGGACGCCGAGCCCGATCGGATTGCCTTCGCCAAGCGTCTGAGCGACGAATTCAGCGGTTAATTGATCGTTAGTTATTTCAGTGATCGGGCATTGGACAAGCTGGGCAAACTCCGCCAATTGATTGGACGTTACCGTATAGAACGCGTCGTCGCCCCATCCTAACTCTTCCTGCATTTGCTGTTGCGTCTTCCCGCTGATGACGGCCATTACGGCCAGCCAACAGCCCGTTTCGAAAATCTGCGGCGTCCACGAGCCGGCAATCTCTTCGGAAAAGCCGATAAAGGTTGGAGCCAGCGGCTGTTGCTGCTCCTGCTGGCGCACCAGTTGTTGATGGTCGGGTTGGTCGTGCTCGGGCTGCGGCAGTACGGGGGCTTCGACCTCTTCTCCTTCGTCCGGTACGACGGAAAACAAATGGTCGAGATCTCTATTGATGCTGAACGAGCGGCCCGATTGGGATTCATGCAGAATAACGTTGCCGTTAAAATCGAAGCCCTTTACGACGTAATTTCTGCCTCTAACCAGCTTGATCTCATCCTCGCCGAGAAAAGCTCTGACGTTGTCGTCGTTGGGCGTGTACGTTCTGGTCAACACAAACATGCCCTGAATCGGCTGATTGGCGGAGTTCGTGGAACCTATGGGAGCGGTCGAGTCGACCGCGGCATCTCTCTTGCCGCTCCCTGCGCCCGCCGACGTATGGCGCGACGCCCTCTCTCCCATCGCATCGGCTTCCCGCTCCAGAACCTGGCTGTCGTTGACCGGCATCCCTTTTGCCTGAACCGTGGCCTGCACTCTGCCCTGCTTCTGCTGCACCGCGTGCCAGCCTTCGTGCGGCAAATGCCGTTCTTGTCCGGAGGCGAGATAGATTTCGCTGCCCTGCGTATACGCCATCGCGTTAATGCGCGCCGGCTTATCGGAATTGTAGTGCACTCTCACGTCAGACAGATCGATGCCCGACAGACCTTCCAGCCCGGCCTTTAAGGAGTCGGGCATTCCGGTATCGTTGGCCTGCGTCTGTCCTTCGGCTACGCCGGAATCGGGTCCGCGCTTCCAAGTCTGCATCAGCTGCGATACGGCAGAATTGCCAATCGTTTGTTGCAAGTGCATAAGGCGGGCCTCTCCATGATGCGGCGAAGCCTGCGGATGCCGGGAGGCTCGAGCTTTCGGCATGCTTGCGGACAGTCGGGATTTCAATCACGATCTCCCCCTTGAAACGATTGGAAAACGGCGTATTCTCCCGGCCAGCGGATGAGCCGCAAGCCGGGAAGACGCTAATCGATAAACTGGACGCGCTGCAACAGCCGCTTCAGAAGCACAGCCGCCTGAGCCCGGGTAGCCGTTGCCGAAGGAGCGAACGTGCCGTCCGGCATGCCGGAGACAAGGCCCGCGGCTGCGGCTTGCGCCACAGAAGCTTGCGCCCACGGAGAGATGGCGTCCCGATCCGGGAAGCCGCTTAGGTCTGCGCTTCCCGGATTCGCCGAGCCGCCCTGACCGCCCGCCAGCATCAACGCCTTGGCGACCATGACCGCCATCTGCTCGCGGGTGATCCGCTCGTTCGGCGCAAACCGATCTTGTGCCGTGCCGTTCGCCAATCCGGCATGGACGGCGGCTTCCACCGCGCTCGCATACCAGGCTTGGGTCGGCACGTCCGAGAATCCTGCGCCCCCTCCGCTCGAACTGGCCGGCAAGCCGAGCGCGCGAACGAGCAGCGCGGCGAACTCCGCCCGCGTCACGGCCGCATCCGGCGCGAAACGGCGCTCCGCTACGCCGCGGACGATCAGCTTGGACGCGAGCAGCTCGACGTCCGCCTTCGCCCAATGTCCGCCCAGATCGACGAATGCGGCGCGGTCGGTCGCCAGCAAGGCGTATATGCCTTCTTGCGGCGCGCGGATCGCAATTTCCCGCTTGCCGTCCGTCCGCGTGGCCGCTACTGCAGGAACGAAAGAGATCGTTCGGGCGACGGGATCGTAGCGCACGGCCGTCCAGTTGTCCAGCAGACGGATTTCACCCGGCGCAATGGCAAGAACCGCATCCGTTCCGCCGAGATCCCTGATGCTTGTCCTGCTGCCGACCGCCGTCTCCACGGCAATCCGGCAGGAGACGGCGGTCCCGATCACTTGGCCGCCGCTCTCGGAGGCCGCTTGGCCAAGTTCCCGACCGATCAGTCCCTCCACCCGCTCCATCGTTACGTTGATGTTCAAATTGTTCGCTTCCGAGCCGAGTCGCGCTGCCAGCCCTTCCAGGTCCAGCGCTCCGATGAGAAGTTTGACGCTGGAGCCGTTCAGCCTCACGTCGATGACGGCCTTCGGAACGACCTTGTCCGTTCGCGCCAGCCATTCGGCCGGCAACGGCACCCGGACCTCCCGTTCGAAATCATCCACCGCGATCGTCAATCTCGGCTTGGAGGCTTGCCGCAGCAAATCGAGCGCCTTGTCCAACGTCTCCTGATCGAGGTCGACCCGTTCCGCGTAATCGCCTTCCGGCCTCGCGACTTTTTTGATCATGTCCGCGTTCACCGTCACGATTACCCCGCCATCGGAATCCATGGCGACGACCGGCTTCTTGTCCTTATCCGGAACGGCTGCCGGCCCCGAAGACGATGAACCGGAACCGGTGCTTGACGAAGTCCGGTACACGGATATGCTGTACATGTTCTGAGTCCCGTTTAGCGCCGTGACGTTGACGCGGATCCCGTTCGTTCCCTCGCGAAGCGCCAACTGGCTGCTTGGGATGCCGCTTGCAACCGTCTGCAGAGCGCCTCCGTTGACGCTAATCTCGATCGTATCCTGCTCATGCGCGGCAACGGGAGTGACAGTCACGCTGGATACGCCGTATCCTACGCGAGCCTCATAAGTGAATGTGTTTCCTGAGAACGAGGGGTCCAGTTCCCCCGCCGAAAGCGTCAGCCCGCTTAACACCGCGGACGACGAATTCACCCGAAAGCGGTTCGACGTCGCGTTCGACGGATTGCCCGTACCGTCCTTCGCCCGAACGTGCAAATACCAGTCTCCGTCGACTCCGCTCTTCGACAACGTCTGGCCGTTAGAGAATGAGCTCCATCCGGCATAGGGAGCCGCCGGGTCGGTCGACCACACATACTGCAGCGTCGCAGCGTCTATTCCTCCGCCGCTGTCGCCTACCGTTACCGAGGTCGAGGCCGATTGCGCCCATGCCTCGCTTCCGTTCGTTCCAAAGCCGATCAATGGCGGCTGCGAAGCGGTCGTATCCACCTTAAACGCGAGAGTTCCCCCGACCGCCGTATTGCGGGTATCCTCGGCCGTAACCGCAATCGTATAATCTCCGTCGCTCAATCCGGACAGCGAAAACTTGCGATTGATCGGCAGCGAGCCGCCACCGTCCGAGATCGTTCCGTAGACGGCGCTGATAACGGACACGTTCGCGCTGTTCCGAATGTCGTATTTGACGGTGAGCGGCTCGCCGAGCGTTTCGTGAAACAGGCTGCCCGTCACCGACAGCGAATCCTGCCCAGGGTGCAGGCTGTACGTTGCCGCGGGCAGCGGATCGATAGCCATCCCCATCCCGAACGCGCGCAAGTACGGATACAGCTCGCCGGGACGGAACCCCCATATCGCAGGATCCCAATCGGCGAAAGGGCCGGACTCCTTCATCTCCGCCGCCGTAAGACCGGTTCCGCCCGCGCTCCCCGTCAGGCCGGACGTGTCCGTATTCCAGAAGGATCGCGAAGCCGAGCTGCCGCCGCCGCCTCGACCGACAAGACCGCCTATAAGGCCTGGAGCTCCGTTTACGGTACCCGAAGCATACGAGTCCTGAATGTCGGAAGAAGAGAGAGCATATCCCGTCAAACCGCCGGCCTCATCGCCGACCGCCCTTACGCTGCCTGCAGCGAACGAATTTCGAACGATACCGACATTGGTGCCCGCCAGGCCGCCGACTCTAGTCTGTCCGCTCGCATGAACGACCGCGTACGAATTGAGAATCAATCCTTGCGTAACGCCGGCCAATCCTCCGGCATTGCTGCCCGAGGCGGCGACCGAACCGGTCGCGAACGAATTTTCGATCGTGCCTTTGAGCAGATTGCCCGTCAAACTTCCAACCGTCTCTTGGCCGCTGATCCGAACATCGATCAGCCGGACGTTCCACAGCCCGGTCTCATCGAGCGGGCCGGTTGGCATGCCCACCCATCCGAAAAGTCCGACATAGTGCATCGACGGCCGATCGATCGTCAAGTTGCGGATGACATAGCCGTTCCCGTCCAGCGTTCCTGTAAAAGCATTGCCGATGGTATCGCTCACTGCGCCGATCGGCATCCACCCGCCGACATCCGGTCCGGCCCCGTCGTAATCGTACCCCGCCAGATCGATATTCGCTCCCAGCCGGTAATGAGCCGACAGATTGAGACGAATATCGGACAGCCCGGCGGCGTCCGTCACGATGAACGGACATTCCTTCGAACCGTCTCCTTCCGGACTGCACGCCGCATGCACGTCACCCGTCCGCCACCCTAGCGAAATCGTCTGAAAAACCAACATAATAATAAGAGCGTACCGAAACGTCTTTTTCATCAATCCTGTTTCCCTCCATGAATTCTATCGAGCATGGACAAAACCTTACATTTTTTAGTATAATTCAGCATCAAGCATCCGTTCTATTCCCTCTAGGGGGTATTTAATTGAAGGGCGTTATACCCCTTTTTCCGATCTTCACCTGCTTTGATATATTTAGCAATATAGAGCCTATAAAAAGGAAGGGACACTATGAATAGCAGAACGTTCCCCGAGCTTGGAGCCGCTCCGCTGTTCCGATCGAAATGGAGTCCGCCCGGTCCTCTCGCGCACCCCTTTCGCAGAGAGCGGCTTCATCAACTCCTCAACGCAGCTTGGAAATGCAAGCTGACCGTCGTCGCGGCTCCGTCCGGATACGGCAAAACCTCTCTGCTGCAGATGTGGGCGGCCGAACAGCCTCATCCGATCGGCTGGCTGCGGTTGGACGCGGCCGACAACGAGCTGAAGCGATTTCTCCTGTACTTCGTTCAGGCCTGTCCTGTTCTCGCTGACGACGCCGAACGGGACAAGTATTCGGCATGGCTGGAAGCAATGGACGCCGAGCGGCTGACCGCCGGGCTGGAAGCCTTCGCGGCCCATTGGATTGCCGTGCTGGAACGGACCGAACGGCAGTTCATGATCGTTCTCGACGGCTTCGAGGCGATTACCGATCCCGATATCGTTCGTTTTCTGACGCTGCTCCTTCGCTTCGGACCGCTGCACCTGCATGTCGTCCTATCGGGCAGACGAGTCCCGGAAGCCGGGTTTCCGAGAGCCGAAGAAGGCGGAAGCCAAGTGCTCCGGGCCGAAGATTTGGCACTCACGGGCAAAGAGCTGCAGCTCTATGTTCTCAGTCAGTCCGGCGTCCGCTTGCGGGAGACGGAAATGCGGGAATTGGCCGCTCGCGCACTGGGCTGGTTCGTCGGCGTTAACGCCTATCTCCCGCTCATCCGGGAACAGAGCTACGTCGACAGCGAGCCTGCCTGCCACAGCCGGGTTGATCAAGCAATAGCGGCCTGTTTCCGCAGTTTGCTCTCCGAAGCCCCTCCTTCCTTGCTGCCTGCGCTAACGAGGTTCGCGATGGCGGACAGGCCGTTGGACGATACGCTGCCCGCAATGTCTGGGGGAGGCAGCGAGCCCGAGCCGTCGCTCGCTGAACTGTCGCGGCAAGGCTGGTTTGTTTTCGCATGCGGAGACCGGCCAGGGCAATATACGTTGCATCCGATGTTCGCGTCGGTTCTGAGACGGGAGCTGCAGGAGAGAGATGCGCATACGTACGCGGCGGTGCTGCGGGAGAACGCTCGTCGAGCCGAGGAGGAGGGGCGTTACGTTCATGCGGCGGAGCATGAATGGGCCGGCGGGAATCGGGAACGGGCCGCGGGCATCCTCCTCCAATATGCGCACGAAGTATTGCGCGAAGGACAGCTACTCCCGCTGCTGGAGCGGTTCACCGAAGCGGAGTTCGAGCGCTGGCCGGGGCTGCTCTTCATGTACGCCGAGTTGCTCATTCACGCGCGCAGAATTCATGCCGCCGAGCACGCTGCCGACCGGCTCGCCGCAATCATAGCCGCCGACCCGAACGTCAAGCTTCCCTCAACCGACGAACCGCTCTGCGGATATTTGTCCGCTCTTCGTTCCATGATTCATTTTTCCAAAGGGGAAGCCGAGCTTGGGATCGCCTATATGGAGCGGACGGCCAGAGAACTGGAAGGTCCCGGGCGGCTGCACCGCCACTCCGTCTTCCTGCACCCCTATACCGCCTCCATCCTTAGAGGCAAATTCGCGCATTACGGCGTGCTGCCGTCGGCTCTCGCGACGTTCGAATACTGCCTGCCTCGTTGGGGCCGCCAAGATACGAGCTTCGCCGTCATCCGGATCGGATTGGGAGAGTGCTATTACGAGCAGGGCCGGCTGGATCTGGCGGAAGAGCAATTGCGGCAGGGCTTAACGCTCGGTCTGGACTTGAACGATCCGGGGCTGTTCGTGCCGGCCTATGTCGCGTGGGCGCAGCTCAAATGGCGCAAAGGGGAGAAGGAAGCGGCATGGACAGCGCTTCAGGAAGCCCGGAACCAGCTCATGGAGCGCAAGCTGGGGGAAAGGCTGGCCGTCGTCGACGCCTGCGAGGTCAAGCTGCGCATCCGTGAGCAAGACGTTCGGCATGTGCGCAAATGGGCGGCGGCGCCGGCCATCGAAGCGGTATCCCCCATCCCGTACGAACGGATGTACGAAGCGTTCGCGCTGCTGCGAGCCTACCTGTTTCTCGGCCGGCTCGCCGAAGCGTTGGCATTGGCGGAGAAGCTGCTGCACGCCGCCCTGACCGCGAACCACCCTCGCGATCTGATCGAGATCCATCTGATCTTGGCGCACATCCATCGCAAACAAGGAGACACCGGACAAGCGCTCGAAAAGCTGAGCCGTTCCCTGTCCGAAGCTCTCTCGCAGGGGTACGTTCAGATGGTCGTCGACGATTGCGAAGCTTTGACCGATTTGCTGCAGCAGTTCCGCAAAGACTGCCGCGCGGCGAAGCAGACGGAATTGGCGCGATTCGCAAACGTTATTCTTAAAGCCGTTCCGCGAGACGACCTGTTCGAAGCCGAGACGGCTCCTTCCGCCGCAGCGGATTCACTGACCCGCCAGGAACATCGCGTCTACCGGCTTCTTGCGAAAGGAGCGTCCAACCGGACGATCGCCGACGCCTTGTCCATCTCCGTCGAAACGGTCAAAAAGCATTGCAGGCACATTTACCGCAAGCTGGGCGTCGCCAACCGCAAGCAGGCCGTCCGGCAGTATTCGCGGCCCGGACAGAGCAAGACATTGGAGTAGCGACGACAAACCTTCCAAAGAAAAAAGGTTGCCCAGTTCCCTGAACTAGGCAGCCTTTTAATATTTATAATTGCGCTTCATCCGAAGAATAGAATTTACCCTGCTCAAAGCCCCAATGTTCCAAGCACACTCCCGCCGGTTCCCACATATACATAAGGTGGTGAAATTTTTGTTCAGGACAGGGGGCTTGGCTTAACATGATGCGCGAAGAGGAACAACTTGAGCTGGAGACGGCGATTGCGGACATTACGAAAATTGCGGAACGATTCGAGCTCGATTTCTATCCGATGCGGTACGAGATCTGTCCGGCGGACATCATCTATACATTCGGCGCTTACGGCATGCCGACGCGGTTCAGCCACTGGAGCTTCGGCAAGACGTTTAACCGGATGAAAATGCAGTACGACCTCGGTCTCAGCAAAATTTACGAACTCGTCATCAACTCCAATCCGTGCTACGCTTTTCTGCTGGACGGCAACTCCTTGGTGCAGAACAAGCTGATCGTCGCCCACGTGCTCGCCCACTGCGACTTCTTCAAGAACAACGCCCGCTTCTCCATCTCCAACCGCAATATGGTGGAGAGCATGTCCGCCGCCGCGGAGCGCATCAGCGGATACGAGATCGAATACGGCACGGCGGAGGTCGAACGCTTCCTCGATGCGGTCATGGCGATCCAGGAGCACGTCGATCCCGTCATCCGCAAGCCGTACGGCCTCGACCGCAAGCATTACATGGAGGCGCAGCAGCGCAGGGAGAAGAAGGAGAGAAACGCGGGCCGCCTCTCCTCCCCGTACGACGACCTGTGGGATCTCGAGAGCTACGAAGCGAACGGGCAGGGCAAGGCGGATCAGGAGGAGAATGACGATCCGAAACGTTTTCCGGTCAGCCCGGAGAAGGACATCGTCTGGTTTATCCAGCAATTTTCTCCCGTGCTCGAAGACTGGCAGCGCGACATCATGAGCATCATCCGCGAGGAGATGCTGTACTTCTGGCCGCAGATCGAGACGAAGATCATGAATGAAGGCTGGGCCTCCTACTGGCACCAGAGAATTATGCGCGAGCTGCCGCTGACGAGCGAAGAGACGGTCGAATACGCCAAGCTGAATTCGGCGGTCGTGCAGCCCTCCAAGCATTCGCTTAATCCGTACTATCTCGGGCTTAAAATATTCGAGGACATCGAGAAGAGGTTCGGCCGCGAGAAAATATTCGAGGTGCGCGAGCTCGATTCCGACGCTTCCTTCCTGCGCAACTATTTGACGAAGGAGCTGACGGAGGAACTGGATCTGTACATTTTCGAGAAAAAGGGGCAGGAGTGGAAAATTACCGACAAAGGCTGGGAGAACGTGCGCGACCAGCTTGTCTTCTCCCGCGTGAACGGCGGCTTCCCCTATCTGGAGGTGACGGATGCGGACTACCAGCGGACTGGAGAACTGTACGTGACGCATCGATACGAGGGTACCGAACTCGACCTCAAATACGTGGAGCGGACGCTCCCTTACCTCGTCTCGCTGTGGGGCAAGAACGTGCATCTGGAGACGTTCTGCGACGACAAAAAAGTGCTGTTCACATGTGACGGCAAGAAGACGAACCGACGCAGCGTGTAGCGGGCAAAAGGCGTCGAAGGGGCTAACCCGTAAGCGAAACTTCGCATGAGTTCGCTTGCTTACGGGAAGCCCCTTCAGCGTTATTCGGAAGAGACGAGGGATTCCCATCTCCTCATCCTCCGTTCGCCTCCCTCTCCGGAAGAGCCGCAAAATCCTTCACGGCAAAGACGTCCCGAAAATCGTTCATATGATAGTGATGCTGGTAGACAAGCTCGCAGACGTCCAGCTCGATCGTCATCTCCAGCTCCCGGTTGATCCGGCGGAGCGTATCGTACAGGGCGATGACTTCCTCCGGACTGTGCGGCCCGACCCGATGATACCCGAGCGAGACGTGCGGCACGAACGACTCGCCAAGCGGATAGACGGCTTCCAGCCTGTCGAACAGATCGATAAGCAGCTCGCAGTCCTCCTTCGCTTCGGGCACGAACTTGAGACCGATAATGTCCTTCCCTCCGGTGCTGACGCCGAGCGCTCTCATGCGAATGGAGCGATCCCCGAACTGCGCGGCGATTCGTTGAAATTCGGTCTTCACCTGCGGCTCCGTTCGCTCGATGCTGTGCCGGATCATCCCGTCGTCGCCGTCTACGTTGTACGCGTTGCTCAAGGCGTGAATCGTCAGATGGTAAGTATGCGGGGCGAGCGCGACGAACCGGTCGCCGTGCTTCCCGAAAAGATGGTCGCGAACGTCCAAGCAACTGTTGCGGTCCTTGTCCGACAACATAATGACCGTTGTCGCCCCGTAGAACGGCATCATCTCTCCGTCTGCGGTCACCTTGCGGAGCAGCCGGTCCGATACGGTCCACGGCAGCGGCAGATCGTTCATCTGCCGCTCGAACAAGGAGATCAAGCGATCCGAATATGTCCGATAATCCAACTGAAATCCACTCCTCCTGCGTATTGCCGTCACTTGACGGCTCCGTCCGTTAAACCGGAAATAAAGTACTTTTGCAGCGCCAGGAACGCCACGGTAACAGGGATGACGGCCAATAACGCGGCCGCGGCAGCCGAGCCGAAATCCGACGAAGTGTCGGAGAAGAAGCGCGAGATCGCCAGCGTAATCGTCTGGTTGTGCGGCTTCTGCAAGAAGTAGAGCGGGAACTCGTAATCGTTCCACACTTTGAGCCCTTTCAGGATCAGCACGGCGGCGGTCACCGGCTTCAGCTGTGGCAGAACGATGCTGTAGAACAGCCTGAAGTGCCCGCAGCCGTCCACCTTGGCCGCCTCGTCCAGCTCCCGCGGAATCGTGCGGATAAAGTTGGCGTACAGGAAAATGCTCAGCGGCAAATTGTACGTCGTCAGCACGAGAACGATGCCCCAGTTCGCGTTGATCGCGCCGAAATCGCGCATGACCGAGTACAGGGGGACGATGACGCTCAGCGTCGGAACCATCATGACGCCGAGAATGACGTTCATCCATAGCCGGTTCAGCCGGGAATGAATTCTGGCCAGCGGGTAAGCCGATACGGACCCGATGACGACAAGCAATACAGCGGTCGATACGGTGAGGATGAAAGTGTTGCCGAATGCCCGCGGCAGATTGCTGTCAAGCAGAGCGTTCTTGAAGTGATCCAGGTAAACGTAATCCGGCAGTCTCCATCGGGAAGACAGATCGGTCGTTCGCTTGAAGGCGACGGACGCCGCGATGTACAGCGGCAGCAGATGAATGACGCCGAGAATCAGCCCGAGCGGAGGCAGCGCCAGCTTGCGAATGCGGCTCATCTCAGTGCTCCACCTCCCTCTTGCGCAAAAATCGGTTGATCGCGATCGTGATCGTCATAATGGTCAGAAACAGAGCGATGCCCAGCGTCGCGGAATAGCCGGCGTTCTGACTGGCGAAGTACAAGTAGTTGATCATCGTCGACACCGAATGAGTGCTGAAGCCCGGTCCTCCGCGGGTCAGCGCCATGACGAGATCGAAGAGCTGCAAGCCCCCGATCAGCTTAAGCGTCGCGTTGGTGATAATCGCCGGCGCCAGCAGCGGCAGCGTAATATGCCGAAAGCGGCTCCACACCCGAACTCCGTCCATCTCGGCGGCTTCGTAATACGTCTGAGGAATCGTCTGCAAGCCTGCCAAGTAGATGACCATCGCTTGTCCGACGTATTGCAGCGACGTGATGAACAGAATCAGTCCGACCGCCCGGTTGGGATCGGCCAGCCAGTCGACGCGCGCCAGCCCGAGCGCGCTCATCAGATCGTTTAACGCTCCGCCGCTGTATTGCAGCATGAAATACCAGATGTAGCCCATGATCAAGCCGGAGATCATCACCGGCAAATAGATCGCGGCTCTCGCCAGCGTTCTTCCCGCGAACTTCCGATTCAGCAGCAGCGCGTACAGCAGCCCCCATACGTTCTGGATGACGGCGGAACCGACTCCGTAGATCAGTGTGTTGACAAAGGCGGTGCGGATGTTCGAATCGGCGAACAGCTTCCGGTAATTATCCCATCCGATGAAGGAATAGCTCTGGGAATAACCGTTCCAATCCGTGAACGAAATCCGCACCCCGTTGATCAGCGGATAGAAGACGAACAGGCCGAAGAGCACGAACGCCGGCGCATACATTGCGGCAATCTGCAGCCGATCGGCCAGCCGGCTTCGATTCAACGCGTTGACATTACTTCGCATTCGACAGTCGCGTATAATCTTCGCTCATCGCGGCGATGACCTGGGCGGCATCCATCGTGCCGGCCAGCAGGCCGGAACCGACGTTGCCCAGCGTCGTGAACATGCCGTTCGGAAGATACTGCCGATCGAAATGATTGGAGACGGGCGCGTCCTGATATTGGTCGAACACCCCTTGCAGCGTGCCGAGATCGACTTTGACGCCGTTCAGTCCGGCAGGCAGCGAGTAGGCTTCCGCAATCTTGCGCACGTTGTCGGGCTGGGCCAGGTAATCGATGAATGCGAGCGCCTGCTCCGGATGTTTCGTGTCCTTCCAGACGCCGACTGAGTCCCGCTCCCCGCTGATCAGGAATGGCTTGGCGCTCGCATCCCCGACCGGAATGCGCATCATTGACACGTCGGCGTCGGGATTCAGCTTCTTGATCTCGGCGATCGTCTGGTTCGATTGGAAGGCGAAGGCGACGTTGTTTTTGGCGAATTCGGAGTAGATCGTCGCCTTGTCGGCCGTCAGATAGTCGGCATTGAAATAGCCTTGCGCCTTCAAGTTCAGGACGAAATCGGTCACGGCGCCGAACTCCTTCCATTCGAACGAACCCTGCTCGAAGGCACTCTTATAACCGCCGCTCTGCACCAGCAGCGACAGGGAGACGCGGCTGAGCATGCCGGCGATGTCGGACTGCTCCTTGCCGGCTACGGCGATCGGCGTATAGCCTGCCTTCTTGACCGCTTCGCAAGCGGCCAGGAACTGCTCCCACGTCTCGGGGACGGACAAGCCTAGCTGCTGCAAAATCGTTTTGCTGTAGATCATCCCGCTGACGTCGATGTCCATCGGCAGCGCCAGCAGCTTGCCCCCGGAATCGGCAACGACCGGCTTGATCGAATCTGCCACCTGGCCCGCCCACGCCCGGTCTCCGAGCGGCAGCAAATATTCGCCGAATCTGCGCACGGACCAGCCGGCTGTCGAGAACAAATCGGGCATATCGTTGTTCGCCATCCTGGCCGTCATCAATGTGTTGAAATCTTTACCGAGATCAGCTAGCTCAACGGTAATGCCTAGATGGCTGTCATTAAACCCGGCGACGATCTCTTTGAACGCTTCCAGCGTTCCGCCCGATGCGTTGGTCGAGAATTCGAGCGTAACGGGCTTCTGCGCGGGCGAGGGCGAAGCGGCTTCGGCGGATGCGGCCGGCGGAGTTGCCCCGCCTTCCGGAGAGGCGGATGCGCCGCTGCTTGGGGCGTTGTTGTCTTTGCCGCACGCAGAGACAAGCAGGGCAAGCAGAAGCAAAGGCACGACGAGCAGCTTCGAACGTTGAATTTTAGTCATCATCACCATTCCTATTCTTGTTTTAGGTTTTATCTATTGAGGCCGGCGCCCTTTTAGACACCGGTGTCAACACGAGTCTGGAAAGCCGATCCAGGTCATAATCAGAGCCAGCCGTCAGCGTACGCTGTCTCGAACGATCAGCCGCGGCTCCACTTGGACGGACGCGACGTTCTTATCCCCGTCGATCAGTTTGCCGATGACCGCGAACATCTCGCGGGCCAATCTCTCGAAATCCTGGCCCATCGTCGTCAGCGGAGGGCAGTAATATTGCGAGATCGGAATGTTATCGAAACCGATCACCGATACGTCCTGCGGAATGGACAGGCCGTGGGTATGCAGCGAGCTGTACACCGCGATCGCCTTCTCGTCCCCGGAGACGAAAAACACTTGGGGCAGATTGCCCTGCTCGATTCTGCCATCGACGAACCGCCTGATCGTCTCCAGATTGTTCATTCCATAGACGACCTCCAGCCGCTCGAGCGGAATGCCGCTGCGGGCGTATACCTCTTTGATCGCATCGGCGCGCTCCACGTTGACGTCGATCTCCGCTCCGAGCAGCAGGCAGATGGAAGCCAGCTCTCTCCCGAACAGGAACTCTCCCGCCTCCCGCATGCCCGACCGATTGTTGTTGGAGATGGACAACGGCGCCAGCGGGTTCTTCTCGAACGAGATGAAAGGAATGCGGCTCTTCTCCGCCAGCTCGATGCGCTTGTCGTTCTCCTGCAAGTAAAAAAGAACGAGAACATCGATATACCCTCCCGACTTCTCCAGCATGGAGTTGCCGAGGTCGAAGTCGTCGTAGATCACCTCCTGGAGGATCGTATAGTTTTTGGCGTTGGCTTCCCGAATCATGAAGGACATCAGGTAGTCGAACCATTGCGTCGTATTTTGACCGTGCGTTTTCCGGATCGATACGAGAATGTTTTTGTTCGTCTTCTGATTCAGATTCCGAGCGTAGATGTTCGGCTTGAAGTTCGTGTCCGCGATCACCTGCCGGATTTTGTCCCGCGTGCTTGACTTCACGTTTTTGTCCTCGTTGATGACCCGCGACACCGTCTTGAAGGAAAAGCCCGATATTCGCGCGATATCCCGGATCGTGTATTTCTGTTCCATGCCGACGAATCTCCTTAACGATAAGCTGTAGAAAAGAGGAGTGTGATGTCACCGGTGTCAATTTTGACGGTAGAAGCTTGTTCTGTTTCCAGCATAAGGCGGCTCTATTACCCGGGTATTATTGGAATGTAAAACCTGTGTGCAATTTGTGCGGGTGCTCGCGATAAACCCGTCCCCCTGTGCGCCAGATGATGTTTCTTTCCCCTTTTCACGCTATCCCCTTCCGTCAGTCCGTCTGCTTCCTCCCGCTCCACTTCCCACTTCTTATGTCGCTATCCCTTCCGGTCAGTTCATGCCATACCTGTCCTACCGCTTTTTCGCCCCTTTTTGCCGCTATCCCTTCCGGTCAGTTCACGCTCCGCTGCCTTACGCTTTCCCCCCTTTTGCCGCTATCCCTTTGAGTCAGTTGGGAGTCACGTCTCGCTGTTCGTGGATTGCATCCATTCCTCCACCATCACCTTTCCTGAACTTACGAAGCCTAGCGGCCGTTCCTGGTCTGGCAGATTGACTCGAGCCTCACGGAAACACTCCCTTAAACCTGGATGATCCTGCTCCTCTCCGAACGAAATCAGACCATTCCCTTACTCAACAATCTCGTTCTTTTTCAAAGGCATGGTCTCAAACCGAGTCATTGGGATAGCCAGCAAGCTGCTGAATGCTGATTCACCGCCGTGAGGATGATCGACTGATTAAACGGGATAGCTTCTAACGCTATAACCAGATTTCTGAGCTGTCGGGATAAAGACAAATGGAGAACATGTCATGGCCGATCTCACAGGAGGCATACGACCAACCTGACTGGACGGGATACCGGTAAAAGGAGAGGAAAGGCACTACGTACCTATTCGAGAATGTGGTGCAGGAAAGCTGAGCGGACGGGATACCGGTAAAAGGAACGGAAAGGCACTACGTACCTATTCGAGAATATGGTGCAGGAAAGCTGAGCGGACGGGATACCGGTAAAAGGAACGGAAAGGCACTACGTACCTATTCGAGAATATGGTGCAGGAAAGCTGAGCGGACGGGATACCGGCAAAAGAGCGGAAAAGACACTATCAAAAAAAAGCGCCCCCCTGTTTATGAGGGAACGCTCGCTCCTGATTGATTAAATTTTGAACCGCGACAGCTTCTCCAGAAGCTCCTGCACCATGCTGCTGAGCGCCGCCGAGGACGAAGCGATCTCCTCCATCGAGGCCAGCTGCTCCTCCGAAGCCGACGCGACATTTTGCGAGCTGTCCGCAGCTTCCCCGGCGAGTCTCGTCAGTTCCCTGATGGAAGCTCCGACCTGCTCCGACCCGGCGTTCATCTGCTCCGAGATCGCGGACACCTCTTGAATCTGCCCGTTCACCCGCTGCATCTCCTCCGCCACGGCCCGGAACGTGTCCGCGCACTCCAGCACGAAGCGTTCGCCGAGCTCGATCTCGGACGCTCCCTGCTTCATCCGATCCGCAGCCCGCACCGTCTCCTCCTGAACGGAGCCGATCAGGCCAGAGATCTGCTCCGCCGCCCGCAGCGTCTGATCCGCCAGCTTGCGAACTTCCGCGGCGACAACGACGAAGCCCCGTCCGTGCTCGCCCGCCCGGGCCGCTTCGATCGCGGCGTTCAGCGCGAGCAGGTTCGTCTGATTGCTGATGTCGGAGATCAGACCGACGATGCCGCCGATTTCCTTGGAGCGCTCGCTTAACTGCCCCATCAGTTGCTCGGCTTCGGACACCGTGTTTCTCACGCGGGACATTTGTTCGCCCGCCTGGCCGATCCGCTCGTTGCCCAGCTCGGTCTGGGCCTGAACTTCCTGGGCGGAGGCGGAGACCGTCTCCGAGGAATCGGTAATTCTCCGAATGCCCGCCGCCATCTCGTTCATTGATCCGGCTGTCTCGCGAGTATGCCGATTCTGCGTCTCTGCACCCGCGGCGACTTGCTCGATCGACTTGGCGATCGTCTCCGACGCGAGACTCGTCTGCTCCGCGCTCGCCGTCAGCTGCTGGGACGTCGCGCCGACCGACATCGACAGATCCGCCACCAGATGGAACATGCCGCGCAACTCCGAGGTCATGCGATTGAAGTCGCCGGCCAACTGCCCGAACTCGTCCCTGCTGCGCACAGGAACTTGCTGGGTCAGATCTCCGCTGGCCATCCGATTGACGCTGACGGCGAGAGACCGCACGTGACGGATAATCATGAATCGGGTCAGCACGGCGAGAATGACGCCAAGCACGAGAATGCCGACCACGCTGACGATCTGAACGGTCGTTCGAGCCTTGTTGTAAGATTCCAGAATCTTGTCTTTAGCGACGACAGCCTCGGAGTACATCATGACGTCGGCGCCCAGACGGATCGGGTAGAGCATGCGGAGCGCTTCTCCGCCGGACGTTTCTTTCGTATAAGCTTCGCCTGAGCCTTCGGACGCCAGCTTGGCGAACAACGCCTTCTTCTCCTCGCTGTCGCCGTAAGGCTGGGACACGAGCTCCCGCTGGACCGGATGCACGGTATAATTTCCGTTCACCGACACCATCGTCACGTAACCGTCCATCGGCGTATATTCCGACGCAACCTTCTGCAGCGTCTCCAGCGTAAAGTCGACGCCGACAATCCCCTGAAAATTCCCCTGGCCGTCGAGCACCGGCACGATCAGCGAAGTCAATTGCACGGACTGACCGTCAATGTCGTAAGCGTAAGGTTCGAGCAGCACCGGCTTATGCGTTTTCTTCGGGAGGAGATAGTAATCGCCGTCCCCCTCCGTCTCGTACCCCCTGAGCGCCTCTACAATGATTTTGTCCCCGCTCCGCACCACGTAGGGGACGAAACGTCCCGTTTCGTCATGCATGGCCGTTCCGGCGAACTGCGCGTCTTTGCCGTCGAACGCGTCCGGCTCCCACAGCGTGTACGTGCCGAGCAGCTCCGGATAAGCTTCAAGCGTATGGCGGAGCAATTCAAGCACCATCTCGCGGGACAGCGTGCCGCTCGTCTTCGACTGCAGCAGCACTCGGCCCAGCATGTCGAGTTCCTGTTTGTAGCCGACCAGCTTCTTCTCGAATTCGCTGCCGAATTGCTGCCCGGCAAGCTCAGCCTCCGCCTCTCCCCTGCTGTGGCTCATCCCTTTCAGATTGTTCAAGTTCAGCTGCACCATGAACACGAACACAACGATCAGGGATAAAGCAAGGCAAGCAATAAACTTCGTCGTCAACGACAATCCGATTTTCTTTTTTCCCATTCTCCCACACTCCCGCGCAGTATTACGACATTTATCGACACAACTTGACATTTTCTGAATATCCAGTTCACTGGAAATGTAAGCAAGAAAATAGAAAATTCCGTCTCATGCGTAAAGATGGGAAAAAAGGTTTAATCTAAACGTAAATCCAGCGAAAAGGAGTGATCGCATGACCCCAACGACCGAAACGCCCCAGCGTCCGACTTCTTTTCCCCCACAGCATCAAAACAATCAGCCGGGGATCGAGCAGAATATGAATCCCTTGCCGGAAGCCGAATCTCCCGTCTATAAGCCGGCAGGCAAGCTGACGGGCAAAGTCGCTCTGGTTACCGGGGGAGACAGCGGCATCGGAAGGGCGGTGTCGATCGTCTACGCCAAGGAAGGCGCCGATGTCGCCGTTCTGTACTTGAATGAGGATGTCGACGCCGAGGAAACGAAGCGCCAGGTGGAGGCCGAAGGACGTCGCTGTCTCCTGATCAAGGGGGATATCGGCAATGCGGCGTTCTGCAAGCAAGCGGTCGAACAGACCGCTCGTGAGCTCGGCCGCCTGGACATTCTCGTCAATAACGCCGCCGAGCAGCACCCGCAGGACAAGATCGAGCAGATTACGCCGGAGCAGTTGGAGCGAACGTTCCGGACGAACGTATTCGCCATGTTCTATCTGACGCAGGCGGCAATGCCGCATCTGTCGTCCGGCTCTTCGATCATCAATACCGCTTCGATCACCGCCTACCGCGGCAGTCCGACTCTGCTCGACTACTCCGCCACCAAGGGAGCGATCGTCTCCTTCACGCGCGCGCTCTCGCAGAACGTCATCGGCCAAGGTATTCGCGTGAACGCCGTCGCGCCCGGCCCGATCTGGACGCCGCTCATCCCGTCGACGTTCGACGCCCAGAAAGTGTCGCAATTCGGCTCCGATACGCCGATGAAGCGCGCCGGGCAGCCGGACGAGCTGGCTCCCGCGTATGTCTACCTGGCCAGCGAGGATTCCTCCTACGTAGCCGGTCAGGTGCTGCACGTCAACGGCGGCGAAGTCGTGAACGGATAACGGCAGGCATCTTGCGGAATTCTTACGTGCGCCGTGTTCGAGCATGTGGACGAAGGTTTGGCGAAGGGACTGTCCCATAAGTAAGGACGTACAAGATTATCGATGAGAAAAGAAGGGCATCTATCTCCTGGAGACTGCCTCATACGGTCCTGAAATGACCCTGTCGCGGGTTTATCCATTCAAAATTTCAGGATCGCGCTTTTGGGGCCCCCGCAAAGTAATCGGAATAAGCTTCGAAGCTTAACGTCACTTTGTGGGGTATCTCGCATCGGAAGGAGATAGATGCCCATTACTA
>Ga0065721_10004707_pt1 | contig 21461 bp, 20 predicted proteins | sample Mesricmetagenome_FD_59108 | JGI IMG/M metagenome (GOLD analysis project Ga0065721, IMG submission 59108) | Mesophilic microbial community from rice straw/compost enrichment Sample: eDNA_1 v2 (version 2) | ecosystem: Engineered > Solid waste > Grass > Composting > Bioreactor | place: USA: Davis... | reverse complement strand
CGGACACCACTACCGCCACCGCTTTGTGTGATTGCACGCGCAGCAGAAACTCCAATGCTTTATTCAAATCCGTGCCGCGACGTTTCGGCTCGAAAAACAGCACTTCGCGAATCACCCGCAACACATGACTGCGACCTTTGCGCGGCGGGATGAATTTTTCCACCTCATCGGAAAAAAGAATGAGCCCGACCTTGTCGTTGTTGCGGATTGCAGAAAACGCGAGCACGGACGCAATCTCCGCGGCCAGTTCACGTTTGGATTGATCGCGCGACCCAAACAGGCCGGACCCGCTGACATCCACGATGAGCATCAACGTAAGTTCGCGTTCCTCGACAAATTTCTTGATGAACGGATGATTCATCCGCGCGGTGACGTTCCAGTCAATGGCGCGCACGTCGTCGCCGGGTTGGTATTCGCGCACCTCGTCGAAGTTCATGCCCTGGCCCTTGAAGACGGAATGATACGCGCCCGCGAGCGATTCGGTCACGATGCGGTTCGTGCGAATCTCGATCTGGCGGATTTTTTTGAGAATCTCGCGGGGGATCATGGGGAAATAATTTTTAACCGCGAACCACGCAAAATACGCGAACAAAGAAATGGCAAAAAGCCTTTCCCGCTTTCGAGTATTCGGCGTATTTCGCGGTTAAGAACTCCGGCCTTTGTGTGCAGCGCGCCCGCGAGCGATTCGGTCACGATGCGGTTCGTGCGAATCTCGATCTGCCGGATTTTTTTGAGAATCTCGCGGGGAATCATCGCTGATGGTATGCCGTTCTACTTAAGAGACGACCGTCTTTATCAAAATCTAAATTCTCCAGTGACCAGTAGTCACATTCGGTTGCATGGATGTCGGCTTTTTTACTCGGTGTTGCAATCAAACGGAGAAAAACATTTGTTACGGACAAATCCGGTGCTGAACAAATGTGATCGATGCCCGTGCCTTTTACGTGCGGAGCTTTTAAGTTGATGCCGAACTTTTTGCTCTGCAATAGCAGCAATGCGCGCACCGCTTCGTGTCGAGTCTCCGCCGTGGCATCGATGTCCTCGGAATTAGTCGTCAGATTGGTTCCTCTGTAAGTGCCCGCCAATTTCATAAGTCGGGTCGGCTCATTTAGAATAGAAAGCGAGCGATCAATTTGTTGTAAACGCGGCCAAGTTTCCTTTACACGAAGGTTCTGCGTAGCCAAGCAAACGAGAACCAGAACAAGAACGGCGGCGATGAAACACTTTAGAAGGAAACTTCGCTTTGATATGTTTGGCGATTTGCTCACGGCACGGGCAGTTCATCAAAAATCTTCTGGATGACCGTTTCGCTGGTCTTTTCCTCGGCCTCGGCCTCGTAGGTGATGGCCACGCGGTGGCGCAAGACGTCCATGCCGATGCTCTTCACGTCCTGCGGCGTCACGTAGCCGCGGCCTTTGAGAAACGCATACGCCTTGGCTGCCAGCGTCAGCGCGATGGTCGCGCGCGGCGAGGCGCCAAGCTGGATGAATTCCTTCACGGCGATCTTGTAATGGTCCGGGTCGCGCGTGGCGCAGACAATGTCCACGATGTAATCCTTCACTTTGTCATCCACGTAGATGTCATTGATGACTTCGCGCGCTTTAAGAATGTCCTTCGGATCAACCACCGCCTTCGCGCTTGGCGTGCCGGAAGTTTTCGCCATCACTTCAAGAATCTGCCGCTCCTCCGCACGGGTCGGATAGCCGATCTTCAATTTCAACATGAAGCGGTCCACCTGCGCTTCGGGTAAGGGATACGTGCCTTCCTGTTCGATGGGATTTTGGGTCGCGAGCACGAGGAATGGTTCTTCGAGCTTAAACGATTGATCGCCGATAGTGACCTGACGTTCCGCCATCGCTTCGAGCAACGCCGATTGAACTTTGGCGGGCGCGCGATTGATTTCGTCGGCGAGCACAAGATTGGCGAACACCGGACCTTTGCGGGTCGTGAAACCACCGGATTGCGGATTGTAAATCTGCGTGCCGATGACGTCGGCAGGCAGCATGTCCGGCGTGAATTGCAGGCGCGAAAACTTCACGTGCATCGTGTTAGCCAGAGATTTCACCGCGAGGGTTTTCGCAAGACCGGGCACGCCTTCGAGCAGCACATGGCCGTTGGCGAGCAGGCCGATGACGAGTCGCTCCGTCAGGTAGTGCTGGCCGACGACTACCTTGCCCAATTCGTTAAACAACGGATGCGTGAAAGCGCTCGCTTCTTTGACGGCTTCGTTGATGGCGTTGATTCCTGTGCTCATGAGATTGCGGATTCTACGCACCGATGGACATCGAATCCAGCCTGCGCGTTCAAAGTCGAAAAGCCGCAAACCGCCGGGGTGAAGGCATTTTTCCTTTTGGCGCTTTTAGTGGTGCGGGGTTAAATTACGCCCGTTCGAGAGAACATTTTGCCAGCCATGAAACTCACACGCGCCATTTCCAGACTGTTTGTCATCGCCGCATTTCTCGCCGCGACGACGGGCTGTCGTTCGATTTACAACGCAACGATGGAAAATGTTTTCGGCTACGAAAAACGCGAATTGTTCCAGAAGTCGGTGGCCAAATTGCAAGCCGAGCAAAAGGACGCGCAGAAAGAGTTCAAGGACGCTTTAACGCGCCTCAAAGAATTATACGGCTTCGAAGGCGGCGAACTCGAAGCGATGTATCAAAAGGTCAAGACGTCCTACGAACGTTGCGCCAAAGAAGCGAGCGATGTCAGCGCGCGCATCAAAACGATGGAAGACCTCGCCGAATCGATGTTCCGCGAGTGGGAAAAAGAAATTGAGCAATTCTCCAATCCCGAATACAGCGCCGCCAGCCGGGCTCAATTGCGCACCACGAAAGAACGCTTCACGCAGCTTTCACGCACCGTGCGCTCAGCCGAATCCGCGATGAAACCCGTCCTCACGCAACTCCGCGACAACGTGCTGTTCCTCAAACACAATCTCAACGCATCAGCCATCGGCTCGTTGCAAGGCGAAGCGACACAAGTGCAGGCGCAAATCGAACAACTGCTGGCGCGCATGAATGCCAGCATCGCGGAGTCGGAACAATTTCTTCAATCCCTTCAAACAACTTCAGCCAAATAACGCGAGTTAAATCACATTGCATTACTGAGCGCCAGATTCTCTCGCGGTGGAAGTTTACAGAAATCGTGTCGCGCTGAAGCAGCGCGTTGAACCAGAATCCGGCTCTCGCTGAACTACTCGTTCAGCCCCCAGTGGCGCGTTGCGGGACGATCCATGATGCCAGCCAATAAAGCTGTCATCGCGTTCGCCCGATTCTCCAAATCTTTCTCCATTGCCACGTGCCGATGGGTTGCCTCTTCTTCCGCAAGCCGAACGGGAGATTTCATCTTGGCTTTGCGCGAAGCAGACCGACCGGTCGCCGCCGGTTTCCCGGGTTGATTTGGCAGGCTGTTCATATCAGGAACTTTCTCCCGCCTTCCGGGGCACTCTCATCTTTTTTTGGCGAAAGCGAATCGGATCTTGCTCCGATTACTATCGCGCCGCAATGCCGTCAGTTGGCGGGAAGTTTTTCACGATAGCGCGTCGGAGACTCGCCCGCAATGCGACGAAAGACGCGATTGAAGTGACTGAGCGATTGGAAACCGGCGGCGAACGCGACTTCGCTGATGCGTAAATTCGGATTCAACAGCAGGTTCTTCGCTTTCTCGACCCGAATCCGCGACAGGTAATCCGTGAAATTCAGCCCCGTCGCTTTTTTAAACATTTTGCAGAAATAGAACGTGCTCGTGTTGACCGCGCGCGCCACGTCCGCGAGTGAAATCTCTTCGGTCTGATGTTCTTCGATGAACTGCTTCGCCTTGGTGATGGCGGGCGGCTCGGAGTTCGCGCGACGCACGAGCAATTGATTACTCACCAGCGCGAGATGTTGCGCGAAAATCGTCAGCAAATGCAGCACGGACTCGTACTGCTTAGGGCTGATCACGCGCGTCTGAAAATACGCTTCTTCCAATTTGCGCAAATCCACTTTCCAACCCCAATCCGCCAACAACTGCGCGGTTTTTGAGAATTGCGCCTTGGTCGGTTTTTGCGTGAAAACCTGACCGGTTTGTAAAAAGCCCAATATTTCGTCGCCGACCGAAACCGGCACGCCGGTGTCGCACAGACCGGCAAAACATTTCACCGTGCGTGGGCCTAAGCCCTGCTGTTCGGCAATCTCCTGTTGCGCCTGCAAACACGCCGCACACGCGCGGTTGCTCTCGGCCATAAGCAGACAGAATGGATTCTCCGATTTTTTACCGCCGTGAACGCGCTGGAAAGTTTCGACAGGACGCAGGCTCAACGGCAGGCCGGTTGTTTTGGTAAAGGCCCGCTCGTAGTCCTGATAAATTTGCGATTGCGACAGCGCCTCAATGAACTTCTTGTTTTCGCTGCGTTCCACGGTGGCACAGTAGCCAGAGACCCCTCGGCAAACAAGAGGCAAACGATTTATCAGCAATAGAGGGTAACTATTCGGCAACAGAGGCGGAGCCATCCTGCCAACCCCCTCGTAATCTGCTAACAATTCGCAAATTCCATGAAGTCGGTGACAGCACACAAAATCAGGTCAGAAGGGGACCCTTATCTGCATCCCAACTTCCAACGCATCCTCGTCGCCGTGGACTTCTCCGATGAAAGTCGCAGCGCTCTCGCTTGCGCGGCCGAAATGGCCGCTAAATTTTCCGCTTCACTTACGCTTGTGCATGTCGTTGAACCGCATTTTGGCCCGCCGGATACTGACATTCCTCCTATTACCGGCGAGCAATCGGACGCGGAAGAATTTGCCGAAGCGAAATTGCAACTAAGCCGTCTTGCCGAACAGATGCTTGGCCAGTGTCGCGTTGTAGAAACCGTCGTCCGCGCCGGCCTCGCGTTTTTTGAAATCACCGAAGCCGCGAAAGCCCTGGGTGCGGATTTAATCGTCGTCGGCACACATGGTTACACCGGTTTGAAACGCGCGTTGCTCGGAAGCACCGCGGAAAAAATCGTTCGCCACGCCCCCTGCCCCGTCCTGGTCGCTCGCGCGTCCTACCGCGAACTCATGATCTAGACCGCGCTCTCGCATCGCGGTTTTATTCGCCAGACTTCATCAATCACTCTCACGGAAATCAATCCGCTCACGCCATCAGGATTCCGGCGGTTTCTGTTTTTGATCAGGCTTCGACGTAGCGGTTGGTTTATTCGCTGCGGCTTCTTCGGCGTACACCGGTTCTTCTAACGGGTGTTCCTTCCGATGCCAGCGTTCGGAAACTTTTCCATCCACACACGCGAGATTCGCCGGATAGACATCCGGGTCCATGATCACGTGATAGAAATGCCAGACAATGATGGCGAGGCACGCGAGAACAGCTTCGTAATAATGAATCGTCAGCGCCACATCCACGACCCAACGCGGGAAACACTGCGTCACTTCCATCTTGAACCACACCGCCAACCCCGTAATCCCCATGACCACGATTCCCCACAACACTGCCCAATACTCCATCTTCTCCGCGTAACTGAAGCGCCCCACCTGCGGTCGTTCTTTGCGCAGTCCCAACAGCCAGCGCGTTGTGCCGACGATGTCCGCCAAATCTTTTTTCACCGGTAGAAAATCCACGACGAGTTTGCGTCCGTCTTTCGAGACGCAGAGATAAATCAGGTGATACAACCCCACGAGCAACAGCATCACGCCGGCAATCCGATGCGACCAACGCCGGAACGGCTCGCTCGATCCCAATATCTTCGCCAGCCAGGAATCCGGCCATTTCAAAGCGAATCCCGTCACTGCCAGCATAATGAAACTCAGCGCCAACAACCCGTGTTGCCAGCGTTGCGACAAACTCATCCGCACCACGGTGCGTCCGCGCGCGCGCAAATGCTCCGCTACCTTCTTCGCGAACACCAACACGTTATGCGTCAACATGCAGCCAATCGTCACGACAATCAGCACCAGGTAAAACTTCCGCACCCACCAATTGACCTGCGTGCCCAGTTCATCGCTCGCCCGGATGTCTCCTTCGAGATTCACGTGCATCGGACTCAACGCAAATCGCTCGTTCGCGCCCGGATGACATTGGCCGCAAGTGGCGACCAGGTTTGCTTTGTGAATCGTTGATTCCGGATCAGACGACGGCAACACCTTGTGATGCCCGTGACAACTGCCGCAATTCGCCGCCAACGTCGCGTCATAACGCGAGGCCAAGCCGTGATAACTATCGCGGAACGTGCGCACCCGATCCGTCGGCAAACGGTACTTCGTATTCAGCCGTTCCGACGCGTGACAGCGACTGCAAACCTCCTCCGAAATTTTCCGCGCCGCGCCGTTTGAAAGCGATTCGATGCGATGCTCGGAATGGCAGTCCGTGCACGTGGGCGCATCGCGAACGCCGGCCGCCAACGCTTTTCCGTGAATGCTGGCCGCGTATTCCGCCGCAGCCTCCTCGTGACACGCCCCGCAGGTTTCCGCCTGTCGCGAAACGTGCAATGGCGATTGCAACACCAGCGGCGAAATGATCTCGTGCGACCCGTGACAATCCTGACACGACGGCGCGCCGGCATCGCCCGCCTGCACCGCAAGCCCATGCACACTGGCATCATAAGTCGCGTGCTGCCGCTCGTGACAGGAACTGCAATTCACCGGCAGCGCGGCAATTTCATTATCGGGATGCTCCTCCTTCAGGTCCGCGTGACAGGCGAGGCAGGAATTCGTGCGATGCGCGGAGGCTTGCAGTTTGGCCAGATCAACGAACAGCGAAATCTCTTTTCCGGCCTCAGTCGTTTTGGTGAGCGTGTTATCGGCGTGACAATCCAGACAATCGCTGTCCTTCATCGCCGCTAATCCCGGCAGCGAGAAAAGCGACAGCACGCCGATGCCGAGAAGCATTCGGACGATTGCGCTGCGCCTGCCATGCATACCACCGTAGTTTCAGTGGTTAGCTGCACAATTTCTCGCCTCGATTTGGCGGCTCCTGAGCCGATTTTGCCGCGCAACTTTTGCCCGCCTAATGCTGAAAACTCAACTCGCGCGGACCGCCTCGATAAACGCGCGGACTTTGGCCGCATCTTTTTTCCCGGGCGCCCTTTCAACTCCGCTCGAAACATCCACACCAAACGGCTGAACCTTTAGCACCGCTTCAGCCACATTTTCCGGCGTCAATCCGCCCGCCAGAAAAATCGGACGACCATACTTCTTCGCGTCAATCGCCAGCTCCCAATTGAACTTCGCGCCCGTGCCGCCGTGAGCATCCGGTGAATACGCATCCAGCAAAAAGGCTTCCGTGTGATACTCCGGCAACGCGAGCAACGATTCCGCATCACGCACGCGAATCGCCTTCATGCTCATCACGCCGAATTGCGAACAGAACTCCGGCGTTTCCTCCCCGTGAAACTGCGCCAGACCGATGCCACACTCGCCAATCGCCCGCAACACCGCATCCTCCTCCGGATTCACAAACACGCCCACGCGCACAATGTGCCCCGGCAACGCGCGAGAAATCTCCGCCGCAACCTCGAACGAAATACAACGCGGACTGCGTTCATAAAACATCAGCCCGATCATGTCCGCACCCGCTTCGGCTGCCGCCAGGCCATCGGCCACACTGGTAATCCCGCAAATTTTAACTTTGACGCTCATGCAAACGATTCACTGCGAATCGCGAATTCCAGTTTAGCCAAGAACCGTCCGCACGCGACTGCAAACAATGATGAATCAACAAAACAAAGCGCAGCCCCCCACCTTGCCCCCCAGCAAAAATCCCGTCCTGACCTACGCCTTCCGGTGTTTCACTGCAGGCCGCAGACTTTGGGAATTTCAGACATAGGTTTTGAACCGCAAAGGCGCTGAAGCGCTGAGAACAGCCTTCAGAACTCTACGTCTCTGCGTTCCGCGGTAAAATCATTTCTTCAACAACGCGTAATCCAATGAATCCACCGGCACTTGCAGATTTGTTTTTCGACCTTCCTCACCCCACGGAGAGGGAGAAACATTCGCCGCGTTTGAGGAAAAACACATCGCTGGATTAGCACCGTAGCCCGGCGTTATTCCAGGATCATGCCTGGTTGCATCGTCTCCCCGGGAGAGAGGACACAGGTGAGGGCGAGCGTTAAAACAAATTCCCCTCAGACAGTTTTTGTCGCAGACCTCCAATAAATTCTCCGCCGCAAATAAAACCCCGGAGGTCAACGATGACTTCCGGGGTTTAATGTCAGATGACGCGGAATTTCGCCTACGCTGCTTTCGCGAAAATTTTATTCGCTTCCTCCAGCGTTTCTTTCGAGCCGATGTCGTACCACAGTCCGGGCACGCGCCACGTGTAAACCGGCGTACGCGGATAGAGCCATTGAATCAAACGACCCGGTTGATCCGGATTATTGCCATCGGCGATGTATTGCTTAATGAGCGGTAGCGTGTGCTTCGGATAATAATACAGCGCGATTCCCGTCAGTGTGCTGGTCGGATTTTTCGGTTTCTCTTCGAAGAAGGTAATCTTCCCCGCTTCATCCACCGAGATGGAGTTGTATTTCTTGATTTCTTCGAGATTGCCGACGTCATACACCGCCAGCGCCGGGGCGTTTTTCTCGCGGCAGAACCGCCCGAAATCGGTCAGCGGCGTATCGAACAGATTATCGCCCGCCACCACGATGATGTCGTCGTCCACGTTCTGCGTTTTGAGAACGTAATGAATGTCGCCAATCGCGCCGAGCTTGTTGGAGTCATCGGTTGAACCGTCATTGACGGTGGTGAAACTCAATTTCGCTTTCGCCGCATAACCTTCCGACCATTTCTCGAAATGACCGGCGAACTTCGCGTTGGTAACGACGTAAACGCGGTCGATGCCGCCCATGGGCGCGAGATTGTCGAGCACGTGTTCGACCATCGGTTTACCGGCGACCGGCAGCAGCGGTTTGGGTTGGTTGAGCGTGAGCGGGTAAAGCCGCGTTGCGTAACCGGCGGCGAGAATAATGACTTTCATGGTTGTCGTTCTTTCAATCGTTGTTGTTCGGACGGTGGTCAGTTAGCGCAGACTGGTGCGCGTGGAAATGGGATGTTCCCCTGCCGTCACTTGCGCGCGTCGAACAGACTGGGCGCGGCCCGTTGCGCCAATTCCGTGCTGCGCGAAAGAATTTCCGTGGCGGATTCGCAATTCAACGCAAACTCCGCCAGCTCTTTCGCGTCCGAAAGTTTAAGTCGCCGGATGAGATACTTCAACGGCGCGAGCAACGACGGCGCGGCGCTGAGTTCATCCACGCCCAGACCGATTAACAACGGCGTGAGCGTCGGATCGCCGGCCATTTCGCCGCACACACTGACCCAGATGTTTTTCTCGCGCGCCAAAGTAACGGTACGATGAATCAATCGCACGATGGCCGGATGCGTCGGTTCGTATAGATGCGCAATCTTTTCATTCAACCGATCCACCGCCAGCGTGTATTGAATCAGGTCGTTCGTACCGAGGCTGAAAAATTGCACGCGCTTGCCCAACGCATCGGCAATGATGGCGGCCGACGGCGTTTCAATCATCGCACCGACCTCGATATTCTCATCGAACGGCACACCCTCGCGACGCAGTTCGTCTTTCGCTTGCAACACGAAGGCATTGGCCTGAATCAACTCGTCCAGGCCCGAGATCATCGGATACATGATCTTGAGATTGCCGGCGGCACTGGCGCGAAGAATGGCACGAAGTTGCGCGCGAAAGACTTCTTCCTGTTGGAGGCAATACCGAATCGCACGCCACCCGAGGAAAGGATTCATTTCCTGCGGAATTCCCAGCGAGGTGAGCAATTTGTCGCCGCCCAAATCCAGCGTGCGGATGACCACGGGATTCGGTTTCAACGCTTCGGCGACCTGATAATACGCCTGATATTGCTCTTCTTCCGAAGGCGGATGTTCGCGATTGAGATAGAGATATTCGGTGCGGAACAATCCCACGCCTTCCGCGCCACTGTTGCGAACGGCTTCAATATCGTCGGGCTGCTCGATGTTCGCCGAAATGAAAACCCGATGGTTGTCGAGCGTGACGGCGTGTTGATTGAGGGTGTCGCGCAGCTTTTCTTCGAGCGACACCTGCTTGCGCACGAGTTGCCCGTACTCGAACAGCGTCTGGTCCGTCGGATTGATGATGATCAATCCGTTGAAGCCATCGAGTAAGGCGTATTCGCCGCTCTTGAAACTTTCACTGGCGTTCTTCAGGCCGACCACCGCCGGAATACGCATTGACCGCGCCATGATCGCCGTGTGCGACGTCCGACTCCCGATGTCCGTGGCGAAACCGAGCACGTGTTTGCGATCCAACTGCGCGGTTTTCGATGGCGTGAGGTCGTGGGCAATGATGATGCAAGGCTCACTGAGATGCGCGAGGTCCAACTGGTCATTAACGCCGAGCAGATTGTTCATCACGCGCCCGGCCACGTCGCGCATGTCGGTAGAACGTTCGCGCAAGTATTCGTCTTCAACTTTACCCAGCGCCGTGACGAACCGATCCGTCACCTGATGAAACGCGAATTCGGCATTGACCCGCTCATGTTGAATCAAACGAACAACCTCATCAATCACCGTGGGATCATCCAGCACCAGAAGATGTGCATCGAAGATGCCGGCTTTGTTGTCACCGAGACTTTGCGCGAGCTGGCGTTGCACTTCCTGAATCTGTTCGCGCGTGCGGACCAGCGCCTGTTGGAAGCGATTGAGTTCCGCGCCGATTTCGGCTTCGGTTAATTCCCGGCGCTCGATGTTGTGGCGCGGTTTATCAATGACGAGAATCTTACCGCGGGAAACGCCGGCGGACACCGGAATGCCCCGGATAATTTTCTCGCCCGTGTGTAACCGCTCGGCCATGCGACAGGATTAACTTCCGCCCCCCGGTTTGAAAAGCAATTCTTGCAGAATACCGCGCAAAAGTCCTTCGCTATCACTAAAAACCGCTTGCCTCGCCCCGCGCCCTTCGCGTTCACTGAATCCATCCATTGACCACATGAAAAAACAATCTGCCAGCCAACGCCGGGGTATTCTTGCCGGCGGCAACTGGATTATTGATCGCGTAAAAATCATTGATGTTTATCCGCAGGCTGAACAGCTTGCCAACATCACGCATGAATTCACCGGCACCGGCGGCGGACCGTACAACCTGTTGCTCGACCTCGCCCAGGGCGGGGCGAAGTTTCCGCTCGCAGGCGCGGGTCTGGTCGGGAAGGACGATAACGGCAATGCGATTTTAGCCGATTGTCGGCGCCGTAAAATCGACGTCAAATTTCTCAAACAAACAACACGTTCGTTCACGTCCTACACCGATGTGATGACGGAACGCACAACCGGCCGACGCACGTTTTTTCATGCGCGCGGCACGAACGCTCTGTGGGATGGCACCGATTTAAACTTCGCCAAAACCAAAGCGAAAATTTTTCATCTGGGTTACCTGCTGATTCTCGATGCACTCGACATTCCGGACAGCCGCTTCGGCACGCGCGCCGGAAAGTTGTTGGCCGCAGCTCAAGCAGCAGGTTTGAAAACCAGCGTGGACGTTGTGAGCGAAGACAGCGACCGCTTCACCAATCTCGTGCGGCCCGTGTTGAAACACGTGGACTACTGCATCCTCAACGAAATCGAAGCAGGCAAAACGGCCGGATTCAAAGTCCGTTCTGCCGACGGCAAGATTGATCCGGTCGCGCTGCGTCACGCGGCAGGCGCGCTGCTCCAACTCGGAGTTCGCGAACTTGTCGTGATTCATTTTCCCGAAGGCGCGCTCGCACGCAATCGTCGCGGTGAAGACGTCTGGCAACCGGCACTAAAGCTGCCGCCGAAATACATCGCCGGTACTGCCGGAGCAGGCGACGCGTTTTGCGCCGGGGTGTTGTGGGGTTTACACGAAGAATGGGAACTGCAACGTGCGTTGTTAACCGGCGTTTGCCTCGCAGCGGCTTCATTGTCCGATCCGACCTGCACGGCGGGAGTTAAATCACTTAACTCCGCCTTGGCGCTCGCGAAGAANTACGGTTTCCAANCCGTGCCCGGTGATTGACAACCGCGCTCCGNCTCGTAGCTTCCAGGACGCGACTGCCTCTGGCAGCGTATGGCAAAAACCGGTCTTGTTCGCCCGNGTTTGCGCCATTGGACACCGTTAACTTACTAAAACTATGAAGACACGCTTCACCCAACGCACGTTTCTGATCGTTCTCGCCTGTACTTTGTTAGCCGCTTTCACCTTCCCGGTTCACGCGGCCAAGAAAGCCAAAACCGAGGAAGAAACCATCGCCGAACTCGCCTCGCCGAAAGAAGACGTGGTGGTAGATGCGATGTTGCGCATTGAACGCGAATATCCCACCAGCGCCAAAGCTATCGCCGAGCTTAAGAAGTATCTCACCGACCAACGTCCGAAAGTCCGGCGCAAAGCCGCGCGCGTGCTCGGTGTCCTTCATGCCGATGTAACTTCCGAGGAAATCAAATCCATCTGCGCATTGCTCAAAGCCAGTGACCATCGCGAAATCATGGATGGATTGATCGCCCTTCGTGGTCTCAAAGCCGCCGAAGCATTGCCGGAAATTACCCCGCTGCTTCAACACAGCCATCCGAATGTGATTCGCGACGCGTGCCGCACCATCGCCGTGCATGGCAACAAAGAGCACATTTCGCTCATTGAACCGTTGCTGGAACACAAAGAAAAAAGCGTTAAAAAAGACGCACAGGACGCCATTTTCGCGTTGAAGAACAAATAGCGTTTACGGGTTCGGCGCGCGGTTGCGCGGCGAATTTTGAGTTGCCAGCAATGCAATCGTCGCCATACTGCATCTGACCGAGTCAAACAAGACAACCAAATTTTCCTATGGCTGATGTAGCAAACCGATATCCCGAGAATGTGGCGGGTAAATATTACGTGGACAATCAATGCATTGACTGCGATTTGTGCCGCGAAACCGCGCCGGACAACTTCAAACGCAATGACGACGGCGGTTACTCGTTCGTTTATAAGCAGCCGGAAACTCCGGAAGAAGAAGCCCGCTGCAAAGAAGCCAAGGAAGGTTGCCCGGTCGAAGCCATCGGCGACAACGGCTAAGTTTTTAACTCCTGACGCAAAACCCGCTGCTTTGGCAGCGGGTTTTTTGTTTCGATCGAAAAGTTTTCGACTCGCCTCGGTTTGGTTATTTAGCGCGACTGATTCGCATTACCCAACCGACAAACCGTCCCAAAGCCGCCCCATACAGCGCCGGACCGCCCAGAACATCCAGCACTATCAACCCGACCAGGAAAATCACTCCGGCTGCCAAGGCCAGAAGCCACAACTTCGGAAAAACAATCAACGCCGCCAGGACCAGCAACAACAGCCACACTCGCTTCGACTGCCAAATGGATTGACCCGGTTTCTGTCGTAGCGATGAATTCCCGATTGCGCCCATAGTTTTTTCCTTTGTTGCTTAAACTTTGTCCTCGCCCAACTCCACGTTCCAATACGCCAAATCAATGAAGTGCTTCCAGCTATCGTGCTGGTGCAGCGAGAAATTGATCTGCACAAACGGCCGCCACTTCGGGCGCTTCGGCTTCTTGATGAGGTGCATACCCGCTTCTTGCGGCGTGCGATTCGCCTTGCGCGTATTGCATTCGATGCACGAGCAGACAATGTTTTCCCACGTCGTCGGACCGCCACGGTCGCGTGGAACAACGTGGTCGAGATTCAAATCTTTCCGATCAAACACCTGACCACAGTACTGGCAGGTATTGCGATCGCGTTCAAAAATGTTGTGCCGCGTGAACTTCACTTCCTTCTTCGGCATCCGATCGTACGCGAGTAACAGAATCACTCGCGGCAACCGGATGCGGAACGAAATGGTGTGCACGGATTCCGGATGCGGCTCCTGTTGGGAAAAATCATGCCACGCGGAAAACGTGTAGGTTTGGAAGGAGCCGTCCGGATTGTTCATGACGACCTGCGCGTGCCCTTGAAAAAGCAGCGTCAGCGCGCGCCGTGCGGTGCAGACGTTCACCGCCTGCCATAATCGGTTCAACACGAGCACATGCTGGTTCAGGAGCGAGCTCATAACGTCAGACCTCTGACGCGCGGGACGCTATCATGGCGCGGCGGACGATGTCAATTTCCGCACTCGCCCGTTGCCAAATCGTCGCACTCGCCCTTACATTTCCTCTCATGAAGCACCTGGTCATTTTACTGTTGGTTGCACTGACAACAGTCCTGGCGGCCTCCGCACAATCTCCGGACGAACAGTTCGTCCGCGTCTATAACCTGATCCAACAGGCCGACGCTTTGCGGAATAACGGGCGCAGTGACGAGGCCTTGCCAAAGTATCTCGAAGCCAATACCACGCTCAATCAGATCAAACGCACCTATCCTGAATGGCAACCGCGCATCGTTGATTTCCGCCTCAGTTATCTGCAGCAACGCATCGAAGCCATCACCGGAGCACAGCCCATAAAATCTCAACCCGTCGCTCCAGCCACTACTCCAGCTCCGCGTCCATCCGCCGACCAGGCTGCACCCGCTCCGGCAGTCGAATCCGCCGCTCCGGCGAACACGGAACTGCACAAACAATTGTTGGAACTGCAAGAGTCGGTTCGTCGCTTACAAGCTGAACGCCAGGTGTTGGAAGCGAAGCTGAAAGAAGCGTTTGCGACACAGCCTGCGACCGTTGATCCGCGCGAATTCGCCAAAGCGCAGGAACGCATTCAAACGCTGCTCAAAGAAAATGAATTGCTCAAAGCCGGCTTGGAGTCTGAGAAAAACCGTCCAGCTCCGGCTGCCAACACGAAGGAACTTGAAGAAGCCCGTGCCGCGTTGGCGGAAGCTAACAATCGTCTCTCCGAACAACGCGCCACCACCGAACGTATCACCGCGGAGAAGAACGCGTTGCAAGAGCGGTTGGGACAATTGACGTCGAGCGCCGCCATGGCTGAAGCGCTACGCGCAGAAAATGAGTTACTCAAGAAACAACTGACCGAAGCCCGCAACACTGCAGCTCAAGCCGGCACTACTGCTCAAGCGTCCACAGAAGCAGCCAAAAAACTGGCGGAAGCAGAAGCACGTCTCGCCGCAATGCAATCGGACGTGGAGGTATTGCGACTGGAAAAAATCGCTTTGGAAGAACGATTGAAACACGCTCAAGCAGAAATCGCTGCAGCGAAAACTCTCGCACCCGCAATCACGCCCGTTCCCACGCCTGCACCCGTTCCTACACCCACTCCAGCACCAGCGCCGGTTGCGAGCACCTCCGGCTCACGCGAAACGGACCTCGCCAAGATCCGCGAACTCGAACGGCAACGCGATGTGCTGCGCAAGCGTCTGGATGAAGCAAACCTGCAATTGCATACCGGCGAAGGCCGTCGGTTAAACGAACGAGTGCAACAGTTGACTCGCGAAGTCGCTCAACTCAAAGCGCGCGTTGAAGTGTTCGAAGCCAAAGCTGTTCCTTACACTCTCGAAGAACTCGCGCTCTTTCAAAAGCCCGCCGTCAAACCCGCGCCCACTCCGGTGGTGGAAACGAATCCCATGCGCCGGACGAGTCGCGATCTTCCCGTGAACACAGTGAATCTGCTCGCGCAGGCGGAGAAGCATTTTGCCAACAAAGATTACGACAAAGCAGAAGAGAATTATCGTGCGATTCTGCAACAGGACAACAACAGCGCGGTCACACTCGCGAATCTCGCCGCCATTCAGATGGAACAAGGCCGACTTGCTGAGGCCGAGAAAAATTTAGAGCGTGCCTTGGAACTTTCTCCCAACGATCCGCATTCCGTTTCACTCCTCGGCTATCTCAAGTTCCGCCAGGAAAAATACGATGACGCGATCGAAGCGCTGAACCGCGCCGCGAAGTTGAATCCGCAAAATGCCGACGTACAAAATTATCTTGGCGTTACGCTGAGTCAGAAAGGTCTGCGCGGTCCGGCGGAACAGGCGTTTCGGCGCGCCGTGGTTTTGAATCCGGCGCACGGCGGCGCTCACAACAATCTCGCGGTTTTCTACGCATCAGAAAATCCGCCGAACATTCCACTCGCGCGCTTCCACTATCAAAAAGCGCTCGCGGCTGGTCACCCGCAAAATCCCGAACTTGAACAACTGCTCGCCCGTCGCGAAGCGAGTTCCTCGAACAAGTGAGGCGTCGCCATGCTGCGGCAGAGTTTTCATGAGTTGAGCATCGGCACGCGTGGCCGCGGCTTGTATGAATTCACCGACGAAGTGACCGAGTGGATCCGCAACGGAAAATTTAAAAACGGATTAGTCACGCTGCATCTGCGACATACTTCCGCGTCGTTGCTCATTCAGGAAAACGCCGATCCGGATGTGCGCACGGACTTGGAGAATTTTTTCAAACGCCTCGTTCCCGATGGCGACGCTTTGTTCATTCACACCGCGGAAGGCGATGACGACATGCCTGCCCACATTCGCACCGCGTTGACCGCTGTCAATCTGAGCGTGCCGCTGCGGGATGGACATCTCACGCTCGGAACGTGGCAAGGCATTTATCTGTGGGAACACCGCGTCGCGCCGCATCGCCGCAAAATCGCGCTGCACTTTGTCGGTGAATGAACGCGCCACGAGCTTGAGGAAAATCCGAATTATTGGCCCCTCAACCGCGGAAGGCATTGCCTGTGCTGGAAGAATGAATTTATGTGTTGGTCTTTAGCGCGTTGGCGCGCTTTCGCTGCGATTATCCTGATACTGAGTCACTTTGCGCTTTCAGCGCACGGCGGCGGCAGCGGCTTGAATACGCTCGTTGTCGTGAATCAGAACAGCAGTGATTCAATTGCGCTCGGAAATTACTACTGCGAGCGTCGTCAAATTCCGCCCGAAAATGTTTTGCGCATCAACTGGCCGGGAGGCAACACCACCTGGGATGCAGCGGATTTCAACTCCGTCCTGTTACAACCATTGTTGCAAGCGATCGCGACGCGCGGCTTATCGAATCAGATCCATTACGTCGTGCTTTCCATGGACATTCCGTACTCAACCCTTTCCGACTCGACCTACAACGGCACCACCAGCGCGCTGTTCTACGGATTGAAAAACACCGGCGCCACGACGAACAGTTTCCACGCGAGTGAAGGTGCGTTTCCCGATGCGCGACCGACGGCGAATTCAGGATATTCGTTTCTCGCTACGATGTTGACCGGCACGGATCTCGCGCAAGCCAAGCGACTCGTCGATCAAGGTGTGACCAGCGATTTCACCTTCCCTACCGCTCCCGTTTATCTCGCGAACAGTCATGATCCCGTTCGCCGTTTGCGTACCGCAGCTTATGATCATGCGATTTTCGACATTCGTTTGCGCAATGATTATCAGGTACTGCGAACAAACCTCCATTCACCCTCAGGACTCAGCGGGCTATTCGGCTTTCAAACCGGTTTGCAAAATTACAGCGTCGCGCCGAATACCTTCGTGCCTGGTGCAATAGCCGACAGCTTGAGCTCGTATGGCGGCGTGTTGTCCGGCAATACAGAACAAACTTCCCTGCTCGCATTCATCGGCGCGGGCGCAGCGGGAAGTTACGGCACGGTAAGTGAACCTTACGCGTTAGCCGCAAAATTTCCCACGCCGCACGTTTATTTCTACCAGGCGCGCGGTTTCACTATCGCGGAGAGTTACTATCAAAGTCTCGGCATGCCGTATCAGGGATTGATCGTCGCCGAACCGCTGGCGGCGCCATTCGCGCAACCAGGAACGGGCGAATGGATTACTCCCGCGGCCGACGCAACGCTCTCGGGAATCGTTCCGCTGACGGTCAAGTTTACCGCCGCCCCCGAGCGTCCGTTGCAACGTGTGGATTTATTTGTGGACGGTAACTTCTTTCAGACACTGACCAACATCAATCCGACGGCTGGAAATGTTGTTAAGATGCGCATCAATAATCGGAACGTCAGCTACACAATTCCAGTCAATGCCACGTTGGCATCCATTGCCAAAGGCATTGCGGCCCAACTCAACACCCCGACCATCAGCAACCTCACCAAAACCGTCGCCACTGCGATTGGCGACCGCGTCGAACTCCGTTTCATCGGCACGAATCGTCCGGCGCAACCCAACAATCTGCGCATCGGCGGCGCAGGCGCCGTGGCGACTTCCGATGGTCCGGGTTTCACCAGCGAAAGCGGCAGCGCGACCGCGCAGACAGTTTTCATCTCCGGCGCTCGACCGACGTTTCTCGACACCGCAGCACAAGGGCGACGCACTTTCAGCGCCTCCGGTTCGATGCAACCAGGCAATTGGCTACGCCTGACTGTAACCAAAACCAACGGCAGCGTCGTCACGGTGACTTACACGAATCAAACCGCAAACGCTTCGGCAGCAGAGGTGCTGGAGGGTTTATTTGAACGCATCAACGCCACGCCTGAGTTGCAAGGCGCGGACGGTGTAGTTGCGGAAGATTTTTCAGTCGTCAATACCGCTCAATCGTTTCACCTCGCCGCCCGCAGTCCGGGTTTGAAAGCCGCTGAAATTACCGCCGCGTTAACGAGTTCCACTTCGTCGTTATTTGCGAGTCCAACAACTCAACGCGCATTAAAAGTCAACTTAACCGATCTTCAGCCGCGCAATCACATTTACGTCACCGCGGGCGCGTCGGAATTGAACGTGACCTTCCCACTCAACACCGCCGCCTTGCCCGACGGTTTTCACGAACTCACCGCCGTTGCTTACGAAGGCAGCCATGTCCGCACGCAAATGCGAATTACTCTGCCGGTTCGCATTCAAAACACGCCTCTGAATGCGTCCCTGGATCTTGGAACATTGAACGCGACTAATTCCGTTTCCGGCAATTACACCGTTCAAGTCACCGCGACACCGGGAAACATCAGCCGGATCACGCTTTACAGCACGGGCGGCGCGTTGGAAACGCTCAACAATCAGGCCAATGCCACCTTCTCCATTAACGGCGCACTGCTGGGCGTTGGCACGCATCCGCTTTACGCCGTCGTGCAAGACACTCAAGGCCGGCAATTTCGAACCGATATAAAGAAAGTTCGATTCGATTGACCGTAAATCCATGGAATTTCTCTTGTCCGCAAGTCCGACTGGGCTACGATGCGCCTTTGAGGCGGCTGCCAACCATTTAATGGGCCAGTGATATGGCCGCCGCGCTTGATGAGTTGAATCAGAATATGTCCGGCGACCCAGCTATCGCCCCCGCGCCCCCGCGGAAACGCGGCACGATTCTCATCGTGGACGATGAGGACGGGCCACGTTTGTCCATGCGCTTCGTGTTCAAAGACGAATACGAAGTGTTCACCGCTGCTGACGGAGCTTCCGCGCTGGAACTGGTTCAGAAAAACAAAATTGACGTCGCTATCCTCGACATTCGCATGCCGGGCATGTCCGGCGTCGAAGTCCTCGAACGCATCAAGTACATCGATTCAACGATCGAAGTCATCATGCTCACGGCGTTTGAGACGACGGATACAATCCGCCAGGCGCTCAAGCTCCGCGCGTGCGATTATCTCAACAAGCCCTACGAACTTTCCACCCTCCGCGCCGCCGTCAACGCGGCGATGCAGCGACGCACGCTCGACACTGAAATCCTCAACAACAACGACAAGCTGCAAAAACTTTACTCCGAATTGCAGCGGCAACGTGAAGAAGGATTGGTGGCTCAAACGCGCAGCGACATTTACGCGAGCATCATTCACGACATCAACGGCCCGCTGACCGTCATCTCGGGTTTTCTGCAATTGATCAATCAACGCATCGGCAACGCGGAAACACTCGACGCCGATGGCCTCACGTTTGTCAAAGATCGCCTGCGCACCATGACGCGACAGGTGACCAATTGCATTGAAATTTCCCGCCGCTACCTCGGTTTCCTGCGGCAACAGCCCGGCGAATACAGCTCCGTCGGCGTCAATCAATTGCTCTCGGATTTAAATCATCTGGTGCAGGTGCATCCGAGTTTGCAGAACAACCAATTCAATCTGCAACCGCTCGCGCAGGATTGTGCCGTGCGAATGAATGGCACGGATTTGATTCAATTGCTGCTCAATCTCACGGTCAACGCGTTGCAGGCTTCTCCGAATCCGCACGCGGTCTGGATTTCCGGTGAGTTGGAAACTGAGCCGCTGGATTTGACATGCTTCAAAGACGCTCCGGGTGAGCGCTTGTTGAATGTGGAGAATTTCCAGAACATCGCGCCGCTCGTCCGCCTGACTGTCAGCGACAATGGCCCGGGCATTCCGCCCGAAGTGTTACCCAAGATTTTCCAGCCGTACTTCACCACCAAAGACGCACGGCAAGGTACGGGACTGGGATTGAATATCGTGCAGCGATTCGTCCGCGAAGGCGGCGGCGCATTGCACGTCAAAACCACTCCTGGCCAGGGCACAGCTTTCACCGTTTTCCTGCCAGGAACGCTACTCCAACCATCCCCATAAAAACGATTCTTCCGGTGGACGACGACGCTTTGGTGTCGAAACTCTAGCGGAAGAAACTGGTTCAGAGCAGATTCAAGTTGCGCAGAAGATATCTGCGAACCTCCAAATCACAGCCGCATTCCGACCATTTACGTCCCCTCGCACACCGATTTTGCGCAACAAGTCCGTCGAATGAGGCTCGGCTGATTGACACCGATGGAACACACCGTCAAAGCCGTTTTCCACTTGCTTCAAAGCAAACTCGCAACACGACCGAGCCCTGCTTAGGTTGATGGTCATCTCCGCAAGAAGAAAGTATTGGCAAAATGGGTTATTCACACGAGTGAATAACTTTCTAAAAAACCCAAATTCCCGCTCAATTTCGCGGAAAGATGACGGCGAATATCTGCCCGATAAAATTTTTTGAAATTTTCCTTGAGCCACACAATACGTGGTAGCAAGATGCCGGCGCTCCCCCACTAATGGGGGAATTTCGTCGCCCAGAATTGCCCGACTTTCCGAGGAATTAAGCGGTTTTTTGTCGTTTTAGGGCGGATTTTTGTCCTCGGAACGGGGTGTAATAACACGGGAAAAACTAAACCAGAAAGATTACCATGATCGACGCACGAGAAGATGTTATGACCGCTCCCGCGAAAGCCAACAAACGCCGTCCGGCGACCACTGTCGCCGCCGCCCGAGGCGTGCGCCCGACCAAGTCGTCCACCCCCAAAGCCCTCCCCATCACCCGGGTTTTCAGCGACGCAAAGGTAAACCCGTTTGATCAAATCGAGTGGGATAAGCGCACGGCCGAAATCACCGACGACAGCGGCAAAGTCATCTTCAAACAGGAAAACGTCGAAGTTCCCAAATCCTGGTCTTTGCTCGCCACCAAAGTCGTCGTCTCGAAATATTTTTACGGCGAACAGAACACGTCGGAACGCGAAACCTCCGTCCGCCAGCTCATCCATCGCATTACGCGCACCATTACCGATTGGGGCGTCAAGGACGGCTACTTCACCAAAGCCGACGGCGAAGTGTTTTATGATGAATTGACGTGGCTTTGCCTGAATCAATACGGCGCATTCAATTCCCCGGTGTGGTTCAACGTCGGTCTCTACCACCAGTACGGCATCGGCAAGAACT
>Ga0065721_10050286_pt1 | contig 21462 bp, 25 predicted proteins | sample Mesricmetagenome_FD_59108 | JGI IMG/M metagenome (GOLD analysis project Ga0065721, IMG submission 59108) | Mesophilic microbial community from rice straw/compost enrichment Sample: eDNA_1 v2 (version 2) | ecosystem: Engineered > Solid waste > Grass > Composting > Bioreactor | place: USA: Davis... | reverse complement strand
TCAAGACCAAGCCTCAGACACCCCGAGAAACCCCACAAACCCCAGTCGCAACGCCACAAGCCAGGCCTTGTCAAACCCTCAAGCCGCCCCAGCGACGTATCGCAACAGTCCCCGACGGGGAAGACGTCGGCGCCCTCGATCCTGCGTCGTTGCGAGCCCTGCGCCGGCGGGTCGGCATGATCTTCCAGCACTTCAACCTGCTGTCCTCGAAGACTGTGGCGGCCAATGTCGCCTTTCCGCTCAAGGTGGCGGGCGTTCCGGCCCGCGAGATCGACGCGCGAGTGGCCGAGCTGCTGGCCCGCGTCGGCCTTACCGACCACGCGCGCAAGTATCCGGCGCAGCTGTCGGGCGGCCAGAAGCAGCGCGTCGGCATCGCCCGGGCCTTGGCCAGCGGCCCCAAGATCCTCCTCTGCGACGAGGCCACCAGCGCTCTCGACCCGCAGACCACCGAGCAGATCCTCGACCTGCTGGGCGAGCTCAACCGTGAGCTTGGGCTCACCATCGTCCTGATCACCCACGAGATGGAGGTCATTCGGCGCGTCTGCCATCGGGTCGCCGTGCTCGACGCGGGCGAGGTCGTCGAGAGCGGGGACGTCGCGGAGGTCTTCCTGCATCCGCGTCATCCGGTGACCCGCCGCCTCGTGGCCGACGCCGCGGGCCTGGCGGGCGGCGCCCCCGCCGGGGCCCTTCGCCTCACCTTCCGCGGCGAGGCCACCTACGAGCCGATCCTCGGCCGCATCGCGCGGGACACCGGCGTCGACTACTCGATCCTCGGCGGCCGTATCGACCGCATCCGCGAGGAGCCCTACGGACAGTTGCTGGTCGCCCTGGTGGGCGGCGACGTCGCCCTGGCGCGCCAGCGGCTCGAAGCCGCCGGCGTTCGGGTCGAGGAAGCCTAGGACATGTTCGCCAACATCAACTGGGCCGACATCGGCCAGGCGACCCTCGACACCCTGGTCATGCTGGCCGGATCGCTGGGCTTTTCGGTGCTGCTCGGTCTGCCGCTCGGGGTCGTGCTCTTCCTCACCGGCCGCGGCCGGCTACTGGCCAATCGGCCCGCCCATGCGGCCCTGTCCTTCGCGGTCAATGTCCTGCGATCGGTCCCGTTCGTGATCCTGCTGATCGTCATGATCCCCCTGACCATGCTGCTGGTGGGGACCTCGCTGGGCGTGGCCGGCGCCATCCCGCCCCTGGTGGTCGGCGCGGCCCCCTTCTACGCCCGCCTCGTAGAGACCGCCCTGCGTGAGGTCGATCCGGGCGTGGTGGAGGCGGGCCAGGCCATGGGCGCCACGCCGCGCCAGATCGTCTTCGGCGTGCTGCTGCCCGAAGCCCTGCCGGGGATCGTGGCCGGCGCCACGGTCACCGCCATCGCCCTTGTCTCCTACACCGCCATGGCGGGCGTGGTGGGGGCCGGCGGCCTCGGCGACCTCGCCATCCGTTTCGGCTACCAGCGCTTCCAGACCGACGTCATGGTGGTGACGGTGGTCCTGCTCCTGGTCCTCGTCCAAGGCCTGCAGTGGGCGGGGGATCGTCTGGTCATCAAGCTCAGCCGCCGCTGAGCCTTCGGAGAACTCACATGCTTTCCAAGCGCACCCTGCTTCTGGCCGCCGCCGCCCTCGCCCTTGCGGCCTGCGGCAAGCAGGCCGGCGCTCCGGCCGGCGCTTCCGACACCCTGACCATCGCCGCGACCCCGGTGCCGCATGCGGAAATCCTGGAGGTCGTCCGGCCGATGCTGGCGCAGCAAGGCGTGAAGCTGGATGTGAAGGTCTTCAACGACTACGTGCAGCCCAACCTCCAGGTCGCACAGAAGCAGCTGGACGTGAACTACTTCCAGACGGCGCCCTATCTCGACGAGTTCAACAAGGCCCGCGGCACGAACCTCGTGAAGGTGGCCGGCGTCCATATCGAGCCGATCGGCGCCTATTCCCGCAAGATCAAGAGCCTGGCCGACCTGCCCCAAGGCGCCACGGTCGCCATTCCGAACGAGCCCAGCAACGGCGGCCGCTCCCTGCTCCTGCTGCAGAAGGGCGGCCTCATCACCCTTAAGGACCCGGCCAACCCCCTCTCGACGCTGGGGGACATCGTCGCCAATCCGAAGGGCCTGAAGTTCCGCGAACTGGAGGCGGCCACCCTGCCCCGCGTGCTGGACGAGTTGGACCTGGCGGTGATCAACACCAACTACGTCCTGGACGCCAAGCTGAACCCAGCCAAGGACGCGCTGATCCTCGAGGACGGGAACAGCCCCTATGTGAACCTGCTGGTCTCCCGCGAGGACAACAAGGACGACCCGCGCGTCCAGAAACTCGCCGCCGCCCTCACCAGCCCGGAGGTGAAGGCGTTCATCGAGAAGACCTATTCCGGCGCCGTGCAGCCGGCGTTCTGAAGGCCTTTCCACGCCTGATCGTCATGGCCGGGCGTCAGGAAAGGGTCTGACGGTCCCTACAGCATCGACATCAGCACCCGGTCCGGCGGCCTGTGGCCGTCCATCCAGGTCTTGAGATTGATGATCACCTTCTCGCCCATGTCGATCCGCGCCTCCACCGTGGCCGAGCCCAGGTGCGGCAGCAGGACCGCGTTGGGCAGGGTCAGCAGCTTCGGATTGATCGCCGGCTCGAATTCGAAGACGTCCAACCCGGCGCCGGCTATGGCGCCCGAGGCGAGCAGCTCGGCCAGGGCCGCTTCGTCGATGATGCCGCCCCGCGCCGTGTTCACGATCACCGCGTGCGGCGGCATCAACTTCAGCCGCCGCGCCGAGAGCAGGTGATAGGTCGCGGGGGTATGGGGGCAATTGACCGAGATGATGTCCATGCGGGCCAGCATCTGGTCCAGGCTCTCCCAATAGGTCGCCTCCAGCTCCTGGGCGATCACATGGCTGACCGGCTTACGGTTATGATAGTGGATCTGCATGCCGAAGGCCCTGGCCCGGCGCGCCACCGCCTGGCCGATGCGGCCCATGCCGATGATCCCCAGCCGTTTGCCGTTGACCCGACGGCCCATCATCCAGGTGGGGGTCCAGCCGGTGAACTCCCCGGCCTGCACCACGTTGGCCCCCTCCACGATCCGGCGCGAGACGGCCATGATCAGCGCCATGGTGAGATCCGCCGTGTCCTCGGTCAGCACGCCTGGCGTGTTGGTCACGGCGATTCCGCGTTCGGTCGCCGCGGCCACGTCGATGTGATCGACCCCCGCGCCGAAGTTGGCGATCAGCTTCAGCTGGCTTCCCGCCTCTGCGATCAGTTCGGCGTCGATGCGGTCGGTGATGGTGGGCACGATCGCGTCGGCCCGCGCCAGCGCCTTGACCAGCGCCTCGCGGTCCATCGGCGTGTCGTCAAGGTTCAGCTCGGTGTCGAACAGCTCGCGCATCCGGGTCTCTACCGGATCGGGGAGCCTGCGCGTGACGATGACTTTGGGCTTGCGAGCGGCCATAGGCGTTTTTTGAAAGGATTCTTTAACTGCGCGCGGCGCGCCTTGCTTTGTGTTCCAGAACCTCTAGCAAAGCCCCCATGGACGGCCAAGGCGAGCCTCGATCGAACCGGCTGCGGAAGATCGCGGCGCTCATTATTTTAACGGTGGCGTTGATTCCCGCCCTTCTTGTGTCCGCAGCGCATGCTGCGCCGCGCCAGACGCCTTCGGGCCAGCCGGTGCCGCGCTATGTCTCGCTGAAGTTCGACAAGGTCTACGCCCGCGCCGGGCCCGGCGAGGACCACAAGCTGGTGTGGGTCTATCACGCCAAGGGCCTGCCGGTGCAGGTGATCGCCGAGAACACTGAATGGCGCCGGATCTGCGACCCCGAAGGCGGCGTGGCCTGGATCCATCGCCGTCTGACCAGCGGCGAAGCCAAGGTCATGCGCGCCAAGCCCGAACGCCTGGCCTTGCACAAGCAGCCCCGCGCCGAGGCCGAGATCATCGCCTATCTGGCGCCTCGCGCCCTGGCCGAGCTGGTCAAGGATTGCGAGGACGGCTGGTGCAAGCTGAAGGCCGACGGCGTCTCCGGCTGGGCGCCGGCGGGCGAGCTGTGGGGCGTCTCCGACGCCATCCAGTGCAAGCTGACGCGCCCGACCGCCGCCCGCAGCCGTTGAGCCGGCGGGCGGGCTCTGCTAGGCCCCTTTCGTCACGAATCCAAAGGCCCGCGTCAGGGCCGCCACTAGAAAGCCGAGCATGATCCAGGGCGCCAAGGCCAAGGACCACTACGATCTCGAAGAGCTGCTGGCCTGCGGCCGGGGCGAGATGTTCGGGCCGGGCAACGCGCAACTGCCCGTGCCGCCGATGCTGATGTTCGACCGGATCACCCGGATCACCGAGGACGGCGGCGCTCACGGCAAGGGCTATGTGGAGGCCGAGCTCGACATCCATCCGGACCTCTGGTTCTTCCAGTGCCACTTCATCGGCGACCCGGTCATGCCGGGGTGCCTAGGCCTCGACGCCATGTGGCAGCTGGTCGGTTTCTTCCTGGGCTGGTCGGGGGCTCCGGGCCGCGGCCGCGCCCTGGGCGTGGGCGAGGTGAAGTTCACCGGCCAGGTCACGCCCAAGGTCTCCAAGCTGGTCTACAAGATCGATCTGAAGCGGGTGATCATCCGCAAGCTGGTCATGGGCATCGGCGACGGCGTGCTCGAGGCGGACGGCAAGATCATCTACGAGGCGAAGGACCTGCGCGTCGGCCTGTTCGACGCCAAGGACCTCGGCTGAGAACACGGAGCAAGGTCATGCGCCGCGTCGTCATCACCGGGATCGGTATCGTCTCGTCCATCGGCAATAACGCCAACGAGGTGCTCGCCTCGTTGCGCGAGGCCAAGTCCGGCATCAGCTTCTCCCCGGAATACGCCGAGCTCGGCTTCCGCTCGCAGGTCCACGCCTCGCCGGACCTCGACTGGGAATCGATGGTCGATCGGCGGGCCGCTCGTTTCCTCGCCCAGGGCACGGCCTTCGGCCATATCGCCATGGAACAGGCGATCGCCGACTCGGGCCTCGAGGAATCCGAGGTGTCGAATGAGCGCACCGGCCTGATCGTCGGCTCGGGCGGGCCATCTACCAAGGCGATCATCGAGGCGGCCCACACCGCCAAGGAACGCGGCCCCAAGCGCGTGGGCCCCTTCGCGGTTCCCAAGGCGATGAGCTCGGGCGCCTCTGCGACCCTCGCCACCTGGTTCAAGATCAAGGGCCTGAACTTCTCGATCTCCTCGGCCTGCGCCACCTCAACCCACTGCATCGGCTCGGCCTACGAGCAGATCCTGATGGGCAAGCAGGACGTGGTCTTCGCCGGCGGCACGGAGGAGCTGGACTGGTCGCTCAGCGTGCTCTTCGACGCCATGGGCGCCATGAGCTCGAACTTCAACGACCGCCCCGCCACCGCCAGCCGCGCCTATGACAAGGACCGCGACGGCTTCGTCATCGCCGGCGGCGCGGGGATCCTGGTGCTTGAGGAGTACGAGCGCGCCAAGGCCCGCGGGGCGAAGATCTATGGCGAGATCGTGGGCTACGCGGCCAATTCGGACGGCTTCGACATGGTCGCCCCCTCAGGCGAGGGCGCGGTCCGCTGCATGCGCCTGGCCATGGCGGATCTCGGCGGCCGCAAGATCGACTACCTGAACCCGCACGGCACCTCGACGCCGGTCGGCGACGTCAAGGAGATGGGGGCGGTGCGCGAGGTCTTCGGGGCCGATATCCCGCTGATCTCCTCGACCAAGTCGCTCACCGGCCATAGCCTGGGCGCGGCCGGCGCGCAGGAGGCTATCTACAGCCTGCTGATGCTGAACAACGGCTTCGCCGCCGAGAGCGCCCACATCGAGAACCTCGACCCCGAGTTCGCGGACCTCCCGATCCTGCGCGAGCGCAAGGACGTGCAGCTGGAAACCGTGATGTCCAACTCTTTCGGCTTCGGCGGCACCAACGGCTGCCTGGTCATGGCGCGGGTCTGATCTCAACCTCCGCCCGCCGTCGGCGCGCCTGAAACAGAAGATGCTCCCCCTTGGGGGAGCTGTCAGCCGCAGGCTGACTTAAGGGGCCCGCTAGGGGAGCGCATCGCGGCCGGCAGGCGTGGATCAAGCACCCGGCCGCCGCAGTTCGTAGAACATCGTCGGCTCGTGACGATCACGCACGGACGAGTAGACCGGGCGCTCACCGACAGGCGTCATACCGAGCGCCTTCATCACCTTGAAGGAAGCCTCATTTCCTAGCTGAGCGCCCGCCTCCATGACGTCCGCCGGAAGCAATCGCCACAGCATCGGCAGGACCGCGCCGGCGGCCTCCCGCATCAGCCCCTGACCTTGGCAGTCCTCGGCGAGGTGGTAGCTGATCTCCATTCGGCCCGGCGCCTCGGCGACGAGGGCGCCGCCGAAACCGCCGATCATCCGTCCGTCAGTTCGGCGAGTCAGTGCGTAGAAGGCGTAGCCTCCCGCCTGGATCGCCCTTCGCGAACGATCGATCCGGGCCAGCGCCTCTTCCCGGCTCATCGGGCTCGGCCAGGAGGCGAGCCAGCGAGTCACACCCGGCGTCATGTTCGCGGCCATGTCATCGGCATCGCCCGGCTCGAGCGCCCTAAGCCTCAGGCGCACGGTGTCGATCACCGGCAAGAGCTCGGCCATGCGGTCCTCCTCGGCCTCATTCTTAGCCGGCGACGCGTTACCGCCGCCAGCAGGTTGCGGCTTGCGCCTGCGGCCGCGCCCGTCCACAAACCGGCAAACTTTAGGAAACGCCAAGGAGACGCGCGTGGCCGACGAATATCAGATGCCCAAGGGCGAGCTGATGAAGGGCAAGAAGGGCGTGATCACGGGGGTCGCGAACCACCAGTCGATCGCCTGGGGGATCGCCTCGCAACTGGCAGCCCAGGGCGCAGAGCTCAGCTTCATGCACCTGCCGGGCATGGAGCGCCGGGTCCAGCCGCTGGCCGAGAGCGTCGGCGCCAAGGCCATCGTGCCGGCCGACGTGACCGACGACGCCTCCATGGACGCCGCCTTCGAGGCGGTCGAGAAGGCGCACGGAACGATCGACTTCTTCCTTCACTCCATCGCCTTCGCCAACAAGGACGAGCTGAAGGGCTCCTTCGTCGACAACACCACGCGCGAGGGCTTCCTGCGCGCCATGGACATCTCGATCTTCTCGTTCGTGGACTGCGCGCGGCGAGCGGCCAAGCTGATGCCCAACGGCGGCTCGATCGTCACCATGACCTATCTGGGCTCGGAGCGCGCCATCCCGAACTACAACACCATGGGGGTGGCGAAGGCCGGCCTGGAGGCGGCGACCCGCTACGCCGCCCGTGACCTCGGCGCGCGCAAGATTCGGGTGAACGCCATCTCCGCCGGGGCGATGAAGACACTGTCCCTGGCCGGCATTTCCGGCGGCCGCTCGATGATCGCCCAAGGCCGCGCCATGTCGGCCCTGGGCGAAGACACCTCGATGGAAGGCGTCGCCGGTTGCGCCCTCTGGCTGCTGTCGGACCTGGGCCTCTCCACCACCGGCGAAGTGGTCCATGTGGACGCCGGCTTCCACATCATGGGCCTGGCCGCCGACAGCGAGGCCTGAGCCTCAGGCGTTGGCGCCGCCGTCCACCAGGAAGCCGGCGCCATTCGCAAAACGGCCCTCGGGGCTAGCCAGCCAGGCCACCGCGCTGGCGATGTCCTCGGGCCGGCCATATTCCGGGATCGGCATGCGCTCGCGCTGAGCCTCCGCGCCCTCACCAGCCGCCGGGTTCATGTCGGTGTCGGTCGAGCCGGGATGTACGAGGTTCACCGTGATCCCCTGCGGGCCAAGGTCACGGGCGAGGCCCTTGGTGAACGACAGCAGGGCCGACTTGGTCATCGAATAGAGGGTGATCCCGGCGAAGGGCACCCGTTCGGCCAGGTTCGAGCCGATATTGATGATCCGGCCGCCCCGCGGCAGATGAGCCGCCGCCGCTTGCGAGGCCACGATCACGCCGCGCACATTGACCGCCAGTAGCTGGTCTATGTCTTCGAGCGTCCAGCCTTCGACCGGGCCGGTTCCGCGTGCGATCCCGGCATTGTTCACCAGGATGTCCAGTCCGCCCAGTTCCGCGGCCGCCCGGTCGACCGCCGCCTTCACCGCGGCCGCGTCGGCGCTGTCGGCCTGTAGCGCGACGCCCTTGCGGCCCAACGCCTCGATCTGGGCGACGACCTCCGCCGCCTTCTCCGCCGAGCGCTCATAGGTGATGGCGACGTCCGCGCCGTCCTTGGCCAATCGCAGGGCGATGGCCGCGCCGATGCCGCGACTGGCGCCCGTCACCAGGGCGCGCTTTCCGGAAAGCATATGGGAACTCCAGTTTTGTGTCGGTCGCTACAGAAATGGCCGGTTGTCGCCCGCCGTCAAGGGATTTATATAATGATCGACACAGAAAGGAGCCGGCATGGCTGAACGCGGTCGCCCGCGCAGCTTCGATCGAAGGCAAGCCCTCACCCGCGCCATGGAGGTGTTCTGGGCGCGCGGCTACGAAGGCGCGTCGATCAGCGACCTCACGGCGGCCATGGAGATCGGGTCGCCCAGCCTCTACGCCGCCTTCGGCTCCAAGGAGGCGCTCTTTCGCGAAGCGATCGAGCTCTATGCGGCCACGGAGGGACCGGAGATCTGGAGCGCCGTCGAGCGGGCCGCCACCGCCCGCGAGGCGGCCGAGGGCTTCCTCACCGCCACCGCCCGCACATTCTCCCGGCCGGGTAAGCCCCGCGGCTGCATGGTGGTGCTCAGCCAGCTCAACGCCACCGAGGCCAGCGCCAGCGTCTGCGAGGCGTTGCGCGAGCAGCGGGTGGTCGGCCAATGCGGCCTGGCCGCCCTGTTCCGGAAAGCCGTCGAAAGCGGCGAACTGCCGGAGCGGGTCGATCCGGTCGCCCTCGCCGCCTTCTTCGTCACGGTCCAGCAGGGCATGTCCGTCCAGGCCCGCGACGGGGCGAGCGAGGAGGCCCTGCTGAAGATCGCCCGAAGCGCGATGGCGGCGTGGGAGCCGCTCACCGCGCCCTGAGAGGGCGGGTCCCGACGGCTCAGCACATGGCGGCCGCGCCGCGGCGGGCGCGGATGGCGCCGCCCACCAGGCCGAAACCGGCGATCATCATCGCCCAGGTCGCGGGCTCAGGCACGGCCGAGCCGGCGAAGCGCACTTCCGACAGGCCGAGGGGCGAATAGCCGTAGGTTTCCGGCTGGCTTTGATGGTTGCCCGAAAGGCCCAGCTGCACATAGCGCGCCGTGCCCGAGAGCCCGAAGGTCTCGGCCGCCAGCAGCTCGCCGGTGCCGCGGGCGAACTCGCCGGCCAGGACCTCGGTGAAGTTCACGCCGTCCGTCGAGATGGCGAGAGTGAAGGCCTTGGCGGCGCGGTCGAGGGTGGAGACCCACTCTTCCTTGCCGAAGTTGTAGTTCCACACGTCGATGGAAGAGAGCTTGTAGAGGCCCCCCAGGTCGAAGGTCAGGGTCGCCTTGTCCACCGACAGGTCGGTCATCCACATGTTGGCGTAGTCGGAGTCGTGCAGGTCGCCGACCAGGCCGCTGCCGTTGATCAGGTTCTCGGCCTTGTACTGGCCGAACAGCGGGAAGGTGTTGGAGGCGGTCACACCGACCGGCGTGATGACGGCGGCCGAAGCCGGGCCGGCGATGAGCGCGGCGGCGGTCGCCAGGGCGGCAAGGCCCGCGAACTTGATCGACATGGTTTCTCTCCGGTTAAGGTTACGGTGAGAAAGCTCATGGACGGCGCAGATGTCGGCCCGATCACCGTTCGATGACGGTTGTTTGCTCTACGGCGTAGGCACGCATAAATCTGCGTGAGGCCTCGCGCGCCACGCGATCGATCTGTTCGGGATTCAACTCGCGGCGGGCGCCGAGCAGAGCGGCCAGCTGATGCGACCCCACCACCATGCTGGCGAAGAACTCTGCGGCCAGAGCCGGATCGTCGATGGCCATGCGCCCGGCCTCGGTCTCCATGCGCAGGAACTCGGCGAGGCGCCGGCGGGAGGTCGCCGGCCCGGCCTCGAAGAAGGCCTGGGCCACGTCCGGCTGATGGGCCGCGCTCTCCACCGCCATCCGCAGCATGGAGAGGCCGCGCGGATTGGCGACCGCCTCCATCATGAAACGGCCGAAGGCGGTCAGGGCCTCCTCCGGATGCTCGGCGGCCGCCGGCGCCATCAGCGGCGCGGTGATTTCCGAGACTCGCCGGGCGACGAGGGCGCGGATCAGCTCCGGCTTGGAGCCGTAGTGATTGTAGATGGTCTGCTTGGAGACGCAGGCCCTGCGGGCGATCTCCTCCATGGAGGCGGCAAGGCCCCGCTCCCCGAACACCGCGGCGGCGGCGTCGAGTATGGCCTCGGTCTTGGCGAGGTCGATCTGTCCGGCGGCGCGCGGCATCAGTGTCCTCCGCCGCCGGTCGGCGGCGCGCCCTTGCCGGGGGTCGCCAGGAAGCCCAGCAGGGCGGCGGCCGCGCAGCCCATGGCGAGGAAGTAGAAGCCGTCGCCGAAAGCCAGCACCGAAGCGTCCCGCCGGAGCGCCATGCCCAGGAACTTGTTGGCCGCGCCCGAGGGATCGGCGAGCCCTTGCGCCTCCATCATGGCGGTCATGCCCGACAGCATGTCCTGCGCCTGCTGGTTGGCGATGCTCATCCCGGCCGACAGCTCGGACAGGTGCACCGCCGTCTGGTCCGAAAGGATGGTGGTGAGCATGGCCAGGCCCACCGCTCCGCCGACATTGCGGATCAGGTTCACCAGTCCGGAGGCGTCCTTCATCATGCTCGGCGGCAAGGTCGAGACGCTGAGCTGCTGGGCGGCGATCATGGCGATCATCACCCCCAGCCCGCGGATCGCCTGCAGGCTGGCGAACTCCCAAAAGCCCCACTCCGCGGTCACCCGCACGCCCAGGCCCACGCCGTAGGCGGCCAGGCCGAAGCCGAGCACCAGCGGGATGCGCGGATCCATCGCCCTGACGAGGCGGCCGGCGACGGGCGCGCTAAGGAACATGACCAGGCCCGAGACCAGCATGGTCGTGCCGACCTCCGCCGAGGAGTACTGGCGGATCTGGCCCAGGAACAGCGGCAGGATGAAGGTGCCGCCGAAAAGGCTCATGCCGGCGACCGCGTTCATGATGAAGCCCAACATGAAGTTGCGATCGGTGAACGGCCGCAGCGAGACGATCGGCTGGCGATAGGTGAGCTGGCGCCAGATGAAGACAATGCCGGTGACTGCGGCGAGCACCGCCAGCCAGAGGATCAGGTCGTCGTCGAACCAGCCCTCGCCGGAGCCCTCCTCCAGCACGTACTGCATGGAGAGCAGAAAGACCGTCATGGTGAGGAGGCCGAACCAGTCGATGCCCTTGGCGAGCGACGGATCCCCCTTGTCGAAATTGCCGTAGCGGCCCACCAGGAACATCACCAGCAAGCCCGGCGGCACGTTCACGAAGAACAGCCAGTGCCAGCTCATGGACTCCGTCAGGTGCCCGCCCAGGGTGGGGCCGATCGTCGGCGCGAGGGTGACGATCAGGCCCACGATGACGTTCGCGGTGACGCGCTTTTCCGGCGGGAAGACGGTCATGGCCGTGGCGAAGACCGCCGGGATCATGGCGCCGGCCGCCAGGCCCTGGAAGGCGCGCATGACGATCATCGTCTCGATGCTGTTGGACAGCCCGGTCAGGATCGAGGTGACGATGAAGCCCGCCGCGGCCGCCACATAGACCGGCCGCGTGCCCCACATCTTGGTCAGGTACGCGGTGAGCGGGATGATCACCACCTCGGCCAGGAGGTAGATGGTCTGGACCCAGCTGATCTCGTCGGCGCTGGCGCCGACCCCGGCCTGGATCTGGCTGAGCGACGAGGCGACGATCTGGATGTCCAGGATGGCCATGAACTGGCCGATCACCATGCCGCCGAAGCCCAGGAAGATCTTGACCCAGTCGACCTCGCCCGAGGCGGTCAGGTGGCCGCCCGGCGCCTCCTGGGCCGAGGCGGGCGCTGCGGCGGCTTCGGCCACGGCCGGCCCCTACCGGGTTTCGCCGCGGCGGGCGTATTCGGCGTCGGGGCCGCCGGCCTCGGCGAAGCTTGGCCCAGTGTCGGCGGTGACGTTCACCTTCACCTCGACCGACAGGCCGGGGCGCAAGGCCGCAGCCAGCGGCGACTTCGGATCGACCACGATCTTCACCGGCAATCGCTGGGCGATCTTGGTGAAATTGCCGACCGCGTTCTCCACCGGGATCAGCGCGAATTCCGATCCGGTCGCCGGCGCGAAGGAATCGACCTTGCCGCTGATGTGCTGCTTGCCGAAGGCGTCGGCCTTGATCGTCACCGGCTGGCCGATGCGCAGGCGCGCCACCTGGGTTTCCTTGAAGTTGGCGACCACGAAGGCTTCGCCGAGCGGCACCACGCTCATCATCACCGTGCCGGGGCGGACATACTGGCCGATGCGGACAGACCTTGCGCCCACCACGCCGGAAACCGGCGCCCGGATTTCCGCACGCTCCAGATTGATCCGCGCCTGATCGACCGCCGCATGGGCCGCCTGCGCCTGGGCGAGGGTCTGGGCGCGGGCCGAGCCGAGGCTTTCATAGGTGCGGCGCTCGGCCTCCAGGGTCGCCTGGGCTTGGGCGACGCTGGCGCTCGCCTGGCTGGCGGCGGCGCGGGCCGTCTGGGCGCGCTGCGGCGAAACCCAGCCTTCCTGGGCGAGGGCCCCGTAGCGCGCGAGTTCCGCCTGGGCCAGCTGCGATTCCGCCCGGGCCGAGGTGACGCCCGCGGCCTTCTGCTCGATCATCGCCTGTTCCAGCCGGGCCTTGTCGTCCACGGCGCGCACCGCCGCATCCAGCGCCGCCGCATTGGCCTCCGCCTGGGCGAGCGCGGCCCTGAGCGGCGCCATGTCCAGCCGAACCAGGACCTGGCCGGCCTTGACCTGCTGATTGTCGGTGACCAGCACCTCGGCGACATAGCCGTCCACCTGCGGCGCGACATTGACCTTGTCGGCCTGGACGAAGGCGTTGTCGGTGGATTCGTACTTCTGCTTGTTCAGCCACCAGGCCGCGCCGCCGGCCACGACCGCCAGGGCGATCACCCCGCCCGCCACCAGGGGAAGATGCTTCTTCGCCAGCGCCATGAAAACCGAGCCTGAAAATTCTCAAAAATGGACGCGTCGGTCCAATAAAGGCTCAAACTAGGCCGGCTCGCGGTTCCGTACAATGAAGAAATGAGACCCGGCTCGTCAGGCCGGGCTATGCGCCGCGGCGATCGCCGGCCAGCGGCTGCGATAGGCGTTCATCGCCATTCCGCCGAGCCGCTCCGTGAGCCGCCAGTTGACCACCGCGCCCACGGGCGCGCCGATCACCGGGATCAGCTGAGCGAGCTTGGCCAGGTCGATATAGTCCCGGTACTCCTGCTGGAACTTCCGCCAGTCGAAATCGTCCAGGCTTTCGGGATGCGGTCGCGCGTCCCAGTCCTCCATGGCCCGGAAGACCTCCGCCCGCCGCGCCGCCGAAGAGAAGGCGAGCTGGAACACGTGTAGCAGGTACAGCCGCTCGGAAAGCACCGACACCGGACGGCCATAGACGGCGGCCAGGTCGAACAGCAGCTTGATCTTGATGGTGATCAGCGCCGGGAAATCGGCCAGGGCGAGCCAGAACCCGCCGGCGCCGGCCACGCCGCCCTCCACCGCTGCGGTCGTCCTATAGCCGCCGATCACGCCGAGCGCCCGGGCATCGCGAATGCTGAGCGGCGCTTTGGTCAGCGGCGCGGCGGTCGTCAGGTTGGAGCCGGTGAGGATCGCCCGCGTCATCTGCTCGACCACGGCGGTGACCCCCGCATGCACCTTCTCCGGGATCATCCCGTTTATCCGCTGCTGCGCGCCCCGGGTCGCCTTGTCGACCAGGTTGGGCGCTTTCAGCATCTGCGCGCGCCAACGGGCGACCTCGGCCGCGGCCCAGGCCTCGTACTCGGCCTCTGACGCGGCGAAAGGGGGTGCGGCGGGCATGGCGGCCTTCTCCTGGTCAAAGCAGGAACTTAGGGCCTCGCCGCGCGAGCTGCTACGTCACGGACCGAACCAGCCGCCGATCACGCAGGAGACTTGGCCGTCGCGGATCGTCACGGTGGCGTGGCGTCCGACCCCCGGCTTGAAGATCGTCACCCCGCTGTCGGTCGCCACCGCCAGCACGGCGGGGCCGTTGAACTGGCACACCCGGTAGGGCTCGCCCGGGATGAACCCGCCCTCCAGCGGCGAGGCGCAGCTGGCGTAGCCGTAACGGCGCGCAAAGCGGGCGCCGCCATAGCTGAACTCCTTGGGCGTGTCGGCGCCGAAGGCCGCGGTGGTGGCGATCACCGGGCAGGGCGGCCCCTTGATGTCCCAGGTCGTCCGCTGCTCCTCCTGGGCCGACCAGGTTTCGTAAATCAGCCAGGCCGGCAAGGTCGCGAGCATGAAGAGGAAGAAGCCGAGGCCAGCCACCTCGCTCAGCGGCGGCCGGCTGCGGGCGGCGCGCATCGGACGCTTCCCCAGCGCAAGAGCGGCCATGACGTCTCCTCCCCAGAAGTCCGAAAAGCCTTTCGAGGAGTTGACCTGCGTTTTTGGCCAAGCACAACCATGAAGCGCAAGGCGGCTTTGGGCTGGACCCTGCGGCGCTTTCGTCGGCATATCGCGTCCATGGCTGAGACTTTCGATGCGGACGTGATTATCGCCGGCGCCGGCATGGCGGGGGCGACCCTGGCGCTGGCCCTGAAGAGCGCCGGCCTTGAGCCGATCCTCATCGATCCCATCGTCTTCGACGACCAGGTGGCGCCGACCTTCGACGGTCGCGCCTCGGCCATCGCCTTCGCCTCCTTCCGCCAGTGGCGGACCCTGGGCCTGGCGGCCGAGATCGAGCCCCACGCGCAGCGGATCGAGCAGATCCTCGTCACCGACGGCTTTTCGCCGGGCGCCGCCGCTCGCAAGCCGACCCCGTTCTATCTCCGCTTCGATTCCACCGAGATCGCCGACCGCTCGGAAGGCGAACCCCTCGGCTACATGCTCGAGAACCGCCGCAGCCGCGCGGCCCTGGCCGCCGGCGTCGGCCGCGCCGGCATCCGCGTGGAGGCGCCCGCCAAGGTCGCGGCCGTCGAGTTCGACGGTCGCGCGGCGCGGGTGAGCCTCGAGGACGGCCGCATCCTCACCGCTCCGCTCGTGGTGGGGGCCGAAGGCCGCGGCTCGATCGTGCGCCGCGCGGCGAAGATCGGCGCCATCGGCTGGGACTATCCGCAGACCGGCGTCGTCGCCACGGTCCGCCTCGAGCGCGGGCACGAGGGGGTGGCCCACGAATATTTCCTGCCGGGCGGTCCCTTCGCCATCCTGCCGCTCACCGATGACCGGGCGAGCCTCGTCTGGACGGAGAGCCGGGCCAAGGGCGCGGCCCTGAAAGCCGCCTCGCCCGAGGCCTTCCACGCTCACCTGCAGCGCCGCTTCGGCGAATTCCTCGGGGCGGCGAGGCTTGAGGGCCCGGTCTTCACCTATCCCCTGTCTCTACAGCTCGCCGAACGGCTCTGCGCCCCGCGGACCGCTCTGCTCGGCGACGCTGCGCACGGCATCCACCCCATAGCCGGCCAGGGTCTGAACCTTGGCTTGAAGGGCGCGGCGGCCCTGGCGGAGGTGCTGGTCGAAGCCGCTCGCCTTGGCGAGGACATCGGCTCGGAGGCGGTGCTGGAGCGCTACGCCCGCTGGCGGCGCTTCGATACGGTGATGCTGGCCGCCGCCACCGACGTCTTCACCCGGCTTTTCTCGAACGACAATCCGCTGCTGCGCACGGCGCGCGGGGTCGGCATGGCCGCGGTCAACCGCATCGGCCCGGCCCGGCGGTTCTTCATGGCCGACGCTGGCGGCGCGGCCGGCGACCTGCCCCGCCTGCTGCGAGGCGAAGCTCTGTAGACGCGCGCCTAGTCCAGCGCGCGCGCCTCTTCCGGCAGCATGATCGGCACGCCGTCGCGGATCGGATAGGCGAGCTTGGCGCCGTTGCTGATCAGCTCCCCCGCCTCGCGGTCATAGACCAGCGGCCCATGGGTCACGGGGCAGACGAGAATCTCCAGCAGGCGCGGGTCGATCTCGGCGGTGAGGGAAAGCGGCGGGACGGCTTCGGTCATAAGGGGTCTTCTACTGGATGGATTGCGGCCCGTCATCGTCCGCGCCCAGTCCGTCGATCTCCAGCAGCGCGGTCAGCGCATCGCAGCGATCGGCCACGGTCGGCGCCTCCAGCAGCGCCTGCTTTTCCGAGGGGTCGAAGGGCAGGCCCATGGCCAGGCTGGTGACCAGGCTTTCCAGCGGCGCGCTTTCGGCCGTGTCCCAGTCGATGTCGAGCTCGCGCCGATTGAGATAGCGCTTCAGGGCCCCGGCGAAGCGGCGGCGGTCGAAGGCCGGGATCTCCGCCGCCTCGACCGAAAGGTCTTCCGCATAGGACTCGAACTCGGCCCGCACCTGGCGATAGGGCGTGGTGACCGACAGCTCTTCCCTCACCAGGAAACGGCAGACCCCGGTCAGGGTGATCAGGTAGCGGCCGTCGGAGGTTTCGGAAAAGCTGGTGATCCGCCCGACGCAGCCCACCGCGGCGAGGTTCGGACGCGAGCGGTCGCCCCCCGCCCGTGTCTGCACCATGCCGATCATGCGGTCGCCCGCCATGACGTCGTCGACCATGTTCAGATAGCGCGGCTCGAAGATCTGCAGCGGCAGGTCGCCGCCGGGCAGCAGCAGCGCCCCGTCCAGCGGAAAGACCGGAATGACCTGCGGAAGGTCCGAAACCCTACGGAAGACGGCGGCCGGCATGGCCTCCTCGCTTAGGAGAACAGGATGGACGAAAGCCGGCGACGGCCCGCCCGGGTGATGTCCGAACCCGCGCCGGCGGCCTCGAAGATGGTCAGGAGCTGCTTGCGCGCCGCCTCCTCGTTCCAGGCGCGGTCGCGTTCGATGATCGTCAGCAGGTGATCGACGGCCTCGGCCCAGGCGCCGCGCGCCGCCAGCGCCTTGGCGATCTCGTAGCGCGCTTCGTGATCCTCGGCGTCCTTGGCGAGTCGGCGCTCGAATTCGGAGGTTTCGCTGGGCGCCTCCTCGGCCAAGGCGAGCGCCGCGCGGACGCTGTCGAGGTCCGCGTCCTTGGCGTCTTCCGGCGCCATGGCCGCGATCTCCGCGGCGCGATCACGATCCCCGCCGGCGAGATAGCAGCGCGCCAGCCCGCCCAGGGCCTTAACGTTGTCCGGCTCGGCCTGCAGCACCTGGGCGTAGGCCTGCGCCGCTCCGCCCACGTCGCCGACCTCCAGGGACTCTTTGGCCATGGCCAGCAGCTCGTCGACGGCGTTCGCCGGCGCCTGTCCGGCCAACCGGTCCACGAACTGCTTCACCTGGCTGTCGGGCAGCGCGCCCATGAAACCGTCCACCGGCCGTCCGCCCACGAAGGCGAACACCGCCGGGATCGACTGCACGCGAAGCTGGCCGGCGAACTGGGGATGCTTGTCGATGTCGATCTTGACCAGCTTCACCTTGCCCTTGGCCGCCAGGACGTTCTTCTCCAGCGAGGGGCCGAGCTGGCGGCAGGGGCCGCACCAGGTGGCCCAGAAGTCCACGATGACCGGCGTCTCCTTGGAGGCCTCGATCACGTCGTCCATGAAGCTCTGGTCCGTGCCGTCCTTGATCAGGTCGGCGGCGGAGGCTTGGGGCTGGGTCTCGCCGATGAGGCTCATAGGATCGTCTTCCAGATAGGAGGCTTGCCAGGGGCGTAACGCGCCCGGCCGCTAAAATGGTCCCTTAACGACGCCGCTTCAACGGCGCTTGGGCGGTTCGGCGGGCGAACTGCTCGATCGTTTGAAGGCTTTCCCTTGTTCGTCATGGCCGGGCCGCAAGGTCGCGGCCATCCATAGACGCAGAGGCTGGTCGGAAACGCCGATGCATATGGACAATGGGAATTGCGATCCGCGCGAGAGGTTTCGAGAATCAGGACGTCAATCCGCCAAGCTCATCGCCGGGAAGTCCACCACGATGGGCTCGATCCCCAGCGCCTGGAGAAAGCGCCGGAAGCCCTCCGCCGAAACGCCCGTGGTCGCGGTGTTGGTCATCGGATGGAAGTTCACCCGCTCGGCGTCGGCGAGCGTCTTGTCGAGGACGAAGGTCACGCGGCGGCTCTCGTCGTTGATCAGGGCGAAGGCCGTGACCGATCCGGGCGTCACCCCCAGGGTCTCCTCCATCAGCTCCGCGGACCCGAACGACAGCCGGGCCGAGCCGATCACCGTATGCAGGCGCTTTAGGTCGATCACCGTGTCGTCCTTGGCCGAGATCAGCCACAGCCGGCCCTTGGCGTCCTTCAGGAAGAGGTTCTTGGTGTGGGCGCCGGGAATGCCGTCCTTGATCCCTTCGCCCTCCCCCACGCGGAACACCGCCGGATGGTCCGTGGTGTGGTGCTCTATTCCGTGTGCGTCGAAGAAGGCGAGGAGGTCGGAGCGGGTCTTCATGCCGGCTGCTTAGCGCATGGCGCGCGCTCCCCGCTAGCGATCCCCGCGGATGCTGGCTAGAGCAGTGGCGCAAATTGCGCCGAACCTTGGAGAAGCCCATGGAGCTGGAGTGCTATCCCACCGCCGAGCGGCCGCCGGAGATCGTGCCGGGCAGGCCCCAGCGCGCCTGGATGGACCGCTTCGCCGAGCGCCACCCCTATCGCTGCCTGCCGCTGACCATGGCCAACACCACCGGCTGGGAGATCCTCTCGCCCATGGCCTTCACCGCCGAATGGAACGGCGGCCTGATGCAGGAGGACATCAAGCTCTTCACCGACCGGCCGCACCCGGACTTCCATAATTTCGTGAAGAGCCATTTCAGCCACGGCGTGCTGACCTTCCACCCGGGCTACCTCTTCCGCACCCCGCCCGGCTGGTCGATGATCGCCCAGGGCCCGCCCAACCACATCAAGGACGGCATCCAGCCCCTGGCCGGCCTCGTCGAAACCGACTGGCTGCCCTTCCCCTTCACCATGAACTGGGTCTTCACACGCCCCGGCCAGGTCCGGTTCGAAAAGGGCGAGCCCTTCTGCTTCATCACGCTCGTCAAGGACCGCGAGCTGGGCCAGTTCCAGCCGGTCATCCGCGGCATGGACCGCAATCCGGAGCTGCGCGACCAGTACGACACCTGGGAGAAGCATCGGGCCGAGTTCAACAAGCGGATCTTCCGCGCCGACCCCGAGGCGACCAAGGAGGCCTGGCAGCGCTACTACTTCCGTGGGGAGTTCCCGGAGGAGACCGGAGAGGCCCCGAAGGACCACGTGAACAAGCGCCGGCTGAAGAGTCCGAAATTTGGTGGATAGGGGTGTTGCAAACCTCCGGGCGCTCTGCCATAAGCCCGCTCTCGATTTTGGGCGGCACGGAAAACCAGGTCGCTTCGGAGTGCGGGCGTAGCTCAGGGGTAGAGCACAACCTTGCCAAGGTTGGGGTCGTGAGTTCGAATCTCATCGCCCGCTCCAATCGAGACCACACGAAGACGCCGCCCTTCCGGGCGGCGTTTTTGTTTGTCTGCGGCGGCTCGTCGGAGTGAGATGAGCCATGCTCGAAGGCTCCTGCCATTGCGGCGCCGCCCGCTGGACGTTCGAGGGCGATCCTGGCCCTGCGACCGCCTGCAACTGCACGCTCTGCCGCCGGTACGGCGCCCTCTGGGCCTACGACTATGAGGACGAGCGCATCCGGCTCTCCGGGCCAAGGGCCGCCTATGCGCGCGCCGGCAAGGACGATCCTTCCCTGGAGATCCTCTTCTGCCCGACCTGCGGCTGCGTCCTCGCCTGGCGCGGCCTGCGCCCCCATCCTGGCGGTCGGCGGCGGATGGCCGTGAACCTGCGGCTGGCGCCGCCCGAGGCGGTGGCCGACCTGCCCATCGACCATTTCGACGGGCTCGACAGCTTCGAGGATTTGCCGCGCGATGGCCGCTGCGTCCGCGACCTCTGGTTCTGACCCCTACCAGACGAACGGAATCAACCGCTGGCGCACACGCTGGGCGTAGTCGTCATAATCGGGAAAGGCTTCGCGCAGGGCCTGCTCCTCATGAACCGCCCGCCAGGCCAAACCTAGGACGATCAAGACGGTTCCTACGAAGCCGAGCCAGGAACCCAGGATCAACGGCATGCCGACGAAGAGCGGCAGAGCGCTGGCGTACATGGGGTGGCGGACCAGAGCGTATGGACCGGTGTCGATCACCGTTTGCCGCGCCTGCACCTTGACGACCGGCGCGGCGAAGGAATTCTCACGGAAGGTCCGCAAGACGCCGACGATGTTGGCCGCGAAGCCGAGCAGGCCGACCACCTGCAGCCAGACCGGCATGGCCGCAAATCCGCGCCGGGACGCATCCCACGCCATGAAGGCTGTCCAGGCGCAGAAGAACAGCATGAAGGCGCTGAGCCAGATCTTGTCCCAAAGCGGTTGCCCCGCCTGCACCGGCGAAGCCATCCGCTCGCGCAGTAGGCCAGGATCGGTTCGCCACAGCCAGAGGATCGAACCGGCGCCGGCGAGGGTGAAGGCGCCGATCAGCATCCACCCGCCGGGATAGGCGAAGGTCCCGGCCGGCCAGAAGACCAAGGCGGCCAGCAGCAGGGTCCAGGCTAGCAGTTGAGCCAGATAGAGGATCATCGCCACCTCGCGGCGCTCAGAGCCGGCCCAGGCTGGACCAGCCTCTATAATTCGCTATATTCGACATATGCCGAATATGTCAAACGACGCGCGCGAACGGTTCATCGACGAGGTCTCCCGCCAGCTCACCCCGTGGGGCGTTCCGGCCGCAGCCGCCCGGCTCTACGCCTATCTGCTGCTCAGCCCGGAACCGGCCAGCCTCGACCAGATCGCCGCCGATCTGCAGGTCAGCAAGAGCACCGCCAGCGTCTCGGCCCGCCTGCTGGAGCAGTACATGCTGGCGCGCCGCCTCGGGGTGCGCGGCAGCAAGCGCGTGCTCTACGAGGCGTCCGACAACTATGAGAACATGCTGGTGGCGCAGAACCGGCTGCTCGACAGCCTCGCCGACCTTTTCGACAGCGGCTCGGAAGCCGCCGACAGCCGCGCCCGCGAGCGCCTGGCCGAGGTGGCCGATTTCTACCGGCTGACGCGCCAGGGCATGGAGCAGGCGCTGGAGACCTGGCGCTCTTCCCGGCGCCCACGTCAGGACGCCGGATAGTCCGCGTAGAAGTCGTTCGGCCAATGGAAGTTGGTGTGGGTGACGGAGACGCTGAAGTCCTGCGCCGTCACCTGATGCCACCAGCCCAGCGGAATGAAGAGCGCATCGCCCGGCTCCAGGATCAGTCGGTGGACCCGCAGGCCGTCAAGCTTGGGAAACCGCTCCACGATCCCGGGCTCGGTCAGGTCGCGCACCCGGCTATAGACATGGTGATCGTTATAGAGCCGCGGCGTCTCCCCGGGCGCGGCCATCAGCACCGTCTTCCGGCCGCGCACCTGCAGGAGCAGGTTGTTCGTCAGGTCGTGATGCAGCGGCGTGAACGAACCCGCCCCGCCGATCCAGGGCATTCCATGCGGCTCGTCGGCCTCTC
>Ga0065721_10050285_pt1 | contig 21464 bp, 28 predicted proteins | sample Mesricmetagenome_FD_59108 | JGI IMG/M metagenome (GOLD analysis project Ga0065721, IMG submission 59108) | Mesophilic microbial community from rice straw/compost enrichment Sample: eDNA_1 v2 (version 2) | ecosystem: Engineered > Solid waste > Grass > Composting > Bioreactor | place: USA: Davis... | reverse complement strand
CGGGCCGTGGCCCCCGTCGTGGAGCCCATCGTGGCCCCAATGGTGGCGGCGGTCGCCAGGAACGCGGGCCGCGTCCATCCGGCGCTCGCGCCGCGCAAGCCCCAGGTCCCGGTCGCCAAGCGCCGCGCCGCGGAGGCCCTGAAGGCCGCCATGGATCGCGACTTGGCCGCCGGCCACGTCATGCGGAAGGACGTCGCCCCGCTGCACGCCGCCGGGCCGAACCTCGCCGCGGTGACGGAAGTCCTGGCGAAATCGCCGGGGCCGGCGCAGGCGATCATTCGGAACGCCGTGCGCGAGAGCCGCCGGCAGACCATGGCCGACGTCGAACGGGACATTGCCAAGAACCTGGGCGGGCGAGGGGACTACTTCGCCACCCTGGACGCGATGCAAGAGGCCCGGCGGAAGCGGGCCAGCGAGGCCATGCGGGAGATCGGGCGACACCTCGTCACCCTCGACCGCAACAGCATCATGGCTCTCCGTTCCGATCTGGCGCGCGAAGCCCTGCGTCGGGCGGCCCGCAATTCGCTGGCCTCGCCCAACATGGAGGTGCGTAATTCGGGCGCGGACCTCATGCGCCTGGTGGACGATCTGCTGGACAAGCCCTCGGCGCGGACGATTACCGTCCGGCAGGCCCAGGACATTTCCGAAGCTCTGCTGCGCCAAGCGGACAGCGCCTTCCGGGCTGGGGATGGCGCGACGGGGTCGGCGCTGAAGACCCTGGGCCGGGCTGTGCGGACCAACGCCCGCACCCCGGAGCGGGGCGGCTTTGCCGAGTACGACGCCTTCCTGCGCCAGTACGCGACCGACATGGACCGCGAGGAGGCCCTTCAGCTCGGCCGGAACGTCCTGGCGAACACCCGCGACAACACGCCCGAGGCGGTCCGGCGGACCCTGTCCGAAATGGGCGGCGGGGCCATGCAGGCCTACCGGAAGGGCGTGGGTGAAGCCCTGCTGGACGCGGTAATGCGGGCCGGCGGCGACGTTCGCGTGATGCGACAGCTGTTGACGGATCGGAACCTCGCCCGACGCGTCCGGCTGGCCTTCCCGAACGACGAGAGCTTCAAGGCCTTCCTTGAGGCCGCGGAGCAGCGGGTGGAGCAGTCGGCGCTCAACAACCGCTACATGGGAGGATCGCCCACCTATCCGCTCCAGGCGGCTCGCGCCGATCTGGAAGCGCAGGGGGCCGACCTGGCCGACGCGGTCGATCTGCTGCTGGAGCCGACGCATCTTCCGAAGAGGCTCGTCCGCCGGATGGTCCGCGAAGCTCTCCCGAGGCGTAACCGGAGCGCCGTCTCGGACCCCGAGGCGAACGAGGCCCTGGGCCGCGCCCTGACGGACCCGAACGAGCTGACGGCGATGCTCAATCTGATCCAGACCGGCCAGCGGATCGCCCGCGCTCCCAAGATCGCGGGATACTTGCCGGCGTCTCAGGCTGCACTAGCCGACAGCTAGAACAGCAAGCCCTTAACGAAGTGCGTTAGCGGTTTAAACGCCGCGAGGCAGGCGACCGAAAGGGCCAACCCAACAAGAACCTGCGCGACGGCCAGGGATAGACTGCGCGTAACCTCGCGCACGTCAACGGCCTGCCGTTCGCCGGGGTCAACAACCTTCCACTCGCCGTCGATGACTTCCGGTCGTCTCATCGACGCACCCCCTCGCACATTTCCCAGCGTTTGTCAGTAGGAGGGCGCTTTGGCGCACCTTGACCGCAACGGGTCGGGCATGTCGCTCGACCTGCAAATCCCCCTGTGGGGGATCATCACCATGACCCTCGGCCTTCTCGGCCAAACCGCCGCGCTCCTGATCTGGGGCGCGCGGATCGACCAGCGGGTGAGCCAGACCGAGAGCGATATTGCCTCGCTCCAGTCGCAGCTCGCCGCCCAAGCCAAGATGGTGGAAGTGGTGGGCCGCCTGGACGAGCGGACCCAGGCCCTCGTCGTCACCGTCAACCGGATCGACGCCCGGACGAGCGGAGGCGGACGTGGCCAGTAAGCCAGGTCAATGCTTCCGGCTGGGCTATCCCCAGCTTCAGGAGACGGTGACGGCGTTCCTCACCGCCGGCTCGATCAGCGGGGCGGCGCGCCTCCTGGGCCTCCAGCGCCATGCCGTGCAGAAGCGCCTGGACGCCGCCAAGGCCGCCGGCCTGATCGACGCCAAGCGTTCAGGCCCAAACCCGCCCCGGTGGAAGCCGGCCGACGAGATCATCGCCCGGCGGAAGGAGGAGTTTAAACGGGTCCGCCATGCGGCTCCCGGCCACGGCCTCAACGTCATCGACCTGCCCGACGACGACCCGTTCATGCTGATCGCCTTTGGCGACCTGCACCTGGACAACCCCGGCACCGACCTGGAGCTTTTCGAACACTGGGCGTCCTGGCTGGACCGGAACGAGCGTCGCAGGGGCGCGCTGCTGGGCGACGTCCTCGACAACTGGGTCAAGCCGCTCGCCTACCTCTACGCGCAGAGCGAGACGCCGGCCCCCGAAGGCTGGAGCCTGTTCGAGCATTACCTGGAGCAGATCGGGCCGCACCTCGACCTGTCCGTGGGCGGCAATCACGACGCCTGGAATGGCGGGGACGAGCTGGTCGCCCGGCTCATGGCCGAGCGGGGCATCTTGCACCGCGGAACCAGCCTCCGCGCAGTCTATCGTACCCCGGCGGGCCGCGAGCTGACGGTTCACCTGCGCCACAGCTGGCCCGGCAGGTCCCAATGGAACGAGGTCCATGGCCTGAAGAAGGCCGCCCGCATGGGCGTCCGAGACACGATCCTGCTGGGCGGCCACACCCACGTCTCGGGCGAAAGCATCGAGAAGGACCCCATCACCAAGAGGCTTACCTGGTGCGTCCAGGTCGCGAGCTTCAAGGCGGTGGACGACTACGCCGACGACCTGGGCCTGCTGGATCGGGCGTGCAGCCCGGCCGCGGCCTTGGTCATCGACCCCGGGCGCGCCGACACCGACCCCGAGTTGGTGAAGGTCTTCCACGACCCGGCAGCGGCCGACCGCTACCTCAAAGCCCTACGGAGCCAGCTATGAGCTACCGACTGAGCGCCCGGTCGCTTTCGCGACTGGAGGGCGTCCATCCCGATCTTGTGCGCGTCGTGAAGCGCGCAATCCAGATCACCGAGGTTGACTTCACCGTCCTCGAAGGCCTTCGGACCCCGGCCCGGCAGCGAGAGCTTGTCGCGGCCGGGGCGTCGCAGACCCAGAACTCGCGCCACCTGACGGGCCACGCCGTTGACCTGGGCGCGTGGGTAGGCGGCGAGGTCCGGTGGGACTGGCCGCTCTACTACAAGATCGCTGACGCCATGAAGCGGGCCGCCGCCCTGGAGGGCGTGCCGCTCGAATGGGGCGGCGACTGGCGGACGCTGAAGGACGGTCCGCACTTCCAGCTCCCGACCAAGCAGTACCCCGCCGCGCCGGCCGCACCCGCGCCGGTCGCGAAGGCGGCCTAATCCCCGAAAGGAGAGAGAACCATGCTGAAGGGCTACAAGACCTACATCACCGCCGCCGTCGCCATCATCGGCGCAATCGCCGGCTACCTGGTGGGCGACGTTTCCCTGGCCGACACCGCCCAGCTGGTGCTGACCGCGGTCATCGGCGTGACCCTGCGCGGCGCGCAGAAGGCCGCCGGCTAAGGCCGTGAACTGGGGCAAGCTGCTCGCCGCCCTGGCCGCTCTCGCGGGACAGCTTCTCCTGCTGTTCCGCGAGAAGCAGGCGCGGGAGAGGGGAGCCGAGGCGCAGATCACCAAGGCCACGCAGGAGGCGCTGAATGACGTGGAGGTCGCCCAGGCTGCGCGCCGGGACGTTGACGCTGTTGTCGCTCGCGAGCCTGACCGGCTGCGCGACGACGACGGGTTTAAACGCCGAACCGGCAGCGCCGCCGCCGGCTAGGTTCACGTTCTGCGCGGTAGCGTCCCCGATCTACTGGGACGACGCGGACACCGACGAGACGATCCGACAGGTGAAGGCGCATAACGCCACCTGGGTCGCGCTCTGCCAGCAATAAGGACGGCCCCCGGCTACTCGCTGGGGGCCGTTTCTTGCGTTTGGAGGTCTGCGTAGGTGACGGGCTCCAGGCCCGCCTCCTTCAGGCGCAGCATGTTGGCGAGAGCCACGGCGACGCTGTTCGGCGTGCCGTCCTTCGCCCAGCGCCGGGACGTGCGCTCGTCGGCCCCCAGGGCCTTGCCGGCCTTGACCTGCGAGAGCCCGAGCTGCGCGATTGCGTTGCGGTATTCCTGTGCGTCCATGTCGCGGCCTATAGGTCAAAACGCCCTAGGCGTGCAACCCCTTGGGTTTTTACGGGCGCATTGAAAGATAAGGGAAATTTCGGGCCGAAATCGGGCCGTTTTTGGAGCTAACTGTCTGATTTTATTGGATTGGCAGGTGTTTAAGAGTCAGCTGCTCTACCAACTGAGCTATACACCCAACTGCCTGAACCCATTAGGGTTTTTGGCTTCCCGACTTGGACCCGGTGAACTTTCGTACACCGTTTCGTACAGGCCCCCGTTCGGGAGGCGTTCTGTTAGACGGCCTTTTCGAGTTTTGCAAGCACGGCTTGAACAACCGCCGTTCGGCTGACGTATTTGCGTTTTAGGTCGTCCACGGCCTTCTCCGACCAGCCCATCACAAGGGCCACCTGGGAGGCCTCGATCCCGGCCATCAGGGGTAGGTCGCGGCGGTCCGGCGCAGGTCGTGGAAGGTCCGTTCGACCCCGGCGCGCTCGCAAGCCTTGTTGAAGGACGAGCGCAGGCCATCCGTCGTCCAGGGGCGGTGCCCGCGCTCCGTGGTGAGGATCAGCGGCCCGCGCTTCTCGATGCGATTAAGCAGCGACCGGCAGGGGGGGGTGACGGCGCCAGGCGGGTGGGGTGCGCAGGTCCAGATCGTTCTTCCCCTGCTGGCGGTCTCGTAAGCCCCGGGGCGGGAAACCCAATCGCGGCTTGGGGGCGACGCGCGAGCCCGCTACGGATAATCCGGGCCGAGCCTAGGGGAGAAGGTCTGGATGGGGAGCGAGAAAACTCGCGCTGTCGACTTCGGCTATCTGGAACTGGTGTGCGCAGGCGACCGGGCCGTGATCCTGGAGGTGCTCGAGACCTTCTGCGCCCAGGCTGCGTCCTGGCGCGATCGGCTTGAAAATCCCGGACCGGAGCAGCGTCAGTTCGCCCATCTGATCAAGGGCTCGGCCCTGGGCATCGGCGCCGGCAGACTGGGCGAGGCGGCCGGTCGGGCTGAATTCGGCGGGCCGGAGGACCTGCGCGCCGTCCGGGAGGCCCTGGTCGAGGCGCTTGAAGAGATCAACCGCTACCTGACCCGATGCCGGGCCGGCTAGCCGGCCGGGCAGGGCGTTCCTATCTCGCGGGCTTCACCTTGGCCGTGAGGAGGCGTCCATGTCCCTGTCGCTCTACGAAGCGTCGATCCCCGTCTATCTTCAGATGCTGCGCAACCTGCTGGCCATTCTCGACAAGGCCGAGGCGCACGCGAGGTCCGAGGGGAAGGACCCGAACGCCTACGCCGACGTCCGGCTGATCGAGGACATGCTGCCGTTCAACCGGCAGATCCATATCGCCACCGACGCGGCCAAGAACGGCGCCGCGCGGCTGGCGGGGGTGGCCGCGCCCAGCTTCCCGGACGTGGAGACGACCTTCCCCGAGCTGCGGGAGCGGATTGAACGGGCTATCGCCTTCGTGGAGAGCGTGACGCCCGAGCAGGTGAACGGACGCGCGGACGCCATCGTCGAGCTGCCCCTGCCGGACCGCACGATCCGTTTCACCGGCCGCGACTTCCTGCTGAAGTTCTCGCTGCCGAACTTCTTCTTCCACGTGACCACGGCCTACGCCCTGCTGCGTCAGCGGGGCGTGCCGCTCGGCAAGCTGGACTATCTGGCCGGGGCGTTCCCGGACCTGGCCGCCGCCTGACGGCGCGGACCTAGGACCTGAGCTTGTCCCAGACGCCGAACTCGTAGCGGATGCACTGCTCGATCAGGGTGCGCCACACGGGTTCGGCGATCTCCTCGGACAGGCCGACGCGGCGGGCCTCGGCCTTCACCTTGGCGACCACGTCCTCGACCCGGGCGTTGTCGCGGACGCTCTCGCGGTCCTGCTTGATGCGGGCGGCGGCGTCCATGTAGCCCTGGCGCTCCAGGAGGAGGGCCACGAGCTGGCGATCCAGGGCGTCAACGCCCTGACGCACTTCGGCCATGGTGGTGCAGTCCGCGGGACGCGGACGGTCATCGCTCAGAACGGTCATTCCACTCGTCTAGTCGTCAGATGCCGGCGCCGTTGTCGATGGCCGCGAGCGCCTCTTCGTGCGCGCGGGCCTCCGCTTCGATCCAGCCGATGAAGGCCTTCACCTGAGGCAGCCGGCCTTTGGCCTTGGGATGGACGAGGTAATAGGCGAAGTCGACCGCCGTGGCGATCTGCAAAGGCGCCACCAGCCGTCCGGCCTCAAGGTCGGCCATGGCCAGGGCCCGCTTGGCCAGGGCCACGCCGCGGCCGTTGGCGGCGGCCTCGATCACCAGGCTGGACTGGTTGAAGCGCGGACCCCGCTGGCCGTCGATGCCGCGCAGGCCCCGGGCCGCCAGCCACATGGACCAGTCAGGGCAGGAATCGTCCACGTCCGGCGAGCCGTCATGCAGCAGCACGTGGTTGGCGAGGTCCTCGGGCGTCTCCAGCGGCTGCTCCGCCAGCAGGGCGGGGCTGATCACCGGAATCACCGTCTCGCTCATCAGCCGCCGGACCTCCAGGCCCGGATAGCGTCCGGCGCCGTAGCGGATCGCGATGTCCACCTCGCCGGCGGCCAGGTCCACCAGCTCGATCCCGGCCGAGAGCCAGACGTCCACCTGCGGATGGGCCCGTTCGAAGGCGCCCAGCCGCGGCACCAGCCACTTGGCGGCGAAGGAGGGCGCGGCGGTGATCGTCAGCCGGCGCCCGTCCACCGCGGCGGTGAGCAGGGAGGCGGCCTCGGCCAGCCGGTCGAAGGCCTCGCGCAAGGCGGGCAGGGCGGTCTGAGCGGCGTCGGTGAGCAGGAGGCCCTTGGGCGTGCGCTTGAACAGCGCCGCGCCGACATAGTCCTCCAGGTTCTGGATCTGCTGGGACACCGCGCCCGGCGTCACCGCCAGCTCGTCGGCGGCGCGGCTGAAGTTCAGATGCCGGGCGGCCGCCTCGAAGGCGCGCAGGGCGTTGAGAGGCGGCAGCCGGCGACGCTGTGTGGGTCGTTCCATGAAAGAATCTCTGACAGCCCCGGCAGAAGTCCTCGGGTTGCGAATTGGGCCGTCCCGACCCTTATTGCAAGCGTCCGCTGGTGTATCGGCCCTTTTCACCTGCGGACGGTCGGCGGGACGGGCGCAAGCTCGTCCCGTCCTGATTCAAGAGTACAGCGCTTTTAGAGAACCTGAAAATATGGCCAGAGCCGACGACAAGCGACGGCGTGCAGAGAGACTGGTCGTCCTGGACGGCAAGGTCCGCAGCGCGGCTGTCGGCCAAGTGTGGCTCGTGGGCGCCGGTCCTGGCGATCCCGAACTGCTGACGCTCAAGGCGCTGAAGGTCCTGCAGACCGCCGAGGTGGTGGTGCATGACGGCCTGGTGTCTGAAGAAATCCTGGCGCTGGCGCCCGCCGGCGCGCGCCGGATCAGCGTGGCCAAGCGCAAGTCGCGCCACTCGTACAGCCAGGACGAGATCAACCGCATGCTGACGGCCTTCGCCCTGGAGGGCCTGACGGTCGTTCGGCTGAAGGGCGGCGATCCCTTGATCTTCGGCCGTGGCGGCGAGGAGCTGGAGGCCTGCCGCGCGGCGGGGATCGAGTGCCGCGTGGTGCCCGGCGTGACCGCGGCCCTGGCGGCGGGGGCGAGCGCGGGTGCGCCGCTGACCCACCGGGGGTCGGCCCAGGCCGTGACCTTCGTGACCGGCCATGCCTCGCAAGGCGCGGAGCCCGACCTCGACTGGGCGAGCCTCGCCCGGCCGAACCAGACGGTGGTGATCTACATGGGCCTGTCCCAGGCCGCGGCGATCGCCGGCCGGCTGATGGCGTCGGGCCGCGGCGCATCCACGCCCGCCCTGATCGTCGAGAACGCCAGCCGGGCTGACGAACGGCGTGTGGCGACCACCCTGGGCGGCCTCGCCGAGGCCGCCTCGGCCCTGAACGGACCGGCCCTGCTGATCGTCGGCGAGGCCATGGCCCTGGCGTCCTCCAGCGAGGGCGCCGTCGAAACCCTGATCCGCGAGGCGCGCGCATGAAGGCCCTGACCGCCAACCGGCTGAGCGATGGAGAGGTGGTGTTCTGGAACGCTGGCCGCTGGGTCGAGCGCTTCGCCGACGCCGAGCTGTTCTCCGACGACGCGGCCCTGATGGAGGCTGAGGCCCAGGGCAAGAGCCAGACCACGGTGGTGGTGGACGTCTATCCCATCGACCTTGTGGAGGCCGAGGGCATCTGGGCGCCGCTGTCTTACCGCGAGCGCATCCGGGCGCTGGGGCCCACCAACCATCTGCACCACGGCAAGCAGGCCGAGGGCGGCCCGGTGATCGAGGCCCTCCAGAGCGCCTCCGGCGCAGCCCGCTCCACCGGGCGCGTGAACCTGATCAAGCGGAAGTAGGCCGATGTACCGCTACGACACCATCGACAAGGAGATGCTGGCCGACCGGGCAGCGGAGTTCCGCGAGCAGGTGGCCCGCCGTCTCTCGGGCGAGCTGACCGAGGACCAGTTCAAGCCCCTGCGGCTGATGAATGGCCTGTACCTGCAACTGCACGCGTACATGTTGCGGGTGGCGATCCCTTACGGCTCGCTGAACCCGACCCAGATGCGCAAGCTGGCCTGGATCGCGCGGACCTATGACCGCGGCTACGGCCACTTCACCACGCGCACGAACCTCCAGTTCCACTGGATCAAGCTCAAGGACGCGCCCGACATCCTGGACCATCTGGCCAGCGTGGACATGCACGCCATCCAGACCTCCGGGAACTGCATCCGCAATGTCACCGCCGACCCCTATGCGGGGGCCACGGCCGAGGAGGTGGACGATCCGCGGGTGTGGGCCGAGGCGATCCGCCAGTGGTCGACCTTCCACCCCGAGTTCAGCTTCCTGCCGCGGAAGTTCAAGATCGCCATCACCGCTGCGCCCAAGGACCGCACGGCGGCACGGGTGCATGACATCGGCCTGGTGCTGAAGCGCGCACGCGACGGCTCGCTGGGCTTCGAGGTGATCGTGGGCGGCGGCATGGGCCGCACCCCGCACATCGGCCCGACCATCCGGGAGTTCCTGCCGGTGAACCGGTTGATGAGCTACCTGGAGGCGATCCTGCGCGTCTACAATCGCCACGGTCGCCGGGACAACATCTACAAGGCCCGGATCAAGATCCTGGTGGCGGCCCTGGGCGTCGAGGAGTTCACCCGTCAGGTCGAGGCCGAATGGGCCAAGATCGGCGACGGCGCCGACCTGCCCGACACCGAACTGGCGCGCATCCGCGGGGCCTTCGCCCGCACCGGCTTCAAGAGCTTGCCGGCCCAGTCCGAGGCCCTGGAGGCCGCGAAGGCGGCGGATCCGGCCTTCGCCCGCTTCGTGCGCAACAACCTCAAGCCGCACAAGAAGCCCGGCTACGGCATCGTCGAGATCAGCCTGAAGGCCATCGGCGAGACCCCCGGCGACGCCACCGCCGACCAGATGGACGTGGTGGCGGACCTAGCCGAGCGCTACGGCCAGGACGACATCCGGGTCACCCACGAGCAGAACCTGGTCCTGCCGCATGTGAAGCTGGACGATGTGCCGGCAGTGTGGGCGGCCCTGCGGGAGGCAGGCCTCGCCACGCCCAACATCAACCTGGTCAGCGACATCATCGCCTGCCCGGGGCTGGACTACTGCGCCCTGGCCAACGCCCGGGCGATCCCGGTGGCACAGCACATCGCCGAGAAGTTCCGTGACGAGTCTCGGGCCGAACTGGTGGGCGAGCTGAAGGTCAAGATCAGCGGCTGCATCAACGCCTGCGGCCACCACCACATCGGTCACATCGGCATCCTGGGCGTCGATAAGAAGGGCGAGGAGTTCTACCAGCTCACCCTCGGCGGCTCGGGGGCGGAGGACGCCAGCCTCGGGACCATCCTGGGACCGGCTCTGCCCTACGACCGCGTGGCCGACGCGGTGGACACCCTCGTCGATGTCTATCTGCGCGAGCGGGTGGACGGCGAACGCTTCCTCGACACCTTCCGGCGCACCGGCGTCGCGCCCTTCAAGGAGGCTGTCTATGCCGACGCTCATTAAATGGCGGAACGGTCGGGCCGAACCGGCCGAGGACGCCTTCACCCACGTGGCTGACGACCAGGAGCTGGCGCCCGGCGATATCATCATCTCGCTCGCGCGCTTCCAGGCCGAGGGCGACCGGCTGATCCATGAAGGCCGCAAGATAGGCGTGCGGGTCGCCCCCGACGAGGACGTCGAGGCCCTGGCCTATGACCTGCCGCGGATCTCGGTGGTGGCGCTGGAGTTCCCCAAGTTCCGGGACGGCCGCGCCTATACAAGCGCGCGGCTGCTGCGCGAGCGGCTGGGCTTCAAGGGCGAGGTTCGGGCCGTGGGCGACGTTCTGCGCGAGCAGGCCGGCTTCATGGTGCGCTGCGGCTTCGACGCCTTCGAGCCGGCCGACGGGACCAACACCCAGGAATGGGACGCCGCCGCCCGTCGCTACCGCCACGTCTATCAGCGCGCCGCGGACGCGCGCCGCCCTGCCTTCGAGGAGCGGGGCTGATGAGCGTGGCCTACGAGACTCCTGACCAGACCCTGGCCCAGAAGCTCGATGCGGAGCTGCGGCGGGCGCATCCGCGCACCGTTGTGGAAGCCGCCTTGGAGGCTTTCGGCGAGAAGCTGGCCCTGGTCTCGTCGTTCGGCGCCGAGTCGGCGGTGCTGCTGGACATCGTGGCCCAGGTGAATCCGGCGGTGCCGGTGCTGTTCCTCGACACCGGCATGCTGTTCGGCCAGACGCTGGACTACCGCAAGCAGCTGGCTGCGCGGCTGGGCCTGACCGACGTGCGCGACCTGCGGCCGGCCTACCAGGACCTCGCCACCACCGACCCGCAGAACAAGCTGTGGCAGACCGACACCGACGCCTGCTGCCACATCCGAAAGGTGCTGCCCCTGGACCGCGCCCTGGAGGGCTTCGACGCCTGGCTCACCGGCCGCAAGCGCTTCCATGGCGGCGACCGCGTCAATCTGCCGGTTGTCGAACAGGCGGACGGGAAGGTGAAATTCAATCCGCTCGCGAACTGGGGCAAGGCCGAGCTTGACGCCTACGCCCGGGAGCGCGATTTGCCGCCGCACCCGTTGGTGGCCCAGGGCTTCCCGTCGATCGGGTGCTGGCCCTGCACCCAACCGGTGGAAGAGGGCGAGGACGTGCGCGCCGGCCGCTGGAAAGGTTTGGACAAGACCGAATGCGGCATACACCTCGTTCGCTCGCCGGCAGCCGCGAACAACGTGGGCGGCGACATCTAGCCGCCCGAAGAGAGAGCTGATGAACGACGTTTCCGTGGGCCAGCCCGCCGCCCCCCAGACGGCGAGCCCGAAGGCGAGCGGCGCCTTCTACGTGGAGAAGGTGACCTGGGTCCAGCACTGGACCGACAGCCTGTTCTCGTTCCGCACGACGCGGGATCCCGGCCTGCGGTTCTCCAGCGGCCAGTTCGTGATGGTCGGCCTCGTGAAGGAGGACGGCAAGCCCCTGGTGCGCGCCTATTCCATCGCTTCGCCCGCCTGGCACGAGGAACTGGAATTCTACTCGATCAAGGTGCCGGACGGCCCGCTGACCTCGCGCCTGCAGAAGATCAAGGTGGGCGACGAGGTGCTGATCGGCCGCAAGCCGACCGGGACCCTGGTGCTCGACGGCCTGAAGCCCGGCAAGCGGCTCTACATGCTGGGCACCGGCACGGGCCTCGCCCCCTGGCTGTCCCTGGCCCGGGACCCAGAGGTGTACGAGCGCTTCGACGAGGTGATCGTCACCCACACCGTCCGGGAAGTGGCCGACCTGAACTACCGCGAACTGTTCGAGCGCGACCTTCCGAACGACGAGATCCTGGGCGAGCTGATCGGCGGCAAGCTGAAGTACTACCCCACCGTGACCCGCGAGGACTTCAAGACTCGCGGCCGGATCACCGACCTCATCGAGAGCGGCCAGATGTTCCGCGACCTGGGCGCGCCGCCGTTCGATCCGGCGGTGGACCGGGTGATGCTGTGCGGGGGCCCCTCGGTGCTGGCCGACCTGAAGCAGCAGCTGCTGGACCGCGGCTTCGAGGAAGGCTCGATCGCCTCGCCGGGCGACTTCGTGCTCGAGAAGGCCTTCGTCGAGACCTGACGCCGCTCACAGGCCGGTTCAACGGAAAAGGGCCGCACGATGTGCGGCCCTTCTTCATTCTGGCTCAGCTGACGCTTTGAGCGCTGGGGCTACGCCGGCGGGCAGCCCTTGAACTCGCCGACCTTCACGGCGGTGAGCTTGGAGAGGTTCAGGCTTTGGACCGGCTTCATCGAGGCCTTGCCGTGGCCGGTGAAGAGGTCGATGCGCTCGCCCTTGATCGCGCCGCCGACGTCCGAGGCGTACCAGTAGCCGTCGTGGGTCTCGCCGTTCGGCATCTTCAGGCCGACAGTCTCCTTGATGAACAGGATGGTCCGGCGCGGGATCACGTTCTTGTCGACGGCCACCGTGCGCATGGCCACGACCTTGCAGCCCAGGCTGTCGAGGGCGCCCACGCCCTTGGCGCCCGCGTGATACAGCGTCGCCTTGAGGTTGAGCACCGGCGCGCCGGGCAGGTTGCCGGTCATCACCGAGGTAATCAGATCGCCGACGGGATCGTTCGAGGCGGCCTGTGCGTTGGTCGCGGCGGCCAGGAAAGCAAAAGCTGCCAGGGTGGCGGCGAGGCGGCGTCGCATGACGGCGACCTCCTTCGTCGTTGAACTGGTTGGCGGGCTTGGTACCGGCTGAAGCCCCCTGGGGCAACCCCGGCGGGGCCATCGGCCGCATGTCTGTTAGTTTCCCTGACAATCCCCGTGAGCCGCTATCGCTTGATTGCGCAGAGGTTTTCGCCCACAGCGCAGCAGGCATGCGGGGAGGCTGCGCCATGGAAATCTACGGGGACTCCAAGTCCGGAAATTGCATGAAAATCCGCTGGACGGCGGATTACCTGGCGATTCCATACCGCTGGATCGAGCTCGACATCCTCAGGGGCGAGACCCGCACGCCCGAGTTCCTGGCGCTGAATCCGGCCGGGCAGGTCCCCACCGTGGTGTTCGACGATGGCCGCCCGCTGGCCCAGTCCAACGCGGTGATCCTGCACCTGGCCGAGGGTTCGGACCTCATCCCCGCCGACGCCTATGAGCGCGCCAAGATGCTCGAGTGGATGTTCTGGGAGCAGTACAGCCACGAGCCCTATGTGGCGGTCGCCCGGTTTCAGGTGCGCTACCTGGGCAAGGACGCGGCCGAGCTCGAGTCGCGCATCGTCGAACGCGGCAAGGCGGCGCTCCAGCGGCTCGAGGACGGACTGGCGGCGTCCGACTTCCTGGTGGGCGCGAAGCTGACCCTCGCCGACATCGCCCTGACGCCCTACACGCGGCTTGCGGAGGAGGGCGGCTTCACCCTGGCCGACTATCCGAAGGTGCGCGCCTGGATCGCTCGGGTCGAGCAGGTCCTGGGCATCGCCTGAACCTGCGACAGTGAAGCTCGCCCGACTGGCTTGCGTTTGGCCGGGCGAGTGCGCAAACCGGACGGATGAAATCATTCGTCTCGCTGGCCGTAGCCGGCGCTCTCGCGGCCTCCGCGGCCGCCGCTCCCACTGCGGCCCTCGCCTGGGGGAACGCCGGACACCGCATGGCGGGCGAGGCCGCCGCCCGGGTCCTGCCGAAGGAGCTGCCCGCCTTCCTGCGCACCCCCGCCGCCGTGCGGGACATCGGCGAGCTGTCTCGCGAACCGGACCGATCCAAGGGATCGGGCCGCATCCACGACCATGATCGCAACGCCGCCCACTTCGTGGACATCGACGAGAAAGGCCGGGTGCTGGGCGGCCCCCCGTTCGCCCCGCTGCAGGCCACGCGCAACGATTATGAGACGGCCCTGCGGGAGCACGGCCTCGACGCGGCCAAGGCCGGCTATCTCCAGTTCGCCATCGTCGACCGCTACCAGCAGCTGGTCACCGACTTCGCCTACTGGCGGGTGCTCAAGGCCGCTGAGGCCAATCCGGCTTGGCGCAAGAACCGAGCCTGGTTCAAGGCCGACCGCCTGCGCCGCGAGGGCCTGATCCTGCACACCCTCGGCGAGCTGTCGCACTATGTGGCCGACGGCGCCCAGCCGCTGCACGCCTCGGTCCACTTTAACGGCTGGGGCGACTATCCCAACCCGCAGGGCTTCACCCAGGCGCGGATCCACGGGCCCTTCGAGGAGGACGTGGTGAAGGCGGGGGTCGATCCTGCCGCCGTGGCGGCCAAGGTCGCCCCGTTCCGCTCCTGCGGCTGCGCCATCGAGCAGCGGGTCGTCGACTATCTGATGGGCAGCATGCGCCTGACCGTCCCGCTCTATGAACTGGAGAAGGCCGGCGGTCTGAAGCCCGGCGATCCGCGCGGGGCGGCCCTGGCGTCCGAGCGCATCGCCGTGGGCGCCTCCGAACTGCGCGACCTGGTGGTCGAGGCCTGGGCCGACAGCGCCAAACACAAGGTCGGCTGGCGGCCCGTCGCCGTGCAGGACGTCCTGGCGGGCAAGGTCGATCCTTACCCTGCGCTCTACGGGCTCGACTGATGGCCTCGGCCCCGCAGTTCGGCCGGCCGGAACCAGGACGGGTTCATCCTGACCGGCCCGCCGCCTTCGGCATCGCCGAGCGGGGCGGGCGGATCGCCGCCGTGCGGGTCGAGAAGCCGGGCCATGCCCCCTGGTTCGACCTGCCGGGCGGAGCCATCGATCCGGGGGAGGGACCGGAGCAGGCCGTGGTGCGGGAGTTCGGCGAGGAGACCGGACTGAAGGTGGCCGTCGCCGCCGCCTACGCCCGGGCCGACCAGTTCTTCGTCAACACCAGCGGCGAGGCCTACAACAACCGCGCGACGTTCTTCGAACTGGAGATCCTCGGCGAGGACGCTGGGCTGAAGGTGGAGGACGACCACGCCCTGGTCTGGCTTCGGCCGCATGAGGCTGTGGAAATCCTGCGGCACGAGGCCCACGCCTGGGCGGTTGCGGCCTGGCTGAGATTGCGCCGGACGCGCTGAGCGGCTAGCAGCGCGCCATGACGGCGAAGATCATCGACGGCAAGGTTTCGGCCGAACGCCTGCGGGCGCAGGTGGCCGAGGAAGTGGCGCGGCTGCGCGCCGAGCACAATCTCCAGCCCGGCCTGGCCGTGGTCCTGGTGGGCGAGGACCCGGCGAGCCAGGTCTATGTGCGCTCCAAGGGCGAGCACAGCCTGGCGGCGGGAATGCATTCGGTCACGCACCGCCTGCCCGAGAACACCTCCCAGGCCGAGCTCATCCGTCTGGTGGAGGAGCTGAACGCCGACCCGCTGATCCACGGCATCCTCGTGCAGTTGCCGCTGCCGAAGCACCTGGACGAGAAGGCGGTGATCGCCGCCATCAGCCCGGACAAGGACGTGGACGGCCTGCACGTGGTCAACGCGGGCCGTCTGGCCAGCGGCCTGCCGGCCCTGGTGCCCTGCACCCCGCTGGGCTGCATGATCATGCTGCGCGAGACCCTGGGCGACCTTACGGGCAAGCGCGCCGTGGTAGTGGGCCGCTCCCTGCTGGTGGGCAAACCGGTGGCTCAACTGCTCCTGCAGGCCGACTGCACCGTCACCATCGCCCATTCGCGGACCCGGGACCTGCCGGCCATCTGCCGCGAAGCCGACATCCTGGTGGCGGCGGTGGGCCGGCCGCGGATGATCCGCGGCGACTGGATCAAGCCGGGCGCCACGGTGATCGACGTGGGCATCAACCGGGTGCCGTTCGACGACCCGGAGAAGGCGGCCCAGGGCAAGACCAAGCTGGTGGGCGACGTCCACTACAAGGAGGCGCTGGAGGTGGCCGGGGCGGTGACGCCGGTGCCGGGCGGCGTCGGCCTGATGACCGTGGCCTGCCTGCTGCAGAACACGGTGACGGCGGCCAAGCGCCTGGCGGGGATCGAGGCCTAGCGCTTCCCCTAGCGGCCCTGCCGGATCTCGCCCGGCGTGGCGCCCAGGATGCGGCGCGTCCAACGGGCCAGGTGGCTCTGGTGCGAGAAGCCGCAGGCGCTGGCGATCTCGGCTGCGCCCAGCCGACCCTGGATCAGCAGCCGCCGGGCCCGCTCCACCCGCCGCTCCATCACATAGCGATGCACCGACTGGCCGGTGGTGCGCCGGAACATGGCGGTCAGGTGCGGCACGCTGAGCCGCGCCACCTCGGCGATGCGGGCGAGGGACAGGTCCTCGGCTAACTCGTCCTCGATGAAGGCGATGATCCGCCGCAGCTGCGGCTTGGAGAGGGTTCGCCGACGGGGACCGCCCGTGGCGGTGAAGTTCTTCAGCAGGCGGTTGGCCAGGGCCACCCCCAGGCTCTCGGTGTAGAGCTGAGGGGCCGGGCCAGGCGTTTCGATCTCGGCCGCCACCGCCCGGGCGATCTGCTGAACGAACGGATCATTGGCGTCGAAGCGTGGCGCCACATCGATGACGCCCCGCAGGTTCAGGGCGTCCGCCGTGGCCGCGACCAGGTCCGAGGTGAGCCTCAGGGAGACCAGCTGGACCGGCGCGGCATAGTCCAGGGTCCAGGAGGCCCCGGCCGGAATGATGTCGAATACACCCGGCGGCGGGGTGAGCACCCGGCGCAGATCCCCGCAGCGCAGCTGCGCCGCCACCCCGGCGGTCTCGTAGAAGACGATGCGATGTTCGGGCAGGGCGTCGATGTCCTGCAGGCCCGCGGGCGTGTGGAAGCGGACGGCGGAGACGTCGCCCCAGCCGCGGCTGGCCTGGACGGTGCAGGTCGGTTGCATGACAGGTGATAGGAAATCCCGGGCGGCTTGGGAGAGCAATGTTTTGCCAATCCTGCCGCTCGCGCAGGGTCAACAGAAATGCGCCGCCCGGCGTCGCGGACGTCATCAGAACAGGCTCAATCGGTGCGCCGTGGCGCGCACGCCCCGCTGACGAAGGGGGCTAGATGGGCTTGGCCTCGGCGTTGGTCCAAGCGACGACCTTGCCCAGCACCTCGCTGACGGCCTCGTCATAGGCCTCGACGATGGCCCCCACGCGATTGCCTCGGGCGCGGACCTGGGCCTCGAAGATCTGATCGCGCACCGCTTCCCCCTGGCGGGGGCTGAGCACGGCGTGGACCCGCACCACCACGACAGGCGCGGCCTTGGCGCCCCGGTCGTACCGGGTCTCGAAGTTGCGAACCTCAAGACGGAGCATGTAGGCGGCTTGACCGCCAGGCTGGCCGCGGGAGACTAGGCGCGCGGGGCCCGGGTTGGCGTCGAAGGCGGCGATCAGCGCCTGATTGAACAGGATGGCGGCCGGCGCCACCCAGCGGGTGTCGGCGATGTAGGCCACCTTGCCGCCGGTGACGGTGAGGATCCGATCGCCTGCCGCCTCGCGCTGGAAGGCGCCGGGGGCGCGGAACACCGGCACCCCGGCCGCGACGGGCGTCGCCGCGGCGTCCGCCGGTTCGCTGACCATCGACTGGCCGAACCGGTAGAGGTTGGCAGGCTTGCCGCCGCCCAGCAGGGCGCAACCGCTCAGGGCCACCGCGCAGGCGGCCAGGACGCCGATCGGGGCCAGGACGCGCGTGGTCGTCATTGGGGCACCTTCACTTCTTCGGACTTGCGGGACACGGACCCGGCGATGCCGTTCTGCTGCAGGTCGTTCAGCAGGCGTTCGAGCGACTCCGCGGTCTCCTGGAGCTGGTTCACCGAGTTGGTGATCTGCGGCAGGCCGTTGGTGGCGAAATCGGACGCCGGGCCCTGGAGACGGCTGACCATGACCCGCACCTCGGCGGACGCGGCCCGGGCCTCCTCGGCGGCGTCCGCGAGGTTCTTCGCCGCGCGGCGGCCGTCGGTGTCCACCATCTCGCGGCTGGACCGGGCCAGCTGGCTGATCTCGGCGGTGGCCTCGTCCACGCGCTGAAGAGCGCGCTGGGCGTCGGCGATGATCGCCTTCCGCTCGCGCAACTCGGCGGTGACCGCCTGGGCGTCGGAAAGGGCGGCCGAGAAGGTCTTGATGTTCTGGTCCGAAAGCACCCGGTTGATCCGGTCCAGGGCCTCGATGGTGCGCGTCAACACCGTGCCGCCGCCCTCCAGCAGGTCGGAGAGGGTGCTGCGCTGGCTGCGCAGGACCGGAATACATTCCCGGGTGATGCCGATGCCCTGGCGCTCGCACGCCCGCTGGGCCTCGTCCTTCAGCAACGGCTTGGACGGGGTGCCGGCGGTGATCTGGATGTAATTCACCCCGGTGATGCCCTGGGGTTCGAGGGTGGCGTAGCTGTCCTCACGGATGGGCACGTCCGAGGTCACCCGCACACGGGCGATCACCCGGCTGGGGTTGGTGCGGTCCAGGGCGATCTTGGTGACCTCGCCCACCTTGATGCCGTTGAACTGCACCTCGCCGCCTTCCGAGAGGCCGCGGACCGGACCCTGGAAGAGGATGTCGTAGGTGTCGTTCTGCTGGGCGAACTGGAAGCGCGCCAGCCAGACGACGAAGATCGCGAGCGCCGTGACCAGGATGATGGTCGACAGGCCCACGAGCGCGTAGTTGGCGTTCCTTTCCATCAGGCCTCCGTCGCCCTCTTTCCGGCGGCCGCCCGGCCGCGGGGTCCCAGGAAGTATTCGCGGATCCAGGGATGGTCCGCCTTTTCAAGCTCGGCCACCGGCGCCGTCGCCACAACCCGCTTGTCAGCGATGACGGCCACGCGGTCGGTGATCTCGTACAGCGTGTCGAGATCGTGGGTGATCATGAACACCGTCAGGTCCAGGCTCTCCGACAGGTCCTTGATGAGCCGGTCGAACGCCGCCGCGCTGATCGGGTCGAGGCCGGCGGTCGGCTCGTCCAGGAACAGCAGCTCGGGATCGAGGGCCAGGGCGCGGGCGAGGCCCACGCGCTTGCGCATCCCGCCCGACAGCTCCGACGGCTTCAGGTCTCCGGCGTCGGGGCGGAGGCCCACCAGGGCGATCTTCAGGGTGGCGAGCTCGTCGATCTCCTTGCGGGAGAGGTCGGTGTGCTCGTGCATGGGCGCGGCCACGTTCTCCTTGACCGTCAGGTTGGAGAACAGGGCGCCGTGCTGGAACAGGACGCCCCAGCTCCGCTCCAGGGCGTTCCACTTGCGGCGCGAGGCGGCCGAGATGTCAGCCCCCAGGACCTGGATCTTGCCGGCCTGGGGCGTCTTCAGGCCGATGATGGAGTTCAGCAGCACCGACTTGCCCGAGCCCGAACCGCCCACCACGCCCATGATTTCGCCGCGCCGGACCGTGAGGTCGAGGTCCTGGTGGACGATGTGGTCGCCGAACTGGGTGCGCAGGCCGCGCACCTCGATGGCGGGGCCGTCGCCCTCCAGCAGCTCCTGGTCGGTCATCCGGGCTTCGTCCTGCGCCGTCATACGTCGAGCACCAGGTAGAGGAGGGCGAAAGCCGCATCGATGAGGATGATGGCGAAGATGGCGTGCACCACGGCCGCCGTGACGCGCCGGCCCAGGGAGTTGATGTCGCCGCCCACTTCCATCCCTTGGCGGCAGCCGATGCCGGCGATGACGCCGGCCATGACCGGGGCCTTGATGAGGGCGAGGCCGAAGTGTGTAGCGCCGACGTTGTCGACGATCCGCTGCAGGAAGAACGCCGGCCCCAGGCCGAGGGCCGCCCAGGTGACCACGATGCCCCCCAGCAGGCCGGAGAGGGTGGCCACGAAGGTCAGCAGCGGGATCGATAGCAGCAGGGCGGCGAAGCGGGGGAACACCAGGGCCTCGAACGGATCGACGCCCATCACCTTCATGGCGTCGATCTCCTGGTTCATCTTCATCGACCCGATCTCGGCGGCGAAGGACGAGGCGGACCGGCCGGCCAGCAGGACGGCGGTGATGACGATGTTGAACTCCCGCATCATCGAGATGCCGATCAGCTCCACCGCGAACACCTGCGCGCCGAACTGCTGGAGCATGTCGGCGCCGATGAAGGCCACGACCGCGCCGATGAAGAATGTGGCCACGGCCACCACCGGGATGGCGTCCAGGCCCGCGCGCTCGACGATGGAGATGAGGGCGGGCCAGCGGATACGGTGCGGCGAGACAAACAGCCAGACCACGCTCCGCGCCACCACCACGAGCAGGTGGCCGAGAAAGGCCATGGTGTCGAGGAAGTCGTGAAAGAAGCCCATGACGCCGCGGCCCACGCGGATCGTCAGGTCATGGAAGCCCTTCGGCTCGTTCCGGACCGTGGGCTGTACGCGGGCGGCCTCGTCCACCACCTCCAGCAGACGCAAGGTCTCCGGCCGGGCTTTCACCTTGGCGATGTCGAAGTCCGGGCCCACGGCCCGAACCACCGCATAGGCCCCGGCGGTGTCCAGCCGGCGAACCTCGGTCATGTCGATCAGAATGTTGGAAAGGCCGTCCAGCGCATCGGCCAGCGCCGCCCCCTGGCTTTCCAGGGTGCGCGCCGTCCAATCCCCCGCCAGCGCCACCGTGGGACGATCCGTCGCGGGATGCAGGGTGAAGTCGGCGGGTCTCTCCATGGGGGCGTTGTCCCGCTGCCCGCGCGCCGGGCGTCCGGGTGATGTCTCCTCGAAAGTCGCTACCCTAGCAGAGCGACCGGATGGGGCGAACGTCCATATGGCGAAGGTTGTTCCGCCCCGCCAGAACCCTATATGGGCCGCCTTAAGGCCAAGCTGAGCCCACATTTCGTCGAATTCGGGCGGGACGAGAGAGATATGTCCGGCTGTGACGATTCAGCCCCCGGCCGTGAGAGTGGAGAGAGTAGGTTTGCCCCGCCAGATCGAGCTCGCCGGCAAGTCCGGCGCCCGCTACCGTTACACCTCGATCGAGGAGGATCGCTTCCTGCCCCCGGCGGGCGCCAACTATATTATCGCCGAGGTGACGCCGGACGGGCCGCGCGTCGTGTACGCCGGCGAGACCGACAATCTCGCGAGCCAGAACTGGCGCAGCACGCTGGAGAAGGCCCGGGAGACCTATGCCGGGGCCAGGATTCTGACGCGTCTGAACGTCACCCGGGCCGTGCGCGAGGCCGAGCGGCAGGACCTGATCGAGCAGTACAATCCGCCCATGAACCAGTAGGCAGGCCTCACGGGTCCCGTCATTCTGCGGCATGAGCGGCGTTCCCCTCATCGCCATCTTTGGCGCCGCCGTCCGCCCGGACGGGCCGTCGCCGTCCCTGCTGCGGCGGATCGGCTACGGTCGTGAGGCCGCCCGGGCCCATCCCCAGGCCCGCGTGCTGTGCTCTGGCGGGGTAGGGCGGTTCGGGCCGTCGGAGGCCTCGGTCATGGTGGAACGGCTCGTCGCCGAGGGCGTCGCCGCTG
>Ga0065721_10050284_pt1 | contig 21465 bp, 15 predicted proteins | sample Mesricmetagenome_FD_59108 | JGI IMG/M metagenome (GOLD analysis project Ga0065721, IMG submission 59108) | Mesophilic microbial community from rice straw/compost enrichment Sample: eDNA_1 v2 (version 2) | ecosystem: Engineered > Solid waste > Grass > Composting > Bioreactor | place: USA: Davis... | reverse complement strand
GGCCCGTTTGGCCGCCTCGATCCGATCCGGGCTCATCTCTCCTTCGTCGGAGGCGGACAAAATCGTCTTGCCGATCATGGGCAAATAGATGCGGGATTCCAGCACGTAAGGACTTGAGATCGTCATCAGCATCATTTTGTCCTGGATGCGCCGCTCCGCCATCGCTCGCTCGAACAAGCTCATGGACGGCGCAATATTGGCGAGCTTCTGGATATCCTCGTCGATGACGTATTGACGCTGCAGACGGGTAATGCCGTCGACGGCGGTTTGCAAGGAATTCAAATAATAGGCGACGCGCGAGTTCATCGAATCCCGAACTTGCTGCATCACGCTGTCCGAGCCCATGCGATTCAGCTGCAGACTGACTAAGTACATAGGCGTCAGAGCCAGTAAGAAAGTGGCGATCATCTTGGCGGTGATGGATCTGAGCTTGTCTGGATCGAACAAGCGGAACATGTCCGTCTCTCCTCTGCGGGGATATATAGAGCTTGACGATATTATCGGCAGCAACTATTATCTAACTTAGATCTAAGATGTATTTCTTAAAAGGCGGGGGAAGAAAAATGAAATCGCCCGTAAAATTGAGCGCCGGACCGCTGCAAGCCTTTTTCGAGGAAGGCGGTTTGCGAACGATCGCATACGGGGGACAGGAGATCGTTCGCGGCATCTATGCGGCGGTGAGAGACCGCAATTGGGGAACGGTGGCGCCCAGGCTGGAAATCAAGCGCATTCAATCGCTTCACGACCAAGCGATCGTGGAATTCCATTGCCGTCACGCGCAGGATGAGATCGACTTCGAATGGAACGGTATGATCCGAATGACCCCCGACAGCATTCGATTCGATTTCGACGGCATTGCCCGCGCCTCGTTCCTGAAAAATCGGATCGGGTTCTGCGTGCTGCACCCGATGGGTTTTGCCGGGTTGCCGCTTGAGGTCGATACGGAAGAAGGGATAGCGCGAGGCGCATTTCCCGAACGAATCGCTCCTCATCAACCGTTCAAGGGCGTTCGCGCAATGACGTACGAGCCCGCGCCCGGCTGCCGCGTGCGAATGATTTTCTCGGGCGACTTGTTCGAAATGGAAGATCAGCGCAATTGGACCGACGCTTCCTACAAGACGTACTGTACCCCGTTGTCCGTGCCTTATCCGGCTTCGGTCCAAGCGGGGGAAAGAATTGCGCAGACGGTGTTGATCGAAATCGAAGGGGAGGCTGCGGAAGAGGCCGGCTTGGGACGGGGCGGCACCAACGACGGCGCCCAGCGAGAGGCGGTTCGAATCGCCGTACGGAGGGAATCCGGCTGCGCTTTGCCGGGCATCGGCATTGCGCTAGGACCGAACGGGATCGATTCCCGGGCGGCCGAGCGGCTGTCGCGCCTCAAGCCTTCGCATCTGCGCTGCACGCTTGACTTGTCTTGCGCCGAGTGGCCGATTCGTCTGGAGGAGGCCGTCGATGCGGCGGAGCGGATCGGCTGCGGGTTGGAACTCGAAGTGCTGCTGGATGAAGGAGGCCGCCGGGCGGCGGAACTGGCCGAGAAGCTGGCTGTGTCAGGGATCGGCCGCCGCGGCATGTGGCTGATTCCCTATTCGGCAGGGGCGATCGTTACCGATGAAGCTGCGCTTTGCGTCATGCGCAGCGCCATCCGGGCCGGCGGCCTGGAGCTTCCGGTCGGAGGAGGAACCCGGGCCTATTATGCGGAGTTCAACCGTTCGGCGCTGCCGCTGGCGGAGATGGACTTCGCTGCGTATACGATCAATCCGCAGGTGCATGCCTTCGACGACCGGTCTCTGATGGAGACGTTGGCCGCACAGAGGACGACGGCCGACGATGCCGCCTTCAAGTCCGGCAGGCCGCTTAGCATCGGGCCGATCACCTTTAAGCCGCGGCTGAATCCGAATGCGACTTCCGGAGACGGCAGCATTCCGATTGCCGATCAGACAGACGACCGGCAAGGAGAGAAATTCGGCACAGCTTGGACGTTGGGCAGCTTGGCGGCGCTATGCACGCCGGAAACCCGCCGGCTTACCTATTATGAAGCGTCCGGGCCGCTCGGAGTGGCGCCGGATGGCGCGCCGATTCCGTTGTACTTCCTGCTGCAAGATGTCATGGCCGAGCCCGATGCCCGCGTCCTTGCGGTGCAATGCTCTTCCGGCCGGGCAGCGGCATTGGCGCTTCGGCATCCCGAAGGCCGCTTGCGGCTGACGGTCGCCAACCTGGAGAACGAAGCGCAGGAAGTCGACATCGATCTCGGAGCGGATTCGATTTATTCTGTCGCAACGAATTTCGACGGGGAATCCGAGGAACGGGCGACGGAACAGCTGCCCGCTCAGGCCGGCCGCCGGGTCATGTTAACGCTTCAGCCTTATGGCTGCATTCGCTTGGATTGTCGCGACACCGATGCAGCGGACGCCGCCGAGTCAACCGAGAACGCGAATGAGAAAGGATTGTGAAACGATGGCGAAACCATCCGTAGTTCGCGCCGCTTATTGGATCGAAACCCCGTATGAGCCCGCCCGCGCCGCCGAGGCGATGGCCGGAGAGCAATCGACCGGAACGTTCATTGCCGTCCCCGGAGAGACGGACGAGGTCCGGGAGCGCAGCGCTGCCCGAATCGTCTCCGTCCGGCAGTCGGAAGTCGTCCGACAGCCGTCGCTGCCCGGCGCGGCGACGCCAAGAGGCCATGACGGGAACTATCATCGCTGCGAAGTCGTGCTGGAATTTCCGTACGCGAATTTCGGGTCGTCCATTCCGAATCTGCTGGCGACGGTCGCCGGCAATTTATACGAGCTGCAGGAATTTTCCGGGATTCGTCTGATGGATCTGGATTTGCCCGATGAATTCGCCGCCGCGTACGCCGGACCGAAGTTCGGGGTGGCGGGCACGCGCAGGCTGGCCGGCGTCCAGGACCGCCCGATCATCGGCACGATCGTCAAGCCGAGCGTGGGTCTGACCATCGAAGAGCTGCGCGCGGTCGTAAGAGGATTGGCCGAGGCGGGACTGGACTTCATCAAGGATGACGAATTGAACGCGAGCCCCCTGTTTGCGCCGTTCGAGCATAAGGTCAAGGCCGTGATGGAAGAAATCGAGCGCGCCAGCGAACGGACCGGACGCAAGACGATGTACGCGTTCAACATTACGGGGGAGATCGATGAATTGAAGCGCCGCCACGATCTGGTTGTGGAGTCGGGCGGAACGTGCGTCATGGTCAGCGTGCAAAGCATCGGATTGGCGGGTCTGGCGCATCTGAACCGTTACAGCGAGCTTCCGATCCACGGTCATCGCAATCAGTGGGGAATGATGACGCGCTGTCCGATGCTCGGCATGTCGTTCACCGCGTATCAGAAGCTATGTCGGCTGGCCGGCGCCGATCATCTGCACGTCAATGCGCTCAACAGCAAGTTCTACGAGAGCAACGAATCGGTCATTCGCTCGGTGAAGGCCATTCGCGAGCCGTTGCTTGGCGGGTATGAGGCGATGCCGGTTCTGTCCAGCGGGCAATCGGCGGCTATGGTCGAGGATACGTACCGCGAGCTCGGCACCTGCGACTTGCTGCATGTGGCGGGCGGCGGCATTATGGCGCATCCGGACGGGCCGGGCGCCGGCGTTCTCAGCATGAAGCAGGCATGGGAAGCAGCGAAGCTCGGGGTGAGCGCGGCGGCGTATGCGGAGTCGCATCCGGAGCTGCGACGGGCGTTGGAGAAGTTCGGCGGCAGGCAGCAGGGAGGAAAATAGGATGGAACGCGATTCGAGGTTGCTGCTGTCGTTCTACGGTGACGATTTTACAGGGTCGACCGATGTGATGGAGGCGCTGGCGCTAAGCGGCGTGCCGACCGTGCTGTTTCTGCAGCCCCCGACCGCCGAACTGCTCGCGGACAAGTTTGCGAACATTCGGGCCTTCGGAGTGGCGGGGGTGGGCAGATCCTTGGCAACTGACGAGCTGGAGCGGGAGCTGCGGCCGGTATTAGAGCGATTGCGGGACATCCCGACCCCAATCGTGCATTACAAGATCTGCTCCACCTTCGACTCTTCGCCCAGGATCGGAAGCATCGGCCGGGCCATCGATCTGGCCGCAAGCGTCTGGCCCGGGCAGCGGTACGTGCCGCTGCTTGTCGGCGTCCCGCAATTGCGGCGGTACACGGTGTTCGGCAACCATTATGCCTGCGCCGACGATGCGATACATCGGCTGGATCGGCATCCGACGATGTCCCGCCACCCGGTTACCCCGATGGACGAAGCCGATTTGCGCGTCCATCTGTCCCGACAGACGAACAAATCCGTCGGGTTGATGGATATTCTCGACCTGTCGGGCGATCTTCATCGCGTCAGGGAGCGGCTGGCCGCGAGAATGTCCGGCTCGCCGGACGTGCTGCTGTACGACGTGCTGGACGAGGAACGGCTGAAGCGGGCGGGCGAATTGATATGGGAAGCGGCCAATCGGGGAGAAGCCCGGTTTGTCGTCGGTTCTTCGGGTGTCGAGTACGCGTTGGCCGCTCACTGGCGGGAGCTTGGGCTGACGGGGACGGCTCCGCAGAACGAGCTGGAGCCAAGAGGCCCCGTCGACCGGCTGCTCGCCGTGTCGGGCAGCTGTTCTCCGGTGACCGAATCGCAGATCAGGCATGCGATCGAGCATGGCTTCGTCGGCGTGCCCGTACGTGCCGAGAGACTGGTCGACCGAGCGGAAGCGGAACAAGAGCGCAGCAGGCTGGCGGAACGGGCGAACGAGATTTTGCGGCACAATCGCAGCCCGCTCTTGTATACGGCGCTGGGTTCGGAGGACATCGCGATTCGGGAGACCAGACAGCGGCTCGAATCGGGCGGAAGCGACGGTACTCCCGCGGCGAACGCGGGACAACTGATCGGCGAACAGCTTGGGCGGCTTGCGCGAGAGGTCGCGGCGGCGAACAAGCTGACTCGCGTGCTGGTGGCCGGAGGCGATACGTCGGGGTATGTGACGCGCGAGCTCGGCATCTATGCGCTGGAGACCGCGATGCCGCTGGCCCCGGGCGGCCCGCTGTGTCGAGGCTATTCCGAAGATCCGGCCTTCGACGGGATCGAGATTGCGCTTAAGGGCGGACAGGTCGGGCAGACGGATTATTTCACGCGCGTATTGGAAGGGCGATAACGAGCGAGGTCGGCGAACAGCTGCCCCGCACTCTACAAAATAAGGAGCGAATGACGATGGCAATCGTTGCACTAATCGGCGCCGGCGGCAAAATGGGCTGCAGAATTACCGACAATTTGCAGAAAACATCTTATGACATGAAATACGTGGAAGTCAGCGATCGGGGCTTGGAGCAGTTACGGCAGCGCGGCTTATCGGCAACTTCTCAGACGGAGGCGGTCCAATCCGCGGACGCGGTCATACTGGCCGTTCCGGACGTCGTGATCGGGCAAGTGTCGCATGAGATCGTCCCGATCATGAAGCCGGGAGCGATGCTGATCGTGCTCGATCCCGCCGCCGCGTATATGGGACACTTGCCGCCGCGCGGCGATGTCGTCTATTTCGTGGCGCATCCCTGCCACCCGCCGATCTTCAACGACGAGACGGAGCCGGCCGCGCGCCGGGACTACTTCGGCGGCATTCATGCGAAACAGGCCGTTGTATGCGCCTTGATGCAAGGACCGGAAGCGGACTATGAAGCGGGGGAGAGCATCGTTCGCGCCATGTACGCGCCGGTCATGCGCATCCATCGCATAACCGTGGAGCAGATGGCGATCCTGGAGCCGACGATGGCCGAGACGATCGGCGCGGCAGCCGCCATGTTCCTGAGGCAGGCGATGGAAGAAGCGGTTCGGCGCGGGGTTCCGTCCGAAGCGGCCAGAGATTTCATGCTGGGACATCTCCAGATCGAGCTGGCGATCGCTTTCGGCGAGGCGAGCAACCCGTTCTCGGACGCCTGCCTCGTCGCGATGGAATACGGCCGCCGTTATTGGCTGAAGGAAGGCTGGGAGCGATTGTTCGATCCGGACAGCGTCCGAGAGCAGATCGAGGTCATGCTGCATCCGGCAAAGCTGAATGCGGACAAGGGCTAACGGGAGGCGGCGATGACCATGTGGAAAGTCGGATTGATCGGCACCGGGTATTGGTCGGTTAACCATCTGAATGCTTGGAGAAGGATCCCGGGCGTAGAAATTGCCGCCTTATGCAACAGGAGCCGCGGCAAGCTGGAGCAGCGGGGGCTGGAATTCGGCATTCCCCCGGAACAGCTGTATACGGATGCGGAAGCCTTCTTCGCGAGAGACGACTTGCATATTATCGACATTGCCACCGGGCCGGAGACGCATCTGGAGCTTGTCACCCGGGCGGCGCGGGCGGGCAAGCATATTTTATGCCAGAAGCCGTTCGCCGTCTCGCCGGAAGAAGCCGAAGAAATGGTGAGAGTGGCCCGGGAATGCGGCGTCAGGCTGATGGTGACCGAAAACTGGCGATGGCTGCAGCCGAATCAGATGATCAAGCGAGTGCTGGACGAGGGGACGCTCGGCCGGATCAGGGTCGGCCGTTATATACACACGGACTACTATACGCCGCGAATGGCGCCGGGTACATCGCTGCCGCAGCCGTTCTTCCGCGAGATGCCTCGCCTGCTTTTCTACGAGATGGGCGCGCACTGGTTCGATACGATGCGGTTTTTCTTCGGTGATCCGGAGCGTTTGTACGCGGAGACGCTGCGCGTCAGCCCGTACATTGCCGGCGAAGACTCCGGGATCGTCACGCTCGGATATGAGGACGCCTACGTCGTTATGGACATGAGTTGGGCGACTCGCCGCGAGCTGGACGGACCGCCCGACCGGCAAGTGCAGGCCGAGCATCGGGAGCAAATCGCGATCGAGGGAGATCGGGGCACGCTGAAATTGTATGCCAGCGGCAGAATCTCGCTGATCGACGCCGGCGGCGTAGAGACGACGCTTGCCGAGCGAACCGAGCTCGATCATGCGGAGAGCCATTACCGGCTGCAGTCGCACTTCATCGACTGCTTGAACGCCGATAGGCCGTTTCAGACAAGCGGCGAAGACAATTTGAAGACGATGAATCTGATTTTCTCGGTGTACAGGAGCGCGGAGCGCCGGGAAGTCGTGCACGACCCTGTCGGCAGGCTTTCCGTAGATGCGCCTTGAAGTTGCTCCGACGATTCCCTAGAATGAAACATCATATCGCTGAAGAATGGATGATACCGAGTGCGTACTAAGACGTCGCAGCCGACCGAATTATTGAAAGAAAAAGCTTATCGTCTCATTCACGAGGCGATTCTGAACGAGACGTTCGAGCCGGGGCAATTTTTGTCGGAGAGCAAGCTGATCGATTTTCTGGGCATGAGCAAAACGCCGATCAAATCCGCGCTGGACCGGTTGGAGGCCGAGGGATTCGTTCAAGTGTCCCCCAAGCAAGGAATAATCGTCAAGGAGCTGTCGCACGACAAAGTAAGGGATATTTTCGAATTGCGCGTTGCGCTGGAATTGTACGTCTGCGATCAAGTTGCCGGCCGATTGAAGAAGAGCGATATTGACATGCTCGAACGCAATTTGGCGGAGCAGAAGCAAATGGCCGACGAAGGGAACGAGCCGGGGTTTACGAAAGCGGATTCCGATTTTCATCTGCTGCTGAGCCGATTTTCCGGAAATGCCGAGATTCATTCCGTCATGACGATGTACCAGGCGCACCTTTATCGATTCGCTCTCCGCGTCATACGCCGGGTGCCGAACCGGATGAGCGCCGCGTACGAGGATCATCGGGAGATCGCCCGCTCTCTGATCGAGGGAGACATCGAAACGTGCAAGAGGCTGATTCAGGAGCATTTGGCATTCGGCAAAGGCATTCTGACGACTTAAGGGGGAAACGGAATGAGCAATATCATGCCGTGGCTGCGGGTAAACGCCAATCGGCGGGGATTGGAGAAGGAGGATGGAACTCCGTTTTTCTGGCTCGGCGATACCGCATGGGAGTTGTTTCACAAGCTGAACCGCGAGGATGCCGAGCGGTACTTGCGGACGCGGGCGGAGCAGTCGTTCAATGTGGTGCAGGCCGTCGCCTTGGCTGAGTTCGAAGGCGCGACGACGGGCAACGCATACGGCCGCAAGCCGCTCGCGATTCATCCGGACGGTCGCATCGACCCGGCGTCGCCGGACACGGCCGGCGATTATTCCTATTGGGATCACGTCGATTACATCGTGCGGACGGCGGCGGAAGTCGGCATCTACGTCGCGCTGCTGCCGACGTGGGGGGATAAGTTCAACCGGATGTGGGGCAAGGGACCGGAAATATTCACTCCGGACAACGCTTATGCCTACGGCAAGTGGCTCGGGTCGCGATACAGGAATGACGCCAACATCGTTTGGGTGCTGGGCGGGGACCGCCCCTTGCACAACCGGCTTCATTTTGAAATCACGAATGAATTGGCGCGCGGATTAAAAGAAGGGGATGAGGGACGACATCTGATCACCTTCCACCCTAATGGCGGAGTGTCGTCTTCGCTGCACGTGCACCAGGAGCCGTGGCTGGACTTCAATATGATTCAATCCTCGCACAGCTTGGGGGAGAGAACGAACTACAAGCTGGTGCAGGAGGATTACGCCAGGCTGCCCGCCAAGCCGACGTTGGACGCCGAGCCTTGTTATGAGGATATTCCGCGGGGCTTCGACAGCAATAACGGCTACTTCGACGAAGCCGACGTGCGCAAAGCCGCCTATTATGCGGTGCTGGCCGGCGGGTTCGGCCACACGTACGGTCATCATTCGGTCTGGTCGATGTACGACGAGACGAACGGGACCGACGCATTCGCCGGATCGGGCGAATCCTTCATTATGAGCTGGAAAGATGCGCTGAGACGCCCCGGAGCCGAGCAAATGCGCCATCTGCGATCGCTGTTCGAATCCAGAGACATGAACGGGAGAGAGCCGGACCAGAGCTTAATCGCGAATAATTATCCCGGTTCCAATTATATGACGGCCGCAAGAGGTCCGGGCTACGGGATCATCTATTGCCCGAACGGACTACCGGTCCAAGCGGATGTATCGCGGATTGGCGAAGACCGCCTGCAAGCTGCCTGGTTCTGCCCGCGCACCGGCGCGTCGAGCCCGATCGGAGAGGTCGCCGGCAGCGGCATTCTGCGCTTCCGGCCACCTTCGAGCGGCAGGGGGGGCGATTGGATTCTTTGTTTGGACCGGGCGTGAAGGCCGCGGATATGCAACCAGCAGACGGAATCGTTTAACTTTTGACAATGAGAATCAATCTCAATTATAATCAGCTTACGTCGAAGCATGCCGATTCGTCTCCTCTCTTTATCGGAGGCAGCCATTCGGCCTTGCGAAGGAGCGAGCGGAATTGATTGAGAGAAACCCGGTTGACACAATGCAAGACAAGGAGGCACTGGCCAAGGCGGTTCAAGTGTGGCTGCAATCTTCCATTACGATAGCGGATATCCGCCACTGGGCGGTCGAGGCTGGAGAGCCGATTAACGAGTACCGGATGCCGAGCAGCATGTTCGTCTGTTCGTACGGCGGCCCGGCGGAAGTGAGGCTCAACGACTCGCTGTACAGAGTGGAGCGATTCGGCCTCTTCCACGGCGGCAAGGGGACGCGGCTGTCCATCCGGCCTACCGGCGAGAGCTGCGACTGCTACGCGCTCTATTACAAAGCGGAGGAGCCGCCGTTCTACAAGACGGAGCTGAGGCGCCTGCTCGGCATCGTTAATCCGTTTCGGGAGCTGTACGGCTTCGCGCCGCGGAATCCGATTTTTTTCGTGGAGCAGCTGCGGAAAATGCACGAGCGCTGGTCGGGTCCGGCCCCGTTGCAGCGCTTCTTCGGCAAGGCCGCTTTCTACCGGCTCGTCTACGAGATTTACGAGGAATTGGAGCAGGGAGACGTGCACGTGCTGCAGCCCGATATCGTGGCGCTCGTCAAGCATTATATCGACGGCCACTATCACGAGTCGGTATCGCTGCAGTCGATGGCCGAGATGTTCCACGTCAGCGCCGGCCATCTGAGTCGGCTGTTCAAGAAGCAGGAGCGGTTCAGCCCGCAGGAGTATTTGATCCGCAAGCGGGTGGAGGCCGCCCGAACGCATCTGCTGAGCACGGACGCTACGCTGCGGGAGATCGCCTGGAGCTGCGGCTTTTCCGACGAGTTCAATCTGATCAAAATGTTCAAAAGCCATTACAAGATGACACCGGGCAACTGCAGGAAAATAAGTTCAATCCGATTGCGCGATGCTGACATGGGCTATGGCGCGGAGTTCCCTTATTCTGATAGAGGACTAGCGAGGCTGGATCACTCGTCAAGAAAAGGGGAGTACTCGATGTACGGAACAAATAGAAGCAAGACCTTGGTGGCGGCCGCCGCGCTCAGCCTGATGCTGATGCTGTCGGCCTGTTCTTCCGCGCCGTCCGCGTCGCCGTCGCCGTCTTCGAGCGCCGCAGGCGCGAGCTCGGCTTCGAGTTCGCCGGAGAGCGCGCCGCCGAGCCAGGCCGCCGCAACGCAGCAGGCCGCTGCCAAAGAGTTCGAGCACGCCGCCGGCAAGACGGTCGTGCCGGCCGAGCCGCAGCGCATCGTGGCGGATTGGTATTACGGGGAGCTGCTGGCGCTTGGCGTAAGGCCCGTCGGTTATCCGGAGTATTTGCTCAGCGAGTATCCATACGTAGGAGCGGAGGGGACGGAAGGGTTCGCCGAATCGACGGAGCAGATTATCGAGATGGAGCCGGACCTGATTATCTCCACGTGGGACGACAGCTACAAGGAATATTCCAAGATCGCCCCTTCCGTGCTGCTGAAGCTGAACAACGGCTTGATCGACAAGATGCGCGTGCTCGGGGAACTGGTGAACAGGCAGGAGGAGGCGGAGAAGTGGATCTCCTCGTTCGAAGAGAAGCTGGCCAAGGCGCAGCAGCGTCTGGCGGACGAAGCCCCTGCGGACACGACCGTAACGATTTTGAGCATTTTCCAGAAGGACGTGAAAGTGTACGGTTACCGCAACATGGGCGGAGACGTTCTGTACAATCTGCTGCAGGTGAAGCCTCCCGAGAAAGTCAGGGAGATGTTCGAAGATAAGGATGCATGGAACTATGCGGTCTCTTTCGAAGAGCTGCCGGAAATTGCGGGCACTCATATTATTTTGACGGCGTACGATGCCGAGGGTACGGGGCGCGAGACGCTGGAGCAGCTGGAGCAGAGCCAGATCTGGCAAGGTCTCGACGCGGTCAAAAACAATCGGGTGCACAAGATCGCCTACTACGATCTGTTCTTCGACGATCCGATCGCCGTCGAGCATCAGATCGAGATGCTGACGGACATGATCCTGGGACAGTCGGCCGGTCAATAAGAGCAAGGAGAGAGCCTCGGAATCTTCGCGGATTCCGGGCTTTTTTTGCTTGATGGAGCAGCATGTCCGTACTTGGATTTACCGATGCGAACCGTCTGCGCGTACACTGTCATCGTCACAATTTGCGGCCGTTTTCGATTATTGTCCATGTTCTTTTGGGAAAAGCTCCATTTCCATTCCTCCTCTTTTCTGCTACAATCACTGTTGTCTTTGAGAATGATTATCGCTTGAGAAAGCTGCCCAACGCGGCTTGGAAGGAGAGAGGAAACTTGATTCGGCGTTTTTTTGCTTACTACCGTCCTTATAAAGGATTGTTCATGCTCGATTTCGGCTGCGCGATCATTGCCGGATTGCTGGAGCTGGCGTTTCCGATGGCCGTCAATGCGTTTATCGACGATCTGCTGCCGGGAGGCAAGTGGGATCTGATCATTTGGGCTTCGGTCGGGTTGGTGGCGTTGTACGCGGTGAACACGGTGCTGATGTACATCGTCAACTACTGGGGTCATATGCTCGGCATCAATATCGAGACGGATATGCGGCGCAAGCTGTTCTCCCATATTCAGAAGCTGTCGTTCCGCTTTTTCGACAATACGAAAACCGGCCATCTGGTCGGGCGTCTGAGCAACGATATGAACATGATCGGGGAGATGGCGCATCACGGGCCGGAGGATTTATTTATTGCGATCATGACGCTGGCGGGCTCCTTCGCGCTGATGCTGGCGATCAACTGGAAGCTGGCCGTGCTGACGTTTATCGTCGTGCCGGCGATTATCTGGGTCGTCGTGTACTTCAACGGCAAAATGACGAAGGCGATCCACCAGTTGTTCCGCGACATCGGCGATTTCAACGCTCGCATCGAGGACAATGTGGGCGGCATCCGCGTCGTCAAGGCGTTCTCCAACGAATCGTTCGAGGAGGAGAGGTTCGGGGAAAACAACGGGCGCTTCCGGCTGACGAAGCTGATGTCCTACAAGCTGATCGCCAAAAACGGTTCGATCAGCTACATGATGATGCGGTTCGTCACGCTGTTCGTCATGGTATGCGGCACCTGGTTCGTCATCGACGGCCAGCTTACTTACGGCCAGTTCGTCGGGTTTCTGCTGCTGACCAACGTGTTTTTCCGCCCGATCGAGAAGATCAACGCCATTGTGGAAAATTATCCACAGGGCTTCGCCGGGTTCAAGCGCTACACGGAATTGATGGATACCGCGCCGGACGTGGCCGACGCTCCGAACGCGGCCGAGCTCGCCGCTTTCGACAGCGACATCGAGTACGATCGGGTGAGCTTCGGTTACGAAGGCGAGAAGAAGGTGCTGCGGAACATAAGCCTGACGATCCGCAAGGGAGAGACGATCGCCTTCGTCGGCCCGTCGGGCGCGGGGAAGACGACGCTGTGCAGCCTGCTGCCGCGCTTCTACGAGATTGAGGGAGGCGAGATCCGCATTGACGGCGTCGATATCCGCAAGGTGACGCAGGAATCGCTGCGCCGGCAGATCGGCATCGTGCAGCAGGACGTCTTCCTGTTCAGCGGGTCGATTCGCGAGAATATCCTGTACGGCAAGCTGGACGCCAAGGAAGAGGAGATTTGGGAAGCGGCGCGGCGGGCGCGCCTCGACGAGTTCATCCGGGCGCAGGAGAACGGACTGGACACCGTCATCGGAGAGCGGGGCGTGAAGCTGTCGGGCGGACAGAAGCAGCGGCTGGCGATTGCGCGGATGTTCCTGAAGAATCCTCCGATTCTCATTCTGGACGAAGCGACCTCGGCGCTGGATACGGAGACGGAGCTGGCCATTCAGCAATCGCTCGCCGAGCTGTCCAAAGGGCGGACGACGCTTGTCATCGCTCACCGCCTGGCGACGATCAAAGACGCGGACCGCATCGTCGTCGTGACGGAGGAGGGCATCACCGAGCAGGGACACCATCGCGAACTGGTCGCCGCGGGAGGCGTCTACAGCCGCCTTCACCAGGCGCAATTCGGGCAGCTGGCGTAACGGCGCTCGACGAAACCGCAAAAAAACGTCAGGACAATCGCTGTCCTGACGTTTTTTTATTATCCGATCATGCCGTAGCCGAAACCTCGTACCGTCTGGATGAGATCGCCGGAACCGGACGAAGCGGCGTTCAGTTTTTCCCGCAGGCGCTTGATGTGGGTGTCCACCGTTCGGGAGTCGTTCTGGAAGGCGTATTTCCACACCGCTCTGATCAGCTGATCGCGGGAGAAAGGTTTGCCGAAGTTGGCGGCCATGTAGTAGAGCAGTTCGAACTCCCTGACGGTCAGCTCCAGTCTGGCTCCGTCCACCGCGACTCTTCGCGTGCTGGGGTCCATTCCGAGACGGGGGAGGGAGATCGGGCTGACGGGTCCCGGTTTGGACGGGCGATGACCTTGCGCTGACGTGCGGTACAAAATTCCGCTGATGCGGTGGACGACTTCGCGCGGGCTGAACGGCTTGGCCACAAAATCGTCCGCCCCCGCCTGGAAACCGCCGATGACGTCCTGCTCGCTCTCCTTCCCGGACACGAAGACGACCGGCGTGTTGCTCCCGCTTTTGATAATATGGCACAGCTCCAGCCCGTTGATGCCGGGCAACTGGATGTCGAGCACGACCAGATCGAAGCTTCTGCTCGAGAGACGGCGCAGGGCGTTTAAGCCGTGCGACTCCTCCAGAACGCTGAATCCTTCTTGTTTCAAGTACCTGCCTAACGTACTTCTCGTATGTCTTTCCTCGTCGACGATCAATATTTGTGCGGTGGACATCGACTTGCCTCCTTATCGTTCGCTTACGCGGACCGCCGGCCAGCAAGTCAAGTCGCACGATGAAGGCTTTTTTTGCCTGCGCGCTCGTTTGCGTCTTCTCGACAGCCCCAGTTCACTGTACAATAGATAATGATAATCATTATCAATTATAATCGAAAAAATCATTGAACTCAAGGAGGAGGCAAAGATGGTCCATATTGAACACCGCGATATGCATCAGCATTTTTACCAATATAAGCCCGCCTTGGAGATGATCGACGAACCCGATTGGACGATGGAAACGCTGCGGTTGCCGGAACATGCGGGCGAAGGCGAGGTCAGGCGGATGATCCTGCGCGGGGGATTGGAGCTGTGCATCGCCGAATACCGGATGTCGGCGGAGCGGACGACAACTTTTACGGGGACGGAGTCGCTGGTCGAATTGAACTATTGTCTGGAAGGGGGCGGCGTCTTCGAAGCGTCGGGCCGGCGGGTCGAGATCAAGCCGAACGAATGGCAGCTGCTGCTCATGAAAGACATTCATGCCGTCATGAAGCACGAACCGAACAAGGAGATGCGCTACTTGGGCATTCGGATGAAGGAGGCCGACTTCCGCGATTACGTCAGAGCCGGCATGGACGGAGAGGAGCTGCCCGTTCCGCGGCTGCGGCAAGATCAGACGTTCCATACGTCGAGCTGCCCGATCATCCCCGGGATCGGCGAGGTGCTGCAGCAGTTGATGCGCCAGGCGAGGGACGAAGCGTTAAGAAGGCTTTACATGGAGAGCCGGACGATGGAGCTTCTGCTGCTCAGCCTTCGCCAGCTTTTCGCTTCCGGCGGCGGAGAGCAGGCGAAATCCGTGCTGCGCGGGGACGATCTCGATAAAATCCAATGCGCCCGCGCCGTGCTGTTCGAGAGGATGGACGATCCCCCGGCGCTGCTGGAGCTGGCCAGACTGGTCGGGCTGAACGACTACAAGCTTAAGCTCGGCTTCAAGGAGGTGTACGGCAATACCGTATTCGGTTTGCTGAGGGAGATGCGGCTGGAGAAGGCCAGGCATTGTTTGGAGACGGGCAGGATGAACGTCAGCGAAGCGGCATACGCGGTCGGCTATTCGAATCCCGGTCACTTCGCCGAAGCCTTCCGCGGCAAGTACGGCATCCGGCCGCATACGCTGCTGTGCGCGGCAAAAGCTTCGAACCACCGCCAAAGCAAGCCGCCCGCGGCAAAAGCTCCGTATAACCGCCGAAATAATCCGCCCGCGGGAAGCGTGCTCCTCTTTAACGGTGATAATGTTTCTCAATGAGACATGAATATCCGTATAGGAGTGAGTGGAGATGGAGAAAAGGAGAGGCAAAAGCGTCGGCATCGCGGCGCTGATTCTGTTGACGGCGATCGGAGCGGCGGGGTGCGCGAATAAGGAGGACGGCGGAGAGGCGCGCACAGCGCCTTCGCAGTCGTCGGCGGCGGCCAGCGGGCAGGCGTCTCCGTCCGGGCCGCCAGCGTCGGCCGTGCAGTCGGACGGGCAATCGTCCGGCCTGCGCAAAGTGAAGGATGCGAGGGGAGAGACGGAAATTCCGGCCGAACCCCGAAGAATCGTCGATATTTCCGGCGCGACGGAGGAACTGCTGCTGCTCGGCTTCAAGCCGATCGGGACGGCCAACCAGGACAGCCTGAAGCCAGGCGAGATACCGGCTTATTTGCAGGAATATTTGGCTGACGCGCACATTGTCGGCAACTACGCGAGAGGAGAAGCGAATCTGGAGCAGATTGCGGCGCTTACGCCGGACTTGATCGTCTCCAGCGCGATGTTCGATCAGACGTACGAGCAGCTGTCCAAAATTGCGCCCGTGTACGTGATCGAGGACGATCCGCTGTCTTTCGCCGGCTGGCGCAATCGGCTCGTTCAGCTCGGCAGGGCGCTTGGCGAAGAGGAGAAGGCCGCGGAGTGGCAGAAGGGCTACGACGACAAGGCGAAGGCGGTCGGGGAACGGATCAGGGCCGCGGCCGGCGAGGACGACTTCGCCGTCGTGGTGGCGTTCCCGAACAATCTGAGCGTCTTCAGCGGCACCGGATTGGGGGATATGCTGTACGGCGATCTCGGGCTGCCCCGTTCCCCGGGCATCCCTGCGGAAGGCTGGGGCGAGACGATCAGCTTGGAAGGCTTGACGAAAATCGACGCGGACCGCATTTTCCTGCAATACGCGCAGGGGACGGAGGAAGAGCTGGCCGGCAGCGTCGTGTGGCAGAACTTGAAGGCCGTGAGCGGCGGTCATGTCTACAGGCTGCCGAACGAGGAGTATTACGGGATGTCCTTCAGTCCGATCGGCAAGGAGCGGCTGCTGGACGTCATCGCCGAGCTTGTCGCGCCCGCCCCGTAAGCTTGCGTGCGGATGGGGTCCGGCGCTGTCTGTCGAAGAAGAAGGAGGAGAACGCATGCGGAACAAAACGGGCGTTGCCCGATTGCTGGAGATCGCGGGAGAGAGACGCGGCCTGCTGATCGTCTCCGGACTGCTCTCGGCGCTTAGCGCGATCGTGTCGCTGGTGCCTTACGCATCCGTCTATTTTATTTTGAGAGAGTTGCTGGAGCATGCGGCTGAGCCCGCCCAAGCGGACGGCGCATGGATGACCCGCTGGGGGCTGATCGCCCTGCTCGGACTGCTCGGAAGCCTGGCGCTAACATTTGCGGGAGGCATGGCGTCGCACGTTGCCGCCTTCCGCATCCTGTACGGCTTGCGGGTCAAGCTGTCGGCGCACATCGCAAAGCTGCCGCTCGGCTGGCTGAACGGAACGTCGACCGGCGCGGTCAAGAAGACGCTGGAGCAGAACGTCGAGAAAGTCGAGACGTTCGTGGCGCACCAACTGCCCGATCTCGTCCACGTCGCGGCGACGACGGTGCTGATGATCTCCGTCATGCTGACGCTGAACGTCTGGCTGGCGCTCGCCTGCATCTTGCCGATTCTGCTGGCGTTCGGCGTGCAGATGAGGCTGATGAGCGGTCCGGGCACGCAGGACAACGTGAAGAAATATTACGATTCGCTGGAGCGGCTGAGCGGTTCGGCGGTGCAATACGTGCGCGGGATGCCGGCGGTCAAAGTGTTCGGCCAGACGGTCCATTCCTTCCGCAAGTTCTATGCCGATATGATGCACTACCGGGATTATTGCGTGAAGTATACGGACCAGTTTCAGAACGGCTTCCTGATCTTCAAGGTCGTTCTCGTCTCGTTCGCCGCTTTCGTTCTGCCGGTTGGCGTATTTCTGCTGTCCCGCAATCCGGACAGCGTCGCTTTCGCTTCGGTGCTGCTATTCTTCCTGATCATGGCGCCGGGCATCTCCGCTCCGATGTTCAAGATTATGTATTTGACTTCCACGCTGCGGGATATCCGCGAAGGCGTCGAGCGCATCGACCGCATCCTGGCGGAGAAGCCCGTTCCGGAGCCGGAGCATCCGCAGAAGCCCGCCTCCTTCGACATTGTGTTCGATCAGGTTGGCTTCTCCTATGGAGCGGATGCAACGTCGGGCGAAGCGCTTGCCGGCGTCTCGTTCGTGGCCCGGCAAGGCGAGGTTACCGCGCTGGTCGGACCGTCGGGCGCCGGCAAGTCGACGGTGGCCAATCTGGTGCCGCGCTTCTGGGACGTGTCGGCGGGAGCCATCCGCATTGGCGGCGTTGACGTGCGCGAGATGGCGGCCGCGGACTTGATGGACACGGTCTCGTTCGTCTTTCAGGAAACGTTCCTGTTCTACGACACGATCTACAACAATATAGCAGTCGGCCGTCCCGATGCCGCGCCGGAGGAAGTGTATGCGGCGGCCCGTTCCGCGCAGTGCCGCGACTTTATCGGCAAGCTGCCCAACGGCTACGATACGCGGATCGGAGACGGCGGCGTCTACTTGTCGGGCGGCGAAGAGCAGCGGATCGCGGTGGCGAGAGCGATTCTGAAGAACGCGCCGATTCTCGTGCTGGACGAGGCGACGGCGTTCGCCGATCCCGAGAACGAGTACGAGATGCAGCTGGCGCTGGGCGAACTGATGAAGCGCAAGACGGTCATCGTCATCGCCCATCGGCTGGCGACGATCCGCGATGCCAATCTCATTGTCGTGCTGGACGAGGGACGGATTGCCGAGCGGGGAACGCATGAGGAACTGATCGCCGCGCGCGGGCTGTACGAGCGGATGTGGCGAGCGTATACGGACGCCGGTCAATGGCGGCTCGGCGCGGACAGAGAGGAGGAGACGGCAAGTGGGCATGCTGCGCAACATTACGGCGGGTAATCCCCGTTCCCTGGTCAAGCCGGTCGCTTATACGACGCTGGCCAATCTGGCAGGCGTTCTTCCGTTCGCGCTGCTGATGGAGGCGGCAAGACTGATCTACGAGCCGTTCGCCCATCCCGGGACGGCGCTTGATACGGCGAGGCTGTGGTGGGTATGCGCCCTGATGGGCGTCTCGCTGCTGATTCTGTACGCGGCCGAGATTCCCGCGTACCGCTCGCAGTTCCGCAACGCGTACAGCGCGGCGGCGGAAGGGCGCTCCCGGCTGGCCGAGCATCTGCGCAAGCTTCCGCTCGGCTATCTGAACAAGCGCGATCCCGGCGATCTCGCCAACATGATGATGGGCGACTTTACGATGATCGAGCACGGCATCTCCCATCTCGTGCCGCAGATGATCGGTGCGCTCGTCATGCCCGTGCTGGCGCTGGCGGGATTGTCGCTGATCGATTGGCGGATGGCGCTGGCGTTGTTCGCCGCGCTGCCCGCAGCCGCCGCGCTCGTGCTGTTGACGACCGGTTTTCAGCGCAGGCTGGGGGCGGCCCATATGCGGGCGAAGATCGACGCGGGCAATCGGCTGCAGGAATATTTGAACGGCATTCGCGTTATCAAGGCGTACAATCTGACCGGAGAACGGTTTACGAAGCTGGAGCGGTCGTTCAAGGAATTGATGCGGCACAGCATTCGCCTCGAAGGCATGCTCGGACCGATCGTGCTCAGCGCGATCGCGTTCGTCCGCGCCGGGCTTACGCTGATGATCGCGGTCGGCGTTCATCTGCTGCTGGGCGGCCAGCTCGACATCATCGCGTTCGTCTCGTTCCTGATCGTCGGCTCGCGCATTTTCGATCCGCTGACGGCGGCGCTTACCGGGTATGCGGAATTCCGCTACCATGAGCAAGCGGGAGAACGCATCGTCAAGCTGCTCGAAGAGCCCGTCATGACCGGGGAACGTCAGCCTCCGGACCGACATGAAATCCGGCTGAATCACGTTACGTTCGGCTATCGCGAGAAGGCGGTGCTGAAGGACGTCAGCCTCGCGATCCCGGTTCGCTCCTTCACGGCGCTCGTCGGCCCGTCCGGCAGCGGGAAAAGCACCGTGCTGCGGCTGATCGCCCGCTTCTACGATCCCGACGCGGGCGAAGTGCTGCTGGGAGGCGAGAACGTGCGGAGCATGGAGCCGGAAGCGCTGCTGCGCAAAGTGTCGATGGTGTTCCAGGACGTCTACCTGTTCCAGGACACGATCGCGAACAATATCCGGTTCGGCCGGAGCGGCGCGACGATGGAGGAGATCGTGGAGGCTGCCCGCCAGGCTTGCTGCCATGATTTCATCATGAAGCTTCCGAACGGCTACGACACGCTGGTCGGAGAAGGCGGCAGCACGCTGTCCGGCGGAGAGAAACAGCGGATTTCCATCGCGCGGGCGATGCTGAAGGACGCGCCGATTGTGCTGCTGGACGAAGCGACCGCATCGCTCGATTCGGAGAATGAGGCGTCGATCCAGACGGCGATCGACCGGCTCGTGCAGGGCAGAACGGTCATCGCCATCGCTCACCGATTGAAGACGGTCCGGGGAGCGGACAACATCGCGGTGCTGTCCGAGGGCCGGATCGTCGAGCAAGGACGCCATGACGACCTGCTGGCCGCCGGAGGTCTGTACAAGCGGCTATGGGACTTGCAGCGGCAGGCGAGCGGCTGGAAAATCTCCTCGTAACGAGCCGCGCCTTGCGTCCGATCGATTGTCGTCGGGACGCAAGGCGCTAAGCTTTTGCAATAATCATTTGCAAATCTCTTCCGATTCCATTACAATGTTATTGAGAATGATTATCATTGATAATGGATGGGATAAGGAGGCGATGCACCGCCATGAGAAAAGCCGTATCGCGTGACACGATCGAAGCCACTATCGTTTATATGAAAGGCCACCTGCAGGAGAAGATCACGAGGGACCAACTGGCCGAGCTGGCCGGTCTGACTCCGGAGCATTATTCGCGGGTATTCAAGAAGTATACGGGCCGTTCTCCGTTCGAATATATGATGGGATTGCGCGTCGAGCGCGCGCTGGAGCTGCTGCAGCGCTCTCCGATCAAGGTTAAGGAGGTTGCCCGGCGGGTAGGCATAGACGATCCTTATTATTTCAGCCGCATGTTCAAGCGGATGACGGGCGCGGCTCCGTCGGACCGCAAAGGCAAGCAGGCGATCGGACAGACTCCCTGACCTGACCGGATCGCGGGCCTGCAACGAATCATTCATAGAAACGCTTAAGAGACGGATCTTCCGTCCTTAAGCGCTTTTTGCCGTTTCCTTCACCGCTACTTCGACTGAAGACGCGGGTAAACCGGAATTCCGCAAGATCAGACATGATCCGCTTGTCCCCGTTCATATACTTCCTGTGTTTGGCATTGCCGGAGACGGAGGGATGGGCGATTAAGAGCGAGGGGAGCTTTGCCCGGATCTTGGGCGCCTTGGCGGACGAGCTGGACGGGTTGACGGAGGCCGTGCTCGAGCGGAATGAGCGTTGGCCGCGGCTTGGCGGGCAGTTGGATCGGCTGTGCGAGTTCATCCTGGACGAGGACAACGGGAGATGCTGGAGGCGCTGTGCGAACGACGCGGTGACGAGAATGGCGGCGGAGAGGCTGAGGGAGGCTTCGGCCCGTTCTCTGGGCTTGGTGGAGAAGATGAAGGCCAGGCAAGTCTATGCGCGCGAACGGGACGCCGACCTGTATACCGCGCTGCTGTCCGCATCGGCGCGGGAAGAGTGGGAGCGGGTTCGGGGACGGCGCGGAGCCAAGGTGATGTTTATCGGCGCAGGGGCTTTTCCGGTATCGGCGATTACGATCGCAAGAGAAACGTCGGCGGAAGTGCTGTGCGTCGATATCGACGAGGAGGCCGTTCGTCATGGAACGGAGCTTGCGCGGTACTTGGGCATGCAGCAAACGTTCCGTTATACGGACGGCCATCTGAGCGAGCCCGAATTCGCAAGCGCGGCTACGCATGTGTTCATCGCTTCCTTGGTGCCGGAGAAGCTGGACATTTTGCGAGAGCTGCGCCCCCGCGTTCGATCCGATTGCCGGATCGTCGTCCGGTACGGCAACGGTCTCAAGTCGCTGTTTAACTACCCGCTCGATCCCGGAGCGCTGACAGACTGGCGGACGGC
>Ga0065721_10050283_pt1 | contig 21466 bp, 19 predicted proteins | sample Mesricmetagenome_FD_59108 | JGI IMG/M metagenome (GOLD analysis project Ga0065721, IMG submission 59108) | Mesophilic microbial community from rice straw/compost enrichment Sample: eDNA_1 v2 (version 2) | ecosystem: Engineered > Solid waste > Grass > Composting > Bioreactor | place: USA: Davis... | reverse complement strand
CAGCTTATACTTCATGTAGAGCGTCCTCCTTCAATTAGGGCAGTGAATGGCCACCATTCCGAGACCCAGCATACAGGAGGCGCTTTTTATTTTCAAAGTGCAAATTACTTCATTACAGGAATGGCTCCTTCTAAAGCTTATCGGCTTTAATTTGAGGCACTAACTTACAGGTATACTAGGTATATAATACGCTCCAGGGTCAGCAGCCCTTCGTCCATGCGGATGAACCGGGATGTCGGATAGGCAGCAAAACCGCGCGCCCTTCACTGACACCTTTTGCTCTGTAGACCTAAGTAGTAACAATATTTGCTATAATGGAAGCAAAATAATCATCCTACTCTCTTTCGCTATAGATCTAAATCCGTGTTTTCACCCCCTTGCGATCCCACTATTCAAAATATATCCACTACAACTTCTACTCATTTATCACACTATTTCGCAAAATTCATCGACACCTGTTCATATGGCGGATTTCAGGCTCTGAAACTTATTACTTTACTCCGGGACAAAATTACTGGGGAGGTAAAGATGATGGTCGAAGAATCTAGAGACGAGCTTTTTCACGCCTACTACAAACGCTGGATTACGGTTTACAAGGAAGGTGCAATAAGATCGGTTACAATGGATAAATATTTAATGACTCATCAGTGGTTGGTCAAATTAGCCCCCAACTTGAAACTTTGCGAGGTAACGCGGATTTCTTATCAACAATTACTTAATGATTACGCTGCAGTACATGAACGACAAACAACTATGGATTTTCACCACCAACTGAAGGGCGCAATCCTTGATGCGGTCGATGAAGGTTTGATACAACGCGATCCAACAAGAAAAGCTATTATCAAAGGCAAGACGCCGCGCGACAAGAAACCCAAATATTTAAATCAATTTGAGCTTCAAACAATGCTGAAAAATTTGGAACTGAAACAAGAAATCAACTGGGACTGGTTCATTCTTTTGCTTGCAAAAACAGGTATGCGATTCTCAGAAGCATTAGCGATAACCCCAAATGATTTTGACTTTGCACATCAAACCTTGTCTGTCAGTAAAACTTGGAACTACAAAGGCGACGGCGGATTCTTGCCCACCAAGAACCAATCCTCTATTCGCAAAATTCAACTAGACTGGCAAACGGTCATACGATTCTCACAATTACTAGAAGAGCTACCGGAAGATAAGCCGATTTTTGTCCGTACCGAAGACAAGATCTATAATTCAACTGTAAATTCTGTGTTGACTCGTTTATGCAAGAAAGCAAAAGTACCAAACATATCAGTTCACGGATTAAGACATACTCATGCATCGCTATTATTGTTTGCAGGAGTCTCCATTGCAAGCGTAGCACGACGACTTGGACATGCGAGTATGACCACGACTCAAAAAACGTACCTTCACATCATTCAGGAACTTGAAAATAAAGATATTGATCTCGTCATGCGTTCATTATCCGGCTTAAACTAATCATCATTTCCGGCTTCCCGCTTACGCTGATGAAGGGTGATGAGGTTGTCGAGGTTTGCAAACACGGCTCCGATTTGCGACTGTTCCTGCGCCGAAGTCGGATAGCATATTATGGTTTTCGCGAGATTCGTCCGACTAATCGAGAGGACCTTAATTCCCTGCATGAGCGGTATTAATTGTTGATGATATGATGGTGAGTTCATGTAATATCCAAGATATTTGGGCTGCATCTTCACCTTCGGTCTGCAAGCAATAGTGTGCAATCCTGATACCACAGGAATGCTGGTAATCCCTGCTACTTCAGTAGCTTTGCCAACTGTTTTATCCTCGGCGGCATCGGCAATCAGCACGTCACCGTCTTGGAGAAGTTGATTTTGATGATCCGAAACCTCTGCTCCTGTTATGAACGGAATCTCATCTTTGTTACATTCAAGAACCGCACCGTATTTAATGAGAATATCTCCGTAGTGGACACTCTTTATTTTACCTTCGTCATAGTTCAAATCTGCTCTAGATAAAGTGTTACTTGGTATCGAGTTGAACACCATATCAAATCTACGCTGTTCCCAAGCGAAACAAAAACAAAGAGCCGAGAAATTCAATTCTCGACCCTCTGTAGCATCAGGATTTACACGTGTATCCCCAATATTTTCAATTGTTCATTGATTTTAGCTTCAAGTTCAACGATTTCTTGTTTATCTTGCTCCAGTAGCCTACTCACTTCATCAAGATCAATCGTTTGTTCCTCTTCAAACGTATTTACATAGCGTGGAATATTTAAGTTGTACTCATTCGCTTTGATTTCATCTAGCGATGCAACGTGAGCATATTTATCAACATCAACACGATTGCGATAAGTTTCAATAATCTTATTGATGTTCTCATCCGTGAGTCTATTTTGATTCTTTCCTTTTTCAAATTCATTGCTTGCATCCATAAACAAAATGTCTTTCGTTTTACGATTTTTCTTGAATACCAGTATCGTAGTTGGAATGGACACGCCGTAAAACAAGTTGGCGGGCAAACCTATTACTGCATCAAGATAGTTCTTCTCAATGATCGTTTGGCGAATCGCGCCTTCTGCTGCACCACGGAATAAGACACCATGCGGCAATACAATCGCCATTGTACCGGTATCGTTCAGATGATATAAACTGTGTAGAATGAATGCATAATCCGCCTTCGTTCTAGGCGCAAGTTTGCCATATTCACTAAACCGCGGGTCTTTTAGCTTAGTCTCGCTATTGTCCCAATGAGCAGAGTAAGGAGGATTCGCAACTACGGCATCAAATGAGCGCGGGCGGTCTATTCCTTTAGAATCAGGTCCGTCAGGCCAATCACTTTCTAGCGTATCCGCATTAGACAACGTCATGTTGTTAAAAGAAACTCCATGCATCATCAGATTCATACGAGCCAAGTTGTACGTTGTCGTATTCTTCTCTTGGCCATAAAATTTAATCGCCCCTGGTTTTTCTCCCCCAGGAAGTTCGCCTTGAACCGTTAAGAGTAATGACCCTGATCCGCAAGTCGGGTCATATACCGAAAAGGTATGTTCTGTTTCTTCGATCCCAAGCGTAACGATCTTAGCCAACACCTTGGAAACTTCATGAGGCGTGTAGAACTCTCCGCCTTTCTTACCTGCGCTTGCTGCAAATTGACCGATAAGATATTCATAGATGGCGCCTAGAATGTCTTTATTGTCTTCACCTTTGTAATTAATTCCATTCACGAGCTTTACAATTCGATTAAGAGATTTCGCGCGCTCATTCGTAGAAGAACCTAGCCGAGAGTCACCGAGGTTGACGTCGTTAAATACGCCGCGAAAATCCTTCGCAGCTTCTTTGTTTAGTTCTGCGTTTTTATTGAAGTTATCAAAGATGGTTTGGTAATCACTTGGAACCACCATACTGTTATCAATCTTCTGAACCAAGGACTCCCAAGTATCAAGAGGCGCGATGGCATATCCTAAACTTGCTGAGATGTCTTCAAGATAATCACTCAGATCGTCGCCATTCGCCTGTTCAAGATAAGCTTTATTGATCGATTCGCCAGGATCGACATCAAGAACATTATTATTAACCAAATACTGTTCTTGATGCTCTGACAAATAACGATAGAACATGAAGGCTAAAATGTAGTTTTTATATTCTGCTGCATCCATATTTCCGCGAAGCTCATTGGCCATTGCCCATAGTTTAGTCGTAATGGTTTGTATGTTGTTGCTCATATATGTAATATCCTCCCAGATTCTGAACTAACACTAAAGTTCTTCCGTTTTAAATACGCTGTAACCTTCATAATAATAGCTTGCGTCGATACCCTTCATGTATACTTCACGGTCATTGATCTGACTTGTAAGAGCTGTTTTTAGAAGAACCTTTATTTCAACGTCCTTAATGGGGCTTCTTTCCATGGCAAGAAGATAATCCTCTTTATCGACCTTGCTCCAATCCACAACTTGCCCCAATTCCTTTTTCAGGATCGAATCAAGCCATATTCTGGCTGCTCTCCCGTTGCCTTCTCTGAAGGGATGTGCCACATTCATCTCCACATATTTTTCTATGATTGCGTCAAAGGTTGATTGCGGCATTCGGGCAATATGATGAAGAGCAGCTTCAAGATACATTACAGGCACGAATCGAAATCCGCCCTTTGCAATATTGACCACACGAACTTTACCGGCGAAGTCATAGATCTCTCCGAACAAGCACTTGTGAATTTCAGCTAATGCCCTGAAAGATCCAACTTCCAATGTATCTAAAAAGCCGGATTCAAACATTTGAAGTGCTTTTTTCTTGCTGATCTTTTCCTCAACGCGAGCTAGCTCCGAAGAATCGGTGATTCCTAATTTGTTTTCTAGAGTCATACCTAATCCTCCCTTCAAACAAACATTTGTTGCAACAGTGCCTTCTTCTGGGTTTGCAGGTGCTCAAGCTTACGCTGATGAAGGGTGATGAGGTTGTCGAGGTTGCTGAATAATACTGATATTTTAGATTGTTCTGCCTTGATTGGCACCAGTGTCTTTAGCTCAATTAGGTTTCCAACGGCTAATCCCGGTTGCGCTGATTGACCAGAATACTGACCCAAATTCATTATTCCAAAAAGATAATATAAGAAACGAGTTTCGTTTTCATTATTTGCACTTACAGCAACTGCGTGTTCCGTAAAATAAGCCTTTCCACAGGAATATTGCATATTCCCACATAAGGCTCCTTGACGACCAATAAGTGCATATTCACCATCACGATTATAGAAATGCGTATACCCACGAATACCGTTTCCACCGTAAACCGCATAATCGCCTATTGGGGAAATTTCCGAAGCCTTGATGAACTCTCCACTACGAAACTCACTGCATAGTTCCCCCAATTTACGCTGTTCCCAAGCGTCAGTGAATTCAGGGAAACGAACTTCCGGAAAATCTTCACCGTTTCTCGGGAACATTTTTTGAAGCAACCCTACCTTCAATTTTTTCACGTTATCCAACTTACGCTGATGAAGGGTGATGAGGTTGTCGAGGTTTTGAAAAAACAACCCGATTTTCTCCTGTTCATGCTCACTCGGAAAATTAATAGGAACTTTTTCAATTTCATTTTTATTTATCTTTTTTGGAAATGCGATATGTAATGTTCGTTTCCAAATTTCATCTTGCATAGCAGGTGAATGGATATTGGCTTGTAAGAAATATGGGTTTAAATCTTTCATCTTTAACAACGCTAGGCTTACGTAATAAGCAATCGGTTCATTTGATGTCACAACATTAGCAGTTCCGACATCTCCTATCCGTGTCATCAAAACATCGTCTTTTTCCGGTCGAACCTTGAACTCATTCTCATATGCTTCTATGGAAATGTACTTTTCAGACTTCAATGTATTAATATTTTCAACAGAAAGAAACATAATTCCCTCTTTTTTATAGTCTGGTGTTTGGTGAGTTCCATCATAAACAGCAGTCACTTCCCCCAATTTACGCTGTTCCCAAGCGTCAGTATATCCAGGAAATCTTATCTTTGGCACATTTTTTTTGTTGTCGCTCATCTCTGCTCTCTCCTTCGGTTCATCCCGCAACGAGTCGAACTAACCTGTTATCTTTCTGCCAACTCATCCGCTAGTTCGTAGATTGCATCGCGCAATCCGTTACGATATTTCATTCTTGGCATGGACTGAACGGCTTCATCATGGGCAAGTGTCGTATAGCTTGCACTCGCTTTGGCAATAATGTCACGAATTTGACCCGTATCATCCAGGTCTTGCAAGCCGTAACGATGGCGGCTGAACAACTCGCGCATCCCGGCGCTGGTGATAATGTCTGTGATTCCCCACTTCACTCGGAAGTCAAGAAACATTCGATCAAGGCTTATATTGTTCGCTTGCTGGATGACCTGCTCGCTGTCATCTAGCTTAGCAGGATACTTGAAGCCAGAGCCAGCAGGAGGGAAGTCACCTTTGATAATGGCGTCCGCTGCATTCATAATCTTGGTTGCATAGTTACGATCATCCAACCCATTGGCGAATTGATTGATTTTGTCATGTGTTTCTTTGGCTTCTTCCTCTTGTCCATCGTGTACCTGGTTTAACAATTGTTCCACGAGCTCGGTAAGATAGTCGTAGTCGACTCTAATATCCTTCACGTGTGTCATCCGTAGTTCGATTTGATAAACAGGAATCTTCTTTTCTTTGGCAACATGTGACTTCAATTCATTGGTCAAGACGGTTGTCAACATCACTTCTTGCTCCGGTGTCATCCCTAACTTCTCTATTAACTCATCTGGGTTATCATAATTAAATCCGACTATCTCGCCATCAACTTCCTTCGGACCATATTGCTTTAACGTGGTCATGCCTCTGCTGTATTCACGGAGCAAATCAAGCATATACTCCTTTTGTTTTTCTGACGGCGGCAACTGTTGGAATTCTCTCGTTAGGCTGCTAAGTTTCTTAACTAATTCTCTCACTCCACTGAGCACATCTTCAAATGGTTTGGCAATGATCCCATCCTTCTGATTTGCTTCACGTTGTTCCTCTTCAGAGAGAACGGCAGAGTCCTTGTTGGCATAAATGGCAAGCGCCTTGTTCATCAACTTCTCATTATGCGCAGGCCATCGGTAATTGACCACAAGTCCCCAGCGTTTCTCATCCATATCTGTTATACGGTTCGTCCTGGAATAAGCTTGTATTAAATTAGCTCCCTTCAAGGTCCTATCCACATAAAGCGTGTTAAGTTCAGGCGCATCAAATCCAGTTAATAATTGATCCACTACAATAACTAAGTCTAGGAATTTTCCATCTGTTGCCGATTTATTTAAACGAGATGTCACGTCTTGCGTATAAGCGGTTACATCATCCATTCCCCAAGTTGTTCCGAACTCAGCATTATAAGCTTGAATGGCATCGTGCAACCCTTGGTTGGTAGCTAGCATACTATCATTATTTGATGTGTTGAGACTGAATGTCACCGCTACCTTAAGTCGTTGTCCACCATTCTTCTCATTCTCTTCATTGATCCGTTGAAACTCTTTAAAATACATCATTGCCATAGGTGGACTTGCTTTATCACCACCCACGCGCGTTGTGAGTAAAGCATTATACTTTCCTTCGATAGATCGATTACGCCAATTTTTGAATATGTCCTCAACTACCAGTTTGATGTGATCCGGATTTTCGTCATAGAAACTAGGTTCAACTGCATCGTCCATATCTTCTTGGGACAGATTGTTAATTTTCTCTCGGATTCGTTCTTCGCTCCATTTGGGATATCGCGCCCGATAGAATGCTGGAAGATACTTTTCCTTCATTTGTTTCTCGTCTATGGTCGTCTCAAAATCTACTTTGAACCCTAGCACGTTACGATCCGCAATGGCTTCACGAATCGTATAGGCGTGTAACAGCGGGCCGAAAATATCTTCCGTTCGAAGTCCAGAGGTCGTGTCATCAAACATCGGCGTGCCTGTATAACCTACCCAGGCGGACTTCTTAAATGCTTTTTGGATATTGTTGAATGAATCGCCGCCTGTTGAACGATGCGCTTCATCCACGATGAACACGATATTTTTATCGGGAGTCTTGAAGGTTTTCCGCTTCACTAGCGTATCCAGTTTCTGAACGGAAGTCACGATGATACTATTGTCTTTACTCTTAAGCTTGCGACTTAGATCAGTCGTATTGTCCGTGTTCTGAACGCTGCCCCATGCATCCTCTGTAGTCGCATCAGGGTCATATGCTTTGTAATTCTCCATCGTTTGCTTGGTTAAAGCAATTCGATCGACAACAAAGACAACTTTATCCACTTTCGGCATTCGGCTTGCCAACCAAGCCGTTTTGAAGCTCGTGATCGTTTTGCCAGATCCCGTCGTGTGCCAGACATAACCAATTTTATTCATGCCAAGCTCGAAATCAGAGCGTTTCAAGCCCTCGATCACGTTCTGCGTCGCGTACACCTGATAAGGACGCATCACCTTAAGCGTTTGTTTGTTCTTCGTTCCGTCAAGAATCATATAATTAGTCGCCATTTGGTGAGCCATGGGAATGGATAACATCGAATCGGCGAATTCCTTCCAATTGCGCACGATGGTATTATCGCTCTTCCGTTGCCAGTTGAACGCGAAATCCTTATTGAACTTATCCGACGTCGTATTGGCCATATACTTCACATTGTTCGGAGTAATGGCTACCAAGATTTGCAGGGTCGAGAAAATATCGCGATATTGGTTCTCGTCTGCATACTGTTGCATTTGATTGAGTGCTTCATTAACATCGCGCGTGTCACGCTTCTCTTCCAACTGAATGATGGGCAAGCCATTAATTAGTAGGGTCGTGTCAAAAACCCGATCTTTTTTTCCTGTGATCACAGCAGGCCTTTTAATTTGATTTACCACTTGATAGACCGTATCTCCAGCTCCGATCTGTTTTTGATCGAATACAGTCAGAAACACATGACGCCCATCGTCCAAATCAATCTCGATTTGCGATACCCCGTTTAAACCATACAAGAACTGTCCCGCTTCGTAAGGCGTCCGAATATCCGAGATGATTTTCTTCACCTGATTGAATTCCACGACGCTTAACGGACGATCTAGCGTGTGATGATTGTGTTGTTCTAGAATCGCCTTGAAATTATCCCATAGCTGATCTGTCGTTTTAATATGGGGCTCATACTTCCACAGCTTAGTTTTCACTATGTAATCTACACGGGATTCTTTATATACGAAGTTACCTGCTCCCTCTGGATGGTTGTTCTCTTTAATAGCACCGCTCGTCAGGTATTGAATAAGTTCGGTTTCGAATTGATTCTCGGTCATGGATGGATTCCCCCTTTAAGTTTCCCTATTACAATGGCCGTATCTAATTGTGCCGCCCTAATTCGTAGTGCCTCCAAGCGTAATTGGTTGAAATAAAGTTCACCGATCATACGCTGTTTGTCTATGGTCGGCAAATCTGGCAACTCAAGTTCCTTTACCTGTTTCAGCGTATATTTGAGGACTTGAGACCCCTGTAATCCCATTTGAAGCTGTTTCTGAATGAAATTATCTTCGTTAAGTAAGTAAACAAGATACTTGGAATCTAGTTTTTTAATTGGGACCAACTTTATGTAATTTTGCGTGTATAGATATCCCTGATGTTTCAATCCAACGATCGTAGATTTCCCCGATATCAAGCTAACAACAATATCGCCCTGACCAAGCGTGCTCACCTTATCCAAGGTTCGTACTTGTTTGCCGTCACGAACATCTGAATCCATACCAACCAAATCAACTTCTATATGGTGTTGTCCATAATAAGTGTAAACCGGCGCTCGAACATCGACCATCTCATTAATCCTAAACTGCGGAGTACCACTTTCGAACGAAACCACACTCTCTAATCTGACCATTAGAATTCGTGCCTTTCTAAAATTAACTTTACGCTAATATTATCAGGTTTAATTTAACATCGCAACATTGATGATATTTAATTTTAAAAAACCACAAAATTCTCCCCATAACGCGAACAACCCCAAGCTGCTAGAGCAGCCTGGGGTTGCATATCCATACCTTTGCGGCGATTAAGATCCGATACGCCCCAACCTTGCGACGGTACCGCGGAAATCAGGTCTTCCGCCCTCCGTCCATTGGAGCTCCGCGACGAACGTGTGCCGATTCGGATCGTATAGCGGATCTCCTACGATCTCCTTATACGTTCTGGCGTGGAAGACGAATAATGCCTTCGTTCCGTCCTCCGAGACGGTGAAGCTGTTATGTCCCGGCCCGAACATACCGATGCTTTCGTCCGTCGTCAACACGGGTACGGGCGATTTGCGCCAAGATGCAGCGTCAAGCAGGTCGGCGTCTACGTCGGCCTCGAGTAGTCCCATGCAGTAGTTAAAGTCCGTCGCGCTGGCCGAATAGGCGATGAACACTTTGTCATCCTTGCGAAGGAACGCTGCGCCTTCGTTCACCATGAACCCGATGATCTCCCAGTCGTATTCCGGGATCGACAACATCGTTTGCTTGCCGGTAAGCGTCCACGGATTGCTCATGGCCGAGATGTACAGATTGGAGTTACCGGGGATGCTCGGATCCTTCTGCGCCCAGACGAGGTAACGCGTGCCGCGGTGCTCGAACGTCGTCGCGTCCAGCGAGAAGCTTTCCCAAGCCGCGCGGATTTGTCCTTTCTCCACCCATTCGTCTGTCAGCGGATCGGGGTTGCCGTTCTCCAGGACGAACATGCGATGATCGAACAGCCCTTCTTTCGTATCGGACGTGTGCGCGGCGGCGAAATAGATGTACCATTTGCCGTCGATATGATGAATTTCGGGCGCCCAGATGTTCGCGCTAAGCAGGCCGGACTCGTGTTTTCTCCAGATGACGACCGGCTTGGCCTGAGCCAGCTCTTCGATCGTCCTTGCGCCGCGAATTTCGATTCTATCGTACTCCGGCACGGAAGCGACAAAATAATAGAATCCGTCCGAATGCCTGTAGATGAAGGGGTCTGCTCTTTGTTCGATCAATGGTTTAATGCCGTTTTTTTCCGATTGTTGGACTCCCATCCCGTCACCTGCTTTTTGTTTTTGACTAGCTCATTGTTAACCCTTCACGCCCCCGACCGTCAGACCGGATACAAAGTAACGTTGGAAAAAGACGAATACGAGCATGATCGGCACGATCGCAAGCACGGAGCCGGCGATCAGAATATCGTAATTGTTGCCGTATGGCGTCACGAGACTGGACAGGCCGATCGGCAACGTCAGCTTCTCGCCCGAATTGAGCACGATGAGCGGCCATACGAAGCTATTCCAGCTGGCAAGCGCCTGCACGATAATCATCGCGCCGAAGGCCGGCGTCATGAGCGGTACGAAAATTTTGAAGAAAATGCCGTATTCCGAGCAGCCGTCGATTCTTCCCGCATCGAGGAAGTCCTTCGGCAAGCCCGCGGCGTACTGCCTGAAGAAAAAGATCGGCAGAGGAGCTACGACGAACGGCAGGATAACCCCGCTGAACGTATCGATCAGATTCAGCGCGATCATTTGCTTGTATAGCGGCAGCATGATGATCTCGATCGGAACCATCATAACGAGAAGCACGAAGAAGAAGATCAGGTTGCGTCCGAAGAACCGGTACATCGCAAGGCCATAGCCGACCATCGAAGAGAACAGCATGCACAGAACCGTATAGACAGCCGTAATGACCAAGCTGTTCTTATACCAGGTGATGTACTTCGCGCCGCCCTTCGAGAAAATGAAAGAGTAATTGTGCCACGAGAGCAAATCCGTCTGGAGCTTGATATTAAGACCGAACCGGAGAAGCTCCTTCGACGGTTTGAGCGAAGCGAGCGCCAGGCAATAGAAAGGGAATAGCGCGATCGCTCCCAAGATGACGAACAAGACGAGGAGAAGTAACGTTTGCGGGTTGAATTTTCTAACGCTCATCGTTAATCCTCCTTCTTGAACAAGCCGAATAAGCGAAGCTGAATGACGTTAATGACCATCGTGATCGTTAGCAGCACGACGCCGATCGCGGATCCAAGGCCCAGCTCGTTCTTCTCGATTCCGTGACGATATAGCAAGCCGATCATCGTCAACCCAATATCGTTAGGCGAACGGTTGCCGCTCCATAGAATAAAGCTTTCGGTGAACATAGCGTATCCGCCGTAAATACTGATCGTAATGACATAGATGGAGATCGGCTTTAAGAGCGGCAGCGTAATGCGCCAGAACTTCTGCCACGTGTTCGCCCCGTCTATGGACGCCGATTCATAGAGCTCGTCGGGAATAGATTGCAGGGCCGACATGAAATACACGATATTAATGCCTGCATATCGCCATGTCGCCAGAATGATGAGTACAAGCATGCCCGTCGTGCTGCCGGCCAGCCAGTTAATCGTCTCGAAGCCGAACAGATGCCGTATCGAGTTCATGACCGAAGCGTCCAACGATCCGAATACGAGCCGGAACACGATGCCGGCCACGACGACCGACGTCAAAGCCGGTACGAACAGCGCCGATCGAAAGAAACCGCTCCACTTCATCCTTTTGGAATTCAGGAAGACGGCGAGTGCGAGCGGAAGCGGAATTAATACGACAATCGTCCAGAACGTATACTTCGAGCTGTTCCACAGCGCTGTGTAGAACGACTCGTCCCATAGATTCTTGTAGTTCGCCCAGCCGATGAAGTGCGTCTGACCCGGCAGCACTTCCTGGAAGCTCATGATGAACGTCGACAGCACCGGATAGACGAAAAAGATCGTGAGTGAGAGCACGAACGGAAGCACGAATAAGTAGGGCGCGAGCCGCTGGGAGTACATCCACTTCATAACACCGCTTCGCTCCTTTCCTGTCGCTAGCGAGCTTTGCCGAAGAGTCCGGTTGCGCCCCTTCGGCAAAGCTGCCCATGCGGTTGCTATTTACTTAATGCTGCCTGCCGCGTCGTCCAATACGGCTTTCGGATCCTTCAGATCGTTCAGCGCTTGGAACATCGCTTTCGTCTTGATGACGTCGGATACCGCAGGCGTCTTCTCCTTGATGTTCGTAGGCGCGATTTCGCTCTTCAGGCTGTCTAGGAACGTGAAGATGCCCGTGCCGAAGTAGTCGGTATATTTATTCGCGTCGTTCATGGCCGGATCCGTCCAAGCGTCCGTACGGATTGGATCGAAACCGAGCTGCTTCCAAATTTCGATATTGCCTTCCTTGGATACCTTCGCGAACTCGAGGAATTTCTTCGCCAGATCTGCGTGTTTCGTCTGATTCGTAATCACCGTGCCCGTGCCGCCCATACCGGATGAGCGCATTTCGCCTTGTTTGAATACAGGCATCGGCTTGATGATGATTTTGCCTTTCAGATCGGGCATGTAATCCGTGAAGCGTCCCATATACCACATCGGCATCCAAATCGAAGCCGAGCCGCCGCCATTCATGAAACCGTAGTATTCTTCGGCGTGGTGGAAGCCGCCCGGAGCAGGGATCGCGACGTTCTCCTTCACCAGCTTCTGCAAATAAGTCAATACGTCCAAGTTCCCCTGATCGTTCAACGTCACGTTACCGTCCTTGTCGAGGAAGTCGGAGCCGTGCTGCACGACCATCGGCCAGTACGTCCATTGGTCGGTCGTCTCTACGGTCGTCATCGGTTTGCCGGTTTTCTCAAGCACGAGCTTGCCTGCCGCTTCGAAGTCGTCCCAAGTGACGATTGAATCGGCGTTAACGCCAGCCGCATCTAGAATTTCTTTGTTGTAGTAGATAACTTGTGCGCCCACGTGGTAGTCGATTCCGTAATACTTGCCGTCTTTGGCGTAGTTATCCAACCGTGACATGACGAGTTTTTCTTTAACCGGCTCTACGATATCGTTGAGCGGAACGAACTGCGGATCGCCCTTCAGGTAGTTGCCGATTTTGCTGATCTCGATGTCGGCCAGGTCCGGAGCGCCTTTGCCGGATTGCAATGCTACTAGCAACTTGTTGTGGGAATCGTCGTATGGGAAGGTTGTGGCTGTCAATTTAATCGGAGTCTCGGGGTAAGCCGCGTTCCATTTTTCCGTCATGCTTTCGAAAAACTTCTGATGCAATTCATTGAAGGTCCAGAATTCCAGGCTGGTTGGCGTTCCCGCCGCGACTTTGGACGACGCGGATGCATCGTTGTCGTTATTGTTCGAACTGCATCCGGCTAATACGATACTGCTGACGAGAGCCAAGGCTAGCGAGTAATGTAGCGCCTTTTTCATTCGGATAATCCCCCTCAAAGATTTGGTTAATGCGCTTAATTTTTCCTTTAGACTGGGTTGTAAGCGCTTTACAATTGGATTATAATATCAATTAAATATAATTTATATAATCAATTGGTACTAAAATCATAAAAAAATTAGGAGTGGACGGCGTGAGCAAAAAAACAGCCCTGTATAAGCAAATCGGTCAGCACATTAAAGAGAAGATCGCATCCGGCAAGCTGAGGCCTGCCGACCGCATCCCCTCCGAGCAGGAACTGATGGACGAATACAAGGTGAGCAAGATCACGGTCAAGAACGCATTGTCCGAACTCGCCGACGAAGGGCTCGTGATCCGCATCCAAGGTAAAGGGACGTTCGTAGCCGCTGATCTGGAGATGGCCGGGGCATTGTCCGAGCCTTCGCCTTCGCTGAGCGCCGTTCCGCTCATTGGCTTCATTATCCCGACGATGAAGACGAACGTCATCCGGAAGTTGGTCGACTACACGGAGCTTTACACGAAGGAAGCCGGCTGCCAGATGATTCTCAGCATTACGCGCGAATCGGCGGCCGAGGAGTCCCGTTCGATCAGCGACCTGGTCGATGCCGGCGTCAAAGGCCTCATCGTCTTCCCGACCGAAGACGAGAAATACAACGAGTCGCTGCTGCGCCTGTCGCTCGACAAGTTCCCGTTCGTATTCATCGACCGATACTTGCGCAACATCGAGACGTATTCGATTACGTCGGATAATCATGGCGGGGCGTACGATACCGTATCCTACTTATTATCCAAGGACCACCGCCACATCGCGCTCATTTCGCCGGAGAATGCAAACACAGCCGTCCAAGATCGGACGACCGGGTTCGAGAAAGCGTATATCGACCAAGAGATTTCGATCGATAAGAGCTTATGGTGCCATGTTCCGCTCGATATTCTTCGCAGCGACAAGGCTCAAGATTATATTACGGATTTCCTGAAAGCGCACGGTTCGATTACCGCCGCTTTCACGTTAACGGAGGAAATCGCTCAATTGACGTCCCGGGCGCTCGCTCGCATTGGCAGAAAGTCGGAGGTCGAGCTATTCTCATTCGACGACCCCGGCCTTCCGAACGTCTCTTACGTGCAGCAGGACGAACAAGAGATGGCGCGCACCGCAGTGTCTCTCCTCTGCGAACAGATCAAGCATAGCTACGCTCCGCAGAACGTTGTTGTACCGGTTAAGCTTGTGTTTAAGTGAATGCCAGCTTTGTTAACAACCAACTAACGATAATCCATTTAAAAACGTATGTATAACTTTGTATTGAGGTAGAGGGGTAAATGGATGCCCTAGCCTCATGATTCCATGTGCTTTGTTATACGTTATGTGGAGTACTCCTTCACAATACGGACCTATCGCATCAAATGTAGGTTCAATGACCCATTCGCCTGCAGGGTTAATGCAACCCCATTTTTTGTTGGATTTAACCGGGGCCAACCCCTGACAGAATGAATCAGCGTCATCAAACATAGGAGGTATGGACACTTCGCCGTCTGAATCCAAAAAGCCGTATTTACCATTTCTCTTGTATAAAATACGATTGTTCTCCATAGATCCTAAATAACTATACTTCGCAGGAACTACCAATTCGCCCTCCCTATTCAGGATTCCGCACTTCCCATTCTTAGAGACTTGCGCAACACCGTTCTTAAAAAAGAATGCATCATCATATTCATGGGCTATGACTAGTTCTCCATGCCTGTTGATAGCCCCATATTTGCCATTCATCTTCACAGATGCAAGCCCATCATTAAACAAACACGCATGTTCGTATTCCATATCGAAAACCTGTGCTCCGCTTTTATCCAGAAAATAATATGTATCCCCCCGCTGCACGACTCCAAAGCCTTCGCGGTAGTCAAAGCAATAATTAAATTGCGGCTCAATAATTACATTACCCATTTCATCCACATAACCAAATTTAGTGTCATACATTCGATCTACTCTACTGAAAGCTGCGACCCCTTCACTGAATCTCCCCAAAAAATGAAAGGGATATCTTCTGACAATTTCACCTGTTTTACTAATTAGACATACGCCAATTTGATCTTTGGCTGTTGTAAAATCCGTAAAAAAAGAATAGGCATATTCGAACCGAAGCGGTATGACCACCTCTCCCGAGGTATTCATAAAGCCGTATATTAGGTTCAATCTAAACAACTCCTTGTAACACATAATTCGTTGCCTAGAAACAAAAAAGCTTGATTTCTGGTCATACCCCTGTCAAGTAGACAGCTGAAAAAAGCTAAGCTGCCAACGCGCATCGATACTCAATCGGTGCGCGTTGTTTTAATTTGGCTTGAAAGCGGTGGTAGTTGTAGTAGTAAATGTATTCATCCACCGCTTGCTGAATTTCCGCTTCTGAATTACACGGGTTGAGGTACAGCTTCTCAGTCTTGAGATGCGAAAAGAAGGATTCGATGCATGCGTTATCCAGGCAGGTTGCTTTGCGAGAGTGGCTGCCCTTAACGCCGAATGCCTCTAATCGTGTGTTGTACGCTTGAGACGTGTATTGGAAGCCTTGATCCGAATGAAGCACGGCTTCTGACACGTCTCTTTTTCTTGTCCATTGCTCGACCGTATCCAGCACGAGCTGCAGGTCGTTTCGCTTAGACAACTGCCATGCTACAACCTCGTTGTTGAACAGATCTTGAATAACGGATAGGTAATGAAAGTTTGTTCCGTCTGAAATATAGGTAATGTCCGTCACCATTTTTTGCTGCGGCGCCGTGGCATGGAATTGACGGTTTAAGCGATTCGGATACACGACAGAAGGCGTGTAGTTGGACGTCTTGCGCTTCTTTCTAATGACTGATTGAATCGATAACTCCTTCATGATTCGCCATACTTTCTTGTGATTCACGTTGTAGCCTGCCTCCCACAGCGCGGTCGTCATGCGAGGGTAGCCAAATTCCGGATGCGCAAAATGAACAGCCATCATGTGTTCCTTGATCGCATGGTCTCTGTCTTGTCTCGCAGCGCGTTGCGGCTGCGTGGCTCGCCATTTGTAATAACTGGACCGTGGTATTCCTGCAATGGCTAACAAGCCTGTAATGCTGTGCAAGGTGCGCAGTTCGTCCATTACTTCGTAGTTCTCTCGTTGGGTTGGGGCTTCTCCTTTACCAGATTTGGATAACGCTTTTTTAAGTAGTCCACCTGTGCTTTCAAGTAGTCTCGCTCTTCCTCAACGCTTCTAAAGACGGTGCGAGGGCGCCCCTTCAAAGGGTTCGCCTTGCCTTTCCGCTCATCGAATGACTCTCCACTTTGCCACTTCTTCACCCACACCTTCAGTTGTGAACAGTTTCGGATTCCTTCCTGTTCCGCTACTACCTTGTAGCTGGCTGAGCCCTCTATGTACGCTCTGACCGCTTTCAATTTGAATTCTTCTGTGTACATTTGAAATGTTTGTCCTTTTTTAGCCATAAAAATATCCCCTCCAAGTCTCACTCAGACCTCCATGATAACATGACGGTTTTTTATTGAGTGTCTACTTAAAGGGGATAATACCATTCTCAAGCTTTAATAAAATTTGATATCGCTTCTCTACCGTTTCTTGCCTTACTTCCGATGCATCTTGAACTCGAGGAACAGTTCGTTGTAATGCGCCAGCATCCGCTTGCCGAGGTTATCGTATACCTCTAGCTTATCGGTTACCTCGGGCGCCGGATAGAACCGTTCGTCGCCGGAGATGTCCTCAGGCAGCAAAGCGAGAGCCTCGGAGTTAGGCGTCGCATAGCCGACGTATTCGGCATTACGCGCGGCGATCTCCGGATCGAGCATGAAATTCATGAACTCGTAGGCGCCATCGATGTTCTTCGCCGTCTTCGGAATGACCATGTTGTCGAACCATACGTTCGAGCCTTCCTCCGGTACGACGAAATCGAGATTCTCGTTCTCGGACAGAATCTCCGCCGCGTCTCCGGACCAGACGACGCCGACGGCCGCTTCTTCGTTCGCGAGCAGCATCTTGATCTCGTCTCCGACGATCGCCTTGACGTTCGGCGTCAGCTCGTTCAGCTTCCGCTTCGCCTCCTGCAGGTGATCCTCGTTCGTATCGTTCAGCGAATAACCTAGGCTATTCAACCCCATCCCCATCACTTCCCGTGCCCCGTCCACAAGCAGAATATCGTTGCGAAGGGCAGGATCCCACAGCTCGTTCCAGCTCGTGAACTCGTGATCTCCGACTAGCTCGGGATTGTACACGACGCCAACCGTTCCCCAGAAATAAGGAATCGAATAAGCGTTGTCCGGATCGAACGACAGATTCATAAAGCGCGGATCGATGTACTGCAGGTTCGGCAGCTTCGCGTGATCGATCGGAAGCAGCAGCCCTTCTTCCTTCATCTTGCTGATGGCATAGTCGGACGGAACGCTGATATCGAACGTCGTGCCGCCCTGCTCAATCTTCGTCATCATCGCCTCGTTGGAATCGAACGTCTGATAAATGACTGTAATGCCGGTCTTCTCCTCGAATTCCGCGATGAGATCGGGGTCGATGTAATCGCCCCAGTTGAAGATCGTCAGCGTGTTGCCTCCCGAATAGCCCTCCGATGCGTTCAACCTATAGGTCGCGAACAGCAGAATCCCCGAGATGACCAGCACCGATACGAATAGATTAACGAGCTGCCTCATGGCTGCGGCACCCCCAATGCGGTACGCTTGCCGCCGCTGCGACGGTTAATGAAGTAATAACCGACAACAAGCACGACCGTCACGAGGAAAATCAGCGTAGACAGCGCGTTGATCGACAGCGAGATGCCTTGGCGCGCCCGCGAATAGATCTCGACGGACAGCGTCGTATAGCCGTTGCCGGTAACGAAGAACGTGACCGCGAAGTCGTCGAGCGAATACGTCAGCGCCATGAAGAAGCCGGCGAATATGCCCGGTTTGATGAACGGGACGACGACTTTGGACAGCACGTTCCAGTTATTCGCCCCAAGATCCCGGGCAGCGTCGATGAGCGTCGGGCTCATCTCCTGCAGCTTCGGCAGAACCATCAGCACGACGATCGGTACGCTGAACGCGATATGCGACAGCAGCACCGAAGTAAATCCGAGCTTGATGCCCGCGATCGTGAACAGAATGAGGAACGACGCCCCGATAATGACGTCGGGACTGACGATCAGCACGTTGTTCAGCGACAACAGAGCGTTCTTCCGTCGGTACTGCCTGATCCGGTGTATAGCCAGCGCGCCGGCGATGCCGAAGATCGTCGAGATCGCCGCCGACAGCAACGCGATCACCAGCGTGTTCAGCACGATGATAAGCAAGCGCGTATCTTGGAACACTTCCTTGTACCAATCGAGCGTGAAGCCTTCGTAGCCATGCATCGTCCCGCCGCTATTGAAGGAATAGAAGACGAGATAGGCGATCGGCGAATACAGGACGAGGAACACGCACACGAGATAGAGCTTGGACCAGAAGTTATTGCGCCCCATTCGCGACACCTCTCCTCCCGCTGCCGGTTAAGATCATGATGACAGCCATAGCGATAATAAGGACGACCGCGATGGCCGACCCCATGCCCCAATCCTGCGTAACTAGAAAATGCTGCTCGATAGCCGTACCTAGCGTTATTACCCGGTTGCCCGCGATCAGCCTTGTGATCATAAAGAGCGATAGCGCCGGGATGAACACCGCCTGGCAGCCCGCCTTCACGCCTTCTATCGTCAGCGGGAACACGACCTTGCGGAACGTCAGCCACGGCGACGCGCCGAGGTCTCTCGAGGCGTAGATCAGCGACGGGTTCAGCTCGTCCAAAGCGTTATAAATCGGCAAGATCATGAACGGGATGAAAATATATACCGATACGAAGACGAAGCTGAAGTCGGTGAACAGAATTTGCTTCGTGCCGATACCGGCCAGCTCAAGCACCTTGTTCGCGAAGCCGTACGTGCCGAATATCCCGATGAACGCGTACGCCTTGAGCAGCAGGTTGATCCAGCTCGGCACGATAATGAGCAGCAGCCATAGCGACTTATGCTTCGTTCGGGTTAGGAAATAAGCGGTCGGATACGCGACCAGCAGCGAGAATAACGTTATCAGCAGCGCGTACCAGAACGAGTTGAGCGTCATCCGTAAGTACACGGGCGATAGGAACTTCGTATAGTTATCGAACGTAAACTGACCGTCCACGTCGAATAACGAATAATAAGCGATGAGCACGATCGGCGCGACGACGAACAGCACCATCCATGCGAGATAAGGAACGAGGAACAAATTGCGCGACTTAGTCATGGGCAGCCCCTGCCTCGCCATAAGCTTCTAGCCGCTTGTCGAATTCCTCTTCCGTCTCGCCAATGCGCATGACGTGTATCGCCTCGGGATCGAATCGAAGGCCAATGTTCTGTCCGACCGTCGCTTTGCGCGTCGAATGCACGAGCCATTCGTTGCCGGCGTCGTCGTTGCAGCTGATCTCGTAATGCACGCCGCGGAACAGCTGACTGTCGACCTTCACTTGCAGGTTGCCCAGCTCCGGCGTCGTAATCTCGAGGTCCTCCGGACGGATGACGATCTCGACCGACTCGTTCGGGTTGAAGCCGCTATCGACGCAATCGAACGTCTTGCCCGCGAACCGGACGACGCCGTCCTCTAGCATTGTGCCTCCGACGATATTCGATTCGCCGATGAAGTCGGCGACGAACCGGTTAATCGGCTCGTCATAGATGTCGACCGGCGTTCCGCTCTGTTGAATGACGCCCTTGTCGAGGACGAAGATCTCGTCCGACAGCGCGAGCGCTTCCTCTTGGTCGTGCGTGACGAAGATGAACGTAATGCCCAGCCTGCGTTGGAGCTCGCGAAGCTCGTACTGCATCTCGGTACGCAGCTTTAGATCGAGCGCGGACAACGGCTCATCGAGCAGGAGCACCTCCGGCTCGTTAACGATCGCGCGCGCGATCGCGACCCGTTGGCGCTGGCCTCCGGACATCTCCGAAATTTCCCGGTTCTCATAACCGTTCAAGTTGACGAAGCGCAGCGCTTCCTTCACCTTGGCGTCGATATCGGACTTTTTCCACTTTTTAATCCGTAACCCGAAAGCGACGTTCTCGTACACGTTCAAATGCGGGAACAATGCATAATCTTGGAATACCGTGTTCACCTTACGTTCATGCGCGGGTACGTCGTTAATGACTTTCCCTTGGAAAACGACATCGCCTTGGGTTGGCTCCGTAAAGCCCGCAATGAGCCGCAGAATGGTGGTCTTACCGCAGCCGGAAGGGCCCAGCAGCGTGTAAAACTTGCCGCGTTCAATCGCGAAACTGACATCGTTCAACACTTTCGTGCCGTCGTCGTACTGTTTGCTAATCCGATCAAACCGAATAATCGGCTGTTGATGCTCTTGTTGTGACATGACTCGATACGCCTCCGCCTTATACGACATCCTTACAATGCCATCATTGTATCATGATACCCTCTCTATAAACATTCACTCTAATAAGCAACTTTGACAGAAATCATCCTCTCTGATATAGTTACTTACATAAAGTAATTAAATAACCTATATGGAGGTTCATCCATGTCCTATACGTTACCCGCGAATACCGTACTTGGCGAAGTGAAGCTGAAGGTGCGCAATCTCGCGAATTTATTGAATTTCTATACGGATGTCATCGGTCTGCAAGTGTTGAACCGCGATACTCATACGGCGGAGTTAACGGCCGACGGCAAGAAGCCGCTGCTTGTGTTGGAGGAGCTTCCGAACGCGATCACGCTGCCGGAGCGTTCGACGACGGGGCTGTACCACTTCGCGATTCTCGTACCGAGCCGCAAGCAGCTCGGGCTGTCGCTCCGCCGGCTGG
>Ga0065721_10050281_pt1 | contig 21474 bp, 14 predicted proteins | sample Mesricmetagenome_FD_59108 | JGI IMG/M metagenome (GOLD analysis project Ga0065721, IMG submission 59108) | Mesophilic microbial community from rice straw/compost enrichment Sample: eDNA_1 v2 (version 2) | ecosystem: Engineered > Solid waste > Grass > Composting > Bioreactor | place: USA: Davis... | reverse complement strand
GTACCAGGGATGCGCTATAATCTCTCCAGTTACGGAGGCGGTAGGTTGATTTCTGAGGCTTCACACTCTCATTCTAAAGCCTGCCCGCCTCCGTGACTTTATCCCCTATTCATGCAACAAAGCCCTGCGCAGCCGTAGTCCCGTCATCCGAAATCGATCAACGCTACCTTTGGGATTACTTACGATTGTCTTACAGTCGGATGCGTGATTTAGGACGTGGGGGAAATCAGCCCAATCTCAATTTGAGTCTTGTCCGCGGTTTTAATGTCCCCGTACCCACGAAAGATAGGCAGAATGCGTATGCAAAGATATCCTGCCGAATAGATACCGAGAGGCAGCGCGTGGAGGAGCACTATGCACTCACGGAGGCGCTTTTCACGGCTTTACAATCCTGTGCCTTCTCCGGAGAACTATAGGTGGTTGGGGAAAATCTGACGGACAAGGAATGCGCCTTTGGACGAGCAGAAAAAATCCGGCATACCCCTTGCGGTCGCGTATACACGAACGGATGACGCTCTGCGCCCATTCCTGCGTGCCGCTACTAGTAAGGAGAAGGAGCGGCTCTTCGACCGTCTCGACAGTGAGTTCCTCTCCCCCCTAGCCAAGGCTGTCCTCAGCCAGGAACTGCGGCGCGGTTATGCGGCCAGTTCGGACGAGTTGTTCGCGCAGAACGATGCGTTCCGTGACCTGTACCTTCAGATACGGGCCAGGCTGGCGAAGCGCCTGAATATCCTCCATCAAAGATTCGCGGAAGCGGATGTAACCGGCTTCTTCACCGGGGAGACCATCGGCGCCTTGTCGGCGTACGTCGTTACAGCAGCCCGCCACGCGTGCGTGGACTATCTGCGGCAGAAATATCCGGGACGCCATGCGCTGGATGTGGCGCTGCGCGCGGTTCTGGAATCCTCGGACGCCTTGGGCATCTGGAAGGTCACACAGGACACCGATATTTTGGAGTGGCGCTGTGGGAAACGGGCTTGGCAGGAAAACGGGAGAGATCCGCTCACTCTGCGTGCCAACCCCACACTCCAGCGTCGTCTTAAATCGGGTCTGAATGGCCTGGAGCGTGGCGAGGCGCTCCGCGTCGTTTTTGAGATTGCTCCGGGTCCGCTCCGCTATACGGAACTGCTCGACTTCCTAGCGGACCATTGGAACGTGGAAGCCACCTACCGGATGGCCGATTTGGAGCGCGTCCCTTTCCACGTTGCCAAGCCGTACCAATCCGGGCTTCAACCAGAGGCGGCGGCGGTATCCTACGGCACACTCCAGGTGATCTGGGGGCAGATGGCGGTCCTGAACATGGAACAGGCAGCCACCTTGCTGCTCAAGATGCCGCCCATGGGGGAAGGAAATGGCCTCACGGAACTGGTGCGGTTGGGCATCGCGACCTGGACGCAAATCGCGCAGAAGGCAGGAATTCCGGAGGAGGAATTGCAAGCGCTGTCAGCCACTCTTCCGCTGGAAGATGAGGAGATAGCAACGCGGCTTCACGTTGCCCCGGACGAGGTGCGCCGCATCCGTCAGGATGCCCGCCGCAAGCTTGCCCGGCACAGAGGTAGGGAATAAAATATTCGTCGCCTCTGCCTACATTCTCTGGAACCTGACGTCTTATACTTACTGAAATCTTTCATCAAAACCGTCTTAGCTTTTCCAGTTTTTCCAAACAGGAAAAGCTAAGACGGTTTTCTTGTCCGCGTCCGCAAGCGCGCGGGGAAAATCCCATCAAGATCAATGCTTGCTGACGCGGAAGAACAGGGAGGAGATTAGTAATGGCTATCATGGATAGGGAGGCGGGGGGAAAGAAGGACCTGTCGAGCCTTCCCCTTCCCGCTGATGCCGTGCGGTTGCTGGACCAGATGCTCGACCTCTCGCCCGAGGAAGAAGAGGCCGCGGCACTGGAGGAGATGGGGCGTGATCCGGCCGTGCCCCTCACAAGCTGCGTGGTGCGCCTGCTCCTGCGCCCCGAGGAGGTGAGTCGCGCGGAGCCGTTCGTTCTGCCCAACCTGATACAGGATGCCTGGTCCCGCACCACGCTTCGGGAAGCGCTTCGCTTCGCCGACGCCCCGGCGGACCATCCTGCCTACGAGCTCCTGAAGCGGGCGGAAGAGCGAGCGCGCCACAATCCGGATGGAAATGTGGACCCGAACGGTCAGGTATATCACGTCGCCGATGCCCTGGCGGCGCTCGAAGCCCTGCGGAACGCAACGTCGCCCGTCCCCGACGAGCAGTGGGCTGCCTTCGAGCGGGAGGTGGACCGGGCGCGTCCCGGACAGCGTTCCATTTTCGGCCAAGGTGTCAATCCGGAAGCCGGTTCGGAACCCGACGAAAACTGAGGCGGTCTGTTGATCGTCCTGCTTGACAGTGGGCCGCTTGGCAAAGCCTGTCACCCCACCCCGAAGCCCGGTTCCGAGGATGAGGCGGTGCAGGCATGGTTGCAAGCCATGGTGGGAGCCAGGCATCGCGTCCTGGTTCCCGCCGTCGCGGATTATGAGGTGCGACGTTCGTTCCTCCTCACGGACTTAGGGGCTGCGGTTCAGCGGCTCGATACGCTCAAGCAGACTCTGGGCTTCGTCTCTCTTACCGACGAGGCCTTGTTGCAGGCAAGTGCGTTCTGGGCCCGGGTACGCAAGGGGCACCAACCAACCGCGGGTGATCAGGCGCTCGACGGCGATGCCATCCTCGCGGCGCAGGCGGCGACGCTACGGCCAGAAAATTGGGGGAGCCCCGGAGACACGGTCATCATCGCCACGCTGAACCTCGGCCACCTGAACCGTTTCGGCCCTCCCGCCAATTTGTGGAGCAACATCCAACCCTGAGATGGAATTCGCAAGGCCGCCAGCCAGACGACGACTCAATACCCTTCCACCGCGCCGCATTTCCTGAAGTTCCCTTGTCCGGCATTGATTCCGGTGACGCCACCTGGTAGTTGTGGGATAATACTTACTGAACGAGGAAGCGGCAGGCAGGGCCGCTTCCCGAAAGCCTGAACCACCCCTAATCCTGCCACGAAACCCTTCGGAAAGGGACGATCACCATGCCGGACGCCCCGACGGGCAACGCGCCGCAGCCGTCGAACTTCGCCTTCCTGGCCGCCCAGTGGCCGGAGGTCTTCGAGTCGGCCGCCCGCGCCGAGCGCCTGGCGCTGCCCGACCCCCGCGGCGCCTGCTTCTACGCCCGCCGCACCCTGGAGCTCGCGGTCAGGTGGCTCTACGACGCCGACGCTTCCCTCCATCTTCCCTACGACGACACCCTCTCCGCCCGCCTGCACGAGCCCACCTTCCGGGCGCTCGTGCCGCGCGAGGTCTGGGTCAAGATGCGCCTCCTCAAGGAGCTGGGCAACGAGGCCGTCCACAGCCGCCGCCCCGTCTCCGAGCGCGACGGCCTGGCCGCCGCCCGCGAGCTCTTCCACGCCCTCTACTGGCTCGCCCGCACCTACGCCCCCGGCGGGGCGGACAAGCTTTCGGGGCTTGCCTTCGACGTGGCCCTGCTCTCCGTCGAGGAGCGGGAGAAGGCGCTCACCGCCGCCCAGCTCCAGGCGCTCCAGGAGCAGATCGCGGAGCGGGACGCGAAGCTGAGGGAGCGGGAGGAGGAGTCCAGCGCCACCCGCGCCGAGTACGACGCCGAGATCGCCCGCCTGCGCGCCGAGGTCGCCGCCGCCAAGAAGGCCAACAGCGCCGTCGCCGACGACCACGACTACTCCGAGGCGCAGACCCGTGACCTGTTCATCGACCTGCTGCTGCGGGAGGCGTGCTGGCCGCTCGACCAGAAGCGCGACCGCGAGTTCGAGGTCGAGGGCATGCCCAACGAGAAGGGCAAGGGCTACGTCGACTACGTCCTCTGGGGCGACGACGGCCTGCCGCTGGCCGTGGTCGAGGCCAAGCGCACCCGCAAGGACCCGCGCATCGGGCGGCGCCAGGCGGAGCTGTACGCCGACTGCCTGGAGAAGCGCTACGGGCGCCGCCCCCTCATCTTCTACACCAACGGCTATCAGCACTGGTACTGGGACGACGCGCTGTACCCGCCGCGCGAGGTGCAGGGCTTCCTCAAGAAGGACGAGCTGGAACTCGCCCTGCAGCGGCGCACAACCCGCAAGCCGCTCGCCGCCGCCCCCGTGGACGGGCGCATCGCCGGGCGCTACTACCAGAACGAGGCGATCCGCGCCGTCTGCGAGCACTTCGAGAAGGACCGCCAGCGGCGGGCGCTCGTCGTGATGGCGACCGGCTCGGGCAAGACGCGCACCGTGATCGCGCTCGCGGACCTTCTGGCGCGGGCGAACTGGGCCAAGCGCATCCTGTTCCTGGCGGACCGGGTCGCGCTCGTGAACCAGGCGGCCAACGCCTTCAAGGCGCACCTGCCCGACCTGCCGCTCGTGAACCTGGTGACCGAGAAGGAGGACGCGAGCAGCCGGGTCTTCCTCTCGACCTACCCCACCATGATGGGCCTGATCGACGAGGCGAAGGGCGACGGCGGCGGCGCGCGCCGCTTCGGGGCCGGGCACTTCGACCTGATCGTCATCGACGAGGCGCACCGCTCGGTCTACCAGCGCTACGGGGCCATCTTCTCCTACTTCGACGCGCTGCTCGTGGGGCTCACCGCCACGCCGCGCGGCGAGGTGGACCGCAACACCTACAAGCTCTTCGAGCTGGAGGAGGGCGTGCCCACCTACGCCTACGAGCTGGAGAAGGCGGTGGCGGACGGGTTCCTGGTGCCGCCGCGGGCGGTGGACGTGCCGATGCGCTACCCGCGCCAGGGCATCGCCTACGACGACCTTTCCGAGGACGAGAAGGACGAGTGGGACGCCCTGGAGTGGGACGAGGCGGGCGAGGTCCCGGACAAGGTGGAGGCGGCGGCGGTCAACAAGTGGCTCTTCAACGAGGACACCGTGGACCGGGTGCTCGCCCACCTGATGGAGAACGGGATAAAGGTGGACGGCGGGGACCGACTCGCCAAGACGATCGTCTTCGCCAAGAACCACGCGCACGCCCACTACATCTGCGAGCGCTTCGACGCGAACTACCCGCACCTCGCGGGCAAGTTCGCCCGGGTGATCGACCACTTCGAGCCCTACGCCCAGAGCCTGCTGGATGACTTCGCCACGCCGGACAAGGCGCCGCACATCGCCGTGTCGGTGGACATGCTCGACACCGGCATCGACGTGCCGGAGGTGGCGAACCTGGTGTTCTTCAAGCTGGTGCGCTCCAAGACCAAGTTCTGGCAGATGGTGGGCCGGGGCACGCGCCTGTGCCCGGACCTGTTCGGGCCGGGCCAAGACAAGGAGTATTTCCGCTGCTTCGACTACTGCGGTAACTTCGCCTTCTTCGGAGAGAGGCCCCAGGGCGTGGAGGCGTCGGCGCAGCCCTCACTCTCTGAGAAGCTCTTCCAGAAGCGCCTGGCGCTGCTCACGGGGCTGAAGGAGGAGGGCGCATCCGCGGACGCCGCGGGGTTGGATTCGGAGCTGGCGGACCGGCTGCACGCGGAGGTGGCGGCGATGAGTCCCGATAACTTCCTGGTGCGCCCGAAGCGCGCGCTGGTGGAGCGCTTCGCGAAGCGGGAGGCGTGGGAGTCGCTGACCGAGGAGGCGGCGTACGAGGTCGGCGAGGGGCTGGCCGGGCTGCCGAGCGCGCTCGACCCGGAGGACATAACCGCCCGGCAGTTCGACCTGCTGATGCTGAACCTGCAGCTCGGGCTGCTGAAGCCGACGAAGGCGTTCGAGCGCCAGCGGAGGCAGGTGATGGAAGTCGCCGCCCTGCTGGAGGAGAAGGGGGCGGTCCCGGCGGTGGCGGCGCAGATGGCGCTGATTCAGGAGGTACAGGAAGACGCCTTCTGGCAGGACGTGACGCTCTCCGAGCTGGAGTCGGTGCGCAAGAAGCTGCGGGACCTGGTGAAGTTCGTGGACCGGGCGAGCCGCAAGGTGGTGTACACGGACTTCGCCGACGAGATGGGCGAGGCGCGGGAGGTGGCCCTGCCGGGCCTGGCGTCCAGCATCGACGTGGCGGCCTACCGGAAGAAGGTGGAGCAGTACCTGCGGGAGCACCTGGACCACCCGGCGGTGCGCAAGCTGCGCGAGAACCTGCCCGTGGACGAGGCCGACCTGCGCCTGCTGGAGCGCTCTCTGTACGAGCTCGGGGGCGAGGGCGGGGAAGCGTACTTCCGCCAGCTCGCCAGCGGCAAGCCCCTGGGCGCGTTCGTGCGCTCGCTGGTCGGGCTGGACCGAGAGGCGGCCAAGAAGGCGTTCGCCCGGTACCTGGAAGGCTCCACCCTCAGCACAGCGCAGATCCGCTTCGTGGACCTGGTTGTGGACTACCTGACGAAGAACGGCACCATGGACCCTGGTGTACTGTACGAGCAGCCGTTTACTGCCCTGAACCCGAAAGGACTAGACGGAATTTTTCAGGATCACGATGCTAATACGCTATTGTCCATCGTCCGATCCGTAAATTCTAATGCCGGACTTCCGACGTCATTACAGATATCTTGAGAGGCACTAGTGTATATCGCACGTATTCGAATCCAAAACTATCGCTGCTTCGCAGATACCACTATCGAGTTTCACCCTGGGGTGAATGTTATTATCGGGGAAAATAACGGCGGGAAGACTGCTTTACTGAGCGCCCTGGGCTTAATACTCGACAGGGGTGGGCGGAGGCGGCCCGTGTCACATGACTTTTACAGGGGCATTGATAATTATTATGATCCGCCGGTGATTACGATTGCCCTTACCTTGGCGTCTTCTGAGCAAGACACGCTTACGGATAAGGCTTTGGTGGCGACCTGGTTGACACAAATCGAATCCCCTTGGGAGGCGCAGTTAACGTATCGCTGCTTTTTGCCGGAAAGCGATGCTGAGAGTTTTCGACAGGCGCTGGGAGAAGATCCGGATCAAAAGCGATTCTTTGAAGCCTTAAACGACTATCTTCCGCGATACATAACGCGGATATATGGCGGTAATCCCGACGACACGTTGATTGCTGAAGGCGAATCGCTTGCACGCTTTCATTATCAGTTCGTTGACGCGCTGCGGGATGTCCAATCCGACATGTTCACCGGCCAGGACCCGCTGTTGCGAAAGATGCTGAACTCTGTCCTGGACGCTGATTGTGCAGATGATGAAGTGGAGCGACAGAGCCGGCGTTCAAAGTTTGGGGCACTAGCAGCGGAATTGCACTCACATCTGCGGGGGCGCTTGGCCCTCGACCGCCTCTTCACCCTGGTGGAACACACGGGTGCTGGAGATAGCGGTTCGCTCGATGTTGATGGTCAGGTTGCTGAGGCGGAACTTATGAGTGCCTTACGACTCATCATCGAGCGTGATGAATTGCGGCTCCCGGTTATATTCAACGGGCTGGGCTACAACAATCTGGTATACATTGCACTGCTTGTGCGTCAGATGGACTATCAATCAAGCGGTCGGGAGGGTGAGAATTCGGCGCTTTTCCCGATTCTTGTCGTTGAGGAACCAGAAGCGCACCTCCATCCCGCTCTCCAGTACAAGCTGCTAAAATTCCTTCGGCAGCGTATCGCTAAATCTCGCGAGCAAAGCGAAAACAGACAGGTCTTCATCACTACACATTCGACGCATGTTACTGCGGCCTGCACCCTGGATGACCTCATCGTCCTTAGTGCTCCGGCGCGATTGGGTGATGCTCCAGGCGTAGCCTACCCAGGACGCGTTTTTGGAAATGATAAAGTTGGGCAGGCTTCTAAGCGTTATGTTGAACGATTTCTTGATGCCACGAAATCCAATATGCTATTTGCCAAAGGGGTGATTTTGGTTGAGGGTCTCGCGGAGCAACTCGTCATTCCGGCAATCGCCGAATTCTTGAAGATGCCGCTGGAAAAAGAGCATGTTGCCGTGATCCCAGTCGACGGCTCCGCGTTCAAACATTTCGTCCCACTGTTCGGCGCTGGTTTCGTGGAGGGACGTAAATACTCCCTCCGTCGACCAGTCGCGTGCATTATCGACTCAGACCCAGGTAGGCGACCAATCGGTACGACGGAACCATTCAAAGAGTGTTGGCCGTTCGACATCGATTATGATCCAGCCTCATATGAGTACAGCAAGGTTTCATCTGTCGCGGAAAATCTAATCACCCAATGCGCAGGCGTTGCAAATTTGAATGTGCGGCGAGGTAAGAAAACATTCGAATATGACCTGGCAGAATCCAATCCTCGACTTGCCCTGCTACTTAGTGATTCTTGCCGGCACCGCGATAAGCTTGTGGCGTACTGTGAAAAGCCTGAAGAGGAGCATAAAAAGCTCGAATCGCTACTCTCAGATGAATCAAAAGCCGCTATTGGTGCTATTACCGATGAAGAGGATCGCGCTCGTGCCCGTTTTGCGGCGTACTACTATTCGTGCGTAAAGCATGCCAAGGGTGAACACGCATTTGAGTTGGCTACTGCTATTCGAGATGAATCTGAGGTCGCTGCTGACATAAGGCGACTAAAGGTACCTAAACATCTGGAAGACGCGATTCGATTTGCATGCAATAGCGCGTTAGAAGATGATCAGGCGAATCTTGAGGAGTCGGATGTCAGCGAAAATTGAAATACAATCGGACACTCCGGCAAAAGACATCAATCGATCGTTTCATATTGTCGCTGGGCCGGGTGCCGGTAAGACGCATTGGCTGACCCAGCATATCATACGCGTCATACGAACATCGGATCGGTTGCGAGCTCCTTCCAAAGTCGCATGTATCTCCTATACCAATGTAGCGATCGGTGAACTAAATTCGCGTCTCGGCACTGTCGCTCACTCGGTCGAGGCATCAACGATCCATTCGTTCCTGTATCGGAACCTCGTAAGGCCTTACCTTCACTTTATAAAAGATGAAAGTGGCCAATGTGTGGTGCGACACGACCTTGTCGACGGGCATGACGAGCACCGTCCGTCGCATAGGCTTGTAATGGAATGGCTAACCCGCCACAAACGTCCTTTTAGTTCGAATCCAAGCGAGCTGTTCGACTATCTCAAGACGCTTCATTGGAAACGTAATGATAAGGGTGGCTGGGTACTTGAAAGCTTAAGGCCTTACCGTCCAAATGGTTTCCTGGCAAGCAAGTTAGACATTAACAACTACAAAAGAGTCTACTGGGAGGAGGGCATCATCGACCATGACGACGTCCTATATTTTGCCGCACGTCTGATTGAGGAGCACCCTGCGCTTGCTGAATTCTTGGCCGCAAGGTTTCCCTATCTATTTATTGACGAGTTTCAAGACACCAATCCCATTCAGTCAGAAATCGTGATGTCCCTCGCACAGTCAGGTGCCGTGATTGGTGTAATTGGGGATGGTGAACAGTCAATTTTTGGGTTCCAGGGTGCTTCGCGTGAGAAATTCCTTGGCTTTTCTCTGGCGAACATGGATCGCTATTGTATTGTGCAGAACCGAAGAAGTACGAAGGTAATTATTGATTCTTTGAACGCATTGCGCCGTGACGGCCTGCAGCAGAAATCAATAGATGCAAGCTATGGCAAGCCAGTCCAGTATTTGGTGGGTCAAGATGCATCTGCTCATTTTGCGATCGTTCGCAGAGAGCTGGGAGACGATGCCAAGCTTATCGCGCTCGCGTGGAAACATGACGAGCTTCGTGCGATTCGAAATCCTTCTGCTGTGGCAATAGCAGACATGTGGAAAAGCCTAGAGGCAGCAGGGGTGGATCGGTATCGGTTTTTGGTACGAATAGCCCGCGCAACTTCCCTGGCGGAGCAGGCGCGCTACGGGCCGGCCATTCGTGAGGCGATTGGAGCGTTACGGGTACGCTCAGGAACTTTTGCACCCCCAGTCCAGGGTGCATGTACTTCCGACACCGACCGACGGGGACTCGCGGTGACAGTCGTTGGCTGGCTCGGGGATAACATGACACGCATCAAAACGATGTCGACGCTCGAAGTTTACATGGGACTGCATGTATTACTACAAGGGCAATCGGTCGATTGGAAGTTGCAGGGTGTCACCACTGGGCGATTTAAGGCCTTTGCGACCGAAACGCCATTTGGTGACTTGGTCGGCGCGGTTTCAGTTCCCGAGGAAACTCGGGATGTTCGGACGATCCATCAGGCGAAGGGAGCAGAATTTGACAACGTTTTGGTTCGCTTTTCCAGCGAAAGAGAACTGACGGACTTTTTAGACATCAATGCCCCCTCCACTGAAACGGACCGACCGTATTACGTGGCCTTAAGTCGAGCACGCCACAGGCTTTTTCTCTCGATACCAAGTGCTTCAGCGTCGACTATTGCTGGGCTATCTAAAATTGGCTGCGTAGGATTTGAGCCATCAGGTTCTGCGTAATCACCAAACTTCAATGATTCATGTATTTTGTGGTTTTGTGCGATTCGGCCTTAGGAAGCAGCTACGAACTTCAGTGCCTCACAGATAATGCTTGAAGGGGAAATTTGTGTAGATGCACTTACGCCAGCCTCGCGCGAGCGACGCCTAACCCCCACTGAGAGAGGATTAAATCAGCCGTTTCCTGCGGTTCTCCACACGCGTCCCCAGAATCGCCCGGGCGATGCCCGCCGCCTCGTGCGCGCCCCGCACGTGCGCCGGGTCCAGTTCCGTGTAGCCCAGCGTCGTCTTCGTCTCCTTGTGCCCGGCGATGCGCTGGGCGGCCAGCAGGTCGGTCTTCGAGAGGCGGTTGAGGCTGTAGCGGCGGATGGAATGCAGGCACATGGCCGAGGGCAGCCCCGCGAAGTCTCGCAGCCGCTGGAACGCTCGCAGGAACGCCAGCGGATCCATCTTCCCGCCGGACTCGGTCAGAAACAGCCAGCCCTCGTCGTCCGGCTGCCCCGCCATGATCCGGGCGCGCACCTTCAGCCACACCTCCAGCGCCTCGGCCCACTCCGGCGAGATCGGCAGGACGCGGGGCTCCCGGCCCTTGGACTCGCGCACCACCGCCTCGCGCTCCCTGGGGCGCACGTCGCCGACCTTGAAAGCCAGCATCTCCCCGATACGGCAGGCGGTGTCCGCCAGGCCCAGCAGGATGGCGAAGTTGCGGTCGCGGTGGAAGGCGCGCTTGCGGCCGTCCTGGAAGCGTGCGGCGGGGTTCTTGTTAAGGTCCCAGTAGTCGCGGGTCGCCCGCAGCAGGGCGGCCATCTCCTCGTCTGTGGGCATGTGCCGCGGGGGCTTGGGCGCGCGCCGGACCTCGTACTCGGCCAGCGGGTTCCTCTTCAGGATGTCGTTTCGGGAACACCACTTGAGCAGCGCCTTGGCGCACACACAGTCGTGACGGATGGTGAGCGGCCTGCGGCCCGACTTGGCGCGCTCCACAAGGTAGCGGTCCATGTGGCGCTTGCCGAAGCGGTCCAGAGGAATGTCTTCGGTTTCGGCCCAGCGGACCAGGGTGATAAGCTGTGCCCGGTAATACCGGACGGTCTTGGGGGAGAAGGCGGCCTCTTTGTGGAGCAGGAACTCCCGCAGGGCCTCTTCCCAGGTGTAGGGGGGTAAAGCGGAGGACATCTGTCACCGGCGCTCCCTTCTGGCAAGGACGAAGTATCAACGCCGCCAGGGAGTGCCAATTACTGGTTAGATGAGGGGGGAAGCCGACGACCGGATTCGAACCGGTGACCTGCTGTTTACGAAACAGCTGCTCTACCGCTGAGCCACGTCGGCAACGGTAGGCAGTATATCATCGCGCCCGCGCGGTGTCAATTGGGTAAGAGTATCCCTGTGGTACAATCTTGCTACCGAATGCGGCAATCGGGCACAGGTCAGGGCGAGGAGGCCGATAGACCGCCGCCGCGAGCGCACCGCCCAGAGAGGGCCGGGCGAACCCGCGGGTATGCCGAAAGGAGGGCAAGGTGCATCTCGTCGCCCGATTCATCCGGGAGCTGAGGCCCTATGTCCGCACCATGTTGCTGGTCGCGGTTCTGACTCTGAGCAACGCAATCCTCTCGCTCCAATCAGCGCCCCTCATCGAAAAGCTCTTCAACGGCCTCGACCCGAACCGCTCCGAGAACGTCCACCTCCCGCTCTTCTTCGCTCTCCTGGTCGGGATCGCCGTCGCTGCGGGTCTGCTCTCGTACCTCATCGGGATGAGCGTGACGTATCTCGGTCAGGCGTTCATGCTGGAGACCCGGCGGAAGCTCTACGCGCACCTTCAGTCGCTCTCGCAGGGGTTCTTCGAGAAGGCACAGACCGGAAAGCTAGTGGCGACAATCGTCAACGATGTCGGCCAGGTCAACCAGCTCCTCCAGGGCGGCTTCACGACCTTGATACAGGACTCGGTCATCCTGATCGGCGCCGTCGGGATGATGTTCGTCCAGAACCCGCTCCTGGCGCTTCTGGCCCTGTCCGTGTACCCCGTGTACGTCGTTAACTACATCTTTTCCCGCAAGCAACTGGCCGATAATGCGTCCAAAATCAGCGAACTGCGCGGGGTGATCTACTCGGACCTCCAGGAGAAGCTGGCGGGCGTCCAGGTGGTCAAGACGTACGCGCAGGAGCGCTCCGAGGTGCGGGCCTATACCAGCCTGAACCGGGATAACCTGGACCTGAACGTCCGCCAGAGCAAGATGGGCACTGGCCTCTTCGTGCGCGCGGAGTTCATCAGCGCCGTGGGGACCGCTGTCATCCTCTGCGTCGGCGGCATGTCCGTGATCAATGGGCACCTGTCACAGGGCGGCCTGGTGAAGTTCCTCCTGCTGGCGACGGGCTTCGTCTACGGCCCGACCGTGCGCCTGATCCAGATGAACGACCAGATCGCGCGGACCCAGGCGGGTCTGCGGCGTATCTTCGAGATCCTGGACACGCAGCCAGCGGTGGTAGCGGACCCGAACGCCCCTCCCCTGCCGAAGATACAGGGGCGCATCCGCTACGAGGATGTCTGGTTCGCCTACGAGCCCGAGCAGTACGTCCTCAAGGGGGTCAACCTGAGCATTGAGCCGGGGCAGATGATCGCGTTCGTCGGCGGCTCCGGGTCGGGTAAGACGACGATGATCAACCTGCTCTCGCGCCACTACGACGTGACCAAGGGCCGCCTGACCATCGACGGCTACGACGTGCGCGAGATCAACCTGGAGTCGCTGCGCCAGCAGATCGGGGTGGTCCTTCAGGAGAGTGTGCTGTTCCATGCGACGGTGCGCGAGAACCTGCGCTACGGGCGGCTGGACGCGACCGACGAGGAGATAGAGGCCGCGGCCAAGGCGGCCAATATCCACCATGTAATTGAGGCGCTGCCGCAGGGGTACGACACGAAGTTCGGCGAGGACGGAACGAAGCTCTCGGTCGGCGAGAAGCAGCGCATGGCGATCGCCCGCGCCCTGCTCGCGGACCCGCGCATCCTGGTGCTGGACGAGGCGACGAGTTCGCTGGACTCGGAGACGGAGACGCTGATCCAGGAGGCGCTGGACCGGCTGATGGAGGGCCGCACGAGCTTCGTGATCGCGCACCGCCTTTCCACCATCGTGAAGGCGGATCAGATCGTTGTGATGGAGAAGGGTGTCATCAAGGAGGTGGGCAACCACTCCGAACTGCTGGCCCAGGGCGGCATCTACGCCCGCCTGTACGCCGAGCAGTTCCGCGTCGAGCTGGAAGCCGTTACGGCATAATGTCCGCCTCCCGTAGCGGTCAAGAAGTTGGGGAAACCACGCCGAGAAAGTCAGGCACATGGCGACGGTCGAGACGCCGGAAAAGCAGAATAACCCCGGGGAGCAGCGCACGAGGCGCGTGACCTACCCGACGTCGGACGGGAAGCCGATGGCCGAAACGCGCGAACACCGCGAGGCGATGACGTACGCCATACAGGCGTTGGAAGTCCTGCTTGCGGACACGGAAGATGTCTGGGTATCCGGCAACGACTTCGTGTACTACCAGGAGGGCGACCCGGCGCGGCGGGTGGCGCCGGACTGCTATGTGGTCTTCGGAGTGCCGCGCCGCCCGCGTACGGCGTTCAAGGTGTGGGAGGAGGGCGGCAGGACGCCGAACGTGGTGTGGGAGTTCACCTCCCGCAAAACCGAGCGCCAGGACCGCGAGGAGAAGTTCGACCTCTACGAGCAGACCCTGCGCGTGCCGGAGTACTTCCTGTTCGACCCGCTGAACCAGTACCTCCGGCCCCGCCTCCAGGGGTACCGACTCACGGACGGCGTGTACCGCGCGATCCCGATAGCCGAGGACGGGACGCTGGAAAGCCGGGAGACGGGCATCCGGATGTATGCGGAAGGGGCACTCCTGCGCTTTGTGGACCCGCGCACGGGGGAGCCCGTGAAGACTCGCGCCGAGGCGGAAGCGGAGATCGCCCGTCTGCGGGCGGAACTGGAAAGGTTGAGGCAAGGGCCCACGGGCTGAGCCGATGGAAAACTTCAAGCGACTTCTGTGGTACCTGAAGCCTTACCGCGTGCGTGTGGCGCTCGCGGTGGTGCTGATGTTCGCCGTCACCCTGTCGGCGATCCCGATGCCGCTGTTCCAGAAGCAGGTACTGGACGTCGCCATCCCGAACCGCGACACGCGGATGCTGGTCTGGATCTTCGTGGGTGTCCTGACGCTGTATCTGGTGCGCGGCGTGGTCTCCTACACCCTGAACTACATCATCGGGTGGCTGGGGCAGCGCGTGATCTTCGACCTGCGGTTCCAGTCGTACCGGCACCTGCAGCGCCTGTCGCTCGCCTACTACGACGGGCGCCAGCCCGGCAAGATCATGGCGCGACTGACCACCGACATCGATGTCATCCAGTTCGCGCTGACGAGCGGCTTCGTGAACTTCATCACGGACCTGGCGACGGTGGTCATTATTACCGGGTGGCTGTTCTACCTGAACTGGAAGTTGGCCCTGCTCGCCATCTCCGTGGTCCCGCTCTACGTCCTCAACTACAAGCTGCTGCTGCGACGCATCCGGGACGTGTCGGTGGCGCTACGCGAGAAGCGCGAGATCATGATCGGGAACCTGAGCGAGAAGCTGAACGCGATCGCGGTGGTAAAGGCGTTCGTGCGCGAGAAGCACGAAACGGACTACGCCATGCACACCATCCGCGAGAACTTCGCGCTGGGCATGGAGCAGACCAAGCTCAACCGCTTCCTGGGGGCCACATCGCAGGTTATCCGCACGGTCGGCACCGCCTCCCTCCTGTGGTTTGGGGGCGCGCTGGTGCTGCGCCGGCAGTTGACCCCGGGGGAGTTGTTCGCCTTCCACGGATACATCGGGTATTTGTACGACCCGACCGTGCGCCTGGTGGACTTCAACGTCCAGGTGCAGTGGGCGCTCGCAGCAGTGGACCGGGTCTTTGAAACGCTGGACACGCGCCCGGAGATCATTGACGCACCGGACGCGAAGCACCTGGCGACGGTAAAGGGAGCGGTAGAGTTCCGGCAGGTGACGTTCGGGTACGATGCGAGCCAGCCGGTGCTGCACGATGTGTCGTTTAAGGTCGAGCCAGGCGAGACCATCGCCATCGTGGGGCCGAGCGGCGCGGGCAAGACCACCATCGTAAACCTGCTGGCCCGCTTCTACGATGTGAACGAGGGGCAGGTCCTGATCGACGGCTATGATGTGCGCAAGGTGCGCCTGGAGTCGATGCGGCGCCACATCGGCATGGTTTCGCAGGAGACGATCCTGTTCTCGGTAAGCCTGAAGGAGAACATCCGCTACGGCAAGAAGGATGCCTCCGATGAGCAGGTCGTCGCCGCGGCGAAGGCGGCGGACATGCACGACTTCATCCTGAGCCTGCCGGACGGCTACGAGACGAAGATCGGCGAGGACGGTATCAAGCTGAGCGGCGGGCAGAAGCAGCGCATGGCGATCGCGCGGGCGATCCTGGCGGACCCGCGCATCCTGATCCTCGACGACGCGACGTCGGCACTGGACTCGCACACCGAGGCGAACGTTCAGGCGGCGCTGGCGGTCCTGATGCAGGGCCGCACGAATTTTGTGATCGCGCACCGTCTTTCCACCATCATGAGCGCCGACCGCATCCTGGTGATGAGCGACGGGCGCATCGTGGACTTCGGGACGCACCAGGAGTTGGTCAACCGCCCTGGTATCTACCGCGACCTGTACCAGGAGCAATTCAAGACCGTGGGCGATCTCTCCGACGAGGAGCGCACCCGCCTGCTGACCGTGACGGCGTAGTTATTCCCGTTGGGCCGCTGGACCGGTATACCACCTCGGTTTGCCGCCGTGGACTGAAGTCCCGGCTACCGTTGAGAAGCCCGCCTGCGCGGGCTCCGGTTTCCATGGCGGCTACCGCTATGCGGTAGCCGCCTCCGAACCCGTTCCTCCCCCTCCTTCGGGCGCGCAGCGCCGCTCCAATGCGGCTGCGCCGCCGAGGGAGGGGGCAGGAGGGTGGGTGCAGATGTCGAAGGACGGCGGTAGCCGCCCCTCGACATCTGGAGCCCGCGGAGGCGGGCTTGAATCAACGAAGCCGGGGTTTCAACCCACGGCGATAACGCCCACAGCACCACACGGCTACCCTACCCTACTTCCACATCCGCGACGGATTTCGGGATGGCGGCGGTGAGGTTCTCATAGCCGGTCTCGGTGACCAGGATGTCGTCCTCGATCCGGATGCCGATGCCCCGGTCCGGGAAGTACAGGCCCGGCTCGATGGTGACGACCATGCCCGGCTGCAAGATCCCGTCGAACGGCAGCGCGTCGTGTACATCGAGGCCGAGGCCGTGGCCGACGCCGTAGGGGTAGCCGTCCGGGTAGCCCGCCTTCTCCAACACCGCCCGCGCTGCCCGGTCCACCTCCCACATCGGCACGCCGGGCTTTACCGCCTCAATGGCCGCGATCTCCGCGTCCAGCACCGCCTCGTACAGGCCACGCTGCTCCGGCGTGAAGCGGCCGTTGATCGGATAGGTGCGGGTCACGTCCGCGGCGTATCCCCCGACCGCTGCGCCCGAGTCGATGAGCAGCAGTTCGCCGTCCTTCAGCGGCAGGCGGTTGTCCATGTAGTGCAGCACTGCGGCGTTCACCCCCCCGCCGACGATGGGGTTGTAGGCATGCTCGCCGCCGTGGGCGCGGTAGGCGTCCCCCAGCGCGTCGGCAACCTCTCGCTCGCTGCCACCCGGGCGGATGAGAGGCCGTGCCGCGGCATAACCCGCCACCGTGGCCGCCACCGCCCGGCGCATCAGCGCCAGCTCTTCGACCGACTTCACCGAGCGCAGCGAGGGCAGCAGATCCGTCTTATCGATGATGGTTACGCCAAGGACACGCTCGGAAACCTGCCGGAAGGCCGCGAGATCCGGCCCGACCGCGCCGGGGTAGACAGCGAAGGGGTGCAGGCAGGCCAGTTTCTTCGTGCGACGGGCCGCCACGGTGAGGGCGCCCGGGAGGCCACCGGTCCGCACGACGGTCTTGATGCCGTACTGCTGCTTCAGCGCCGCGGAGAGCGGCGCCCGAAGCCCATCCCACATATCCGCCTCGGGGTTCAGGGGGCGCAGAAACAGGGTGATGCGCCGATCCGGGTCGGGCGCGGAGGGGTCGAAGAGCAGGGCCGCTCCCGACTCGTTCTCAATGCCCGTCAGGTACAGGAAGTGGCGGTCGGGCCGCCAGCGCCCCAGCAGAGGGGCGTGCCCCTCCCCCGCAAACACCACCGCCGCCGCGCCGTCCAGCGCCTCCAGCACGCGCGCCCGGCGCGCGGCAAACTCTTCTGCAGAAATCGTATCTTCCATGGCCCCAGATTCGCCGCGCAGAATCCGCTAACCTGCGGAGGGCGCTGCCTGCTTCGCTGGATACAGTAAAGTCATGGTGCGCCGGATGACAACTCTTGGCATCGCACTCTGCGTCCTCCTGATGGCGCTGGGGAGCGCCGCGGCGCTCGCCCCCTCATGCTGCGACCGAACCGCCCCGCGGGCAGGCGAAACCGGTATCCAGGCGCCGCCCTGCTGCGACCTGAAACCGGCCCCGCCGCGCCCGGAGGCCCCGGCCACCCTGGCAGACTCGGTCCCGGCGCCGCCCGCGTGGGCGCCGACCCTCACAACGCCCGTTGCCCCGCCGCCTTTGATTGCCGCCAGCGCCGTCCTCCGCCCGGAAATCGCTTCGCGTGCTGCCCTCCGCGGTCCGCCACTGGCTTCGGCCGCGCCCCGCGCCCCGCCTTTCGCTGCCTGATCACGCGTCCCGTCAATGTTTTCGCAACGCGTTTCGCAACGAAAGGTCCATAGCAATGTTCGCAAAGTTCGCTTCCTTCGCCGCCATCGCGGCCTCCACGCTGCTCGTTGGCTCGGCCACGCCGCTCGTGGCCCACTCGCCCGCTCCCGAGCCCGCGGCGTGCTGCGGTTCCGGCGGTGGCGGTGCGTGCTGCCCCACCGGCCCCTGCTGTGGCGCCGAAAAGAAAGCCGCATCTTGCTGCCCGGTCGGTCCGTGCTGCACGCCGGGCGCGGCCTGCTGCGCCCGGTAATACCAGCGCGCGGTACGCCGAAAAAAGCCCCCTCCCGGCCGGGAGGGGGCTTTTTTTCGTGTTTCTCCGCGGCTTAGCCTCCCCAGAAGGAGTAGGGTGTAATCTCCAGGTACAGGCCGATCAGGTGCCAGGCGCTGCCGACGATCATCTGGCCGAGGATCAGGCCCAGGAAGAGCGGCATGGCCTTGCGGTAGAGCTGCACCCCGCCGTAGCGCAGCAGCGTCCCCTTGATGACCCAGGCGATCAGGAGCGGCATCCAGACCAGGTTCATGCTCCAGGAGGACGTGATGGCGTAGCCGATGGGGTGCAGCGGCCACCACGGGAACTTGATGCGCGCCACCATCAGCAGCGCGCAGAACACGAATCCGACGCCGATGGCCCCCTGCCCGTACTTGTTCGGCGGCTGGGGCGTCTGCAGCCAGCCGTTCAGGCGGTTGTACGCCTCGGCTGCGAACCCGCTGCCCTGATTCCACTTGGCCTGTGTCCCCGTGGCGTAGGCCAGGTGCAGGTAGGCCCAGAAGGTGGCAAGCGTCCCCACGAGCGCGGCGAGTATCAGGCTCCAGAACAGGACCTTCTGGCTGGCGCGGATGTCTTTGGCCGCCTTCAGCGCCTCGACGCCGAAGGGCATGGGGTGCGAGCGGTATGCCCGGTTGAACCAGTAGAAGAACGACAGGATCGTCAGGTCCTGGCCCGAAAACGCGGGGGTGCCGAAGGTCCGGGTCAGGATGTGGTCCGGTCCGGTGAAGTGCAGGTCGTGGACCGGCGGGCCGAGTTCGGCACGCAAGCGCGTTACGGCCACCGCAAGGGCGAAGTAGATCAGGAAGCCAGCAATGGCCCACTTCACCGAAAGCCCTGCCCATACGAAGAACCCGACCACCAGCGCGAACCCGATCAGCACGCCGAAGAACGCCTGCCGGTACGTCAGCGCCTCGTTTCGGTCGTCCAGTTCGGACGGCTCCCCGAGAATACGCTTCCACATCTCTGAGAAGTACTGGCGGCCGTTCCAGAGGAGAAAGGCGATAATGGCTATCCAGCCCCCGAACGACTGCTCGCGCACAAACGGGAAGTCCGGGGTGACGTCCCAGGCCATCTGCGCCGACAGGACCATCTGCCCCTTCCAGAAGAGGTAGAAGAACCAACACGAGAAGAGCAGGTCCATCGGGAGCAGGTAGCCGAGGCCCACAGCGAACGGGTAGAACGAGTAGCAGGTGAACCCGGTCGCGTTCCACGGGCGGGTGGCGAAGATGCCCTGCCCCTGCAGGTTGCGGTGCTGCAGGTTGATGCCCGGCAGGTTGGGATACAGGTACGCGAGGCCGTTCCAGATCTCCAGCGCGGCGCAGAGGCCAAAGCCCACCCAGAACAGCCCGTTCTTCCACAGGCGCCCGGATGGCTCGGTCATCTGGATGGGAATCTCGACCACCGGGAACGGCAGCCGCTCGCGATCCTGCCAGCCCTTGCGCAGCAAAACGTTGAGGCACATCATGGTCCACATCAGGACCACGACGAAGCCGCTCCAGAGCAGCGACGGGCGCAGCCATGCCTTCCAGTGCTGCGGCAGGTAGAGCGACGAGTGGCCCTGGTAGTAGCCGGCCAGCACCTCAGGATCGGATACCAGAAGCGCGGATGGCAGATACTGGCCGAAGCGCCCCATCCAACCGTTGGCCTCGTTGGCAAACCGGGTGGGGTGGCCGAGCATCTGTATCAGCGATGGGACCATATCGTGCCCGGAGAGCGCGGCACCGATGGCGACCATCGAGTACAGTCCAATGAGTTCCGCCTGCGACAGGGAAGCGCGCGGCATTACCCGCTTCAGGAGGGCGTTAAAGACCAGGAGGACGGTGAGGATGAAGAAGACGTTGGCAAACAGCGAGATCGTCGTAAAGTACGGGCCGTAGCCGATCTTCTCCGCGTAAATAATCCAGAAAGCGTCAAGGACAATCAGCGGCACGCCCAGCAGCAGCACAGGCCAGCGGAGGGTATACGGGGCGGGTCTGCCGTCCGCGGGTACGTCAAGAAGGTCCGGCGCCTCGTCGTCTTCGTGGCGCGGCTCCGGGGGGAGGTTCATGTGTTTTGTTTTCGCGACATCCCGGCGGATTTCCTACAGACCAACAAACCGAATACAGTTTTATTCGTCCTCCGGCGCGGAGGTAAATCCCCCGCCCCGCGCTGAAACGAGGAAGAGGAGGGCGGCTTTCATGCGCTGGTTCTGGCAGAAGGATGATAAAGCCGGGGGCGGCCCCGAAGAGGCACGGGTCCCGGTCTACGACTTCGACACGCGGCAGGTGCATCTGATTCCCGCCGCCGAACTCGCCCCGGGCATGGTGCGCGCCCGCCTGAACGGCGTGGAGGATGAGGTCTGGGTGGACGCCTCGCGCCTCCAGCAGAACGTTCACCAGCAACCACCTTTCCCCGAGGAGGTGCGCGACCTGTTCCGCCAGTTGAAGGCGGCGCTGGACGAGGTCTACCCGATGAGCCTGGAGCAGTGGGAGGACGGCTTCCGCCGCGACAGCAACCCCGAGCCGGAAATCGCCTACTGGCTGCACCTGGCGCAGACCTACTCCCGGCTGGTAGCGCCGGACGCAGGACTGGGCGCCACTCCGGAGCGGCGTCTGGCGGTGTTCAAACTCCTGGCCGGGTGCGGGATCGCCCCGCGGGAGCGGGTGCTCGGGGTGGCGGAGCGCGGCCCGCTTACCCGGGAGGAGGCGGAACGCGTGGTGGACGCCTTTTTCGATTTCCCGGAGGAAGGCTCGTAACGCCCGATGAGCGCCACCACCGCCAGAGACCGTGCCGTTACCACCGCCCGGACAGACGCCCGCGCGGCCCGTGTGCAGGCCCGCCGCATCGCCGACCCGTGGTTCCGCTGCCAGGCGCTCGCCTGGGCCGCGCGGGCGGCGGCGGATGCCGACTTCGACGCCGTCGCGGAAGAGGCGGCGCGGGCGGCGCAGGAATCCGAAGACCCGTACCGCCGCGTCGGCGCCTGCGCGTGGCCCGTACGCGCTATGGTCGAACGCGGGCGGGACCGGCTGGCGGCACGAACGGTAGCAGCGGCGCTAGCCGACGCGGTCCACATCCCCCACCCTGTCCGCCGCGGGGACGCCCTGTTCCTGCTGTGGCAGGCGGCGTTCGACCTGAAGACGGCG
>Ga0065721_10050282_pt1 | contig 21476 bp, 24 predicted proteins | sample Mesricmetagenome_FD_59108 | JGI IMG/M metagenome (GOLD analysis project Ga0065721, IMG submission 59108) | Mesophilic microbial community from rice straw/compost enrichment Sample: eDNA_1 v2 (version 2) | ecosystem: Engineered > Solid waste > Grass > Composting > Bioreactor | place: USA: Davis... | reverse complement strand
TGCAACTCGAAGGTGCTTCACATTAGAACGATCCAGTCAAATTACTTACACAAACCACGTTGGGTTTGAGTGACTGAGCAAGAGCCTACCCAGCTACATACGTAAAGATCCGTTTGGCGCACATCACTAGGCTCGCGCTCTATAGATTGGCTGCAATTTTCCCGAGGCCGGTCAGTGGACAAAGGTCCGCTGACCGGCAAGCTTTCGATCGGATAGGCGCGTCGAGTTCCCGCGTCCATCGCCACAAAGCCAGCCGCGCCGTCACGGAGCGCCCTCTGAGCCAACCGGCCAACCAAACCATGACGATTAGCGCCAAACTTGCCCCGCACATCCTCCGCCCACCGGAGCGGCCCTCGGTTCAGCGGACCGACACATCAAAGCCAAAGTGCTGCGCGCTCAGCCGGGCAACGGTCCCATCGGCCGTAGCCTCCGCAATGGCCTTGGTGAACGCCGCCTTCAGGGTTTCATCCGACTTGCGCAAGCCGACCCCCACGCCTCGACCGAGTTCACCGCCGACGATGGACGGCCCCACCAGAACCATGGCGCCGTGTGCACGGGAAATGGCCTCCACAGCGGAGCGTGCGGCCAAGACGGCATCGATGCGGCCAGCCGCAAGGTCCAGGCCGGCGTTGTCCAGCTTGTCGTAGGCGCGCACCGCCACGGCGGGCAGATGGACCGTCATGAAGCTCGACTGCGTGGAGGCGGCCAGGACACCCACCGTTTTGCCCGTCAGCGTCCCGGCGAGCCGGCTGAGAACGGTGTTGTCGGCCGGGCTCTCTTCGCTCAGATCGAGGCGCGCGTCGGCGGGCGTGGCCATGCCGGATGCTGTTCGGGCCACGAACACGGAAGGCTCGTTCGCGTAGGGGCCGGCGAAAGCGATGACCTGCTCGCGCTGCGGGGTGATGGACATGGTGGCCATGATCGCGTCGGCGCGGCCGCTTTGCAGCGCCGGAATCAAGCCATCCCAATCGAGCGCGACGAACTCGCAGGACACGCCCAGGCGGCGGCAAAGTTCGCGGCCAAGTTCGATCTCAAAGCCGACGAGCTTGCCCGAAGCGTCGGTGGCGTTCCACGGAGCGTATCCCCCCTCGCTGGCGATGCGCAGGGACGAACGCCCCGCCACGTCGGCACGGACGGCGGTGGGCAAGGCCGCCAGGCAGGCACCAACGGCGAGAGACGCGAGCAGGGCTTTCACGGCGAAGACTCCCGGTGCGGACAATGGGCAAGGCGAGCGACGCGTGTATAACCGGCCGCGGCGCGCGGCGCCACCCGCGAGGCCCGGCGATTCACGGCCGCTCGCCCCCTGCCCCGCTCGCCCTGATCTTTCCACCACTGCGTGGTTGTTTTCCGTTTTTGAGTAATTCTCGCGGTTCGGGCAATGCCATACCGTGGCATGGCGCCTCCACGCCCACGCACCCATCCCGACCTTGGCGCACGGGGCTTCCAGACAGGAAAGGCAAGCCGCAATGACCGTGATCCAGACGATCGCCCCCCAGCCGGCCAAGGAAGACGTCGATCTGTTCTCGGAAATGCCGGACCTCCTGGGGGTCCCGGTCGCGGCCCACCGTGCCAGGCCGACGCCGCGCAAATTGCGGGTGATCGGCCGCGACGCCTCGGTTCGCATGGAGCAGCATCTGTGGGACGATTACGAACACATCTGCGCCTCCATCGGCGCTTCGCCCAACGACCTCGCCCGGCGGATCGAGGCGCGGACCGCCGGTATCTTCGGCCTGACGTCCGCCATGAGCGAGTTCATCCTGCGTTACTGGCGCTCGATGGTGGAAATGCCCCATGTGCAGCCCGACGCGCGCATCCGGGCCATTCTGTGGGGCATGGGGCCGGCGCCGCAGGGGCAGCTGGAAGGCCTGGTTCTCCGCGCCAAGGACAGCATCGCCCCGCATCTCACTCCGAGCCGCGCCCGGACGATCGCCGAACTCCCGCGCACGGACCTTGCCGCCTTCGCCGCGCAGGTCCGCGAGCAGTGGGGTGCCGCGGCACCGTGGGAGCCGGGGCAGGACTACATCGCCGGGCGCGCCCTGGACGACATGATTCCTGTCGCCAAGGCCCGCGCCCGTGCTGCCTGAGGCCCTGGCCACGGCGTCGGCGGCGGACATCGCCGGAGTCGTGGCCTTCACATTGGTCGCGCTCTGGCCCTTGTTGAAGGGGCGGCGGGCGATGCTGCTCGGGCAGGCCGCCAGTGCCGTGGCGTTTGGCGTGCATTACCTGCTGCTGGGCGCCCGCACCGGCGCGGCGATGACGGCGCTGTCCCTCACGCAAGGGCTGGCCGCCTTGCCGGCTGGCCGGTCGTGGGCGCGCACCGCCGTGTTCGGCGCCACTGTACCGGCCATGCTCGCGCTGGTCGGCCTGACCTGGCACGGCTGGCCCTCGGTCTGCGCCGCGCTCGGCTTGCTGCTGGCCACCGCCGGGCGGTGGCAGGGCACCGCCCTGGGCTTGCGCCTGGGCTTTTTCGCCTCCGGCATCGCCTGGATCTGCCACGACGTCCTCACCGGCAGCCTGTACGGCCTCGGCGCCGATCTGTTCTGCATGGCGACCCTGGTCATCGGTGCGCTGCGCGAGCAGCGCCAACTGCGTGCCTCACCGTCCGCTCAGCGGAGCCCCGCCTGAGTCATGATCGCGACGCATTCCTGAATGACCGCGCGGTACCGGGCGATGTGCCGCAGGTGCTCGTGGTAGACCAGCCAGAAAGGCCCGGCCGCCGAGCATGGCAGGTCGATCAACTCCAGCGTCTCATACTGGTCCAGCACGCCTTTGGGCTGCAGGGAAATTCCAAGGCCCGCGACGGTCGCCGCCAGCAGAGACATGGACAGGTCGGTCTCCAGCCGCACGCGCGGGGATCCGTTCACGATGCTTGCCCAGCGCGCAAAGTCGGCATCGTCATCATGCTCGGTGTAGTAGCTGTGGGTGAGCAGGTAATGGCGGCTGGCCAGCTCGTCCCAGCTGCGCGGGGCCGGGTGGCGGGCGAGATAGCTGCGTGCCGCGACCGGGCGGAACTCGATCCGCCCGAGCGGCATCCGAATGAGGGACTTGGCCTGCGGCTCGCTGTAGCCGATCCAGATGTCCGCCTCGGCGTTCGCCAGGTCAGGCTGATGCGGCCGGTACTGCAGCTGCACGGTGAGGCCGGGGAACCGTTCGTAAAGCCGCTCCAGGCGCGGGGTGACCCAAAAGGCCGCCAGGCCGTCCGTGGTGGCGATCCGCACCAGGCCCTCCGGACGGGTGTTCAACCCGGCCAGGCTGCGGTTGGCGTCGGCGACGGCGGCTTCACAGACGACGGCGGCGCCGTACAGCACCTCCCCGGCCGGGGTCAGCTGCACCCCGGCGCGGGACCGGAGGCAGAGCTTGACGCCCAACGTGGCTTCCAGCCCGATCAGCTGCCGCCGCGCCGTCTCGAAGCTCGTGCCGGCGTCGCTGGCCCCCTTTACAAAGGTGCCGGACCGCGCGACGGCCAGGAACATCCGCACGCCGTCCCACTGGCGCCGCAGCGTCACGGACCGGCTGCCGGCGCGCAGCGGCGCCATGGCCCGCAGGGCTTCGGTGATGGCTGCGTCCATGGCGGTGGCCGAGACCAGGAGCGCGTCGCCGGCCGGGGTCGGCTTCATGCCGTTCGGTGACCGCGTGAACAGTTGCGTGCCGAGCGCCGATTCCAGCGCCCCGATCTGCCGGTGAACCGACGACAGCGGCTCGCCAAGGGCCCTGGCGGCGCGCAACAGCGCGCCTTCGCGGGCGACGGCCAGAAACACCCGGAGCGCATCCCAGTGCCGGTCGAGTTCGGATCCGTGCGAGAAGGGCTGGCCGGGAGCTAACATATTTCCGTTTTTAAGTGGATCATTTCCCATTTTCAAGTATTTCCGGCGCCGGGTGAATGCCATACCGTTGTATGGCACTCGCTGGTTGACACGGCGCAAACAATGAATTCCGCCAAGGAGAGTTGAAGATGTCCGTTATGAGCAAAGCTTCTCAGGACGTTGATGCTGTTTTCGAGACGCCGGTGTCTTCGGCCAGCGAGGCATTCCAGCCCGGCCCTGTTGTTGTTGATATCGTTCGAACTCACGACGAATTTATTCAGGCTCTTACCATGCGCGCCCTGAGCTTTCTGGGCGAGCAGGAATCTCCTTGGGGCGAGGAGTTCGATAACGAATTTTCGTGCACCCACGTGCTGTGCAAGGTGGCGGGCGAACCGGCCGGCGCGCTGCGGATCCGGTGGTTCGCCGACTGGGCGAAGATCGAACGACTGAGCGTGCGCGCCGAATTCCGCACCGGCGGCAAGGCGGGGGCGCGCAACATCGCCGACGCTCTGGCCAAGTTCGCGGTCGACCTCATCCGGCGCAAGGGCTACCGGATGATGCTGGGGCATGCGCAGAAGCGGCTGTATCCGTTCTGGCGGCGGCACGGCTACCGGGCGACCGGCGAGGAGATCGTGTACGGCGATCACACCTACGTGCTGATGGTCGGCCATCTCGAACCCCACCCGCAGGCCATCGGCCCCGACGCCAACCCGATGGTGGCCATTCGCCCGGAAGGGCGCTGGGATGAGCCGGGACCGTTCGACCTCTCGCTGGCGCGTCCCGCGACCTGCCCGCACCGCGATCGCCGGGCGCGTGCCGCCTGAAGCGTCGCGCCCGACCAAACAATTGCCCAGGATCGGGCGGCACCTGCGCCGCTCGATCCCGGCGCGTTGATGAACTGGAGCCCCGATCCGTTAGGAGACCCCTCTCTATGGAGCAATTTCGAAACAACGCTCCACAGGCACCGCTTACGCGGCTATGGCGGCAGGCCGGCCATCGCCTGCGGCAAGCGCACGCAGCATGTCCTCGGCGACCCAACCGACCCAGGCGCCGACGTTCGCCGTGTCCGTCGCGCGCGGCCGATGCGGAGCGCCGAGTTCCCGCGCCCGCCGCCACCAGGTGCGCCGCACCGTCAGGGCCTGCCCTCCGAGCCAGCGGGCCAACCGGTCCAGGACGACAAGCGGCGGCTCGCCGGCGAGCGCCCCCGCCAGTTCCGCCCCGGCGACCTCGTCGCGCGCCTCCGTGGGTTCCGCCCACCGGAAATGCACGGTGCGCACCGCCCGCCCCAGGCGCTCCAGTTCGACGGTGAGCGCAAGCGCGCCGGTCCCGTTGATCGCGGTGACGGCCGGGCCCAGGACCCGGACCCGGAAGTCCTTGGTGTTCGCATAACGCCCGCCGACACCGAGCCTCGCCTTCAGTTCGTCGAGGGACGGGCTCCACCGCCCCGCGCTCCGACGGTCCTGGAGGAGCGCGAACAGCGCGCCGGCGTGCCCGGTCAGGCGGCGCGCCGCCTCAACATCGATGCGCAAGCGCATCGCGCCGCTGCGCAGGATCGTTGCGGCGAAGGGCGTGACGAGCAGGTGGCACGGCAGGCCGGCGCGCTTGCGGCCGCCTTCCCCAGCGCCCAGGCGCCACTCGGCAAGCAACGCGGCGGCGCGGCGCTCTCCGCTGCGCTCATCCAGGCCGACGAGCCGCACCCCCTGCAACCGGTCCAGAACGTTGGCGACGGCTTCGGCCATCTCACCGAACGCCGCGCCGACCTTGAGACCAAGCAGTCGACGCGCCTCGATCTCAAGCCAGAGGGGCGGGTCACCGGCCGGCGCTCCCCCCGATTCAAGAGCTTCGGCAAGCACCTGCAAGGCGGTGCGGCAGGCGGGCGTCAGGGGAGCGCCCCGCACATCGGTGAGCAGAACCGCCACGATCATCCCCTCCCGTTTCATTCTAGGACAACTTATCAGGGACAAATACCCTCGTCCAATGCCCCAATCTGACACCGCCTCCCCTCGGCTTCGTTCGGGGCGGCAATTTGGGACATCAATCCCCGGCATCTGTCCCAGTTGGCGCGACGGCAAACTGCGACGACGCGAACGTCCGCCCACAAGGCTCCGCGAACGTTGAACTCATCATTGGCCACCGATAGAATCCGGTTGAATCGCCACCGAGATCGAGGGCCATGGCGCACGCAGCCAACTGCCACGCTCCCGGCGACCTGATCGCTGAGGACGAGGGATACGAGCGGATCGCCCGCGGCATTCTGGATGCCGTTGAACGCGGCCCGGAAGGGCAGTGGCGCATGCCCTGGCATGCCATCACCGGCGGCCTGCCCGAAAACGCTTTCTCCGTGCGGCGTTTCAAAGCCACCAACCTGTTGACGCTCGCCGCCGCGACGAAGAAGAAGAGATTCGCGGCCAACCTCTGGGCGCCGCGCGCTCAATGGGAAAAGCGGCGCGGCAGCATTCGCTCCGGTGAGCAGGGAACGGTCATCCTGGTTCCCGTCTTTGATGAGCTCGGCCCCACGACCCGGTGGGACGCCGGCTCGCGGGACATGCAGAAGCGCCTGGGCACCTTCGGCGGCGATCCGGAAGGGGGCGAGCAGCGCCGCATGCTCGGCTTCCGTCCGGAGCCCTGGTTCAACATCGCGCAGGTCGCCGGCGCGGACATCCGTCCGCCGGCCCCAACGACGCCGAGTGAGGCGGCGGTGCGGCTGGACGGCGTTCTGGCGGCCTGGCGCACCCGGTCGACGGGGCGCCGCGGGCCGGCGCTGCTGTACGGCGGGCACCAGGCTTATTGGAATCCGGCCACGGACCAGATCATGAGCCCGCCGCCGGCGGCCTATGGAGATCACGACGGGCTGTCCGGACTGGAATACTACGTCACGACGCTCGCCCACGAATCCATCCACGCCTCGGGATCGCGCAACCGGCTCAACCGCAGCAGCCTGGCGCAGTACAACAACAAGGTCGGGCGGGCGAAGGAGGAGATGGTCGCCGAGATGGGCGCGGCGTTCCTGTGCGGCCGCTTCGGCCTGGGGACGGTACTGCGCCCCGACCACGCGATCTATGTCGAGAGCTGGCTGGGCGCGATCGCCGACCGGAACCAGCGCAAGGCGTTCTTCTGGGCGGTGCGGGAAGCCGAGAAGGCGGCCGATTACATCCTCGCCCAGGCCGGGCACGTGGATGGCGGCCCGACATCCGGACGGGCGCCATGAAGCCGGTGTCCGCGGCGGAGCTGGTGGTGATCCTGCGCGCCAACGCGCGCTACAACCGCGGCCTGCCTGGCGGACGGCGGGCGTTGCTGCAGGACCGCGACTTCTCCGGGCTGGATTTGACCGGCATGGACTTCACCCAGGCCGACCTCACCGGCTCCAATCTGCGCGGCGCCCACGCCGCCGATACGGTGTGGATCGGCGCCACCGCGGCCGGATGCGACTTTACCGATGCCGACCTGTCGCGCGCCGACTTCACCCGCGCGGTGCTGTGCGGCTCCTCCCTGCGCGGCGCATTGCTGTTCGACGCGGTGTTCCTCCAGGCCGATCTGCGGCCGGGCTTTCTCGCCGAGCGCGACCGCGGCGGCGTGTTCGAGCGCCGGCAGGTCGGCATGCGTGACACCGCCACCGACCTGTCTGGCGCCTGCCTGTCCGGTGCCAACCTGCGCCGTGCCCAGCTCGACGGGGTTGCGGCGGCGCAGACCGATTTCACCGACGCCGTGATGACCCGCGCCAACCTGAAGGGCGCGCAAATGCGCGGCGCCCAATTCGGCGGGTCGATCCTGGAAGACTGCACGCTGGACAACGCCGATCTGACGGGCGCCGATTTCCGGCAGGCGATCCTGCTCGGCGCCGATCTCGGCAGCGCCCGCCTCGATGGCGTCTCGCTCGCCGGCACACTGCGTTCGCAGCCGGCGGGCCGCACGGCGCCGCAGATCGGCGGGCTGGAGCGGGCGCTTGCCCAGCACCGCGATTGGCTGGACAGCCTCGGCAAGGCCGGCCGCCGCCTCGATCTCGCCGCCGTCGACCTGCGCGGCACCGGCCTGTTGCGCGGCGCCGTGCTGAGCATGGCCGATCTCGGGCGCGCCGTGCTCTACCAGCTCGACCTCAGCGGCCTGCGCATGCACGCCGGCCGCGCGCCGGGCGCCGACTTCCGTCTGGCCGAACTCTCCGGCGCCGATCTGCGCGGCAGCGATCTCACCGGCGCCCTGTTCGCCCGCGCCAACGGCTACCGGGCCGACCTGTCGGCGCTGCCCCTGGACGGCAATGGCGCTCTGGCGACGGTGCTCCGGGGCGCCAACTTCCGGTATGCCGATTTCCGGGAAGCGAATTTCGCCGGTTGCGACCTGACGGGCGCCGACTTCCGCAAGGCCGACCTGACGGGCACCGACTTCACCGGGGCAACCCTCACCGGCGCTGACTTCACCGGGGCGATCGGGTTCGCGCGCTCTGCTCCGGCGCCTTGGGCGCGAGGCGGCCGAGAGTTGCGTCGCCCCGCGGCGTCGTAAGCGCAAAGTTCCCGCGCCGGCAATTGCTCAGGGAGCTTTTCCCAACAAGAATTTCGCGCGAAGATGATTGGTCGTTCGATCAATGCTCGGATAAACGGTGGTGTCATTGATGTTAATAGCGCTAAGCTGTTGCAAAATGGCATTCTGATTGCTGATTCGGATTCGAGAAATCTCAATGCCTTCGAGTCCGGAGTAGGTCAGTTTGGCCTCATGACCGAATAGCAGAAAGGCCCCAGATTGTGATTTGATCCGAGCATTGGTTTGCTTGGCTTTGACGCAAAGCACTGAGCCCATATCCTCTGGGACTATGCGCGGCTCGAAAAAACCCTTTTCTGATTTGATGTGATGCAGAAGCTTTTTAATAGCGTCTGACTTATTAAATTTAGCTTCGTTAAGCTTCATGTCAATTTTATTCTTCTGGTCGTAAGTGAGATTTGACAGGTTCGCGAGGCAGCTGACAGTATCGGAGTCATAGTACTTAACTTTTTCGGTTTTGACCCGAAAAACGAGCACCTCACCATTGATGCCTTGCGACTCCTTGGTGCTGCTGCAGGCAAAAAACAATGCAACCAGGGGATTGCTTGAAATATCGAGAAGTCGGGTCGGCAGACCGTAATGCTGCATCCGGACGAGGCGGTCAAAGCAGTAGTGGTCGCCCTGGAAATCGTCATAGTGGGCGATGAGTGCCTCTTTGCAGAGACGATCCTCATTTGGCATGTACTGCCACGCTCCATTCGGCAACTTACGCAACAAAGATGGCGTCAACTCAAACCGGTCGTCCTCATGCCCGCGGAAGAAAACCTCGGACAATTCCTTAGCGGCGGTCGATTGCAATGCGGACAAATCGTACAGAATATTAAGAAATTCACCCACGCTCCTGGCCTCATCGATCGGCTCCATTGGGGGTGGTGGCTCGGCAACTCCAGCGGCAAGGTCCGCCTTTATTGGCCCCGCGGCCTCATCGGCTTTCTCCGGCTTGAGCCGCGCAAGTCCTTTCAAAATCGCCTGCACATCACCTTCCCTGACCGCCCAATGTGTGCGGTGAAGTTGAAATCGGCTTGTTTCGAACAGGGCTTGCGCCTCCATTTCGTCGATGAACTCAACGACACCAAAATCGACCAACGTTTCGAACGTGGCTGTAACCTCCTTCCGGTCCGTCGTCGTCTTTCCAATTCGACCGAACTTAACGATCATTGTGACCGCGTCGCCCGTGTTTTCGATTTCGCTGCACAGGAACGTAGGCAGTTTCTTCAGGAACGCGATCGATGCCGAGTCCAGCCTTTCAAGACGCTTTGCGATGTCTGATGGCGTGTATTCGAACATTCGGCCACGACTCATCGCAATGGAGTCGGCCACTCCCTCAACATATTCCCGGCTTCCTAAAGCGATGTAATTATAGTTTTCCGACATGTCCCTGCCCCGCTTGCACGCTACCAGCACCGATTGCGCGTCGATTTGTATCTGAAGTTAGCCGGCGCGTCAGTACCGGGATCACTGGGCTGCCGGATGCCGCTCATACCCTCGGCTATTCGTCGATGTCGGCCGCATTCCAAACGGCAACCGGACGAACTCAGGCTGGAACCGGTCGCTCACGAGCAGGCCCTCATGACGACGAGCACAGCCCTCTGACATCGGGACACAGCCAAGCCCCCACGCCTTCGTTCGAGCGAGACCTATGCGCAACCGGGTGACCCCCCCCCCTTTCCCGTCTGACGGCAAAAGCTCTCGAAAGCACGTCGGCCGCAGCTTCAGAATATCGCTTAAAAAAGCAACTTTATCTTCGCCATTGCTCGTCCTGGAAGGTCGTAGCGGAGAAGCAAAGGCGAAATAAAGTTGAGATTTTTGGCCAGAAAATCGCGATTGATTATGCGAAAGTCCTCGAACATCTTCGGATCAGAAACACGGGAAACCGATCTTCTGGAGGGATAAATGGGCAAGTTTTGCTTTCTGATGCTGATTGTCGGCGCACTGGCGGCCTACTTCGGCTGGGAAATCCGCTCGCAGAACACGATGTTCGTCGGCGTCCTGCTCAGTCTGTCCGGCGGCGCCGGCGTCGACCGGATGCTGCGGTCTTTCTGATCGGCGCCATCGGCACAGAGACACGGGAGAACGTCCATGACGGCCAGCACCACCCTCCCCATTGCCGGGGGACTGATCGAGATCGCGGGCGAGCTCGCCGGCGACGCTCGGGAGGCCAATGATCGGCAGTGGCTCAACGTCACCGTCACGCGGCTGGACGGCAACCGGCGTCATCCGGTCGGGGCGACGTTGTTCCCGCTCGGCCTGGCGGGCGGCGAGCCGGCCGGCCGCCCGCTTCCTTGCGCGGTCATGCCGGAGCGCCTGGCCGAGCAGGCCGCGCCCCGCCGTGCCGTCTACCGGATCAACGGGCGCCGCACGACGCTGAAGCTGGAAACGGTGTTCGCCGAAGGCCTTCAGGAGATCGCCGACGCTCAACAGACCACCGTGAACGATCTCCTGTCGCAGATCGAACGCGAGCATGTGAGCGGCGGCGAACCGTTCAATCTGACGAGCGCGGTGCGCGTCTTTGTTGCCTGCCACCACCGCGCCCACCGCCGCCCTCTGCCGCGGGCCATTGAGCAGGCGGCGTAGTCGGTCCGCGTCGCTGGCTCAGCCACGTTCGCGCGGCTCACCGCAACCCATGCGTTATCGAGCATAGGGAACAGGCCGCTCGCTGCCCCGTTCGGTCAACCACGCGATTGTGAGCCGGGCTGGATAGCTTCTTCGTTGTCCGGCGCCGCCATCCACAGCGCCGACAATAACCCAACTGCGGCGTCCGTGTCGGAGAGAGCGGGGATGAACAGACGGTGGCGGTGGCTCGTGATGGCCGGGGCTCTGGGCGCCTGCGCCTACCCCGGTGTCGATCAAGCCCTCGACGCGCAACGCTCTCTTGTCGGCTTGTCAAAACCGACCCTGCTGTCCTGCGCCGGGCCACCCGACCGGCAAGCCGTGACCGGGGGCCGGGAATATTTCACTTATCAAAGCCGCCGGGTCTACTCCTTCCCGACCTCAGGAGGCTCTGGGCAGCCGTCCTCCGGCACTTACACAGGCAGCCCTGTTTGCGAGGCGACCTTCACGCTGCACACTGGCATCGTCGAGCGGCTTGTCTACCGCAACGCGTCGAGCGGGAATTGGTCGATCAGCCAATGCTACACCATCGTGCAGAAGTGCCTTGCCGCTGCGCCCCGGCAGACATCACCGGCGCCGTAGGTCAACCACGGCGGTTGCATCGACGCTCATTGCCAGTAAGATTCAATGGCGCGCTCGCGATGTTCGCCAGCCGCCAGCCGCGCCGGGCGGCGGTGCCTCGCTGGTCCCCGGCACCGCCGCCCCCCGCTGCTCTTACCGAAGGCGTTCGATAGCTTCCATGAAATGTCTTCGGTTCAAACCCGGCAGCGCATGGCGTAGCCCTGTGCGAACGGGTGATACGGCCGGCTGATCATGGAAGCCTTCATGCGTTGGCCGTATCAGGCCTTGCGCCGAGCAGCCCTTCCCCTCACGCCCAGACCGATGGCCTTGGCCATCTCCGATCGCACCGTTGCGTAGTTCGGCGCCACCATCGGGTAGTCCGTCGGCAAATTCCAGCGCTCACGATATTCGTCGGGGGCCATTTCATGGTCGGTCCGAAGATGCCGCCTCAGCATCTTGAACGTCTGGCCACACTCCAGGCAGACGATCTGGTCGCGGGTCACGGAGCGCCGGATCGGCACGGCGGGGCTGAGATTTTCCTTTGATTGCAAAGTAATCGGCTGCCCAAGGCCGGCAAGCGCCGCATGGATCGAATGGATCAGTTTCGGAATATCCTCCGCCGGCAGGGGTTGTCCTCCAAGGTAAGACGCTACGATTTGCGCGGTGAGCGCGGCAAACTCTGATTGATTTTCTGACATCTCGCATCCATTGGCTCATGGGCCTTCATCAGGTTTACGAGTGTTGGGATTCCATGGCAAGCCACTCTCCAAGGGCTCGGAGATAATGCGGAATTGCTACGGATTTCAATGCACACTCGGTTATGCAGTCGCTCTGCGCTCAGTGAACCGCGCCAATCTCGGACCGGTGCCGCCGTTATGACCACCGTCCCAGAACAGACGATCGTCGCAGATCACGCAAAGCCGAGGTTATCACACAGGATCCCGCCAAATTGATCCTATTGTCGTATTTAATGTTTCCATTTGCTTGCGTGTCGTAGCATACACGTTAACTCTTTTTAGGAGCCCCATAATACCAACGACGGGCTTCCGAAATAACGATTGCTTGATCTAGCTTTTTATTTTCACAAGATCACCTTGCGGCCAAATCTGTACTTTTGGCATGCTTGGGGGCGATTTTGTGACTATCATTCATGTTATTGAAATCTCTAAAGTTTTTTTAATCGCTAGAAGATTGATAAATAATGGTGTGGTCGAGGGCGAGGAAGATGGAAATGAGATCAAAATCACTCATTTTATCCCTTATTCCGCTTGCTATGCTGGTGGTGCAAAAGCACGCCATAAGCGCAAGTTATTCAAAACTGCCCAATATCAGTATGTATGAGGACGGCCGGTCCTGCCCAAATGGCTGCGACTCACATGTAGTCCTTAGCAATTCTGGCGGTTTTAATGGCTCAATTTATGCGTTTTCCCCTCCGCTGTCCTCAAGATTTAGCGATCGTAAGGCATGTTCCTCTGGCGGCCAAGCCAGTTCCAAATGTATCGTATGCTTTGAGAAGGCGGACGACAGCTGCATTGAGGTGTCGTTCCGAGGCGCAGGGCCACACCCTTGGACTTTTGATTTCACACCCGCTTTCTACAAAGAATGGTGTGAAAATCCAAGTGCTCCCAGGCGTCTTCGCGCACAATGCGCAGATTGGCAGAGGAAAGCAAACCGATACCAATGGAACATCAACTGCATTGCAAACTCGAATATAGACGCCTGCATTAACATTATGGAAACCGCGAATGCCGATTTAAAAAATGATTTTCCATATTACCAAGAATGCCTTAATGACGAGCGTAAGTTCAACGAAAAGTACAGAAAGCTTGGACGCTCAGATGCGTTGCGGATACACAAATGCACGTATTATGAAAATCAGCTTGTGAATAACGACAGGGGACTTGGGTGGCACCGCCTTACGCCGGCTTCTTGTGTTGCCGGGACATTTGTAGGCACATACGGTACAGACTGCTGCAGCCAAGAACTGTTCAATGTCGTCGCCTTCGGCTGGCCCGAGTGCAAAAAATACTATCCTGGCGGTTTCGTGCAACCGATACAAGAACAACTCCTTCGTCTCGGTTATCGGGTCAAACCAGATGGGATATACGGATCGACAACTCGCTCTGCTATTCAAAAGTTTCAGCACAGCGTAAAGGTGACAGAAGACGGCGAGCCATCACCTGAGCTTCTCGATCTGCTACGCGATTCGTCAGTCAAAATTACGACGATCAGATGATGTAGCCGGTGGACAGAAATAGGCAGTGACTTCATCACAAACAGTGAGTTTCTCAAATGCAATCGGACCGTACGAATAATTTGCCTCGCTCAGCATACGCGATCATGGCTGTTTCTACTTCTATCATATTCGCACCCAACATCACTCTGGCGGAGTGCTTGTGGGCCGACAGAGAAGATCTTAAGCAAAAGTTCGAACATTTTATTCTAGGGCACGTGCCAAATACTTGTGAATGGTATTTAGGAGACCGCAAGTTCGGCTACCAAGCGGCATTCGTGAATGAAGATAGAAAAATCATTTACGAAATTCGAGTTCCGGTTGATGCCCAGTGCTTTGTGAAGCTGTCCAATTCGTTAAAAAGCATGGAGAAAAAAAATAAGCTCGTTCAGTGCGGTTCTAAAAGGGCCTATAAGATAAACATTTTCAAAGGTGCGAATTCTATCATGTTTTATTTTAATGCGTCTGAAGAGGATATCCAGGAGGTCGGCCGCCAAACAGGGTAGTAGTGCGCACCGGACGGATAATTACTTACGTAGCTCGGCGTTGCCCATAGAACGATTCAGGCGTGCTGAGGTAAAACCGATATGATCCGTCTAGTGCGACCTACTAAAGCGCCACCGGACCGGGCACGTTCTCCAGCCTGCTTATCTCGGGTTGGAAGCACAGTTCGGCCCCGTCGTCGGGTAGCCGATCGACGACCATCTCAGCTTTATCTCAGATGAGTAATCGTGTTTAATGTACTACCATCTTTAATGGTGTCGTACTCTATAAAGAAAATACTGTTCGGCGTTGCATTTAGCGAATTTCGAGTAGATTCACGTTCCGTATCGGTGATCTAAATTGTTATTTTTGTACGTACGCGCCAGCGGAAAGTTTATGGCTCGCAATACCCGATGGGACAATTCAACTCTTCGCCGAAATCTGGTTCTAGAATGCTAAACGAACACGACATGAGGTGAGTGATGTTACATCAGGCGCTAAAGTGTTGCCCTTTATTGTTCAAATCCGTCAATGCGTCGATCGGCGGAATGATCTCGATAATCTTTATGATATCTCTACCATTATCATCCGCTGTTGGACAGCAATGCCCATCTGCGCCAAGCGTCTCTAAGTGTCGATCGACGGCGGACTCAACGCCTCAAGGCGCACTATTGCATAAATCAAACAAAAATGGGCGGAAAATCTGGATATCTCAGTGTGGGCCTAATACATTTCCTTCATATCCTGATACGATCTGTCAACAAATAAGCTCTTGCCAAGGCGCGGGTGGTTTTGGAAAGTTTCTTCAAGCAGTGACGTCTAACTGTACGGAAAAACATTTTGAAGGTTTCTTCGGTTTGGATGGATTGACATTCGGCATCCTCGACTGGACTGAAGACAACCTGCCGCCGATCCTAAGAGCATTCCAATCGCGCAGCGAAAGTAAATTTGATGAAACCCTTGGCAAACTTAATCTGCCGATGGAACGCGGATGCTTAAACCCTCAATGGGCTTGCGAGAGCAATCGCCATGACAGATTTATGTGCAACAAGGATTTCTATGACGCTTTTTCAACGGCCTTGAAGACCTCAGAGTTTCAAAAAGCGCAAATAGATTTTGCTCTCAAGCAGTATAATTACAGGTTAAAAACATATGAAAAACTTGGGCTGAAAACAGAATACGGAAACACGACATTGGCGGTTGTTGCAAATAACTTGGTTAGAAAAGATTCGTGCCGTCCGGAGACCTGGAGAAAGCATTGTGAATCTCACGAGGATGAGCATAAACTTGTCGACTGCATGCTTGAGCAATACGTCAAAAACGAGTGCCGAGGATCACTGGAAGGTTCAAAAAGACGGGCGCGCTCTATAAAAAATGTATTTCTAGGCTCGATGCCGAGCAATAACATTCACCCAACAGCAGAAGCTGTAATCTCTTGCAGCGATAGTTGGGGTGCGACAACCAAATTGAAGGCCTCTGAGTCTGATCAATAGTTGGTCGAGAACGCCGGGCGTGGGTTGGGACGTGATGGGCTGGGGCGCTGTTGAGGGTGGGACTCGCCTGCTCCGCTCCGTTCATTTTGTTCCCGGCCGCCCTCGACCTTGTCGCCATTTTTAACATTTTCTCCGTGCAGGGCGTTCAACGCCCCGGCGGAGGCTCCAGACCAGGATCATCGTCGGGGCGGGACAGGGAATAGGCCCGGCGCAGCGCCGTCAAGAATACGTCTCCCTCAAGCTCGGCGGGTCCTTGTTCCAGTCCGACGCGATCCACAACCGCGGACCGAAGTCGGTCTTATGCGCCGTCCACGACCGGCCCTCGACTTCGAACAGGGTTGAGTAGCCGGAGCGCTTCTGCGAGCGGACGAGCGCCACCAAAGCTCGGTCGGAAATGGTCGCGCCAGCCTCAGGCAAGCCGAGGTCGGCAAAGATGTGGCGGAGGGCAGCGTCGATCACAGGGACCGGAACGCTGGTATCGCCAGAAGCCATCGGGAACTCCGTTGCATCAGGTTCACTGGGAGCGAAGACAGCCAAGATAGCAACTGATCGGCAAGAGGCGTGGCGGATCGTTCCGTGCCTTCTAAAGCGAATTTTCATTCGCTTTCGATTCATATGACTTCATTCGCCAGTTGGGCTTCGGCCGCACGTGCGGCCGGGACCGCAGTCGCGGTCCAAAGCGGATCACAATCCGCTTCAACTGCGCCCAAGGGAACAGATCAGCGCCGCCGGCATCGCGACCCGCAGTGGTGCTCACCCTTGTTGCGCCACGGGTCTATGTCGACCGCGCCGGCTATCACCAGCATAATCCGCCCCCAGCGATCTGCCTGGACGATTTTGCGGGCTTCCGTCTCGAACCACACCACCCCTTCCGGCGGTATGGCTGGATCGTTCGGGGCCCTCAACCGAAGCTGGAATCCCAGGCGCGCAACGACGAGGGTCCTCCTATACCGTGACGGGTCCACCTTCGTCAGCAAAGACACCAGCGCATCGCCAAATCGTGCCGATGCGCTCAGTTGAGCCCAGTGTTGCCCGAACAGCCATCCCCAGGCCAGCACCGCAGCCGCCATCGTGCATATTGGGAGGAGTTGTGCAAAGCGCGGTTCCGCCGCCCACGCCGCCACCTCAGCAGCCGATTGTGGCGGCGCAAGCGTGTCCATAAGCAACAGATCGGCGATTGTTGCTGCGACATTCCCCGCGACCACAGGGAAGAAGACAAGCCAGCCGATCAGGCCACTCGGCATTTTCGAATTCTCCTATGAACAACGTTGCGGCCGCAGAGCCGAGTGGCACGGTTGCGCATGGCCACGTCAATTTGCCAGATTATCTCTGAAGCGCACCTTTCCATCAAGCATCCGGAGAAGTGAAGCCAAATTCCATCAAAAAGCCCGCAGCATCCGGTCCAAGCCGGCGCCACCGGACAAGCCAATGAGCGCGCCGATGAACATCAGGTTCTGGTTGCCGGCCGCGTAGCCGGTGTAGCCAAGCAGGCCGCCCGTCACCATAAGAGCCATGCAGAGCTTGCCCATCGCACCCTCCAATCTCAGCAACATTTTCAAAACACCGCATACACAAATACGATGAGCACTACAGAAACGGCCCTCAATGATAAAATTGCGCGTTGCCCCTATTAAAAACCTCAACTTTATTTCGCCTTTGCTTCTCCGCGACAACCTTCCAGGACGAGCAATGGCGAAGATAAAGTTGCTTTTTTACGCAACCAAGGATTTTTAGGAAGAACTCGTCCGATGGGAGCCGTTCGGCTGCGCATTGACGCCCGACGGAGGGGTCTGATTCCTCTCAATAGGAGGGGGGCATGATCCGCTTCGAACGGAGGGGTATGGTTTGACTGGCCGTCCATCACCGCGATCACGGCAATTTCCGCCACGCCGTCCATCGGCTATGGTGATGGCGCTCCACGCGCTCCGAGGATGATCACGATGCTCTCGCTGCTGGTCCGGTTGGCTCAGGGCCTGTTCCCAGGGATGTTTGGGCAGCCCGGCCCCACGAAGCCGCAGCCCCGCCCGACCGTCATCCGGCGCGTGGCGATCGTCGAGGACAACGGGTTCCAGCGCGACGTTCTGGAGCGCCTGGTCGTCGCGGCCGGCTATCAGTGCGACGTCTACGCGAGCCCGCAGGACGCCCTCACCGGAATCACCCGTGATCCGGTCGATTTGCTCATCAGCGATATTTTCATGCCGGACCTCGATGGCTTCGAGCTGGCCGCGCGCATCCGCAAGCTTCTTCCCGACCTGCGCTGCGTGCTGGTCACCAGCCACGAGGCCGACGAGATACCGCCCGAGAAGGCGGCCACGGTCGACGCGTTGCTCGCCAAGCCGATCACCGGGCGCATGCTCGTCGATGCGCTGACGGGCATCGCCCGTTGACGGAGCGGAGCGAAGCGAGGCGAGGCTCGGTCATGAGTCGAGCCCCCCACCGCCATCACGTCGCGCTTTCTCAAAGAACCAGCGCAGGACGTACACGCGGGCAGCACTCGCAAGATTATACGGCTGGCCGGCGCTGTCGTTTGCACGCTCGATCTGCGACAGAAGCTCATCCAGCTCGATGCCCTGCGCGTTGGCGATCTCCTGGAGACCGTCGGCGAACAGCGCCTCCAGCTTCACCGTCGTGCGGCGCCCGTTGATCCGAACGTTGATCGAGCGCGCCGGCTCCACGGGCAGCGTCACCCCCGCCTTGTCAAGGGCGCGGGCCGCTGCGAAGGCATCCTCGGCAGCGCCGAGCGCGATGGTCGCCGCGCCGGCGAAGGTGCGCCGTCTTTGCTGATCGATGCGCATGAACTCCAGATCCAGGCAGGCCGTCCCATCGGCGGCCCGGCGAGTCCGTCCCTGCATTTCCACGGCCTTGCCGTCGACCAGACGGACGGTTGCGGTGAACGCGGTCACAGCGTCTCTCCTTTCGGAAGCTCGATGCGTTGAGACGACGCCCTCGCACCGGACGAGCGATTCCTGTCGTGCCCGCGCGGCGGGCGCGTCGTTGACATTCGAAGTCGGTGATTGATCGGTGCCGCCGGCGTCAGGCGGCGATGGCCATGGTCCGGGCCGGAGGCTTGCCGGCCAGAGCCGGGCGGACGAGCCGCTTGGCCCAGCGGACCTTGTCCGTTGTCGGCGCTTTGTCGACGCGCGGCCGGCTGGGGCTGTTCCAGCTTTTGCCGCGCACCTTGGCCTCCGGCTTCCAGCGGGCCGCCCGCAGCGTGTAGCCGGACTCCTCTTCCAGCGTGTACGTCACGATCTTCAAAAAGCCCCTCTCCCGCGCCGTAGCCTCGGCCCAACGATAGGCCATGCTGCATCCGCCGTGACGCATGTTCAGCGGGTAATCACGGCGGAAGCACAGCCGGTTGACCTCGACGATCGTCGTCTGGCACAGGGCGCGCGCCACAGGACGTCCGACCCACACCACCCCCATCAGAAGGTCGCCGTTGTAGATGCCGCCGCCCCAGCGCCACGCAACGGGCGCTTCATTGTGGGTGTGGTGGTCGTTGATGAAGCGCTTGGCCTCCTTCTGACGGATCGGACCGATCCTCAGCTCGAAGTTCAGGACCAGGTGCGCCATGCCATCGTCGCACACCGAGCGGACCGGGCGGCCGACCAGATCGGAAACCTCCATGTGGCGCAGCAGTGCCTGCGCGCCCTCGGGATCCTCGTTGAGCGTCCAGACGACCTCCTCGTGCATGCCCTCACAGCAGGCGTCGATCATGAAGTCGTTGCCCCAGACTTCGGCCAACTCGATGATCAGAGGCTCCCCGCAATGCGGGCAGATGTTGGTGCCGGCCAGGGTTTCGTCCTCGGCCCACCCCCGTGGTTCAACATCCGCCAACGCGCCGGCGGCGGTGTCCAGCACCGCGCTGCTCGCCTCCGGCGCAACCGTTTCAACCGCGTCGATATTCGCGATCGCCAGGTCGTCACGATCGGCGCCGTCCACCTCCGGCAAAGGGGCGGCCATCGCGGCGCCCTCGTCCGGCTCGGCCTCTGGTGGCCGCACCAGGGCCGGAACCGCCCAGCGGGTCTCGCCACCCTCGGCGAGGCGGATGACATGGAGGCCGTCCTCCAGCTGCGCCTGAAGGCCGGTCCAGCCCTGGGCGACTTTGAGGCGCTGCCGGTCGACGATGACGTTGCTGCGGTTGTAGCGCAGCTTGTTGGCCCTCGCCCACGCCTTCACGGCCTCCTCGGCGGTCTCATACACGCCAGCCGGCAGGCTCCGGCGCTTGCCGGTCGTCACCGTGTAAACCGGCGTCCAGGCCCGGCGCATCTGCCCCAGCTTGGCGACCGCCCGGTCAAAAGCCGCCGCCAGCCAGGCGTAGCGGATGTCGACGTCCACCCGCATGGTAGGCCGGTAGGTCGGATGGGTGTTCAGCAGATCCGCGAAGCTGCGCGACGCCGTGAGCTCGCGGGCGAGGCAGTCGAGATCGAGGATGAGTGGCGCGACTTTGGCCATGGCGGCAGCCTCCATGAGGTTATATCATCACGTCATGGTGACAATGTAACCAATGCCGCAGGCTTGTTGCAAGCCCCTTCTGGTGATAATATCACCTCATGACGTTGATGACCCCCACACAAGGCGTGATGGCGCGCTACGGCCTTCGCCTCAGCGTCCGTGCGGCCGCCGAGCTGGCCATGGTCGGCGTCAACACCGTCACACGCTTTGAGAACGGGAATACGGTCGAGGATCTGACGGTCCGGCGCCTGCAGACAGCGTACGAGCGGGCCGGCGCCACGTTCCTGCCCGACGACGGCCACGGCGAAGGCGTGCGGATCAGAAGGTTGGCAAGCGACAGCGCGGAGTAATCGTCGCACCCGCGCTTGATGGTCGCGAAGCGTCCAGGTCGAGCCACCCTATCTGCTCTCGAGGCACACCGGGAACAGGGCGGCCGCTGGAGCATTCATTGACTGTCGACATGACGGAAGGGGAGCCGGCATGCGTGCTGAGCGGACGATGGGTGCGATCACCATGGCCCTGGCCGGCATGATGGCAGTGGGCTGCGCTCGGGAACCGGAACCGGCACCGCCGCCCTCCCCCATCCCAGCCCAGCAGTTCCTGCCGATCGTATTGGAACCGGACTTTGCAGACCGGACCGCGACTCCCACCGGGTGCAGCATCCCCATCCTGATCGAGGATGAAAGCACCAACGGCTTCCAGCGTCTGAGCCTCGTTGCCCAGGCGCTCGATCAGAATGGGAAGTTTCTCGAGGAGAGCCGGTTCGACGCGCAACGCGAGCCGATGATCGATCAAACTTACTACGATACCAGGATGCAGTTCTCCAAGCCGACCTGCCGGGCGATGAGGAGCGTCGTCATCACCTCCGCCTCTTGTACGGGCGACAACGGCATGCCCGGCTCCTGCTTCAACCGGCTGAACCTCCAGGACCGGTCGGGCGGCCGGCTCCGTTTCCGCCTGCGCTGACCCGATAGCACGCCGGCACGCACCCCCAGACGTTTGATTGCTCCGTCAGCCAAGCTTTCACACGCGTAATTAAGCATTAAAGACGTGCTGGAGATGGTCCTTTCTTTCCAGGCCAATCACCAAACGTAGCAATCGACGCCCGGAGCGAAATGGGTCAGCATTCAGGAGCGACGCCGCTTGGAGCGGACCAAGACTTCAAGCCGCTCACTTCGCCCCGCTAGTGGGGTGAGTCGAACAGGGGGTTACGTTCTACAAGGGATGTCGGCACGCTGCGGGAAATGGATGTCTCTCGCTGGGCCATTGACCTGAAGCTTGCTCCCGCCGACCGGAGTCGGCTGGAGGATC
>Ga0065721_10004706_pt1 | contig 21482 bp, 16 predicted proteins | sample Mesricmetagenome_FD_59108 | JGI IMG/M metagenome (GOLD analysis project Ga0065721, IMG submission 59108) | Mesophilic microbial community from rice straw/compost enrichment Sample: eDNA_1 v2 (version 2) | ecosystem: Engineered > Solid waste > Grass > Composting > Bioreactor | place: USA: Davis... | reverse complement strand
GACTGCTGAAACGTTCGGGGGAGAAGGAATAGATTCGTTCCAGCGCTTGACTCAAAAACATAAAAAAATCCTGTGACCTTGCGATCACAGGATTGTCGTCTATCTCTCCTCTTATCAGTAGGGCTTTTGGCTTAACTGACTGGCATTACGTCCCAAGACGCGCCTTTTTTGTTTCCGTCAAGCTCTTAACTTTAGAAGCGCGCCGCCTCCCAGGCGTGCAGCGCGTGTTTGCGGATCTCTCCCCAGCGATACCCGCCCAAGGCGCCGCTCTGCTGGATCACCCGATGACAAGGAATCAATACCGCGACCGGATTGGCGCCGATGGCGGTGCCCACCGCTCGGGATGCGCTGGGTTGGTTGATGGCGCGGGCGATCTGGTTATAGCTCACCAAAGCGCCGGGCGGGATGCGCAGCAACGCGCGCCAGACGTTGACCTGAAAGTTGGTGCCCGCCACCCACAAAGACAAAGGCCGATCCGGTCGCTCCACAGCAAATAGCGTCGGAATCACCTCCGCCGTCGCCTCCGCGTTTTCCCGCAATTCCGCGTGACGCCAATGTCGGCGCAGTTCGGTCAACTGCTCCTCAACTCCGCCCTCCCCCACAAATGCCAACCGGCAGATGCCCCGGGGCGTTACCGCGACAAAAGCGGGACCGAAAGGAGTCGCATGAATGCCGTAATCAATGCTCACCCCCATACCGGCGCTTTTGAATTCCCCCGGCGTCACCGCCTCCAGATGGACAAAATGATCGTACAGACGCGAGCCACTGCTCAGGCCGAGATCGTCTGCCACCTCCAGCAGCGAGATGGATTCCCGCAATAGCGCTTTGGCCCGCTCCACGGTAAGCACCTGCAAAAACCGCTTGGGCGTCACCCCGGCCCAGCGACTGAACAAACGCTGGAAATGAAACGGACTCAACCCCACCCGCGCCGCCACCTCATCGAGAGACGGCTGCTCCGCCAAGCGTTCCACCAGAAACTCGATGGCGATGCGGATGCGGTCGTAGTCGGTTGGATTGGAGGTGTTCATAGCAATACCGCCGAAATTGAAATTCCGGCGGATTATGGTGCAGGGTCATGGCGAAAGCGACCCGGATCTTGCCGTCCGCTTATGCGACCAGCGGTCGCCAGCTGCCCCGGTGATAACGTTCGAGCTGCCGCGTCTCTTCATCCCAATGGCAGAGATAAGCCCAGCCGTTGTGGAACAGCTGCTGCACCACTTCGTGCTTACTCACCAGAGTCTGCAACGCCTCTTTGGGCGCAGCTACGACCACCGTGAGGCGCAGGGGTTGGTGAATCCGTTTGTTGCCGTCGTGCACGGATTGCAGGGGAAGGCCGATGCGCAGGTCGCCGCCGTTGCCTTCAAAAACGCCGAGGTGTCCGCCCACCACGTTGTGCAGCAATTTATTACCGCTGCCGTAGGTGACCGGGTCGGTGACGGAGGCGTTGTATTGCATATTGATCCAGTGCGCGACCACCACAGGTGCGGTCATGATTTGCTCCAGCACAGAAAAATCCGCATCCAAACGTTGATCGTATTCGTGCAGAAAACAGCGGCCCTGCAAATCCAACTGGCGGGTGAGATGGCGCGGTGCGGCAATAAATGCGGCGTTGTTGGCTAATCCCTTTTCGGGGCGCACTTCTGCCCAATCCGTCATTTTACGGCGCAGTGTTTTTGCTAAAGCAGAGGGGTTTGCAGTGGTGCCGGAGCGCTCTAATTGCGTCGCATTGCGCGCGGCGACCAACCAGTTGCGATAAGTCTCGGGAAAAAATTCTGTTTGCTCCAACACCTGAATTTCATCCGTCACGGTGTTGTGCAGTGCGGGGAGAAATCGAGTTGATATCGGAATTTGAATTCCGAGTTGGCTCAGCTCTGCGCGCACTTCTTGATCGTTGAGCAACTGCGCCAGCACTCGCACGCTTAATTCACCGCTCTGACCGCCGCAGGCGCCGCATTCGAGTCCTGCCGCGTGAGCGTTATTGCAACTTTGACTGACGTGCCCGACCAGCAGCACAAAAGGTGCAAAGGTAGTAATGCCCATGCCGCGCAAAATCTTTTGTACCAGCTGAGCTTTTTCTGCAGCATTGAGCACGTTGCCATTGCGCTCCAGAGTCCACTCGCTTGCAGTTAAACGAGCAACCGGTGCGGCAGTCGGTCGCAAAGTATTGCGCAGGAGCTTCCAGGCGTAGCCCAGGCCCAATGCCTCCACCACGGAAAAAGTTGATGGCGCTGCGCGGGACCACTCCTGCTGCCCTGCTGAATGCAGGTTCGCCGATGCGCGCTGACGAGAAAGCGCTTCCGCCGTTGCCCCGCCTTCCCGCACCTGTAGCACGGGGCTGAGCAATCCGGGCAGATGCGGCCGAGAGCTGACACTGCCCGCAGGTTTATATTCCAGGGGCAGACCAAAAAATCCGGCAAAACCCAAGGTCTGCACATCGGGACTCTGCGCCTCCAGCGCGCGCCGCAAAGGCTCGGAGCGCACGTCGATACAGAACACTGCTTGCAGTTGCGGGGCCGGGGATTGGGCTTGTGCAATGCGAGCGGCCAAGATTTCCTGCAGATTGTGTTGATAGGTAATTTCAGCCGCGCGCTGCCAGATCAACAGCGGCGCCTGGGCAGCGAGATGTTGTTGCAGCAACTGCGGCAGTCCGCGCTGTTCGAGCAGCCATAAATGGCGCAGCTGGCGGCCGATGGGTTTGCCCTGGTGATGGCGCCACAGCACCAGTTCCCAGGCAGCGCGCACGGCCAGCAGTTCTTCCATCTGGTGGTGATCACGACCGGCGAGGCGCGCCTGCCAGCGTTCATAGGCCACCCAGGATGCCCAGCCGTTAATATCGAGCAACAGCGCGTGGGCGTAATCCGCCATCTGCTCCGCCGGCACCTGCAATCCGCCGAAAGCGAGTTCCAGCAAATCCTCGGCGTTGTCCGGCAGATGCTGAAAATGCGAGTCGAGGGTAGACTCGCCCATCAAAATGGCGATGCCGCGATCGCGCCGGGTAATCTCCAGCCAGTGACGGTACAGATCGCCGCTGCTGCGCAACGGGCTGTCATGCTGAAAATGTGCGGCGCAGAACTGGCTGATCTGCTGAGTGATTTCATCGCGCCAGGCGATCTGATGCTGGCGATCGCGAAAGCCGTCCAGCAAATCGCTGATGTTGTGCCAGTGGGCCACGGCCGGCTCGTGCTCCAGCGCGGCCAGCATCTGCAGTTCCGTAATACTGCCATCGCTCTCGGCCAGCGCCTGGCGCAAGGCCGTCGCATCTATTCCGCCGTTCTGCCACGCCTGCTTGTAGTAAGTGGCCGGCATCAGGCAGTGCACCTGCCCCAGCGCCGCAACCTTCGCGGAGACCTGCGCGAACTCCTCGCCACGCATTTCCCACCAGGGGTTTACCGCAATCATGCGGTCCAGCGGCCAAGTGGGGGCGATGCGGGAACAGGCTTCTGCCACTGCGATGGAGATAGGAGAAGCCAGGACTTCTTGTGCCGTTTTGGCGTTGGCGAGACTCATATTTCCCCCTGGATCACTAGCGCTTGTTTCGCGTGCATACGCACCGGCAAACGCACAGGCCAAAGCGCCAAGGTGGCGCGGGTGGCCCATTCGTCGAGGTAAAGGCCGCTGTACAGCCAGATGTTGAGCCGGTTGACCCAGGGCAGATGCGCGAAGTGGGTTTGCAGGTGATAGCCGGCGAAGAGAAGGCTAAAAAGAACACACAACCAAAGGTCCGCCCAGATACTGACTTGATAAACGCCGTGCGGGGCCAGTCCGGCCAATAGATTTTTCAGCAGCACATAAGCCGTAAGGGTAACGGCAAGGGTCGGTAACCAACGCCACAAACCGCTCACGCCGTGGCCGCGCATCAGCAATGTCGCCAGGGCCAATACCAGCAACCACCAGGGGCTCCAGGGTGCAGAGGGCGCATGGCCGGTGAAAAAGCTGCCCGCCCAGATCACCCCTGCCACCAGAATCGAGGCCAGCAACAGGGATAACACCACCTGCGCTGAGGTCGGTGGTGCAACCTGTACTTGGCGGGCGCGCACATCCGCAGCTACCGCATCACCGGCAGACAAAAACGCGTGGGCCTTGTAGCAGGAGTGGGCCAGCAAATGCAGCAGCGCCAGTTCGAACAACCCGAGGGCGCATTCCACCAGCATCAAACCCATCTGCGCACTGGTGGACCAGGCGAGGCGTACTTTGGCGCTGATGCGGGTGGTCATAATCAGCCCGGCCAGCAACATCGTCAGACCGGCCACCACCAGCAGTAACCACTGAGCGGCCGGGGCTTGTAGCAGCAAGGGGCCAAACAGGATCAGCAGAAACCCGCCGAGATTGATAATGCCCCCGTGCAGCAATGCCGACACCGGCGTGGGCGCCTCCACTACCTGAATCAACCAGCCGTGCACCGGCAACTGCGCGCATTTCGCCACGGCCGCTGCGGCGATCAACAGCGCCGCCAATTGTTCAACCCAGCTCAATCGCGCGGGATAAGCCGCCAGTACATCGCTGATCAGCCAGCTGTGGTGAACATGGTGGAGCAGCAGAAAAGCGCCGAGCAGACACAGCTCCGCCAGCCGCGCCAGCAGGAATTTTTTGTGCGCTGCCAGCGCAGCGCGCGGGCGCTCGGGGAAGAACATCAGCAGCTGATGCAAGCCGAGGCTGATACAGGTCCAGGCCGCCAGCAGCAGCAACATGTGGTTGCTCGCCACAGCCAACGTCACCGCCGCCAGGGTGAGCTGCAGCCACACCAAATAAGTCGCCGCCCTTGCCTCTGTTGCCATGCTGGTGCGGCTGTAGCGGATCACCACAAAGGCGATAAAACTTGCCAACACCTGCATCACCGCCGCCAGCGGCGAGGCCTGCAATATGGCATCGGGAGTGAAGGGAAAAGCGATGGTGAGGACGAGAAAAACGAGACTGGTCAGCAATGCCACCCAGGATGCAACCGCAGCTAACCCCCAGATTAAAGGCCGCGCCAACGAGCGACTGGCCAAGCCCGCTGCCAAAAATATCCAAGGGACAACCACGGGGAGATACTGCAAAGGCGCGGACCACATAGGCCACTCCGAGGGGAAATAAAAGTGATGACTAAAGTATCGGCCCGCTCAAACCATTAGTAAAATAGATATAAATTCATATACTGTTCTCTTTTTAAGAACTAACCGCGAATGAGCAGACTTAACTACCACCACCTCTACTACTTCTGGCAGGTCGCCAGCCAGGGCAATCTCACTCATGTCGCCAACAAACTCCATGTGTCCCAGAGCGCCCTGTCCAACCAGATTCGCCAGCTAGAGGAAAGCATGGGCACGGCGCTATTCGAGCGGCGCGGGCGCAAGCTGGTATTGACCGAAAGTGGTCAACGGGTGCTGGTGTACGCCCAGGATATTTTCAGCAAAGGGGAGGAATTGGAGTCGCTGATGCGGCGCGGCATCACCCCGGAATATCAGCATGTGCGCATCGGCGTGTCCTCCACCATGTCGCGCAACTTTATCGAGGGCTTTATCAGTCCCCTGCTGGACCCGGCGCAATACACCAAAGCGCGCTTCAGCCTGCACGCGCGCAGCATGACTCACCTGCTCGACGGCCTGGTGAAACACCAATTCGACTTAATTCTCACCAACGCCGAAATTGGCAGTTCGGAAATGCCGGACACGCCCTGGCAGAGCCAGCTGCTGGCGCGCCAGCCGTTATCGATTGTGGGGCCGCCGGATATTCGACCGAGCCAACCTTTTCCCGAGGGTTATAAAAATCTGCGCTGGGTGCTGCCGGCGGATGGCAATGAATTGCGCCGCAGCTTCGACGGTTTTTGCGCACAGCATCAATTCCAGCCAGACCTGCTCGGTGAGGCCGACGATATGGCAATGCTGCGTTTGTTGGCGCGGGACAGTCGCGCGGTGACGGTATTGCCGAAGGTGGTGGTGAAGGACGAAATTCGCCAGGGTGTACTGGTGGAGTACATGACCCTGCCGAATATTTACGAGAATTTTTACGCGGTAACGGTGCGCCGGCAGTATGCGCCGGCGCTGTTGGCGGACCTGCTCACAGCATCCGCAAATTGGAAGGCGGAATAACCTGATTTAGAGCTGGAACTGCTCCACCCGCTCCTGCAAACGATTGGCGATGGCAACTAAATCGCGGCTAGCGGAGCCGGTCTGATTGGCGCCCGCAGCGGCTTTTTGTGACGCTTCGGTGATGCGGCTGATATTGCGACTGATCTCCTCCGCCACCATGGTTTGCTCCTCGGCTGCGGTGGCGATTTGAGTGTTCATGCCGTTGATGGACGCCACCGACTGGTTGATCTTGCTCAGCGACTCGCCCGCGCGTTTGGCCTGATTGACGCTCTCATTAGCCTTGCCGCGCCCCTGCTCCATCACCACCACTGCGGAATCCGCACTGGACTGCATCTGCTGGATCAGTGCCTGGATATCGCGGGTGGAATCCTGGGTGCGGCTGGCCAGCGCGCGCACTTCATCCGCCACCACCGCGAACCCTCGACCATGCTCGCCAGCGCGGGCGGCTTCAATGGCCGCATTCAATGCCAGCAAGTTCGTCTGCGCCGCGATGTTCTGAATCACTTCCACCACACTGCCGATTTTGGCGCTGTCTTCGGAAAGCTTGTGAATCACTTGAGACGCGGACTCCACTTCCCGCGCCAAGGCTTCAATGGAAGCGATGGTTTTATTGACCTCCCCGCTGCCGCTTACCGCTTCTTGATCCGCACTCTGCGCCAAGTTGGCCGCTTCCAGAGTGTGCCCGGCCACCGCCTGCACCGTCACCGCCATCTGTTTGATGGCCGCGGCGCCCTGATCGGTCTGCTGCAGCTGGTGCAGCATCAAATCCTGATTGGCGCCCGCGGTGCGCGCCAAGCCGTCCGACGCCTCCACCAAGCGGGTGGCGGTAGTGCTGACATCGCGGATAATCTCGGCCAATTTCGCGGTCATGGTCGCGACAGCGCCCATGATGCTATCCGGATAATTCGTGTTGATGCTTCTGGTGAGATCGCCAGCGGCGACACCGTGAATAACGTGAGCGGCTTCATCCGGCTCACCGCCGATGGTGCGCATCAAATGACTCACCAAGCGGTAGGCGACCACAAAGCCCACCACCAGCGCCAACGCTGTGATCACCAGCATAAAGGTAGCGAACTGGCTGCTCGCTTTGCGCACGCGCTCACCCTGCTGCGCTATATCCGCTTCCACATAATCGATCAGCCGGTTGATCGCCCCCAGCCAAGCGGTATAGGAAGGTGCAACTTGGCGCTGCACAAAATTCTGGGCTTCGGCGATGCGCTCCTCCCGCGACAGATTGACCACCTGGGCTATAAGGCTTTGGGTTTGCGCTTCGACACGTTTGATATCGTCGAGCAGACGGCGCTCGTCAGCGGTGACTTCGTTACCGGAAAATAGCTGGTCCATTTTGCGCGCGGAATCCTGGTAAAAACGGTCGAGTTCTTCGATCTGCCGCAGAAAGCCTTGGCGCTCCGACGCGCTGGCAACGGGCGACACAGCGTCGCGCACGGCGATGGCGCGGTCGTGTACGCTGCCGCGAAAATTGATCGCGTAACGCTGTTTTTTACTGTCCACGGCATCCACATGCTGCATGGTTCCGTCTATGTAATTCACCCGGCTGATGCCCATCAAAGTGACGCCGACCAACAGCAACTGGATGATGCCGATACCGGTAAAAAGACGCGTTGCAATTTTCAAAAGAAACCTCTGGGAATACCGTTCGCCAATTTATGGGGTTCATCCCCTGGCGAGGCTGCGCCCGCCTTTACTCATTGAGTATAGGCACGCGTCATTTTGGCGAAAAAATAATTTATGCATCGCTCCGATAAACATCGGCTATGCAAGTCGCCAGGTATTCCGCATCCCGCGCCACACCGGAAAATCGCCCCGACCCCCAAGTGTGTAACCAAGGCAGGCCAATAAAATAAACACCGTGCTCGGTGGTAACACCGCGTTGATGCGCGGGATAACCACGGCCATCAAACACCGGTAATTTAAGCCAGCCATAGTCCGGTTTAAAACCGACGCACCAAATCACGCTGGTGATATTGCTATCCGCCAAACTCAGGCGGCTGCGCTCCACCGGCGGTTGCCAAACCGGCTGATATTGGCTCGGCGGTGGAGCGCTTATGCCGTGCGACTCAATGTATTGATCGATGCGGCTGTTGATGTTGTTGTACACCTCGTCGGCGTGACCGAGCATTTCTGCGAGCTTTGGCTGAAAACTAAAATCCGCACCGTCAAAATCCTGCAGCGGACCGAATAATTCCATTCCCTCCAATGCAAATTTGCGCAGATCTATATCGCGCCCGCCATCGCGACCGGTCACATAGTGATTGGTGTTATCGCGCACACCTTCGCGCAGGGGATGTTCCATCACGGAAATTTCGTAATACCCCATTTCCGCCAGCCAACGCACCACATCTTTGCCGCGATAAAACCGCGCACAGCGCGGCGCATTGCCAACCGCCAAATAAACCTTGCGCCCCGTTAAATGCAGATCCTCCGCAATCTGCGCGCCGGATTGCCCGCTACCCACGACTAACACATCGCCCTCCGGCAACTGCGCGGGATTTTTATAATCGCCGACATGCACCTGATGAATATTTTCCGGCAGACGTGCCGCAAATTCCGGAATGACCGGAATTTGGTAGGACCCAGTCGCCACCACAAGCTGATCAGCGGAAAAAATTCCTGCAGACGTTTCCACCCGAAACTGTTTGCCAATGCGAGTCACCTGCTGCACCGATGTACGCTCCAGCGCCGGCGGCGCAACTTTTTCTGCAAATTCGCGCAAATATTCAATAATCTGCTCCTTCACCATAAAACCGTCCGGGTCATCACCGCGGTAGGGATGGCCCGGCAAATCGCACTGCCAATTGGGCGTCACCAGACAAAAACTGTCCCAGCGCTGCTCGCTCCAGGTGTGCATCAGCGTCTTTTTTTCCAATATCAGGTGAGCGATATCGCGCTGTTGTAGGTAGTAACTGACGCAGAGTCCCGCCTGGCCGCCGCCGACAATAATGACTGGATAATGCTGATTGGCTGTGCTCATAAATAACAACTCAGGCGGGAATAATTTTGGTTACGGTTACGCGCTGATCGGGCGCATCCTGAAAAAAGCCAGCTTTTTCCTGAATCTGCGCCAATTGATCCATAGCGCTGGAACAATGGAATCCATATTTTTTCTGCACGCGATTGCTGGCTTCCAGCAGCGCCTTTTCACTGAGAGTGAAAAATTCTGCGACGGTATAAGCAGCCCCGGGCTGTAGAAATTCCGTAATCACAGTGGAAGGCGAATAACAGCGCTCCTCACTGCCGTCTGGCCAAGTGACATAAAAATGCATGGCAGGCATAAAATAAATTCTCACAAAAATGAAATTACAGGCCGACAAATCCTTGCGTCCGCAAATCCCAAAATAATTCCCGCTCCGTCACGGAACTCACCCATAGGTTCCGCTCCGCCGTGATATCGCCAATCACAGCGGCGGCAATATCCCGCGACTCAAAACACTGCAAAAGCTCATCACATTTTTCCGAATTCGCGGTCAGCAGAAAGCCAAAACTCGGAAAGCTGCACAACCAGTCTGTCCACGCTACATGTTGCGGCCGGGGAATATTATCCAGTTGCACCTCCGCTCCCGCTTTTGAACTCTCCAGCAACATCGCCAAGGTGCCAAGAATGCCGGCTTGGCTAATATCTTTTGCGGCGGAGGCAAGACCTGCGCGGGCGATTTCCGGCAACAACGCGAGATCGCCGCGCAAACGCTCCGGCGGAGCTTCGGTGGCAGCATTCCAATTTAAAAACGGCGCGCGATAGGCACCGCGCAAATCCACGGCGACGATAATTTTTTGTCCCGGCTGTGCCGCAAAACTGCTGAGCAACTGCTGCGCTTTGCCGAGAATGGCGACGGATAATTGTTCCTGCTGACTGCGTAAATTGGAGTGACCGCCGACGATGGGCACTTGGTAAGTTTGCGAAGCGGCCACCATGCCCTGCATGATTTTTTCCGCATAGGGGCCCTGCCGCGCCCACACTGCATTGACCACTGCCACCGGCCAACCGCCCATGGCAGCGATATCGCTGATGTTCACCATCAGACCACACCAACCGGCGAACCAGGGATCGGCTTCAACAAAGCGGTTGATGAACCCTTCGATCGCCAATAACTGATAGCCATCTGCCGTGGCAATCGCGGCACAGTCATCGCCATTGGGATATTCCGTCGGCACGGCATCACGCAAAATAGCCGCGAGCTTCTGAATATCATTTTTTTGCTGCACGCCAGCGTAATCGCGAACATGTTCGAGTAGTGTGCGCAGCGAATATTCGGACACGTCACGCTACCTCTGCTCTGGTCACAATGGCTTTCGGCTGATCGAGAATATAATTCGGCCAGTCGCTGATTTCGCTTTGGCGCGCGTGTATTACAAAGCCGCTGCGAGGGTCATGGCACGGCGGATACTGTTCTAAATCCGCCTGCATAAAAACGTGAGGACGATTGCGAATTTCCATATGATCCAGAGTTTGCCAATACAATCGTTGAAATAATTTTTCGTTCTGGCTTTGCACATGGGCGAAAAATTTCTCGCAACCTAGTGCTCTAGCACTAGAAACGGCGAGCTTGATTAAAGTCGAACCCAACTGGCCAACTTTGCGATAGTCGGGGTCAACGGCGAGGCGCGAGCCGTACCAAATATTGTCGCGATCACTGCCTTCACGATGAATTCTCACTGTTCCTACGACTCGATCATGCCAACCGCCCCAACTGCCAATCGCAACCAATAATTGTGCGCGTGCGTCAGTAGCATCTACATCGGTGGCAGTAAATATGCCCTGCTCAGCGCAGAAAACCTTACGGCGCAATTCGTAGGCTTGTTCGGCTTCCCAGGGAAGCGTGACCCATTTGATGGTGAATTCTGCGTAGGTTTGGGTGGGCATATTCAAATCTCTCTTTTGAGGTTTAGGCTGGAGCGAGATTCCCCGGGAGCATGGAGGGAAGGGGTTTTGAAAACGCATGAATACATCCATGTAGCTCCCCCGCGTCTCCCTGACGCGAGGGTTTCAAAACCCCTTCCCCCCCACACTCCCTCCGTGCGTGCCACTTTTAAAATCTAAAAAGAGACTGATATGTGGCACTGAGCGAAGGAGATTCGGGAACTGCTTCTGGGACCCTCACCGACAGGGAAGTCGGTGAGGGAGCCTATAGGGACATACTCGTGGCGGTCCCAGAAGCGGTTTCCGAAGCTCCGTAGCGGCGGCGGAAATTAGCAATCGCTCTTACTCATAGCGAGATAAAGTCGAGCACGCTCCACACTTCCCGCATCCAGCTTTGATATCTCGCGAATGTAAATTTTCCCGCTGCAATAAATTTCCCAACGGGCGCAAAATACTTTCCATAAAATCGGCGCTCGGCGCGGGGTGATCTTCCATCGGTGTTCCGCGAATCGGCACAAAAGGAACAACAAAGGGATACACCCCGAGTTTCACCAAGCTTTCGGAAATTTCCAGAATCGATTCTGCGGAATCGCCGAGACCAGCAAGAATATAAGTGCTCACCTGACCGCGACCAAATACGTCCACCGCATCAGCAAAAGCCTGCATATATTCATCGACGGAAACACTGGCTTTGCCCGGCATTACCCGTGCACGCACTTCTGGAGTTACCGCTTCTAAATGCATACCCAATGCATCTATGCCGGCTTCTTTCATGCGACTGAACCAAATGGCATCGTCCGGTGGTTCGCATTGACCTTGAATCGGCAAATCCACCACTGCTTTTACGGCAGCTGCGCTTTCACACAAAACACTGGCACCGCGGTCGCGGGTGGGTGGAGTACCGGTCGTCATCACCATATGCTTGACGCCATCCAATTCCACTGCGGCTTTTGCCACTTCTGCTAATTGCTGAGGCGTTTTGCGCGCAATCGTGCGGCCCGCGGCGAGGGATTGGCCGATGGAACAAAATTGACAGGTTTTGCGGCGGCTTTCGTAGCGGATGCAAGTTTGCAAAACCGTAGTGGCGAGGACATCGCGACTGTGCAGAGTTGCAATATAGGAATAGGGAATTCCATCGGCGGTTTTCAGTTGATAAAACTTGGGGCCAGCGGCAAAGCCAACTTCAGCGACCGGAATTAATTCATGCAGCAATTTGGTACTGCCATTTTCTTCCGACTTTAAGGTAAAAGGCGAATTCCAGGCCGACTGCGTATAAACCGGCACCATCACCGTAGTGCCGTCGATAGTGAGAGCTTGGTGATCTGACGGCCCAGCGCCACCGCGCCGGCTTACGTGCTCCTGCTCCGGCCCCTGCAAGCGCAGACCACGGGTTTGCAATTCGGTAATCAGCCGCTCGGATATTGTTGAAGTCGCTATGGAGTTCATAATGGTTCCGCCGATTTTTCAGATTGCTGGCTGATATTTGTGGTTGGCTGGGCGGGCCGGTCGTTGATCCACAAACTCAATAATTCAGGCCGCGCGTAGTGACCGACAGAGTCCATCATGCGTTTGCGTTTGGTGATCAGAGAAAAATCCAGATCCGCAATTAAAATGCCTTCACCTTCCGTCAGCGGCGTTGCTAGATGGCGGCCTTCAGGGGAAATAATTGCGGTGTGGCAGCCGCCGCGCAGGGCGGCTTGTAAATTCGGATCTGGAGTAATGGATTCGATTTGCGCATCGGTCAGCCAGCCAGTGGCGTTCACCACAAAGCAGCCGGATTCCAACGCGTGATGACGAATGGTGACTTCCATCTGCTCCGCAAAAATCGGCCCCACCATGGAACCCGGAAATTGCGCGCAGTGAATTTCTTCGTGCTGAGCCATAAGGACGTAGCGCGCAAGTGGGTTGTAATGCTCCCAACAGGCGAGCGCGCCGATTTTTCCCGCGGCGGTGTCCACCACTTTTAAACCGGCGGCATCACCCTGCCCCCAAATCATACGCTCGTGATACGTCGGTGTGATTTTGCGGCGTTTCAGTCGCAACTCCCCATCCGCGTCAAAAATCAGTTGCGTGTTGTAGAGCGATCCGTGATCGCGCTCGTTCACACCGAGCGCCACCACCATTTGATAGGCGCGCGCCTGTTCCGCCACCGCCTGGGTGATCGGACCCGGCACGACTACCGCCTGATCGTAGAGTTTTAAATGCGCTTTACCCGCCGCTGCCGGCGGATAAACAAAGGAAAAATACGGGTAATAAGGCACGAAGGTTTCCGGAAAAACCAGCAACTGCACACCTTTGCCCGCAGCTTCTTCCATGGCGCCAAGCACTTTGGCGAGCGTGGCTTCCGCACGCTCCAGATCGGGAGATATTTGCGCCGCCGCAGCGCGCAGAATCCGGCTTGCCATAATTCAGTGCCTTTTCAGCAAATGGATTAAACCGTCCAGGTGTCGATGATAACGGCGTTGTCGCGCACGTGGAGTAATTTCAGATCCAGCACGTCGAGAGGATTGATCGGGCGGATGCCTTCGATCAGCGAAGGTTCGCCGTGACCGTAAAGCGCCTGCAGGGCAAAACGGCAGCAATAGACTTTTCCGCCTTCGGCCATAAATTTCTGCAAATTGTTATTGAAATTCATATGNCCNGGAAANGCNTCGTCGCCNATGGTGGGAAATCCGCGCTGCACACCGAGAGTTACACCGGGTCCGTACAACAGAATGGAGGTTTCAAACCCTTTGCGCTGCAAACGTATGGCCTGAAGGATATTCACAAAACCGATTGAACCTTCAAAGGCGACCGTGTGAAAAGTAACGAGGGCTTTTTGCCCGGGCTGGGCTTTTACATCTTCAAAAACCTTTTCTTCGTAATCGACAAAAAAATCACCTTTCTTGTGTGCGGGGGTAGTAACAGCGGGCATGGTATTGGCTCCAGAGAGTGAAAGTGAAAGCTGAACAAGCGTTGATGAATCTATAAGCGCTTGAGCAACGGCCATGCCATCAAAAAGTCGCTTGCATGCAATCAACATGCAATCAAATAAACCGGGCAAAAACTTGCGGCGCGAAAATTTTCTCTTACGGCGCCGTAGCCGATAAATTCCCGTTCTCAGTGTTCAAAGAAAATGCACCATATCGACTCAGAATTCGCCTCCACGCACCTCTTTTCAGCACAGAACTTTGCAATCAACTGTAAATTCCTTATGCAATCAATCTGATCCAATTCGGCCGATTGATTGCATAAGAGAAATTTCCTTCCTCCGCTGTGGATGACTTATGAAGACACAAATGCAACGTTGGCGCGGCAAGCTGGAGAACGATCGGGAGCGGCCGGCGTATTTGAAAATCGCAGACATAATCGCAACAGAAATAGACGACGGCAGTCTGCAAGTGCGCGATCGCCTGCCGCCGCTACGGGATCTCGCCGATGCTCTAGATATGAACTACACCACCGCCGCCCGCGGTTATAACGAGGCGCGCCGTCGTGGCCTGATCGACTCGCGCCCTGGGATGGGCACTTTTGTGAAAGGCAAAACCTCAACGCTGCCACTCAGCGGCAGCAGCAGTTTTGAAATGACCATGAATTTACCCGCCGAACCGGATTTAAGTGGGCTGCTGGAGCAGGTGCGTCACGGCGCTTTGAATTTGTTTGGCGGTTGCGATTTGTACGGGCTATTTCGCTATCAGGATTTTGGTGGCAGCGACTTGGACAAAGAGGCCGCGCAATACTGGCTGGCGCGCACCATCAAAAACACCAGTGTGGACCGGTTGCTGGTGTGCCCTGGAATTCATTCGGCGCTGGTGGGCCTGCTCAGCCTGCTGGTGCGGGGCAATGGCGTGGTGTGCACACCGAGTCTGGTGTACCCCGGTTTAAAAGCCATAGCCGCGCAGCTGAATATTCCGTTGCAGCCACTGCCGGGCGGACGAGATGGGCCAGCGGTGAAAGCATTTGAGGACCTGTGCAAAACCGGCACAGTGCGAGCGCTCTATGTGAATCCCACCTTACAAAATCCCACCACTTGGACCATTCCCCAGCGCCGCCGCGAAGCTCTGGCAGATGTGGCTCTGCGCTATAGCATTCCCATCATTGAGGACGACGCCTACGCGGGGCTGCCGAAAAAGAATCCGGTGGCCTTTGCCGATCTCGCGCCGGAGATCACCTACTACATCACCGGCTTGTCCAAGTGTTTCGGCGCGGGTTTGCGGGTGGCGTATCTGCATGCGCCCAACAAGCGCACCTGCCAGCGACTGGCCGGTGCCATGCGCGCGCTGACGGTGATGGCGAGTCCGATTACCAATGCGCTGGCGACGGAATGGATTCTCAACGGCAGCGCCGATCATATGCTCAAAGCGATTCGCACAGAGGCCCAGGCGCGCCAACAGATCGCCAGTCGAGTGCTGCACAATTTCACCTATGACGCCGACCCGGACGGGTTTCATTTGTGGCTGACGCTGCCGGAGGGCAATGCCTGGAATCCCGCAAATGTGGCGGCGCATCTGCGCTCTCACGGCGTGGGCGCGGTCTCCAGCGCGGCCTTCAGCGCCGACAACAATCCGCCCAACGCCATTCGGTTATGCCTCGGCGGCTCCGCCAAACGCTATCAGTGCGAGGAAGCGCTGCTGCAAGTGGCGGATATTCTCGAGCACCCGGCGCACTTATCTTCAGTAGTGCTGTAGCGCCGACTAAACCGGCAGCGCGGTTTTCACCACCGGCGACTTGAGCACAAAGGACGAGTGCACGCCGCTGACGCCTTCGATGCGGGTGAGTTTCTGCAGCAGGAACTGCTGATAGGCGTCCATATCGGTGACTATGACCTTGAGCAGATAGTCCGCCGACTGGCCGGTAATCAGATGGCATTCCATCACCTCCGGGAAGCTGGCTACCTCCCGTTCGAAGGATTCCAGGCGATCCGGTGTGTGCTTATCCACGCTCAGACTAATAAACGACATCAGCGTCAGGCCGAGCTTGCGGGCGTTGAGCAGTGCCACATAGCCTTTGATCAAGCCCTCCTCTTCCAACTGACGGACCCGCCGCAGGCAGGGTGAGGGCGATAAGCTGATGGCGTCGGCGAGTTCTTGATTGGAGATCCGCCCGTTGCGCTGCAGCTCCTCCAGAATCAGGCGATCGTAACGGTCCAGAGCCATAGAATTTACCTTTCTGATTAGCTTACGACAGATTAAACTCAAAACAATAATTTTTCAGCAATAAAATTGCAGAAATAACTTAAATCGGGCGATCTTGGCAATCTTCTGCCGCGCCACCCGCACTATACTGTTTTCAACCTGCTGAAGAGCCCTGCCGCCACAAGCGGTTTGCGGAACTACCCGCGCAGCCACAAGCAACGCGAAAGCAAAAGGACCCATCAGGTCCCGGACACCGCAAAGCCCCGCAGGCATTCATTACGCATCACACACGCATAGGAGCCGAGTTTCATGATCGCTAATCCCGCCAGCAAATACGCCGCGTTCAAAGGGGTGTCTTTGCCCGACCGCCAGTGGCCCAACCGGGTCATCGAAAAACCGCCAATCTGGATGAGTACGGACCTGCGCGATGGCAATCAGGCGCTGATCGATCCTATGTCGGTGCAGACCAAATTGCGCTTTTTCAAAGAACTCGTCGCCATCGGCTTTAAGGAAATCGAAATCGGCTTTCCCTCCGCGTCGGAGATCGATTTCGAATTCACCCGTTTGTTGATCGAAGGCAATCACATTCCGGACGACGTCACCATCGAGGTATTGGTGCAGGCGCGCTACGAGTTGATTGAACGCACGGTGGAAAGTGTGCGCGGCGCCAAGCGCGCCATTTTGCACATCTACAATCCGCTCGCGCCCAGCTTCCGCAAGATCGTGTACAACACCGATAAAGCCGGAGTGAAAAAAATCGCCGAACAGGGCGCGCGCTGGGTATTGGAATTGACCGCACAAGCGCCGGAAGTGGATTGGGTTTTCCAATATTCACCCGAAATTTTTTCCAGCACGGAAATTGAATTCGCCAAGGAAGTGAGCGATGCCGTTGCCGATATTTGGCAGCCGACGCCGGAGAAAAAAATGATTTTGAATCTGCCGGCGACGGTGGAAATGAGCACCCCCAATACCTATGCGGATCAGATCGAGTGGATGCATCGCAATATCAAACGTCGCGACAGCATCATCATCAGCGTGCACCCGCACAACGATCGCGGCACTGCGGTGGCCGCTGCGGAATTGGCGGTAATGGCCGGCGCCGATCGGGTTGAAGGTTGTTTGTTTGGCAACGGCGAGCGCACCGGCAATGTCGATTTGGTGACGCTCGCGTTGAATCTGTATTCCCAGGGTATTCACCCCGGCTTGGATTTTTCTGATATCGACCGCGTGCGCAAATTGGTGGAAGAGTGCAATCAATTGCCCGTGCATCCGCGCCATCCCTATGCGGGCGAATTGGTATTTACCGCATTTTCCGGCTCGCATCAGGACGCCATCAAAAAAGGCTTTGCCGCGCAAAAACCGGGTGAGCTTTGGGAAGTGCCCTATTTGCCTGTGGACCCGGCTGATCTCAACCGCAGTTACGACGCGGTGGTGCGCGTCAACAGCCAGTCCGGCAAAGGCGGCGTGAGCTTTTTATTGCAGCAGGAAGCCGGCCTTCAATTGCCGCGCCGCTTGCAGATCGAATTCAGCGGCATAGTGCAAAAAGTCAGTGACAGCACCGGCAAAGAAGTGAAAAGCAAGGAAATCGTTGAGCTGTTCGAAAAAGAATATTTCGCGGTGAATTCACCCTTCGCATTTCGTCACAGCACCATCAACGAAAATGCTGATCAGGTCGAAATTACCATTAACAGCCAATATCAGGATAAACCGATTGTGCTCACCGGCCGCGGCAACGGCCCGATCGACGCTGCGGCGCATGCCATCAGCCAGCACATCGGCTGTGAAGTGAGCGTAGTGGATTATCACGAACACGCCATTGGCGAAGGCTCCAACGTTTCCGCGGTCAGTTATATCGAAATGAAAGTGGATCAAGGCAAACCGATATTTGGCGTTGCCAAGGACCACAACATTATCGTTGCCGCTCTCAAGGCTCTGTTGAACGGCGTTAACCGCTTTTATCGTCAGCAGTAATCGCTTACCCCCCATCACTACGCCGGATCCGCGCAATGTGGATCCGGCGAGTTTCTACCGATTCCCCTCCCTCCTAAGTGCGACAAACCGCTCTAACTGTGCGGCGCTTCCGGTACACTAACGCGGCTGACAATTCGCCATGCTTGGAGCTTTTTATGTCCCACAGTCCCTACGCTGGAAAAACTCTGCCGCACGATATGCTGGTGGACCTGCCGCAACTCATCGATGCCTATTACAACATTCAGCCGGATCCGGCGGTGGCCGAGCAAAGCGTAAGCTTCGGCACCTCCGGCCACCGGGGTTCCGCATTTAATGGCAGCTTTAATGAACAACATGTGCTGGCGATCAGCCAGGCGATTTGCGACTACCGCAACAGCGTCGGCACCGACGGCCCGCTCTACTTGGGCATAGATACCCACGCGCTATCAGAGCCCGCGCAAATCACCGCGGTGGAAGTGCTCGCCGCTAACGGCGTCACCCTGATGCTCGCCAACGGCGGTGAGTACACGCCCACGCCGGCAATTTCCCACGCGATTCTGACTTACAACCGCAACCGCACCAGCGGGCTCGCCGACGGTATTGTGATTACGCCGTCCCACAATCCTCCGGACAACGGCGGTTTTAAATACAACCCCACCAACGGCGGGCCAGCGGACAGCGATATCACCAACTGGATTCAGAATCGCGCTAATCAGCTGTTGCGCGACGGGCTGCGCGATGTCAAACGCGTGGTCTATCAAAAAGGTCTGAAACTGGAGACCACTCACCATCACGATTACATTCGCCACTACGTCGACGACCTGCGCAACATCATCGACCTGGAGGCAATCCGCAGCTCCGGCGTGCTGATGGGCGTCGACCCCCTGGGCGGCGCGGGGGTGAATTATTGGCCGGCAATCGCGGAGCGCTACGGCCTCAATCTGCAGATTCTGCACGCCGGCATCGACAAGACCTTTTCGTTTATGACGGCGGACTGGGACGGCAAAATCCGCATGGATCCCTCTTCGTCCTACACCATGCAGTCCATGATCGGGCGGCGCCATGATTACCAGATCGCCTTCGCCTGCGATACCGACCACGATCGCCACGGCATAGTGGCACCCAGCTGCGGGCTGCTGCCGCCGAACCACTATTTGGCGGTGATGGCGGATTATCTTTTCCAAAACCGCCCCCTGTGGAGCCAGAGCACCGCCATCGGCAAAACCGTGGTGAGCAGCGCCATGATGGATAAGGTTGCGGAAAAACTCGGCCGGCGCCTGCACGAAACGCCGGTAGGCTTTAAATGGTTCGCCCCAGGATTGTTCGATGGCTCCTTGGGTTTTGGCGGCGAGGAAAGTGCTGGCGCCTCGTTCCTGCGGATGGACGGCACCGTCTGGTCCACCGACAAGGACGGCATCATTCCCTGTCTGCTCGCGGCGGAAATTACCGCGCGCACCGGGCGCGATCCCGGCGAGTGTTATCAGCAACTTGCCAATCAGTTCGGCCACGCCGCGGAAGCGCGGGTGGAAGCGCCCGCTAACAGCGCGCAGAAAAAAGCTTTGTCGAAGCTGTCCGCTCTGCAAATTACCTCCACGTATCTGGCCGGCGACAAAATCACCCAGATTCTCACCGAGGCTCCGGGCAATCGGGCGGCAATCGGCGGCATAAAAGTATCCACCACCTCCGGCTGGTTTGCGGCGCGTCCATCCGGCACCGAAGACATCTACAAAATTTATGCGGAGAGCTTCAAAGGCAAGGATCACCTGCAGCAGCTGATCAGCGAAGCACAGGAAATTGTCAATCGTGCCATAAGCTGAATTATTTATTTATACGGCCCGCCGCTCGCGGGCCAAATTTCTCTCTCCCCATGTCCTCACAAAAATTCGAAATTCTTCAGAAAAATTCCTTTTTTTGAATTGAGAAATAGCGCACACAAAAACATGATCTTCCTCACAATTCCTTCTGCAGAGAAAAATAAAAAAATCGCACGAAAATTTCAAAAATCGGTTGGACCGAGAAAATAAATTTGTGAGGAAAAAATAATGTGAAATAAGCCCACATTTGCTATTGAACACTGTTATCCAAATACCATGTAAACGTTATTGGAGTATCAATGGCGAAATTGTGACTGTGTTATTTTGACAGTTGGTAATCCGAGGCGAATAAACAGTGCACACTCATAAAAAACACCTTGGTGAATCAAACAAAAATGCAGTCAGAATCTTTTGGCAATTGTTATCAGACGATGCAATTGCCGTTGTAGAAATTCACGGCAGCATAGAAGAGTCGCATTCCTAATTGTTGAGGATCGAAATCTGCCTGCGACTTTTTGTCCAACAAACAATAACAACTCATGTGATGCCTATGAAAAATAAAACCGTAAGAAAGCTCATCCTGATCGCCGGACTGGCAGCGCTGCCGTTTGCGGCCAGTGCAGCGCCGGATCCCAATTTCCACATTTACCTGATGCTGGGGCAATCCAATATGGAGGGCACAGCACCCATTGAGGCGCAGGACAATTCGTCCCACCCGCGGGTGCAGGTTCTGCAGAGCCAGACCTGTGGCAACGGCCTGACCTACGGCACCTGGCGCGCTGCGACGCCGACTTTGATCCGCTGCCCACGCAACGGCGGTGGCCTCGGCCCTGGAGACACCTTCGGCGACACCCTCGCTGAAAATCTTCCCGAGAACATCAAAATCGGCCTGGTCGGTGGTGCCTACGGTGGCGCCAAGATCGAATACTTTATGAAGAACTGCGGCAGCGACTGCACTCCGCCCTACGGCGGCATCAGCGGCGCACCCAACAACGGCACCCGCGGCTATGACTGGGTGTTGGACCTGGCCAAAAAAGCTCAGGAAGTCGGTGTAATCAAAGGTTTTATTTTCCACCAGGGCGAGAGCAACTCTGGCCAGCAGGATTGGCCGCAGAAAGTGAATACGTTCGTTACCGATCTGCGCCGCGACCTGGGCCTGACAGCGGAGAACAGCCCATTTATCGCGGGCGAGCTGCCATACACCGGCTGTTGTATGGGTCACAACACCCAGGTCAACCGCCTGCCCAGTGTGGTCGCTAACGCACACGTGGTCTCCGCGGGTCCCGAAAACGGCATGACCTTAGGCGATATAGGGGACCGATTGCACTGGAACTCCGCTGCCGTGCGCGTTATGGGTAAACGCTACGCCCAAAAAATGTTGCAAGTGGCGAAACTGGATCCCACCCCGCTGGACTGCGGCTTTGAGGGCAGCGACCCCGTGTGCTGCAACATCAGCGCTGACCCCGACGGCGACGGTTGGGGCACTCAGGACGGCAAGCTCTGTAAAGTCACGCCGGACACCAATGGCTATATTCCACCGAATCCGGAAGACGTGGTTGCAGCCATCAACGTGGGTTCTAGCGAGGGCGCTTCTTACAACGGTGTGTACTACGAAGCCGACAAATACTTCACCGGCGGCATGCCCAACTCCACCAGCGAC
>Ga0065721_10005459_pt1 | contig 21489 bp, 20 predicted proteins | sample Mesricmetagenome_FD_59108 | JGI IMG/M metagenome (GOLD analysis project Ga0065721, IMG submission 59108) | Mesophilic microbial community from rice straw/compost enrichment Sample: eDNA_1 v2 (version 2) | ecosystem: Engineered > Solid waste > Grass > Composting > Bioreactor | place: USA: Davis... | reverse complement strand
GGAAAAATGCTTGGTATAAATGAGGGAACCTCCCGTTCGCAATATGCACGGGCCAGGGCCTTATTGATTACCTGGCTTAAAAAAACATCCGTAGAAATAAAAAAGGAGACGTATGTCCGACCATGAATTTGAGAAACAGGTGCAGCGGAAGATGGACGAGTTCAAATTGCGTCCTTCCGATGCTGTATGGACGGCGGTAGAAAAAAATATCCGCCAAACCAGGCCGCGCCGCCGTTTTGGATTCTGGCTGCCGGTGGGTGTCGTTATCATGGCCACTACAGGCTACCTGTTGTTGAACGGCGGTTTGCATGGTGATGAAAAACAATCCATTGCCCAATCGAAAACAGTTGCAGAAAAGAATGAAATTTCTTCCACCAAAAACAGAACCAGCGAAAACAATTCTACTCGAAATACACCGGAATATGGCGCGCAGGATCAGCAGCCTGTTAATCATGTTGTTGAACAGCAGGCAAACCGTTTGAACGATGCTGTTGAGCAACAGGAAACCCGTTTAAATAATGCCGTTGAGGAACAGCAGGCAACTCGTTTGAATGATGCCGTTGAGCAACACCAGGCAACCCGTTTGAACGAAACAATGGAACAAGAACACACAATTCATTTAAATAATGCCGTTGCGCAACAACACGCAACCCGTTTAAATAAATCACCAATAATTCCTGAACAACAAAAGAACAGGCGTTCTGCTCGCCTGCAACCATCCATCACTTCTGTTCAAAGCAATACAAAGCCACTCATCTCAAAAACAGAAAACACCTTTTCCTTCACCATGCCGCAGCTGGCATCAACCGATCAACCCGGTATCGCCACCGGCAAAGCAGTCCCCGCACCGCTGAACCAACGCTCCACGGCATTCACCATGCCTCAAAGCGCAGCCCCCGCACCGCTTCAAAGAAAACACGGTCCCAAATGGGTTTTTGGCGCGCAGGGCAATGTGGGCATTTCCCGTATTTCGCAAAGCAAATTGTTTCAGGTAGACGGATGGCTGGGTTCCACCGAAAAAAGCATGGCCGAAGACCTGTCGCGTCAAAGCAACCGCGGCGATATGTTAAGCAGCCCCGGCATCGGCTACAATTCATTTATCAATACGGCTCCGCCTCCATCCAGAACACCCTCCGTGATACGCCAGGGGCTTTCCTATAGCATAGGCGCTTATGCACAACGCCCCTTGTCGAAACGCCTGCGCCTCACCATTGGATTGAATTATGCCTATATGAGCGCGCATACCGATATCGGTAAACTGGTGGAAAGACCCACGATTGTGAACATGGGTACGGCTTCGGCCAATGTTGTCAACCGTTATTATACTTCAGCAGACGCGGTTATTCCTGCCGGCAGTCTTAACACACAATGGCAGAATGCACCCGAAAGCACAATATTGCACGAATACACCTATCGTTTTCATAATATAGAAATACCCGTCACCATCAACTGGCAAATGAACAAGGGCCGGCAATTACCGCCTTTTGTACTGGATGCCGGATTGTCTGTTTCGAAACTCCTGTCGGCAGATGCCCTGCACTACGATGGCACAAAAGGAATTTATTATAAGAACGACAAACTGTTCAATAAAACCTTTGTCAACGCCATACTGGGTATGAACGTGGGTTTGTTCCAGCAATCCAAAACTCCGGTATGGGTGGGGCCCCATCTTCGTTATTCGCTTACAGGCCTGCTGGATAAATCGGTATCGAACGGCCAATTTATGTGGTCGGCAGGTATGAATATACGCGTCCAGTTAAGCCGCTAATTACGTATTATCGCCGGAGTGGGAAGATAAAGTTGTACCTGAGGCAACGGTTGTTTTATTTGCTTTGTCAGCTTATAAAGCACATTTTTATGAAAAGGCAGGCCTACCCGGCTTTGCGGTCAGTGATAGTAGTCGTATGTTCGCTATCGTTAGTAAGCTGCTTTAAAGACCGCTGCAGCCGCACATACACGTTATATAAACCCGTTTACAAAACATTGGCGAAAGTACGCGCCGAAATGAAAAGCAATGCCCCACGCGAATTGCAAAAGCCCGGCAAATTGTATATCTATGGCAACTACATTTTTTTGAATGAATACGAAAAAGGCATTCATATCATAGACAATACACAACCGGCCAATCCGCAGAACGTGGCATTCATTGATATACCGGGCAATCTCGACCTGGCTGTGAAGGGCAACACGCTGTATGCCGATGCGTACAGCGATATGGTGACCTTCGACATAACCAACCCGCGCGATGTAGTGGTAAAAAAAATCATTGAAAAAGTATTCCCCGGCCGGGAATGGTATTATGAATACCTGAGCACAGGCAATCCTGATTCAATTCGGGTTATTGCCGACTGGATCACAAAAGACACTACGGTAGACTGTGATGAATACAATCGCTTGTACGAAGCGTACTACTCGGCAGCCTCCGCCGACAAATCAGGCAATTATGCATCACCCGGTACAGGCGGAAAAGGCGGCTCGATGGCTCGCTACACCATTTTGAACAATCATTTATATTCAGTAACCTATTCAGATCTGAACGTATTCGACATTTCTACTCCACAAGATCCTTCCCTGATTGGTAAAAGCAGTATCAGCAATGCTGTTATCGAAACCATTTACCCGTTTAAAAACAAACTGTTTATTGGCGCCAACAACGGCATGTTCATCTTCGATGCTACTTCACCGTCCAACCCGGTGAAACTGGGTCAGTTTGTTCATGCCACCAGTTGCGATCCCGTAGTGGCCGATGACCACTATGCCTGGGTAACGCTGCGCTCGGGCAATGCCTGCCAGGGTTTTACCAATCAACTGGAAGTGGTAGACATACAGGATCTGGCAAATCCGAAGCTGCTGAAGACATATGCCATGACCAACCCGCATGGATTGTCAAAGGATGAAAACCTCCTCTTCGTTTGTGATGGAAAAGATGGATTGAAAATCTACAATGCGCAGGACGCCAACAACCTGAAACTGATCAAACATATCAATAACCTGGAAACATTTGATGTGATTGCATGGAATCAAAAAGCGCTGGTGGTGGCCAACGATGGTTTATACCAGTTCGACTATTCTGATATTACCAATATCAGGTTAATCAGTAAGGTCAGGATAAACCGGGGAAGATAGAAAACAGGTAGTATGCAATTACACATGTTATTAATGACCGCCCTGCTGGCTATTGGCCAGGTTGCCCTGGCGATAGGCGATAGCACCCTGCCGAAAACCGGCAGGACATCCTGTTCCTGTGCATTCAGTTCCATCAACCAGGGTGGCGTGATGCGTGGTGAAGCGGGTTCGTATTTCCAGTTTCAAACCATCAATGGTATTCAGTATAAAACCTGGTTTGCGGGCCTGGGTGTAGGACTGGATTTGTACCCGGCCGATGGCCTGCCGGTTTTCCTGGATGTACGCAGGTATTTCCTCAACGGGCGATACAACCCGTTTGTATATGCCGAAGCAGGTATTCATTTTGCAGACAAGAACAACGAGGAAACAAACTGGCAACGTGACGATTACAGCAACGACCTGTTTTATGATGTAGGTGTGGGTATAAAGATCGGGTTTATGAAAAAAGGCAGCCTGTTATTAAGTGGTGGTTATAGTTTTAAGAAATATGATAAGAAGATAATTTCCATTGTACCGGGTTGTATGGTTTTTCCCTGCCATGAAGGGCTGCAGGTACACAGTTACCGTCTCAACAGGTTGTCGTTAAAACTCGGCTTTCAGTTTTAAGTCAAACTTAAAAACCCGGAAATCCTTCGGTCGGGCGATACCAAAGAAAGAACATGCCACAGGATTCTCTATATCGCCCCCTGGCATTCATGCATTGGCCGAAGGATTTCCGGGTTGTATCATATTGCCAATACAGGCGGTGATGGCCTGGGCTATTTGCCCATCGGCATCCAGCCTGGGTTAAAAATGCTTACGCTCATGCCGTCTATGGTATGGGTGGCCAGTATGCGGCTTACCAGGTAAGCCGCTTCTTCAAATTGTAGTCCTCCGGGAAGGCGGTATTCCACGGCCGGATTAATGGCATCGTACAGTGCATCGGTATCAAAATGTATCCAGAAGCCATCTACCGGCAGGGAACGCATATGGGTAACAACATTGGCCGTTGTGCTTTCGATGCCCTGATTTTCGATGTACGACATATCGAAACAGGTGATGGCCGTATCGCGTATATCCTGTGAACCGTATTGGTGCGTTTCTGCGGCATCTCTTTGTGCTATGTGCACTACATGCTCGTCTTTTATATAAGGTTCCCGGCCTTCTATATCGGTAAGCAGCAGCGGACCTCGACCGGTAACAATGGCCAGGCTCATATCGGCCACTTCACCGGTAATGGATTTTTCCGGTTTATAAAATCGGCATGTGCATCGATATATACCAGTCCATATTGCCCTTTCTTTTTCAGAGCTGGCATAATGCCCAGCAATATGCTGCAGTCGCCGCCCAATACCAATGCAAAGCGTTTTTGTTGCAGGGTAGCGCTCATAGTATTGGCCAGTGTACCGGAAAACTCCTGTATGGCTGTGGGATTCAGGCAAAGGGTGGCTTCGTCTCGTTTGGGATTGTACAGGCTGTTCAATGTAGGCACCTGCACAACAGGATGGGTAGCGCCTACTGCCCGGGCAAGCCCGGCGTCCAGTAAGCTATTGGCCATCATCTCTACTCCGTTGGGTTTTAATCCCAGGTTACTGGGGGCTGCAATGATCTGTATATCGCGTGGCATTGTGTTTATACCACTACTTCAAAAAGCAAGCCATGGCATCAAAACCATCGCAGCAAAGGCCGCGCGGTAAACGGTGAAAAAGACCAGGGAATAGACAAAAAGATGATGACCAGCGCAATGGAAAACCAAATGGCCATGCACTTGAATTGCTGCTTGTAGGTAGGTTTGCGTATGGTTTTGGCCGAGCCAATGGTCAGTAGCACGATGGCAATCAGCATCATCGTGATATGCTCCATGCCAAAAAAACGGATATGCCTTTCGTGTACCATTTGTTTGAAATGTTGCATGAACACCGTCACCAGTGGACTGATGAAATACAACCAGATACCAATGAGGAGCTGGGTATGGGCAATTGTAACGGTAACAATGCGCAGCCGGTGATCGGCTTTGGAAAATTTGCGGCCGGTAAACCAGCCATGATAAGCCCTTGCAATGGCTAGTACCAGGCTCAGTAATACAAACCAACGTACCAGGGAGTGCAGAGCCAGCAGAAAGGCATACATGATAGGTTGAACATTTTTTTTTGCAAAACTAGGTGCTGATAATTTATAGCTTGTCAGAGTTTTGTCGAATAAATTTCAGGTTGCGCTGAATACCCTGAAATTTGGTTCGTTTTAAAGGCGAATGGCGGAATATTTTTTTAAAACTTTCTTCGGTGAGCGATTCCCAGTCTTTGGTGCTGAAGTGGAGTATTTCCGGCAAAGGCGTGAATTCGGTTTCATGGGTAGGACGCGAAAAACGGTTCCAGGGACAAACATCCTGGCAAATATCACAACCAAACATCCAGTTGGCAAAGCGGCCCTTTTTATCTTCGGGCAGCAGCATATCCTTTAATTCGATGGTATAATAAGAAATACACTGGTTGCCCTTGATCACCCGGTCTTCAGTAATGGCATCGGTAGGGCAGGCGTCGATGCATTTTCTGCAGGTGCCACAATAGTCTTTGGCCAGCGGATCGTCGTATTCCAGTTCCATATCAACAATAAGCGTGGCAATAAAAAAGAAAGAACCCTGGTTTTTATTGATGAGGTTGCCGTTGCGGCCAATCCATCCCAGCCCGCTGCGCTGTGCCCAGCTACGCTCCAGTACGGGCGCCGAATCCACAAAACCGCGGCCATGCACTTCGCCAATCTCTTCGTTGATCATGGCCAGCAATTTATTCAGCTTCGCCCTGATTACTTCATGATAATCCCTGCCATAAGCATATTTCGAAATATGCGGCGTATCGGGCAATTGCTGCTCCTGTGGATAATAGTTCAGCAACAGCGTGATTACCGATTTAGCGCCGGGCACCAGTTTGGTGGGATCGGTACGCAGATCGAAATAATTTTCCATATACCGCATAGCGCCATGCAGCCCTTTGTTCAGCCATTGCTCCAGGTGGCGTGCATCATCGTCCAATGGCCGGGCTTTGGCAATACCGCAATAATCGAAGCCGAGCTCGCGGGTAAAGGATTTTATTTTTTGAGTATTATTTGTCATTGAGAACTCTGTAATCGGCATGCACATATTCATCCTGCTCCTGCGTGCGGAAATTTTTGCGATAGGCCGAAGGCGTCATGTGTTTTACTTTCAAAAATTGTTTGTTGAAATTGGCCAGGGTATTGAAGCCACTTTCATAACATATCTCCAATACGGTTTCCTGGGTATCGATCAATAGTTTGCAGGCATGGCCAATGCGTATTTCATTCAGGAAATCGACATAGGTTTTTTTGGTGCATTTTTTAAAATAGCTGCAAAAGGCCGGTATACTCATACCTGCTGTGGCGGCCACATCGGCCAGGGTTATGGGCTCCTGGAAATTATCAATGGTATATTGAAAAATGCGGTCGATGCGGTCTTTGTTTTTTGCCTGGAAGGTTTTTACCTCCTGTGTAGATACGGGCGTGAATTCGTGCGCCGTGATGATTATATGCAGGCATTCGCACAAACGTATGATGCGGGCAAAGCCCTGCAGGTGCTCCAGCTCAATGATCAGGGGTTTCAGTTGCTGGCGGGTAGCACCATGTATTTTCAAACCCTGCATGGAGGCTGCAAACAATTTATTGATGCTTTTGCTTTCGGGTAGTTGCAGAAAGGTTGGTCCCCAAAAGTCTTGCGTGAATTGCACCACCACTGCACCGGTCTCCAGGTCTTTATGGGCTTTTTGAAAAGTATGCGGCAGGTTGCTGCCCAGAAAAAAGATATCATCGGTTTTGAATTCGCCGATATAATTGCCAATGAATGCCCGCCCTTCACCTTCCGTAAACAGGATGAGCTCGTATTCGATATGCTGATGCCAGGGCACTTCAAATTGCGGGGTGCGGTAAGTACGCGCCACAAAAGAAGTGTTTTGCGAAAGCGGTAGTTTTTCTACAAGTGGCCTCATATATGGAATAGTTGGTTGGATGCCATTTGGAACTATATTAATAAGTTCGCCTCATCAAAGATATTGATTATATTAAAATAGTTTAGGTTTTCGAAAATAAAGTAGCAGCTATTCTTCCTACCTTCCAATAATTTCGGCTGGTACCAATAAAGCTGCCATATGTTACTCCTTGGAATAGATGTAGGCACCTCCTCTATAAAAGTTGCTGTAGTAGATGCCCAAACCCAGCAGTTAAAGGCGTCTGCCCAATATCCCGATACGGAATCGCCCATTTTATCACCTCAACCCGGCTGGGCCGAACAATCGCCCGATATGTGGTGGGAACATGTGCAACGGGCGATCCTGAAAGCCCATGCCACCCAAAAATACAATCCCGCCGATATTGGCGCCATTGGTATTTCGTATCAAATGCATGGACTGGTGACCGTAGATGACCAACAGCAGGCTTTACGCAATTCCATTATCTGGTGCGACAGCCGCGCTGTAGAAATTGGCGACAAGGCTTTTGAAGCCATTGGCCAGAAAACCAGTTTGCAACACCTGCTGAATTCGCCCGGTAATTTCACCGCCTCCAAACTGGCCTGGGTAAAAGCCAATGAACCGGATATTTATAAAAAGATCCACAAGATCATGCTACCCGGCGATTACATCGCCATGAAACTTACGGGCGAGATCAATACCAGCATATCGGCCTTATCCGAAGGTATTTTCTGGGATTTTAAGAATGAAAGCATCAGCCGGCATGTGATGGATTATTATGGTTTTGATGCATCTGTGATACCCGACATTCAACCTGTGTTTGCGGCACACGGGCAAGTGAAAGAAGATATGTTGTCGTTGCAAGCCGGCACACCTGTAACCTATAAAGCCGGCGATCAACCCAATAATGCCTTATCGTTAAACGTGCTGGAACCCGGCGAGGTAGCCGCCACGGCCGGTACCTCCGGTGTGATATATGGTGTGAGCGATGAACTCACTTACGACCCGCAATCGCGTGTGAACACTTTTGCGCATGTGAATTATGTAACCGACCGAAAAAGGCTGGGTGTGCTGCTATGTATCAATGGCACCGGTATATTGAACCGTTGGGTGAAGAATATTTTTTCTCCTGCCGTAAGCTATCAGCAAATGAATGAACTGGCGCAGCAGGTGCCTGTTGGCTCCAAAGGGTTGCGCATACTGCCTTTTGGTAACGGCGCTGAACGCATGCTGCTAAACAGGATCGTGGGGGTACATTTTCATCATATTGACCTGAACCTGCACGAACAACCACATGTATACCGGGCCGTACAGGAAGGCATTGCCTGTGCTTTCCGTTACGGATTAGACATCATGCGCGAGAACGGTATGAATCCACAGATCATCAGGGCCGGTAAGGCCAACCTGTTTTTAAGCGATCTGTTTGTAGAAGCTTTTGTAAACACCACCCATGTGCCGGTGGAATTGTATAACTGCGATGGCAGTGTGGGCGCCGCCCTGGGTGCCGGCATAGGCCTGGGTGTATATAAAAACCCGAAGGAAGCCTTTACCCAGGCAAAGGCGCTGGCCGTTGTGGAACCTGCCAACACCAAAGCGTACGATGATATATACGGCGAGTGGAAAGAACTTTTGCTTAAACAAATAAAAAATTAAAATAACGATTATGAAAGTCATTACCGGAGAAAAAGAATACTTCAAAGGAATAGGGCCCATCAAATATGAAGGCCCCGAAAGCGATAACCCGCTTGCCTATAAATGGTATGATGAGAACAGGGTAGTAGCCGGCAAAACCATGAAAGAACATTTCAGGTTTGCCGTTGCCTACTGGCACTCGTTCTGCAATACAGGCGCCGATCCGTTTGGCCCCGGTACCAAACATTATCCCTGGGATGTAGCCGCCGATGCCAATCAACGCGCCCGGGATAAAATGGATGCCGCTTTTGAATTCATCACCAAGCTGGGTGTGCCTTATTACTGCTTTCATGATGTTGACCTGGTAGATGAAGGGGAAAATGTGAAGGAATACGAAAGCCGTTTGCAAAAGATAGTAGACTATGCCAAAGAAAAACAAAAGGCCAGTGGCGTGAAATTATTGTGGGGTACCGCCAATGTATTTTCCAATCCGCGTTATATGAACGGCGCTTCCACCAATCCCGATTTTCATGCCGTTGCTTATGCCGGTACGCAGGTAAAAAATGCATTGGATGCCACCATTGCATTGGGTGGAGAAAATTATGTGTTCTGGGGTGGCCGTGAAGGTTATATGAGCCTGTTGAATACAAACATGAAAAGGGAGCTGGATCATATGGGCCGTTTTCTGAACATGGCCAAAGACTATGCACGCAGCCAGGGCTTCAAAGGCAATTTCTTTATAGAGCCCAAACCCTGCGAACCTACCAAACACCAGTATGATTATGATTGCGCCACCGTAATTGGTTTTCTGCGTCAATACGGACTGGACAAAGATTTTAAACTGAATATCGAAGTGAACCATGCCACCCTGGCCGGGCATACCTTCCAGCACGAGTTGCAGGTAGCCGCCGATGCCGGTATGCTGGGTAGTATGGATGCCAACAGGGGCGATGCCCAGAATGGATGGGATACCGACCAGTTTCCCATGAACCTGAATGAGCTAACCGAAAGTCTGCTGATTATACTGGAAGCCGGTGGCCTTGCCGGTGGCGGTGTAAACTTCGATGCCAAGATACGTCGTAATTCCACCGACCTGGAGGATCTGTTCATGGCGCATATCGGCGGCATGGATGCCTTTGCGCGGGCGCTGGTAATTGCCGATAAAGTATTGGAGAAATCGCCTTACAGGAAGTTCAGGAAGGAGCGTTATGCTTCATTTGATAGCGGGAAGGGGAAGGAATTTGAAGAGGGGAAGTTGAAGCTGGAGGATTTGAGGGCGTATGTGTTAGAGCATGGGGAGGTGAAGCAGGTAAGTGGGAAGCAGGAGTGGTTGGAGAATATTATTAATCAGTATATCTGATTTCGGCTCGCTGCGGGTATTGCAAGCCGCCTGCGGACGCAGCCCGTACAAACCCAACGCCACGCCGCGCGAGCTGGTGCGGGTTGGCCGTATTGTAACGGGTATTGCTGTGATACTGGGTATGATATGGATACCCATCATGAAAGGCATATCGGGTGTATTGTACCAGTACCTGCAAAGTGTGCAGTCGTACCTGGCGCCGCCAATTGCTGCGGTATTTTTGCTGGGCGTTTTCTCAAAACGCATCAACGCCAAAGGCGCCTACAGCGCCATGGTGGTGGGATTTATTATTGGTGTAATACGTATCATCCTGGAGTTGAATAAAGACCTCCTCAGCGGCTTCCTGTATGGTTTTGCCACCATGAACTTCCTGTATTTCTGTATTGCCTTATTCATCTTCAGTATTGTGCTGATGGTGGTGATCAGTCTTGTGACCGAAAAACCATCCGACCAGCAATTGCATGGCCTCACCTTTGCCACCACGGTGGCCGAAGACAGGGCGGCATCGCGCGCCAGCTGGAACAAATGGGATGTGATATTGTCGTTATTGGTGCTGGCCTTTATTCTTACGGCCTTCCTGTATTTTTCTCCAATGGGCGTGGCGGGATAGATACCATAATGCAGGTATAGGTAGCGTTTTTACCGGCATCGCTTCTGGCATAACCCATACCAATGTGCACCGGGGTGCCCAGGTTTTCCACCTCCTTCATGGCCAGGAATTGTTGAATGGCTTCGGCGCAGCTGGCGGCGCCTACGAGGCGAAACTCAAGGGTAGTACCATTTTTCAGAACAGAATTGTTTTGCAGCCGGTTGGCCATATTCAATGCCCTGGATTCGGCCTCCCGGGTAAGGCTATCGTTCCAGCGAAAGCGGGTAGTATCCAGGTTAAGAAATGCCTGGCGCGCTTCCATACTGACAATGAATGGATTGGTATTATAAAAGAAAGACAGCAGCAAAATCAGTAAGGGCACTGCATAAGATAACAACTTCATAGGTGGTACGGTATATGTACAAAAGACTGCCGCAGGCAGCGCTTTGCTGCATGTTTCAGGTATTATTTTCCAACTGACTGGCTTTCAATTTTACCTTTCATGGTACAGACCTTCTTCACCGGTGGCCAGTGATTGAATGGTGATATCGTTGTTGCGCCCCAGCAGGTCGCCCGAACTGTATACAACAACAGCTACCGGCAAGTCGCTTTTCAGTATGGTATCTTCGCGTATGCTAAAAGTCTTGTCGTCGAAGGCCAGCCGGTCCCCGATACTGTATCCTTTACCATGAAACCATTGATGGCTTTTGATATGCTCCTGTGTGAGTGTGGTGCAGCTGAGCAGCAGGCATGTGAGCGCAATGGCGCATAGGCAGGTTTGCGTTTTCATAAGTGATGTGATTTGCCCAGTAACAGTAGCAAGAACCTTGCCGTTTCGTACAGCCTGCACCCCGACTCGCTTTCAGCCTTTCTTACTTACAGCCGCCGCCAATGATTGCATCCACTTCATTTTTAAACTGCAAGGCAAAATCCTTCTTCTGTTCACCCAGTAAAGTTTTGGGGAAAATAATGGCTGCATAACCCCGGCATTTATCCACATAGGGCCAGGTGCCAAACAATCCGGGGCAGCCTACCACCAGGCTGTTACCGGCGGCATCTTCTTCCAGTATCCATTCTCCCAATCCATAATGATAACCTTCGGCAATTTTGGGGGTAAACTTCACCGGCAGATTGGGAAACTGCGGTTTTTGCAGCTCGGCAATGGATGCTTCACTTAAAATGCGTTTGCCTTCAAACATGCCCTTGTTCAGTATCATGCTCAAAAAGTTCATGTAGTCGTTGGCCGTGCTGCGGGCGCCGCCGGCGGGGTTGGGTGCGTTGCCACCCTCATCAATAAACGAAGTGGCGCGCATTTTCAGGGGACGCAATAATTTTTCCTGTATCAACCGGTCGAACGATTTTTTGCTGATCACTTCCAGCACACGCCCGGCAATATTCGGTCCCATATTGCCATAAAAGAATTCGGTGCCTGCATTGTTCGATATTTCCCTGGCTGCATAGGCATTCACTTCTTCCTCGAGCGAGGCATATTTTTTGCGTTGCAATATTTTTACAAGACTGCCTTTTTCACTTTCAATACTCGTTGTATGAGCAAGGCATTGCCTGATGGTCACATAATTTTTCATGTACTTTTCAAACACCGGAAGGTATTTGCTAACCGGGTCATCGAGCTTCAGCTTGCCCTCATCAACAAAGATCATTACCAATGCAGCGGTTAACCATTTGCTGGCGCTGGCGATTGGCGCCTGGGTTTTGGCATTAAAATCCTGCCCTAATTCTTTCTTGTAAATTATTTTTCCGTCTTTATACACCATGGCTACCACATTATTGCCAAGCAGTTTCTGGTTACGCTCCAGCAGTTGGTCGATGCTACTGTAATCAGGCTGGGCATGGGAAAACTGAAAGATTAACAGAAAGGCGGTCAATAAACTGCAGGAGAGGCAGATACGGCTGGTTTTTGGTGACATAAATGCATAAATTTTGGCCTGGATTATGATTTGATACCAATCAATAGTCAATTTAATCATTCAAACAGTAATAACGCTATGAACTTAGGAAATTTTACCATAAAGGCAGCAGAGGCTTTTCAGCAAGCTCAACAATTAGCGTTTAATTCACAAAACCCGAATATTGAAACTGAGCATATACTGAAGGCCTTGCTCGACCAGGAAGATTCACCGGTAGAATACCTGTTAAAGAAAAATAACGTAACGGTGAACCTGCTGGAGAGCAAGCTGCAGGAAGCCATCGACCGGTTGCCCAAAACCAGCGCCGATGCCGCCCAGATGGTGAGCCGCGAGGCCAACAATGTGGTGCTGCGTGCCGGTGCGGTAATCAGGCAATTTGGCGATGAGTTTATTACGCCCGAACATTTACTGCTGGCCATTGTGCAGGGAAACGACAATACCGCCAGGCTGTTAAAAGAGGCCGGTGCCAGTGAGAAGGGGCTGATAGCCGCCATCAAAGACCTGCGCAAAGGCGAAAAGGTACAGTCGCAAACCCAGGAAGCGCAATTCAATGCATTGAACAAATACGCGCGCAATCTGAACGACCTGGCCCGCCAGGGCAAACTGGATCCTGTTATTGGCCGCGACGAGGAGATACGCAGAACATTGCATATCCTTTCCCGACGCACGAAGAACAACCCTATACTGGTAGGTGAGCCCGGCGTGGGTAAAACTGCCATTGCCGAAGGCATTGCGCACCGAATTGTAAACGGCGACGTACCCGATAACCTGAAATCCAAAATAATATATGCGCTGGATATGGGGCAGCTGCTAGCCGGCGCTAAATATAAAGGGGAGTTTGAGGAACGCCTGAAAGGTGTAGTGAAGGAGGTGAGCAATAGTAATGGAGAAATTATATTGTTCATCGATGAAATTCATACGCTGGTAGGTGCAGGTGGTGGCGAAGGAGCTATGGACGCTGCGAATATTTTGAAACCTGCCCTTGCACGCGGTGAATTGCGTGCTGTGGGCGCTACTACATTGAACGAATACCAGAAATTCTTTGAGAAAGATAAAGCACTCGAACGCCGGTTCCAGAAAGTAATGATCGATGAGCCGTCGGTAGAAGATGCCATCTCTATATTGCGTGGTTTGAAAGACCGCTACGAAACGCACCACCATGTGCGTATAAAAGACGAGGCCATTATAGCCGCTGTGGAATTATCACACCGGTATATTACCGATCGCTTTTTGCCCGACAAGGCCATTGACCTGATAGACGAAAGCGCCGCCAAACTGAGATTGGAAATGAACAGTATGCCCGAAGGACTGGATAAGCTGGAGCGACAAATACGACAACTGGAAATTGAACGCGAGGCCATCAAAAGAGAAGACGATGAAGAAAAGCTGAAATCGCTGAACACCGAAATCGCTAACCTGAGCGTGGAAAGGGATACATTAAAAGCAAAATGGCAGGAGGAAAAAGACCTGGTAGATAAGATTCAGGAAGCGAAGGCAACAGTAGAACAACTGAAGATACAGGCCGAGCAGGCTGAGCGAAACGGCGATTATGGCAAGGTGGCCGAGATAAGGTATGGAAAGATCAAGGAGCAGGAAAAGATCATCAATGATTTTACAGAGCAGCTGTCGGCCATCAGTGAAAATAAGCGGTTGATGAAGGAAGAAGTAGATGCAGAGGATATTGCTGAGAACGTGGCAAGAGCTACCGGCATCCCGGTAACCCGTATGTTGCAGAGTGATAAGGAAAAGCTGTTGCACCTGGAAGAGCGATTGCATGAACGAGTGGTAGGACAGGATGAAGCCATCACAGCCGTGGCCGACGCCATACGCAGAAGCCGGGCGGGGTTGCACGATCCCAAAAAGCCCATTGGTTCATTTATCTTTCTGGGCACCACCGGTGTGGGTAAAACCGAATTGGCCAAAGCATTGGCCGAGTACCTGTTCGATGATGAAAGTTTGCTGACACGCATAGATATGAGTGAATACCAGGAAAAACATACTGTAAGCCGTTTGGTGGGTGCGCCCCCGGGATATGTGGGTTATGAAGAAGGCGGACAGTTGACCGAGGCTGTACGCCGCAAACCGTACAGTGTGGTTTTGCTGGACGAGATAGAGAAAGCACATCCCGACGTATGGAATATCATGTTGCAGGTGCTGGATGATGGACGGCTTACCGATAACAAAGGCCGGGTGGTGAATTTCAAGAATACCATCATCATTATGACCAGCAATATTGGTAGCCACTTGATACAGGATGCATTTGAAGATGTGAACGAGCAGAATGTGGGAGAAGCCATAGATCGCGCAAAAAGCGCTGTGATGGATTTGTTGCGGCAAACCATACGTCCCGAGTTTTTGAACCGGGTAGATGATATCATCATGTTCCAGCCCCTGCTGCGGAAGGAGATCATTGGTATAGTGAAGATACAGCTGAATGCGCTGAAAAAACTGGTGGCCGAGAATGGCATTGACCTGCTATTCAGCGATTATGCACTGGAATACCTGGCCGAGCAGGGTTTTGACCCGCAGTTTGGCGCCCGGCCGCTGAAGCGATTGATACAGAAGGAAATCATTAACCCCTTGAGTAAAAGGATATTGGCAGGAGATATAGAAAAAAGCCGGCCGGTGATGGTGGATGTGTTTGATGGTGTAGTGGTGTTCAGGAATGAGGCGCCGGAGAAGGTGAAGTAAGCTGCCGGTAACACTACGGTAGCCCGGCTACCCTCCCCGCCGCCAAAAATGCCCGGGACCTTTGGTTCCGGGCATTTTCGGCAAAACAGCTTGCTAACCTGAACAATGCCGCCCATACAATGTTATAACAAGGAACAAATGATTTAACCAGGGCCTTTCTGCTGTGCAGAGGCCCTTTTTCCGTTGGTTGCGGGCAACCCCCCTTACCCGCTTTAACTGTCTATATAAGAATATACTGCCGTGAAAAAGAAACAGGAGTTTTAATATGGCAATAAATCAAAATAAAAACAAAGACATCCTTCCTACCAAAAACATATGGATAGGCGAGCCGGACGCCCCGGTAAGCCTGGTGTTGTATGGTGATTATGAAAGTGAAGAATGCGCCAAAGTACATAGGATCATTGTGAAATTACTGGAAGTATACGATCGGAAACTCAGGTTCAACTACCGTCATTTCCCGCTTACCCAAATACATCAGCATGCTCACAAGGCTGCAGAAGCGGCCGTGGCAGCGGCGCAGGAAGGCAAGTTCTGGCCTATGCACAATCTTATTTTTGCGCATTACAGGCGGCTGGGCGCCATCAGCCTGCGCGAATATGCGCGTGAAGCCGGCGTGACCAGCAAGAATTTCCTGCCCGACCTGGTGGAAAGCAAATACGGCTGGACCGTAAGAGCCGATTTGCTGGAAGGTTTGGAAAAAGGCGTTCGCAATGTACCTACCATATTTATCAACGACCGGTTGTATACCAGCCGGTTCACCCAGCCCGAATTGGCTAAGGCCATAGATGCTGAATGCCCTGCAAAGGGTAAGAAACGGGCTTAACAGAGCTCTTGCATGCCGGGGTGTTGTGAAAACAACACCCTTTTTTGTTGCATTCAGACTTGTCTTAGATCAAGAATAAAGAAAAACTTAAAAGAAATTTAATACATTGTAAAAATTTACATGTTTGTATTTTTGGCCAGAATACGAAAACAAAAGCGTTAACATGCCAATTTTTGGGAAAAATTTGAAAACATGTCTGCAGATATCTTATTTTAAGTACCGAAATAGTTAAAATATTAAATATACAAATTTTTATAATTTGTTTTAGGTTACTCCAGTTCGCCCTTCTCTCGCTTAATCTCTTGGTAATATGACTTTAAAATAGGATTTTAGGAGTGCAATACTTCACCGGTTGGATGTAGTTGATTGCTTGCTGATTGTCCAACACGGTTACCACAAATTATAACGATTGCCTGATCATACAAGCTCCTTATAAAGGAGCTTTTTTATTTGGCATAGTTGTAGAAAGAAGGCAGTGTAGAAACACCGCCTTGAAATGAATGAATGAATGATTGCTCGCCATTAGAAAAACAGCAGTTACGGGTGGACTCGAACCACCGTAAAAGGTCTTGCTAACCTCCGCCTGTCCGCTCGGCCACGTAACTCCTATATTGATAACCGTACTGTCTACACGTAATTATTTGGGTTCAAGGCGAATGAATTGATGCTCTGTTGCATCTTTAATAATCAGCCTTTTCTTTTTATAGGCCGCATGTTCAACTATAACGGTCACCGGTAGTTCCTGCCAGGTGGCAATGCTGAACACACCCTTTCTGTCGGTCAATGCTTCTTCCTCACCTGATATAATATAAACATATGCTTTATCGACTGTTTTACCCGTGCTGCTATTGGTAATAGTGCCCTGAATGGTGTAAGGGCTTGCAGGATAAATTTCAGAAGTATTAAAGATCAGTGCCGGCAATGCAATCAACCAGCTGTTGCGATATGGAGTTGACATAGATAATCTGTTTGATGGTGAAAAAATACGTGGTGTTTTCTTTCAACATCGTGCTTTTGAATATCTGTACCGCATGACCTCTAATTTCTTCACAATATTAGGGTATTTGTAATAGTCCACCAAATAGGTGGACTATTAATTTCGCAATTTTTTATCATTAATCTGGTAATTCGTACTTTTGCGCCTTCCATTATGTTACTGTATAAAGAATTTACTTTCGACTCTGCGCACTACCTGCCCAATGTGCCGGAGGGCCATAAATGCCGGAATATACACGGGCATACCTATCGTTTACGGGTTTGGCTACAGGGTAAGCCCGATCCTCATTTCGGATGGATCATCGATTTTGCAGAACTTAAAAAAATCATAAAACCGGTGGTGGTTCAGCTGGATCATAAACTGATGAATGACCTGCCGGGCCTGGAAAATCCCACCTGCGAACTGATAGCTGTATGGATCTGGAATCAGCTGAAACCCCGGTTACCCGCCATGGCCAGGATTGAATTGCACGAAACACCTACCTCGGGCGTAATTTACGAGGGCGAGTAGTGGTAAAATGGCATCCCCGCCATGCGTAGAAATCCTTAAAGAGTTCAAAATATTATACTCTGGTAATACGTTGTTATTAAATTACCCCGATCTTTAGTCCGTAGTAAAGTACTTTATGACTCAAACAAAAAAAGGCTTATCAGCCTGCTCCATTAAAAAATCTATAACATGAAAAAGTCTGCCCTATTACGGACAGGTACTTCAATCCTACTCGGAACTGCTACCATTTATTTGTTCAGTATGTGCAAACCTGGGAATGCCAAAGGTCAGGATGGCGTCATCACCGGCGCAGATAGTAGCACGGTGGCCACGGCTGCCAAAGACACCGATGCCCTTCAACCACCACCACCTCCAGTATTGGATACCGCCTTATACAATGCCAGAATAATGCACATCACCAACGGTGATTCATCGGGCAAATGGCCGGTAAAGGATGTATATCCCAAACCGGGGGCTATACTTCCATTCAAAAGAGTGGTGGCCTACTATGGTAATTTCTATTCCAAGCGTATGGGTATACTGGGCGAACTGCCCGAAGACGAGGTATTGGCCAAATTAAAAGGGGAGGTCAAAAAATGGCAGGAAGCCGACTCTACCATCGAAGTGGTGCCCGCTATACATTACATAGCGGTCACTGCACAGGGCAGCCCCGGCGCCGGCGGCAAGTACCGGCTGCGTATGCCTTTCTCCCAAATAGACAAAGCCATTGCCATGGCCGCCAAAATAGATGCCCTGGTATTCCTGGATATACAGGTAGCCCTAAGCACCCTGCAGGCCGAGGTGCCTGAGCTGGAGAAATACCTGAAAAAGCCAAATGTACATTTTGGCATTGATCCGGAGTTTTCCATGAAAACCGGTAAAAAGCCGGGTTCAGTGATAGGCTCCATGGATGCCGATGATATTAATTATGTATCGGGTTACCTGGCAAAGCTCGTAAACGAGTATAACCTGCCACCCAAGATACTGGTGGTGCACCGGTTTACGCAGGCCATGGTGAAGAATTATAAGGATATCAAGTTACGCCCTGAAGTACAAATTGTGATGGATATGGATGGGTGGGGGCACCAGGCCAGAAAGATCAACACCTACAAGCAGTTTATTTATAAGGAGCCGGTACAATTTACCGGGTTCAAGATCTTCTACAAAAATGACCTGAGGGAGCCGAATAGTCATGTGATGCAACCCCATGAGGTGTTGAAGCTGAAGCCGCAACCGATTTATATACAGTATCAGTAAGGTATTTTGGCATCCGGCCCGTAGGGCTGGAAACCCCAACGCAAAAAAAAATCGCCCCCGCGGGGGCGATTTTTTTTGCGGGCCTGGGAGCCTCCCGAAGGGAGGCGCGGCATGTTATCAATCCACTTTCGTAATCTTCAACACATTCGTCGGTATATGCAACTTCACCGGCGTACTCCCGGTATTCACCACTACATCCCCCGACTTAATAAACCCTCTCTCCTTCAATATCTTGATCTGATCAAACATGATATCATCCAAACTCTCTTCCTCGTCATAAAAAAACGCCCTCACACCCCAGCTTAAACTCAACTGGTTCACCAACGATTTCTCCTTGGTAAAAATATACAGGGGCGAATGCGGACGATAACTGCTGAGCACAAAAGCGGTATAACCGCTCTGCGTCATGCCAATGAGGGCATCGGCGCGCGTATCATTCGCCAGCTTACAGGCATTGTAACAAATGGCATCGCTCAGGAAAGAAGGCGAGTGGGGCTGCGGCTTCAGGTCTTCTTCGCGGTTGTAGCGGTATTCGGTACGCTCCACTTCCAGGATGATCCTGCGCATGGTTTCCACCACCAGGGCGGGATGTTTACCGGTGGCGGTCTCACCGCTCAGCATCACGGCATCGGCGCCTTCCAGTACGGCATTGGCCACGTCGGTGATCTCGCTGCGGTTGGGCTTTACCCGGTCAATCATGCTCTCCATCATTTGGGTGGCCACAATCACGGGTTTGGCGCGGTGAATACATTTACGAATGATATCACGCTGCGCCATCGGTACTTTTTCTACCGGCAGCTCAACACCCAGGTCGCCACGGGCTACCATCACTCCATCCGACTCAACAATAATATTACGCAGATCGGCAAGGGCCGATGGCATTTCTATCTTGGCAATTACTTTCGATTTGCTTTTCCTTGCGGCCAGTCTTTTTTTCAGGTCAATAATATCATCTACTTTTCTTACAAAAGACAACGCTACCCAGTCCAGCTTTTGCTCGATGATAAAGTCCAGGTCGGCCAGGTCTTTTTCAGTAAGGGCCGGCAGGGAAATTTTGGTATCGGGCAGGTTCACGCCTTTCTTGGGCAGCAGGATGCCGCCATAGGTAACCTGCACCTTCACATCGCCTTCGGGGGTAATATCTACTACTACCACTTCCAGCTTACCGTCATCGATCAATATCTTGTTCCCTTTCTCCACATCTTCGTGCAGGTTGGGGTAGGAGATATAGATTTTTTCCTTATTACCCACTACTTTTTCACGGGATGTAAAAGTGAGAATATCGCCGGGCTCAATGAGCAGGGCGCCGTTCTCTATTTCGCCTACCCGCAGTTTGGGCCCCTGCAGGTCGGCCAGTATGGAAATATTATAAGGCTCTTTTAAATTGATGGCCCTGATATGCTCAATGATCTGGGCTTTGTTCTCGTGGGTGCCATGGGAAAAGTTCAGCCGGAAGATATTTACTCCCGCCTTTACCAGTTCCAACAGCTTATCGTATGTATCGCATGCCGGACCAACCGTAGCTACTATTTTCGTACGGTGGGCAATATGCTGTATACCTGCTTCCTTGTCCATTTCGCCATGCAGGTACTTCGTTAAGTCTCTAGCCATTTGTTTTATTTCGCGTTTCGTTTGAGTGGTTCTTTTTTCTGTGGGTACATGACCGGTATTTAGCTGGCAAGAATCTTGACGATCTTGATCCATTCCTCGCTGATGCGCTGTTTCGATTTTACGGCTCTTTCCAGCAGGGTATAATGCATGCGGTTGTTCAGGATGCCCACCATTACATTATGGCGGCCTTCCAGTAAACTTTCCACGGCGGCATAACCCATACGGCTGGCAATTAGGCGGTCGAGACAGGTGGGTGAGCCGCCACGCTGGATATGGCCCAGGATACATACACGTGTATCGGTTTGCGGCATACGTTCTTTTACCACTTTGGCTACTTCGTTGGCGCCGCCAAATTCATCGCCTTCGGCAACTACCACCATATTCACGAGCTTTTTGCGCCTTTCTTTTTCCTGTAAAGATGCTACCAGCTCTTCAATATCGGTTTTACGCTCGGGGATGAGGATATGTTCGGCACCGGTAGCAATACCGCTGTGCAATGCAATATAACCCGCATCACGGCCCATCACTTCAATAATGAACAGGCGGTCGTGCGCATCTGCAGTATCACGAATTTTGTCGATGGCTTCCACCGCGGTATTCACCGCCGTGTCAAAGCCAATGGTAAAATCGGTACCGGCAATATCCTTATCGATGGTGCCTGGTAAACCTATGCAGGGGATATCGAAGGTGCGGCTGAAAATGTCGGCGCCTCTGAACGATCCGTCGCCACCAATCACCACCAAACCATCGATACCCAGTTTCTTTAAGTTCTGGTAAGCTTTTTCGCGACCCTCGGGTGTGTAAAAATCTTTGCAGCGGGCCGTCTTTAAGATCGTTCCGCCGCGTTGAATGATATTCGCTACACTTCTTGAATGCATGGGTACAATGTCGTTATCGATGATACCCTGATACCCGCGCATAATACCAAACACTTCAAGACCATAATATATACCGGTTCTCACTACGGCACGAATGGCGGCATTCATACCTGGTGAATCGCCACCGGAAGTAAGAACACCAATTTTAGTCACCT
>Ga0065721_10050280_pt1 | contig 21490 bp, 32 predicted proteins | sample Mesricmetagenome_FD_59108 | JGI IMG/M metagenome (GOLD analysis project Ga0065721, IMG submission 59108) | Mesophilic microbial community from rice straw/compost enrichment Sample: eDNA_1 v2 (version 2) | ecosystem: Engineered > Solid waste > Grass > Composting > Bioreactor | place: USA: Davis... | reverse complement strand
AAGCCCCTGCCACATCCGGTCCCTTCGCCGTGACGCTGCGATCGCCCAGGTATCGTGGCCCGCCGCGCTCCGCCGTCCCCTGACTGACGATCCCACCATGTCGACCTTCCCCGAATTCCGCCCCCGCCGCATGCGTCGCGACGACTTCTCGCGCCGGCTGATGCGCGAGCACCGGCTGTCGCCGGACAACCTGATCTACCCCGTGTTCGTGCTCGACGGACAGGGCCAGCGCCAGACCGTCGCGTCGATGCCCGGCGTCGAGCGCGTGTCGGTGGACCTGCTGCTGCCGGTGGCCGAGCAATGCGTGCAGCTGGGTATCCCGGTGATCGCGCTGTTCCCGGTCATCGATCCCTCGCTGAAGACGCCCGACGGCATCGAGGCGACCCGCGACGACGGGCTGATCCCGCGCGCGGTGCGGGCGCTGAAGGACCGCTTCCCCGAACTGGGCGTGCTGACCGACGTCGCGCTCGACCCGTACACCAGCCACGGCCAGGACGGCGTGCTCGATGCCGACGGCTATGTGCTGAACGAAGAGACCGTCGAGATCCTGGTGCGCCAGGCGCTGACCCAGGCCGCGGCCGGCGTCGACATCGTCGCGCCGTCGGACATGATGGACGGCCGCATCGGCGCCGTGCGCAATGCGCTCGAGGATGCCGGCCACATCCACACCCGCATCATGGCGTACTCGGCCAAGTACGCGTCGGCGTTCTACGGCCCCTTCCGCGACGCGGTGGGCTCGGCCGCCAATCTGGGCAAGGGCAACAAGATGACCTACCAGATGGACCCGGCCAACACCGACGAGGCGCTGCGCGAGGTCGCGCAGGACATCATGGAAGGCGCCGACATGGTGATGGTCAAGCCCGGCATGCCGTATCTGGACATCGTCCGCCGTGTCAAGGACGAGTTCCGCTTCCCGACCTACGTCTACCAGGTCAGCGGCGAGTACGCGATGCTGAAGGCGGCCGCGCAGAACGGCTGGCTCGACCACGACAAGGTCATGATGGAATCGCTGCTGGCGTTCCGCCGCGCCGGTGCCGACGGCATCCTGACCTATTTCGCGCTCGACGCCGCCCGCCTGCTGGCGCGCTGATCCCTCGCGCATGCAGCTGCTCGGCTTTTCCGCCAGCCAGGTCCATCCGCTCGATTCGCTCGAGGCCGCGCGCGCCTTTCTCGCCGAACAGGCCGCGCCGCGCTTCGTCTGGGTCGACTGCACGCTCGCCGAAGTCAGCGCGGCGCCGTCGGCCTGGCGCAACAACCTGCAGACGCTGACCGGCGCACCGGTGCTGGACCTGCATCTGGCCGACGCCACCAATGCCGCGCATCCGTCGTTCTTCGATACGACGCATGCCTACGACATGGTGATCTTCCGCAAGCTGACGTTCGAGACCAGCCGGCTGATTGCCGAGGCCGGCAGCGAGGGACCGGCGGCGGTGGGCGGCAATGCGAGCGACGCCAGCGCCGGTGCCGGCAACAGTCGCGCGCCGCACAACGGCGGAGCGGACACCGCGGCGCGGGCATCGGGGACGTCGGCGGCGACGGGGGCGACGGGGACCGCCGGTCCCTCGGGCGCCTCGGCCCCCGCAACAAAGCCGCGCCGCCATCCGCCCGGCTTCCTGCCCGCGCTCGCCCGCATCGACACGCAGCCGGTGACGTTCTTCGTGTTCGACCACGTGCTGGCCACCGTGCGGCCCGGGCAGTCGCGCACGATCGAACAGGTTCGCCAGCGGCTGCTCGAGCTGACGCGCGGGCCGCGGCCCGAGGTCCGCACCAATGGCGGCACGGCGCTGGTGCACGGCATCCGTCCGCCGACGCGTCCCGAGGACCTGATGCTGCGGCTGCTGAACGCGATGGTCGACCGCTATCTCGAACTGCGCGCGCCGCTGACGCGCCAGCTCGACCGCTGGCAGCGTGCGCTGCTCAATGCGCGCAGCGGCTTTTCCAGCTGGGAGGGCCTGCTCGATGCGCGCATCCAGCTGCGCCGGCTGGAACATCTGTGCGAGGAACAGCGCGACGCGCTGCAGGAATTCCGCGACAGCCTGCTCGACAACACCTACAGCGACCCGGCCGGCGCCACTGCCAACGATCGCGACGAAGTGCTGCTGGTGCGAATCAACGACGTGATGGAACACATCCTGCGCGTGCTGGCGCATGCGCGGCGCCTCGAGGATTCGATCGAATCCGCGGTGCAGATCCACTTCTCGGCGGTCGCGCACCGGACCAACCGCACCATGCGGATGCTGACGATGATCACCGCGCTGTTCATGCCGCTGACGCTGATCACCGGCGTGTTCGGCATGAACTTCGAGCGCATGCCGTGGCTGCAGGAGCCCAGCGGCTTCTGGTGGTCGATCTGGCTGATGGGTGCGGTGGTGGTGGGAATCGGCGCGATGTGGGCGGTCGGCCGCTGGTTGTGGCGGGAGTGATTCGGGGCCGCGGGCAGGCCACGGCTTTGGCCCCGGCTTAGGCCCCGGCTTTGCGTCAGGCGCCGGCCGGCCCGAACGCGCGTTCCAGGCTCGCCAGGAAGCGTCCCGCCGCCTGATAGCCGATCACCCGCACCGGCAGCTCGCGCCCGTCGTCGCCGAACAGGATGATGCCCGGCGGGCCGAACAGGCCGAAGCGCTTCAGCAGGGCCTTGTCGTCGGCGTTGTTGGCGGTCACGTCGGCCTGCAGCATTACCACGCCGGCCAGCCGCGCCTGCACGCGCGGATCGCTGAAGGTGAAGCGCTCCATCTCCTTGCAGGAGACGCACCAATCCGCATAGAAGTCCAGCAGCACCGGCTTGCCGGCGGCGCTGGCCTGCGCGATGCGGGCATCGAGCTCTGCCACCGAGCGGACCCGCTCGAAGCGCACCGCCACGGCGGCCGGCGCACCGTCTCGGGCGCCCGCCACCAGATGCGACAGCGGCTGCAGCGGATTGCGGCTGCCCGAGGCCAGGCCCACCAGCAGGATCGCGCCCGCCAGCGCGGACAGCACGCCCAGCCCCTTGCCCAGCCGCGCCACCGGATGCGGGTCCGCGCCCAGGCCGTCGAAGGCGCGCAGGAACACCGCGCCGACCAGCAGCAGCGTCGCCCAGCCCAGCATCGACAGCCAGGCCGGCAGCACCGGCCCGATCATCCACAGCGCGACGCCGAGCAGCAGGAAGCCGAACACGCGCTTGGTCGCCTCCATCCAGCGGCCCGCGCGCGGCAGCAGGTTGCCGGCGCCGACGCCGACCAGCAGCAGCGGCACGCCCATGCCGATCGCCATCGAGAACAGCGCGGCGCCGCCGGTCCAGGCGTCGCCACTCTGCGCGATATAGGCCAGCGCACCGGCCAGCGGCGCGGTCACGCAGGGACCGACGATCAGCGCCGAGATCGCGCCCATCGCGGCGGCGCCGGCGATCTGGCCGCCGGGGCGGCGATTGGCGGAGTCGGTCAGGCGCGTCTGCCAGCGCTGCGGCAGTTGCAGTTCGTAGAGGCCGAACATCGACAGGGCCAGCGCGACCATCAGCGCGGCGAACAGCGCCAGCACCCAGGGCTTTTGCAGCGTCGCCGCCAGCCCTTCGCCGATCAGCCCGGCGGCGACGCCGACCGCGGTGTAGACCACCGCCATGCCGAGCACATAGGCCAGCGACACGACGAAGGCGCGGCCGCGATGCAGATGCTCGCCGACCACGATCGACGACAGGATCGGCACCATCGGCAGCACGCAGGGGGTGAAGGTCAGCAGCAGGCCGAGGCCGAAGAACAGCGCGACGATCGTCAGCAGGTGGCCGCCGGCGAGCGTCGCGGCGATGCGGCCGCTGTCGTCGATGGCCTTGGCGGGGTCGGTCTGCGCGGCGGCGCTGCGGGTTCCGGTGCCGGCGGGCAGCGGCGTGGCGGCGGCGATGGCGGAGGTGGCGTTGGTTGATGTGGCGTTGGCCGGCGTCGCGTTGGTTGATGTCGCGTTGCCCGGCGTCGCATTGGAGCGGCCGCCGAGCAGCGCGCCGATGCCGGCGCCGCCAACCTCGTACACGCTCTCCATCGGCGGATAGCACAGGCCCTTGTCGGCGCAGCCCTGCGAGGTCACGATCAGCGTCCATTTGCCGTCGGCCGGCGCGGACTCGACCGGCACGCGGATCGTCACCGTGTCGCGGTAGGTCTCCATCTCCTTGCCGAAGGTCTCGTCGAACTTGACCTTGCCGGCGGGCAGCTCGGGCGCGCCGAGCTTCACCTGCGCCGGTTGCGCGGCAAAGGCGAAGCGTTCGCGGTAGAGGTAGTAGCCGGGCGCGACATCGAAGCGGACCTCGACGGTGCGCGCATCGATGGTGCGGGCGGCGAAGCGGAAGGCCTGCTCCGGCGGCAGGAAGTCGTCCTGGTCTGCCGCGCGGGCCGGGCCGGCGCCGAGGCACAGGCAAACGGCAAGCATCGCCAGGGCGATTGCGGCCAGCGTTTGCCAGGCTTGCCAGCCTTGCGCGCGCCGGGCGCCCTGCCCCGTGACCATGTCCATCGACCCCAAGCTGCTGCCCATCGTCGGTTCCTGCTGTTATTCGTTATGTCGTTGCGCTGTGTCGTTGCGCTTTGCGTTTGCGCTATGCCGCAGCGCCAGGTCGTTGCGCCATGCGGTTGCACTATGCGGTTGCGCTATACGCCTGCGTTATGCGGTTGCCCTATCTCTCTACGTTCGGCGGCGTCCCGCCGCGTCTTTCCCTGACCTGTCCTGCGGCCGGCTCACGCGCCGCCGTCCGGCCCGGCCGTCTGCTCGCGTACCCAGTCGAGATAGGCCGGCAGGCCCGCTGCGACCGGCAGCGCGACGATCTCGGGCACATCGTAGGGATGGTGCTGGCGGATGACGGCTTCGAGCGCGTCGTAGCGCGCCCGCGTGGTCTTGATCAGCAGCGGCAATTCGCGCGCCGTCTCGACCGCCCCTTGCCACCAGTACTGCGACTCGCATGCCGGCAAACGGTTCACGCACGCCGCCACCCGGGCCTCCAGCAGCGCGCGGGTCAGCGCGGCGGCACTGTCCTCGTCCGGCAGCGTGGTGATCACCACCAATACCTGCGATGCGTCCATCGATATCGCTCCTGCATGACGCCGGCCCAAAAACAAAAGAGCCAGGCAATTGCCTGGCTCGATTGTAAGCGGTTCGCCAATCCGCAGCGCCCGTGGCGGCCGCCGCGTCGGATCGGCGAAGGGGCGAAGGTCTTACTCCGCAGCTTCCTCGGCCGGGGCCTCGGTCACTTCGGGACGATCGACCAGCTCGACCAGCGCCATCGGCGCGTTGTCGCCCTGACGGAAGCCGAACTTCAGGATGCGGGTGTAGCCGCCCGGACGGGTGGCGTAGCGCGGGCCCAGTTCGTTGAACAGCTTCGTGACCATGTCGCGGTCGCGCAGGCGGGCGAAAGCCAGACGGCGGTTGGCGACGGTGTCCTTCTTGGCCAGCGTGATCAGCGGCTCGACGACCTTGCGCAGTTCCTTGGCCTTCGGCAGCGTGGTCTTGATCAGCTCGTGCTGGAACAGCGAGTTGGACATGTTGCGCAGCATCGCGAGACGGTGCGACGAGGTGCGGTTCAGTTTCCGCAAACCATGACGGTGACGCATGATGATTCCTTTCTAGATCAGTGTTTGACCAGCTCTTCTATCGCCAGCGCATTCCCGTCGGGAGCGCGCCGGCGCGGGCCGGTAGTCGGTTTGCGCCGACTGGCCATCGCTGGCCGGGCGGCAGGGACTGGCAGCGGACGCCGGCTGGCGCCCGCCGCGCAGATTACTTCTCCAGGCCGGCGGGCGGCCAGTTCTCGAGCTTCATGCCGAGCGTCAGGCCACGCGAAGCGAGGACTTCCTTGATCTCGTTGAGCGACTTGCGACCCAGGTTCGGGGTCTTCAGCAGCTCGTTCTCGGTACGCTGGATCAGGTCGCCGATGTAGTAGATGTTCTCGGCCTTCAGGCAGTTGGCCGAGCGCACCGTCAGCTCCAGGTCGTCGACCGGACGCAGCAGGATCGGATCGATCTGCGGCGCGCGGCTCGAAGCGGCTTCCGCCGACGACTCGGTGCCTTCCAGCGCCGCGAATACGGACAGCTGGTCGACCAGGATGCGGGCCGATTGACGGATCGCTTCCTCGGGCGAGATCACGCCGTCGGTTTCGATGTTCATCACCAGCTTGTCCAGGTCGGTACGCTGCTCGACACGGGCCGACTCGACCGCGTACGAGACGCGGCGCACCGGCGAGAACGAGGCGTCCAGCACGATGCGGCCGATCACCTTGTTCGACTCGTCGCCGAACTTGCGAACGTTGCCCGGCACATAGCCGCGGCCCTGTTCGACCTTGATCTGCATGTCCAGCTTGCCGCCGGCCGACAGATGGGCGATCACGTGGCCGGGATTGATGATCTCGACATCGTGCGGCAGCTCGATATCGGCGGCTGTCACCACGCCTTCGCCTTCCTTGCGCAGCGACACCGTGACTTCGTCGCGGTTGTGCAGCTTGAAGACGACGCCCTTCAGGTTCAGCAGCAGGTTGACGACGTCTTCCTGCACGCCGTCGATGGTGGAATATTCGTGGACCACCCCAGCGATCGTCACTTCGGTCGGGGCATAGCCGACCATCGACGACAGCAGCACGCGACGCAGGGCGTTACCGAGCGTATGGCCGTAGCCGCGCTCGAACGGCTCCATCACGACTTTGGCGTGATGATCGCCCAGCGGCTCGACGGCGATGATTTTTGGCTTGAGGAGTGCTGTTTGCATTAGGTTGTCCTTTTCAATACCCTCGGCTCGTTACACCGATAAGGCTGAGTTCTGGAACCCGAAAAAACCCATCGTACGATGGGCAATAAGCCCGGCGCGCCGAAGCGCGCCGGGCTGAAGATGGAGCTCGACGAGAAATCGCAAGCCGCGGCCGTTGTAGGCGAACGGGTCCGGGCGATTAACGCGAATACAATTCGACGATCAGGCTCTCGTTGATGTCGCCCGAGATATCGGCGCGATCCGGCACTTGCTTGAACGTGCCTTCGAACTTCTTGGCATCGACGGCCACCCAGCTCGGGAAACCGGACTGCTCGGCCAGCGACAGCGACTCGGCGATACGAGCCTGCTTCTTGGCCTGTTCGCGGATCGACACCACGTCACCGACCTTGATCTGCGCCGACGGCACGTTCAGGGTCTGGCCGTTGACCAGGATCGCCTTGTGCGACACCAGCTGGCGCGCTTCGGCACGGGTCGAGCCGAAGCCCATCCGGTACACGACGTTGTCCAGGCGGGTTTCCAGCAGCTGGAGCAGGTTTTCGCCGGTATTGCCCTTGCGGCGGTCGGCCTCGGCAAAGTAGCGGCGGAACTGGCGCTCGAGCACGCCGTAGATGCGCTTGACCTTCTGCTTTTCACGCAGCTGGGTGCCGTAGTCGGAGGTACGGGCGCCCGAGGTACGGCCGTGCTGGCCCGGCTTGCTGTCCAGCTTGCACTTGTCGGCGAGCGAGCGGCGCGCGCTCTTCAGGAACAGGTCGGTGCCTTCACGGCGGGAAAGTTTGGCCTTCGGGCCGGTATAACGTGCCACTTTATCTTCCTTACTGATTCGATCGCGGCGCCAGGATCGACGCGCCGCGAGTCCGCCTGCTGCATCCGCCTTGAGGGGCGGTGACGGCGAACGGTGGGCTTATCCAACGCGCGCGGCCGAACGGCTGCGCGCCACACAATGAATTCGCACGGAATCCGACGATCTGTCCGGCAGCACCCGCTGGCGCGGATGCCTCGCCGACAAAACGCGGCATTCTATCACAACAAGAACGACAGGACCCGCGCCCGGAAAATCCGACGCGGGTCCGGCGATGCCTGGCGCTTAGATACGGCGGCGCTTCGGCGGACGGCAGCCGTTGTGCGGCACCGGCGTGACGTCTTCGATCACGGCGATCTTGATGCCCAGCGCGTTCAGCGCGCGCACAGCCGATTCACGGCCCGGGCCCGGGCCCTTGATGCGCACTTCCAGGTTCTTGATGCCCTGGTCTTGCGCGACGCGGCCGGCGTTCTCGGCAGCAACCTGGGCTGCGAACGGGGTCGACTTGCGCGAACCCTTGAAGCCCTGGCCACCCGAGGTCGCCCACGACAGGGCATTGCCCTGACGGTCGGTGATCGTGATGATCGTGTTGTTGAACGAGGCGTGGACGTGCGCGATGCCGTCGGCGACGTTCTTCTTGACCTTCTTACGCGCGCGCTGGGCGGCGTTGTTCGGACCTTTTGCCATTAGTTATCTTCCTCTGCCTTGGGCGTTACTTCTTCAGAGCCACGCCGGCCTTACGCGGACCCTTGCGGGTACGGGCGTTGGTGCGGGTGCGCTGGCCACGCAGCGGCAGGCCGCGGCGGTGACGCAGGCCACGATAGCAACCAAGGTCCATCAGACGCTTGATGTTCATCGTGGTTTCACGACGCAGGTCACCCTCGACCGTGACCTTGCCCACTTCGTCACGAAGCTTTTCCAGGTCGGCGTCGGTCAGATCCTTGACCTTCTTGTCAAAAGGAACGCCAGTGGCCTCGCAAATCTTGCGAGCGCGCGAGCGGCCGATACCGTAAATCGCCGTCAGGCCGATCTCGGTATGCTTGTGATTCGGGATGTTAACCCCTGCGATACGTGCCATTCGTCAATCCTCTTTACGATTAGCCTTGGCGTTGCTTGTGGCGGGGATCCGACGAGCAGATCACGCGCACGACACCGTTGCGCTTGATAACTTTGCAGTTGCGGCAAATGCGCTTAACAGAAGCCAGCACTTTCATGATTTTCCTCTTCCTTCAATTCCTGTTTCGGCTCACTTCGTCCGGAAGACGATGCGCGCGCGTGACAGATCGTATGGCGTCAATTCGACCGTAACTTTGTCCCCCGGCAGGATGCGGATGTAGTGCATCCGCATCTTCCCGGAGATATGGCCCAGTACGACATGGCCATTTTCCAGCTTCACCCTGAAGGTCGCATTGGGCAGGTTTTCGATTACCTCACCCTGCATCTGGATGACGTCGTCTTTAGCCATACCTAGCCTGTCCTGACCCGGCTCAGCGCAAAGTCAGGTTACCTTTGAAATTGGCCTTCTTCAGCAACGACTCGTACTGCTGCGACATGACATAGGACTGAACCTGGGCCATGAAGTCCATCGTGACGACCACGATGATCAGCAGCGAAGTTCCGCCGAAATAGAACGGCACGTTCCAGCGCAGCACCAGGAATTCCGGCAACAGGCAGACCAGTGTGATGTAGATCGCACCAGCCAGCGTCAGTCGCACCAGAATCTTGTCGATATAGCGCGTCGTCTGCTCGCCAGGACGGATGCCCGGAATGAAGGCACCGCTTTTCTTCAGGTTGTCCGCGACTTCCCGGCTGTTGTACACCAACGCCGTATAGAAGAAGCAGAAGAACACGATTGCCGCAGCATAGAGCAGGATGTACACCGGTTGGCCGGGCGACAGGGTCGCGGCCAGGTCCTTGATGAACCTGCCCACGGCGCCGGTCGAATCCGACGTGAACCAGCCCGCGATCGTCGCCGGGAACAGGATGATCGACGATGCGAAGATCGGCGGAATCCCCCCTGCCATGTTCAGCTTCAGCGGCAGGTGCGACGACTGGCCGCCGTACACCTTGTTGCCGACCTGACGCTTGGCATAGTTCACCAGGATCTTGCGCTGGCCGCGTTCGACGAACACCACCGCGAACGTCACCGCGATCACGATCGCCACGATGAAGATCGCCGCGATGATGCTCATCGAGCCGGTACGAACCAGTTCGAACAGCCCCCCGATCGCATTGGGCAAGCCCGCCGCGATACCACCGAAGATGATGATCGAGATGCCGTTGCCCAGTCCGCGCTCGGTGATCTGCTCACCCAGCCACATCAGGAACATCGTGCCGGTCACCAGCGTGATCACCGCGGTAGCGCGGAACATCATGCCGGGGTCGATCACCAGGCCCGGTTGCGACTCGAGCGCGACCGCGATCGAGAACGCCTGGAAGGTCGCCAGCAGCACGGTCCCGTAACGGGTGTACTGGGTGATCTTCCGCTGTCCGGCCTGCCCTTCCTTCTTCAGCGATTCCAGCTGCGGCAGCACGATCGTCAGCAACTGCATGATGATCGACGCCGAGATGTACGGCATGATGCCGAGCGCGAACACGGTGAAGCGCGACAGCGCGCCTCCCGAGAACAGGTTGAACATCCCGAGGATGCCACCCGACTGACTCTGGAACAGCTGCGCCAGTTGCTCCGGATCGATTCCCGGCACCGGAATATGCGCACCGATGCGGTAGACGATCAGGGCCAGCACCAGGAACATCAGCCGGCGCTTGAGATCGCCGTACTTCGCCGTGTTCCTGGCCTGTGCGCTTGCATTGGGTTTCGCCGTGGCCAAACGATGCTCCGACTTGTGACTCGCCTATGCTGCGAAATCTGCTTACTTACTCCGCGATCTGACCGCCCGCGGCTTCGATCGCTGCCTTGGCGCCAGCGGTGGCGCCCAGACCCTTGATCGTCACCTTGCGGGTCAGCTCGCCGGCCTTGATGACCTTGGCGCTCTTGACCAGGTCGCTGACCAGACCGGCCTGCTTCAGAACCAGCAGGTCGACTTCGGCCGCTTCCAGGCGCTCCAGATCACGCAGCGTGACTTCGGCGGTGAACGCCTTGGTCAGCGACGTGAAGCCGCGCTTCGGCAGACGACGGTACAGCGGCATCTGGCCGCCTTCGAAGCCCACCTTGTGGAAGCCGCCCGAACGCGACTTCTGACCCTTGTGACCGCGACCGGCGGTCTTGCCCAGGCCGGAGCCGATACCGCGGCCGACGCGACGCTTGGCGTGCTTCGAACCGGCGGCCGGTTTCAGGTTGTTCAGTTGCATATTGCTCTCCATATCCCGATCTTGGCCCAGGCTCAGCCGATGACCTTCACCAGGTACGAGACCTTGTTGATCATGCCGCGCACGGCCGGCGTATCCTGCAGTTCCGACACCGAGTTGAGGCGGCGCAGGCCAAGACCACGAACGGTGGCGCGATGATCCTCGCGCGTGCCGATCAGGCTGCGCACGAGTTGCACTTTTACGGTTTTCTGCGACATTTCGTTCACCTGCCTTAACCGAGGATGTCTTCGACAGACTTGCCACGCTTGGCGGCGATTTCGCCCGGCGTGCTCATCTTCTGCAGACCGTCCAGCGTGGCGCGAACCATGTTGTACGGGTTGGTCGAGCCGTGCGACTTGGTGACCACGTTGGTCACGCCCATCACCTCGAAGATCGCGCGCATCGGGCCGCCGGCGATCACGCCGGTACCTTCCTTCGCCGGCATCATCAGCACCTTGGCGGCGCCGTGCTTGCCAACGACTTCGTGCTGCAGCGTGCCGTTCTTCAGCGGGACCTTGACCATCTTCCGACGGGCTTCGTCCATTGCCTTCTGCACGGCCACCGGCACTTCCTTCGCCTTGCCCTTGCCCATGCCGATGCGGCCATCGCCGTCACCGACCACGGTCAGCGCAGCGAAACCGAGGATCCGGCCGCCCTTCACCACCTTGGTGACGCGGTTGACCGAGATCATCTTCTCGCGGAGGCCGTCGTCGCGTTCGTCCTGCTGGACTTTTGCTTGCATCTTTGCCATGACGTATCTCTCTTAAGCGCTTAGAACTTGAGGCCGGCTTCGCGGGCAGCGTCAGCCAGGGCCTTCACGCGACCGTGGAAGCGGAAGCCGGCGCGATCGAACGCGACGGTTTCCACGCCGGCAGCCTTCGCCTTCTCGGCGATGCGCTTGCCGACCACGGTGGCAGCAGCGGTGGTGGCACCGCTGCCGGCCAGTTCCTTGCGCACTTCTGCTTCGACGGTCGAAGCCGACGCCACCACCCGGGTGCCGCACGGCGAGTAGACCTGAGCGTAAATATGCGTATTCGTACGGAACACAGTCAGACGATTGACCTTCAGCTCGGCAATCTTGGCGCGGGTCTGACGTGCACGGCGCAAACGAGCGTCTTTCTTGTTCATCACTGCACCCCTTACTTCTTCTTGGTTTCCTTCAGGATGACGCGCTCGTCTGCGTAGCGAACACCCTTGCCCTTGTAGGGCTCGGGCGGACGGTACGCGCGGACTTCCGCGGCAACCTGACCGACTTTCTGCTTGTCCGCACCCTTGATGATGATCTCGGTCTGCGTCGGCGTTTCCGCCTTCACGCCTTCCGGCATCTCATGGATCACGTCGTGCGAGAAACCAAGCTGGAGCTTCAGCGCAGCGCCTTGCAGCTGGGCACGATAGCCCACGCCTACCAGGGTCAGCTTGCGCTCGAAACCGGTGGTCACGCCCTTGACCATATTGGCCACCAGAGCACGCATGGTGCCCTGCAGAGCGTTTGCTTCGCGCGATTCGTCAGCGGCGGCGAAGGTCAGCGTGTCGTTCTCGACGTTGACCTTGACCAGGCTGTGAATCGGCTGGGACAGCGTACCGAGCGGGCCCTTGACGGTGAGCACGCCGGCCGCCACATTCACTTCCGCGCCTTTCGGCAGCGCGATGGGAGCCTTACCTACACGGGACATGGTTACTCCTTACGCGACGTAGCAGATGACTTCGCCGCCCACGCCCGTGGCACGTGCCGCGCGATCGGTCATCAGACCCTTGGGGGTCGAGATGATCGCGACGCCCAGGCCGTTCATCACTTGCGGGATTTCGCTGCGGCCCTTGTACACGCGCAGACCGGGCTTCGACACGCGTTCGATGCGCTCGATCACCGGACGGCCGGCGTAGTACTTCAGACCGATGGTCAGTTGTGCCTTGCCGCCTTCCTCGGCGACAGCGTAGTCGTCGATATAGCCTTCGTCCTTCAGGACCTTGGCGATCGCCACTTTCAGCTTCGACGACGGCATGACAACCGACGCCTTCTGCACGCCCTGGGCGTTGCGGATGCGCGTCAGCATATCGGCGATAGGATCGCTCATGCTCATACTGTTTCTCCTGTAGCCTGTGCGTAATTACCAGCTGGCTTTCGTCAGACCCGGAATTTCGCCCTTGAAGGCGATCTCGCGGATCTTGTTACGCGCCAGGCCAAACTTGCGGAAGGTACCGCGGGGACGACCGGTGATCGCGCAGCGATTGCGCTGGCGGGTCGGATTGGCGTTGCGCGGCAGCTGTTGCAGCTCCAGGCGCGCTTCGTAACGCTCTTCTTCCGACTTCGCTTGGTCGTCGATAATGGCCTTGAGGGCAGCGCGCTTCTCGGCGTACTTCGCCGCGAGCTTCGCGCGCTTCTTCTCACGTTCAATCAGAGCCAATTTAGCCACGGTTACCCCTTAATTGCGGAACGGGAACTTGAATGCGGCGAGGAGCTCCTTGGCTTCCTCGTCATTCTTCGCCGTCGTCGTGATGCTGATGTTCAGACCGCGCAGCGCGTCGATCTTGTCGTACTCGATTTCGGGGAAGATGATCTGCTCTTTCACACCGATGTTGTAGTTGCCACGGCCGTCGAACGACTTGCCGGACACACCACGGAAATCGCGCACGCGCGGCAGGGCCACGGTGACGAAACGGTCGAGGAATTCCCACATCCGTTCGCCACGCAGGGTCACCATCGCACCGATGGGATAGCCCTGGCGAATCTTGAAGCCGGCGATGGCCTTGCGGGCCTTCGTCACGACCGGCTTCTGACCAGCGATCTTGGTCAGGTCGCCCACTGCCAGTTCGATGACCTTCTTGTCATTGATGGCTTCGCCCAGACCCATGTTCAGCGTGATCTTGGTGATGCGGGGCACCTCCATGACCGACTTGTAGCCGAACTTCTTCATCAGGGCCGGAACGACCTGTTCTTTGTACTGCTCTTGCAGACGTGCTGCCATGCTCAACTCCTATCCGTGCCCAGAATCAAGCGGCGACGACGGCGCCGGTGGTCTTGAGCACGCGCACGCGCTTGCCTTCCACCAGCTTGATGCCGACGCGCGACGGCTTGCCATTGGCATCCACGAGCGCAACGTTGGAAATATGCAGGGGCATGACCTTGTCGATCACGCCACCGGTCGTGCCCAGCATCGGGTTCGGACGTGCGTGCTTCTTCGCGACGTTCACGCCCTCGACGGCGACCTTGTCGCCCAGCACGGCCTGGACCTTGCCGCGCTTGCCCTTGTCCTTCCCGGTCAGGACGATGACGTCGTCGCCTTTGCGAATCTTGTTCATGGCGGCTCCTTACAGCACTTCCGGTGCGAGCGACACGATCTTCATGAAGCGCTCGGTACGGAGTTCACGAGTCACCGGCCCGAAGATACGGGTGCCGATCGGCTCGAGCTTGTTGTTCAGCAGGACAGCGGCATTGCCGTCGAACTTGACGAGCGAACCGTCCGCGCGGCGCACGCCCTTGGCGGTGCGGACCACGACGGCGTTGTAGATATCGCCCTTCTTCACGCGACCGCGCGGCGCTGCGTCCTTGACGGTCACCTTGATGATGTCGCCTACGCTCGCATAGCGGCGCTTGGACCCACCCAGCACTTTGATGCACAGCACTTCGCGCGCACCCGTGTTATCGGCCACTTCGAGCCGGCTTTCTGTCTGAATCATGGTGTTTGTCTTCCCAACTTAATCCACCGGGCCCACGAAAAAGGTACGCCCGCCGGTCAGTCTTGGTCCCGTCGGCCACCGGCATTGCGCCAGTCACCGTTTGGGTTGATCAACTTGAAGTCGGTGTGCCAGGCGGTCTGAACGATGTAACAAGTCAGGAGCCGCTAGGCCTGGGGTTCGCTTTAACGGACCGCCCGGGTGGTGTTACAAGAGACGGCCGCAATAAAGCGGAAGTCCAGGATTATAGCACATAACCCTGGACCTGCAAGTCAACCGAGAACCTGTTGGTTCTTAGATGACGCGCGCTGCTTCGACCAGCCGGGAAACGACCCAGGACTTGGTCCGCGAGATCGGACGGCCTTCCTGGATCTCGACCTTGTCGCCTTCCTTGTACTGGTTGGCTTCGTCATGCGCCTTGTACTTCTTCGAGCGCAGCACGTACTTGCCATACAGCGGGTGCTTGACACGGTTTTCGACCAGGACCGTCACGGTCTTGTCCATCTTGTCGCTTACCACGCGGCCGACCAGGGTACGGCGAAGCGACGATTCCGTTTGTGCAGTTTCAGTCATTTCGAGTTCGCCTTTTCGTTCAGCACGGTATGCACCCGCGCGATGTCCTTGCGCACCTTCTTCAGCTGGCTGGTGTTCTGCAGCTGTTGGGTGGCCTTTTGCATGCGCAGGCTAAATTGGGCCTTCAGGAGCTCGGAGAGCTCTTGGTTCAGGCCTGCGGCGTCCTTGCCGCGAAGTTCGGATGCTTTCATCCCTGCTCTCCTTACGTCCCGACCTGGCGCACCACGAAATTGGTCGCGATCGGCAGCTTGGCCGCCGCGAGGCGGAACGCCTCACGCGCCAGCTCTTCGCTCACGCCATCCATTTCGTACAGCATCTTGCCCGGCTGGATTTCAGCCACGTAGTATTCCGGATTGCCCTTGCCGTTACCCATACGGACTTCGGCGGGCTTCTTCGAGATCGGCTTGTCCGGGAAGATCCGGATCCAGATGCGGCCGCCACGCTTGATGTGGCGGGTCATCGCACGACGTGCCGACTCGATCTGACGAGCCGTCAGACGGCCACGGCCCATTGCCTTCAGGCCGAATTCGCCGAAAGACACGGCGTTGCCACGGGTAGCCTTACCCGTGTTGCGGCCTTTCTGCTCCTTGCGATATTTTCTGCGCTTCGGTTGCAGCATCGTTATTCTCCACTCTTCGCGTCTGCGCCAGGCGCAGCGCGGCGACCGGCACCAGCGCCACCGCGGCGGTTGCCACCCGGACGGCCTTCACCGTCACGACGGCGACCGTCCGGACGACCCGGGCGACGACGACGTTCGTCTTGCGGCTCTTCCACCACCGGCGCGTCGTTGCGGCCGAGGTGATCACCCTTGTAGACCCACACCTTGACACCGATGATGCCGTAGGTGGTTTCCGCTTCGGAGAAGCCGTAGTCGATGTCGGCACGCAGGGTATGCAGGGGCACGCGGCCCTCGCGGTACCACTCGGTACGTGCGATTTCGATACCGTTCAGACGGCCCGAGCTCATGATCTTGATGCCCTGGGCGCCCAGGCGCATCGCGTTCTGCATCGCGCGCTTCATCGCGCGGCGGAACATGATGCGGCGCTCGAGCTGCTGGGTGATCGAGTCGGCGATCAGCTGAGCATCGGTTTCCGGCTTGCGGATTTCCTCGATGTTCACGTGCACGGGCACGCCCATGCGACGCTGCAGCTCGGCCTTCAGCAGTTCGATGTCCTCACCCTTCTTGCCGATCACCACGCCCGGACGCGAGCTGTAGATGGTGAGACGGGCATTGCGGGCGGGGCGCTCGATGACGACGCGGCCCACCGAAGCGTTCTTGAGCTTCTTCTTCAGAAAGTCGCGAACTTCGATGTCTTCCTTCAGCATGCCGGCGAACTTCGTGTTGTTGGCGTACCAACGCGAAGCCCAGTTACGGCTGACGGCCAGACGGAAGCCAGTCGGATGAATCTTCTGTCCCATCGTGACTCCTTAGTTGCCGAGCGTCACAGTGATGTGACAGGTTTGTTTCTCGATGCGGTTGCCGCGGCCCTTTGCCCGTGCGGTGAAGCGCTTGAGCGAGGTTGCCTTGTCGACGTAGATCGATTTGACCTTCAGCTCGTCGATGTCGGCGCCTTCGTTGTGCTCGGCGTTGGCGATGGCCGATTCGACCACCTTCTTCACGATCCCGGCGGCCTTCTTCGGGCTGAACGCCAGGATGTTGAGCGCGCGCTCGATCGGCAGACCACGGATCTGGTCGGCGACCAGGCGCGTCTTCTGGGCGGAGATGCGGGCACCGCGATGAATCGCTTTCACTTCCATGATGGCACCTTACCTCTTCGCTTTCTTGTCAGCCGCGTGGCCCTTGAACGTGCGCGTCAGCGCAAATTCACCGAGCTTGTGGCCGACCATGTTTTCCGTGACGTACACCGGCACGTGTTGACGGCCGTTGTGGACGGCGATCGTCAGGCCGATGAACTCCGGCAGAATGGTCGAGCGGCGCGACCACGTCTTGATGGGTTTCTTGTCCTTGCCGCTGACAGCCGTTTCCACCTTCTTCAGCAGGTGGGCGTCACAGAAAGGACCCTTTTTTGCAGAACGAGTCATGTGTTTAGCTCCTACCTACCGATTAACGCTTGTGGCGGCGCTGCACGATCATGCTGGCAGTGCGCTTGTTGCTGCGGGTGCGGTAACCCTTGGTCGGGGTGCCCCACGGCGACACAGGATCGCGACCAGCAGCGGTACGGCCTTCACCACCACCGTGCGGGTGGTCGATCGGGTTCATCACCACGCCGCGGACGGTCGGGCGAATACCGCGCCAGCGCGTCGCGCCGGCCTTGCCGATCACGCGCAGGCTGTGCTCTTCGTTGCCCACTTCACCGATGGTGGCGCGGCATTCGATATGCACGCGGCGCACTTCACCGGAGCGCAGACGCACCTGGGCGTAGACGCCTTCGCGAGCCAGCAGCACGGCGGAACCGCCGGCGGCACGCGCGATCTGGGCGCCCTTGCCCGGCAGCATTTCCACGTTGTTGATCGTGGTACCGACCGGGATGTTGCGGATCGGCAGGTTGTTGCCGGCCTTGATCGGGGCTTCGGCGCCGTTCATCAGCTGCTGGCCGGCAACCATGCCCTTGGTGGCGATGATGTAGCGGCGCTCGCCGTCGGCGAACAGCACCAGCGCGATGTTGGCGCTGCGGTTCGGATCGTATTCCAGGCGCTCGACCTTGGCGGGGATGCCGTCCTTGTCGTTGCGCTTGAAGTCGACCACACGGTAGTGATGCTTGTGGCCACCGCCCTTGTGACGGGTGGTGATGTGGCCATTGTTGTTACGGCCCGACTTCTGGAATTGCTTTTCCAGCAGCGGCGCGTACGGTTCGCCCTTGTGCAGGTTGCGGTTGACAACCTTCACCATCGAGCGGCGACCCGGGGAAGTCGGCTTGGTCTTGACGAGTGCCATGATTACTTGGCCTCCGCTTCAAAATTGATTTCCTGACCCGGCTTCAGCGACACGTAGGCCTTCTTCACATGGTTGCGACGACCCATGAAGCGACCGAAACGCTTTTGCTTGCCCTTCTGGTTCAGGATCTGAACGGACTGCACCTCGACCTTGAACAGCAGTTCGACCGCCGCCTTCACTTCCGCCTTGTTGGCGTCGCGAGCGACTTCGAACACCACTTGTTCGTTCTTGTCGGCGACCAGGGTTGCCTTTTCGGAAACCACCGGCGCGAGCAGCACCTGCATCAAACGATGATCGTTCTTGGCTACTTGCGTCATTTGAGCAACTCCTCGATCTGCGCGACGGCCGCCTTGGTCACCAGCACCTTCTTGTAGTGCACGAGCGACAGCGGATCGGCGTGGCGCGGCTCGACAACCGCCACGTGCGGCAGGTTGCGCGAAGCCAGGTAGAGGTTTTCGTCGAGGTTGTCGGTGATGATCAGCACCGAGTCCAGACCCATGGCCTTGAACTTGTCGGCCAGCAGCTTGGTCTTGGGCGCGTCGACGGAGAAACCCTCCACCACGTTGATACGACCTTCCCGGGCCAGCTGCGAATAGATCGAGCGCATGCCGGCACGGAACATCTTCTTGTTGACCTTCTGGCTGAAGTTCTCTTCCGGCGAGTTCGGGAAGATACGGCCGCCCCCGCGCCACAGCGGCGACGAGGACATACCGGCACGAGCACGGCCCGTACCCTTCTGACGCCACGGCTTCTTCGTGGTGTGCTTGACCTCTTCGCGGTCCTTCTGCTTCCGGTTGCCGCTACGCGCGTTGGCCTGGTAAGCGACGACGATCTGGTGAACCAGAGCTTCGTTGTAATCGCGGCCGAAGACTTCGGGCGAGGCGGAGACGCCTGCACCGATCTGGCCGTTGTCCTGGAGGAGCTTAAGTTCCATGTGTCCGCTCCTTAAGCCGCAGCTTTGGCCTTGACGGCCGGGGTAACGATGACTTTGCCGCCCTTCGAACCCGGGATCGCGCCCTTGACCAGCAGCAGCTTGCGCTCTGCGTCGATCTTGGCGATGACCAGGTTTTGGACGGTACGCGTGACGTCACCGAGGTGGCCGGTCATGCGCTTGCCCGGGAACACACGGCCCGGATCCTGCGCCATACCGATCGAACCCGGCACGTTGTGCGAACGCGAGTTACCGTGCGTGGCACGGCCCGACGCGAAGTGGTAGCGCTTGATGGTACCGGCGTAGCCCTTACCGATCGTCACGCCCTGCACGTCGATCTTCTGGCCGACCGCGAACAGGTCGACCGACAGCGTGCCGCCGGCTTGCAGCTCGGCAGCCTTGGCTGCATCCACGCGGAATTCTTTGATGACTTCGCCCGCTTCCACACCGGCTTTGGCGAGGTGACCCGCCAGCGGCTTGGTGACGCGGCTTGCGCGCCGGGCGCCGAAGGTGACTTGCACCGCGGTATAACCGTCGGTCTCGTCCGTCTTGATTTGCGTCACGCGGTTGTCGCCGACCTCGATCACGGTCACGGGAATTGCTTCACCGTCGTCCGTGAAAATACGGGTCATGCCAACCTTGCGACCTACAAGGCCAAGGCTCATGGTTTGCTCCATTCCCGGCTGCGATTGGCCGGGGCTGATTGATACACGAAACGTGTTGAGTGTTTCTGGTGTCGGGGGCTTGCGCAAAAGAGACGGCGCGCGGCCAAAACGGCCAGCCCAATACCCATAGATAGATGGGTAGCCTTACACTATATCGCAGCCCCCTGGAAAGGGCAACTGCAATCTGGCAAGGGGTTCAGCAAATGGGGGTTTTGCTGTTGCAACGTGGTTGATACGTCGCTATTTCGGCGTTCCGGCGCCGAAAAAGGAAAACGGCGAACTTGCGTTCGCCGTTCCACTGCAGAGCGGCCGCGCGGGGCGGCCGGTCTCGTCGGATCGATTACACCTTGATCTCGACGTCCACGCCAGCCGGCAGGTCCAGCTTCATCAGCGCGTCGACGGTCTTTTCCGACGGGTCGACGATGTCCAGCAGACGCTGATGGGTGCGGATCTCGAACTGATCGCGGCTGGTCTTGTTCACGTGCGGCGAACGCAGGATGTCGAAGCGCTCGATGCGGGTCGGCAGGGGAACCGGGCCCTTGACGATCGCGCCGGTGCGCTTGGCGGTATCCACGATTTCGGCGGCCGACTGGTCGATCAGGCGATAGTCGAAAGCCTTCAGGCGGATACGGATCTTCTGGTTCTGCATGATTTTTCCTTAAAAGAGCGATGGGCCGTCACGGCCCGGTGGTAGCAGGGACGGGCGGAGGCCACCCGTCCCGACAGCCTGGTTTAGTCCAGGATCTTGGCGACGACGCCGGCGCCGACGGTGCGGCCGCCTTCACGGATGGCGAAGCGCAGGCCTTCTTCCATCGCGATCGGGGCGATCAGCTTGACGGTGATCGACACGTTGTCGCCCGGCATGACCATTTCCTTGTCCTTCGGCAGCTCGATCGAGCCGGTCACGTCGGTCGTACGGAAATAGAACTGCGGACGGTAGTTGTTGAAGAACGGGGTGTGACGGCCACCTTCGTCCTTCGACAGGATGTACACCTCGCCGGTGAAGTGCGTGTGCGGCTTGATCGAACCCGGCTTGCACAGCACCTGGCCGCGCTCGACGTCTTCACGCTTGGTGCCGCGCAGCAGCAGACCGACGTTGTCGCCAGCCTGGCCCTGGTCCAGCAGCTTGCGGAACATTTCCACGCCGGTGCAGGTGGTCTTGACCGTCGGGCGGATGCCGACGATTTCGATTTCCTCACCGACCTTGATCACGCCACGCTCGATACGGCCGGTCACCACGGTACCGCGGCCCGAGATCGAGAACACGTCTTCGACCGGCATCAGGAACGTGCCGTCCACGGCGCGCTCCGGCGTCGGGATGTAGGTGTCCAGTGCCTCGGCCAGGCGCATGATCGCCTCTTCGCCCAGGTCACCCTTGTCGCCTTCGAGCGCCAGCTTGGCCGAACCCTTGATGATCGGGGTGTCGTCGCCGGGGAACTCGTACTTCGACAGCAGCTCGCGCACTTCCATTTCCACCAGCTCGAGCAGCTCGGCGTCGTCCACCATGTCGCACTTGTTCAGGAACACGATGATGTACGGCACGCCGACCTGACGGGCCAGCAGGATGTGCTCGCGCGTCTGCGGCATCGGGCCGTCAGCGGCCGAGCACACCAGGATCGCGCCGTCCATCTGCGCAGCGCCGGTGATCATGTTCTTGACGTAGTCGGCGTGGCCCGGGCAGTCAACGTGCGCGTAGTGGCGGTTGGCCGTCTCGTACTCGACGTGCGCGGTGTTGATGGTAATACCGCGTGCCTTCTCTTCCGGCGCCGCATCGATTTCGTCGTACTTCTTCGCGGCACCGCCGAACTTCGAAGCCAGCACCGTCGCAATCGCCGCCGTCAGCGTCGTCTTGCCGTGGTCAACGTGACCAATCGTACCAACGTTCACGTGCGGCTTGGTCCGCTCGAACTTTTCCTTTGCCATTTTCTTCAGCTCCTAATGGA
>Ga0065721_10050279_pt1 | contig 21491 bp, 20 predicted proteins | sample Mesricmetagenome_FD_59108 | JGI IMG/M metagenome (GOLD analysis project Ga0065721, IMG submission 59108) | Mesophilic microbial community from rice straw/compost enrichment Sample: eDNA_1 v2 (version 2) | ecosystem: Engineered > Solid waste > Grass > Composting > Bioreactor | place: USA: Davis... | reverse complement strand
CGGGCAATAGAGACATTTGGTTCGTCGGATTTACGCCGGAATGGACGGCAGCCGTCTGGACCGGATTCGATAAGACGGATGCCACGCACCATCTGTCCACGGACAGCAGCGCTGCGGCGAAGATGTTCTCCGCGGTCATGTCCAAGGCGTTGTCCGGCAAGAAGAAGCTGTCGTTCCCGGTTCCGGATCACTTGAAGGAAGAAGAGAAGCTGCCGGTCATCGGCGGTTTATACGCTGCCTATTCGGAAGCTTCCCATTCCGTGCATTTGGAGTGGACGAAGGTGGAAGGCGAGGGCATCACCTACAAGATCTATCGGAAGGAAGCGTCCGAGGCCGAATTCAGCCTGCTCGGAGAGGCGTCTGACTCCGTGCTTGAAGATATGACGATCGTGCCGGGCAAGACGTATACGTACTACGTTACCGCTTATCAAGCGGCGAAGAAGCTGGAGAGCGAACCGTCCGAACAAGCGACGCTGCCGATTCCCGGAGGCGAGGAGATCACTCCGCCGCCGGGCGGCGAAGGAAGCGAAGGCGGGGAAGACTTCCCGCCGATCGAGACGCCGATAGAGTCTCCGGAAGTGCCGGACGGTGAAGGCGAAGGCGGCGGGGGTGTCGTCCCGCCGGTAGAGCCGCCTCCGCCTAGCCAAGACGGCGGTCAAGGTTCGACGCCAGGGGACGTACCCGCGAGCGCAACGCCTTCCGCTAACCTATAGAACGTAAGACACCGAGACCTCGAACAGCCGTTTAACGGCGGCTGATCGGGGTCTTTTTCATCCGTATAGGTTGGTTGTCAAAGGGAAGATGTGTTAGACTCTGTATATGTTGGATTGAATGAAAGGATAGGCATTGCTTATGAAACGTAAATTTTCGGATCGAGCCAATTGGCGACGGATTTTGAAGAAGAGCTATGCCTGCATTCCCGTCGATGAGCCGCAGTTCAGAGGATTCGTAACGCTGTACCGTATACATGAGCTAAGGGACCCGCTATGGAAGGAATACAACGGACGCCGGATGTGCCTTGCGGATCGCGGATATTTGTGGATGCAGCATTTTCCGAAGGGTGAGCATTTCGTCGTGACGACGATGTTCAATGATCAAGGCCAAGTCGTGCAATGGTACATTGACATTTGCAAGACGCAGGGGCTGACGGATCAGCAGGTGCCGTGGTTCGACGATCTGTTCCTCGATATCGTCGTGCTGCCGAGCGGTGAGAAGCTGCTGCTCGACGAAGACGAGCTGGAGGAAGCGCTGGACGAAGGACAGATTACGCCGCGCGATTCCGCCATGGCGCAGCGTACGGCCGCACGGCTGATGGAGCTGATCAACCAGAATAAGTTCCCTTATTTCGACATGAGCTTGAATCACAGGCGTACGTTCTTGGACAAACTGGGCTGGGAGAAAGGAAACGGGTAAATGCGGAGGTTAACGGAGGAGAGGCCGATGGCCTCTCGTTCTGCGAAATCGGGTCTTCGGCGTTCTGCGATCATTCGCCGAGTGCTGCGGACTCTTCTTATAGGGCTGTTGATCGGAGCGGTCTGGTGCGGCGTGCTGTACGCGAAGATCGTAACGTTCAACGGAACGCCCGAGGAAGGGCAAGACGTACGCGCAGACGTCGGCATCGTGCTCGGCGCAGGCTTATGGGGAGAGGAGCCGAGTCCGGCGCTCAAGGAAAGGCTGGATCACGCGATCGAATTATTCAATGAGGGAATATACTCGCGCATTATCGTCACGGGCGGACTCGGAACCCCGAATGCCCGGATCACGGACGCCGAGGGGGCGGCAGCGTATGTTATCGCTCATGGTGTGCCGGAAGAGGCGGTTACGCTCGAGAATAGCTCGAAGGATACGTACGAGAACTTGCTTTTCGCTCAGCGGATTATGCAGGAGCAAGGCTGGACGACGGCCGCTATCGTAACCCACTGGTACCACGGCTCGAGAGCCGCGGATATGGCGCGTACGCTCGACTACGATCCCGTTCGTGTATTCACGACGGATACGAAAGTGATGAACAAGCGGTTCCACGAGGGCCGTGAAGTGCTCGCCTACACGAAGTGGTTCGTCCGCAAGCTGTTCCTATGACTAGGGGCAGAACATCGCGAATACAATGCTACTGCGGCTTAATCGTTTATGGGGTCCACGCAAAGTAATTTGAATAGGCTGCGAAGCTTATCGTCACTTTGTGGGGAGAAGAGCCAAGGTAGGGGGAGCGCGATGAATGCGAAAATAGGAACACACGGTGCCAAAGACGCCGCAGCGGCAGCCAAACGTCCATCACGGCAAATTAACGTCGTTCTCCGCAACGTCGAGCCAACGGCGCACCTAGCGGGATCCGACGGAACGAGCGCGCAACGTTCGCTTCCGCAGACGGGACCATGGCTGGAGTGGCAGAAAGAACTGGACCGCATGATCGGTCTCGACAACGTTAAAGAGTTGGTGTACGAAATTTACGCCTTGCTGCAGGTCGCGCAATATCGCGGAGAAGCGGGCCTTTCGGCGCCTTCGCAGGTCTACCATATGGTATTCAAGGGAAACCCGGGCACGGGAAAAACGACGGTCGCGCGGCTGATCGCCAAGCTATTCCAAGGAATGGGACTGCTGTCGAAAGGACATCTTGTGGAAGTGGAACGCGCCGACCTCGTAGGCGAGTATATCGGACATACGGCGCTGAAGACGCGGGAGCTCGTGAAGAAGGCGATCGGCGGCGTGTTGTTCATCGACGAGGCTTACAGTCTCGCACGAGGCGGAGAGAAGGACTTCGGCAAAGAAGCGATCGACACGCTCGTGAAGGCGATGGAGGACCATAAAAATCAATTCGTGCTGATTTTAGCCGGTTATACGATGGAAACCGAGGCGTTCTTGATGACGAACCCCGGGCTGCCGTCGCGTTTTCCGATTCAGATCGAGTTTCCCGATTATTCGGTCGACCAGCTCACGCAAATCGCGGAAGGCATGGTGAAGGAGCGGGAGTATACGCTGCTGCCGCAATCGTTATCGAAGCTTCGCCAGCTGATCATCGATGAGAAGAACGATTCGATCTATCACTTTAGCAATGCCAGATTCGTACGCAACGTATTGGAGAGGGCGATCCGTTATCAGGCGGTTCGGCTGCTCGCGCATTATCCGAACGGCTCGCCGGGGCGGCAAGAGCTCATGTCCCTGAGACCCGAAGACATACGAGGCCTATGATCAAGCGCAGAGAGAGGTAAGCCCCGAATGAAAATGAATACTTACGATACAGATGACCGAATGGCCGAGAAAGCGATACTCGTCAGTCTGGTCACGGACGAAGTGAAGCGTTCCGGCTCCGACCCCGAGCATTCTATGGCCGAGCTCGTGTCATTAGCCGAGACCGCTGGGGTAGCGGTCATCGCCACGATCATGCAGAACAAAGACGTCCCCGATTCCAAGTGGTTCGTCGGCAAAGGTAAAGCGCAGGAAATCAGGGAGATGGCCGAGCAGACGGAAGCTACGACGGCCATATTCGACCAAGAACTGTCCGGGGCGCAAGTGAGGAACCTGGAGGAAGCGCTGGATCTGAAAATCATCGACCGAACGCAGCTCATCTTGGATATATTCGCGGGTCGTGCGAAGACGCGGGAAGGGATCCTGCAAGTGGAGCTAGCTCAGCTGACTTACCTGCTGCCGCGTCTTTCCGGCCATGGCGTTAACCTATCCCGCCTGGGAGGCGGAATCGGTACGAGAGGTCCCGGCGAGACGAAGCTGGAGATGGATCGCCGTCACATCCGCGACCGCATTAGCGAGCTGAAGCGCCAACTGGAAGCGGTCGTACAGCATCGCGTTATCCACCGCGAACGCCGGCGCAAATCCGGCGTCGTTCAAGTCGCGCTCGTCGGCTATACGAACGCAGGGAAGTCGACGCTGCTTCGTCAGCTGACGGCCGCGGACGTCCTTGCGGAAAACAAACTGTTCGCGACTCTCGATCCGACTTCGCGGAGCTTGGAGCTGCCCAGCGGCAAAGAAGTCGTCCTGACGGACACGGTCGGGTTCATTCAGAATTTGCCCCATGATCTGGTCGCCGCGTTCCGCGCGACGCTCGAGGAAGCGAACGAAGCGGATTTGCTGCTGCATGTCGTCGACAGCTCTTCGCCGATGCGCGAGCGTCAGCAGAAGGTCGTCGAGGAAGTATTGCAGGAGCTCGGAGCCGGCGGCAAGCCGACGCTAACGGTATACAACAAGATCGACCAGTGCGGTCCGGAAGCGATAGATTTGCTGCCGGGCGGGCCGGATTTTATACGGATGAACGCCTTCTCGGAGGCGGATTTGACGCGTTTGCGCGAAGTCATTGAGGACCGATTGCTCGGAGACGTGGCGTTGTTCCGAATTCCGGCGTCCCGCGGCGATCTCGCAGCGCTCGCTTATCGCGTGGGAGAAGTCGTGTCGCAAGATACGGAAGAGGACGATTTGTTGCTCACCGTGAGGCTCAATGCAGCCGATATGGCAATGCGAGGTCAAGAGCTTACGGAGTATCGGTTGTAATCGAAATCGTAGAGGCTGAAGGGGAAGTCAAGTCATGCAGCAGGGCAAGCAGCAACCATTCGAACAAGCGTGGGCGCAGTGGGAGGAAGCGGCAGAAACTCAGGTTGCCGATCGATTCCGCCAGATCGACCGCATTGTCGAACGGAATCAGAGAAAAGTAATCGAGGCGTTTCAGAAGCATAAAGTGAGCGATTTTCATTTTGCCGGGTCGACGGGGTACGGGTACAACGATCGCGGCCGCGAGGTGCTCGATCTCGTCTACGCGGACGTCTTCGGGGCGGAAGCCGCGATCGTGAGGCCGCATCTCGTATCGGGCACGCATACAATCTCGGCGGCGTTGTTCGGAATGCTTCGTCCCGGGGACGAGCTCGTGTTCGTAACGGGCAAGCCTTATGACACGCTTCATAAGGTCATCGGAAAGCCGGGAGACGGCACCGGCTCTCTCGCGGATTGGGGCATCCAAGCGAAATTCGTTCCGCTCCTGAGCAATGGGGATATCGACTGGGACGGCGTGGCGGCAGTTGTAACGGACCGTACGAAGGTGTTCGCCATTCAGCGGTCGCGCGGATACGACTGGCGGCCATCCTTCACCGTCGGCCAGATCGGCGACATGGTAAGTCGCTTGAAGGCTTTGCGTTCGGAAGCCTTCGTGTTCGTCGACAACTGCTACGGTGAATTTACGGAGGAGATCGAACCGACGGAGGTCGGCGTCGACTTGATCGCCGGCTCGCTCATTAAGAATCCGGGAGGCGGCTTAGCGTCCAGCGGAGGTTACATCGCGGGCAGGGCGGAGCTCGTCGAACTGGCGGCGTTCAGGCTGACCGCGCCGGGAATCGGCGGGGAAGTCGGCGCGATGCTCGGGACGACGAGAGCGATCTACCAGGGATTGTTCCTGGCGCCGCTCCTGGTTGGCCAAGCCGTCAAAGGCAGCGTGTTCGCCGCAGCCCTATTCGGTAACCTCGGCTTCGAGACACATCCGAGGTGGGACGATCCGCGGACGGATCTCATTCAAGCGATTCGTTTCGAAGCCCCCGAGCCGCTCATCCATTTCGTGCAGTCGATCCAATCGGCGGCCGCCGTCGACGCTCACGTCGTGCCGGAGCCATGGGACATGCCCGGATACGAGCATCCCGTTATTATGGCAGCCGGAACGTTCATCCAAGGCGGCAGCTTGGAGCTGTCGGCCGACGCGCCGATCAGGGAACCCTACATTGCTTACATGCAAGGCGGGCTCACTTATGCTCATGTAAAGTTTGCTGTACAGCGGGTTTTGTCGGATTTCCGCGAGCGTGGATATTTGTAAGATCCAGCCTAATGAAACCTTACATTCCTTGACATGTTTTTGCGAGTTCGTTACAATGTAAGTGATTTCAAAAACATTAGTCAAAATCTGGAAGGTTGGTATCAATGGGCGACGAGATTCGCAGGAATATGGCGCTGTTTCCGATCGGCATCGTAATGAAGCTGACCGATCTGACCGCCCGCCAAATCCGATATTACGAACAGCACGAACTCATTCAGCCCGCTCGGACGGACGGCAATCAGCGGCTATTTTCCTTTAACGACGTCGAACGTCTGATGGAGATCAAATCGTTGATCGAGAAGGGCGTTAATATCGCAGGGATCAAACAAGTCATGAACCCTGTCGGGGAGAATGAGAGCGACGCGACCGTTATTAACGAGCAATCGGAGGTTAAGCGACGCGAGTTGTCCGATTCCCAGCTGCACCGCATGCTGAAGCAGCAATTGATGCAAGGGAAGAGGCCAGGGCAGGTTTCGCTTATCCAAGGCGAGCTTTCACGGTTTTTCAAAAACAAATAATGCGGCTGATGCCATTATAGGAGGAAGTCATGGGCTACACTCGCGAGGATATTAAACGAATTGCGAAGGAACAGAACGTCCGGTTCATTCGGCTCCAATTCACGGACTTGCTCGGTACGATCAAGAACGTCGAAATCCCGGTAAGCCAGCTGGACAAGGCGCTCGATAACAAGATGATGTTCGACGGCTCCTCGATCGAGGGCTATGTGCGGATCGAAGAGTCCGATATGTACTTGTACCCGGACTTAGATACGTGGGTCGTATTCCCATGGGTTACGCAAGATCGCGTCGCTCGCTTGATTTGCGACGTGTATATGCCGGACGGCACTCCGTTCGCCGGCGATCCTCGCGGCATTCTGAAGCGCGCGCTGGCAGAAGCGGAGGAGATGGGCTTTACGTCGATGAACGTCGGTCCAGAGCCTGAATTTTTCCTGTTCCAGACCGACGATAAGGGCAATCCGACGACGGAGCTGAACGACCAAGGCGGATACTTCGACCTTGCTCCGACGGACCTCGGAGAGAACTGCCGCCGCGATATCGTGCTTATGCTCGAGGAGATGGGCTTCGAAATCGAAGCTTCGCACCACGAGACGGCTCCTGGCCAGCACGAGGTCGACTTCAAATATGCGGAAGCTGTTAGAGCTGCCGACCAGATTCAGACGTTCAAGCTCGTCGTCAAGACGATCGCGCGTCAGCACGGCTTACATGCGACGTTCATGCCGAAGCCGCTGTTCGGAATGAACGGTTCGGGCATGCACTGTCACCAATCGCTGTTCCGCGGCAACGAGAACGCGTTCTACGATCCGAACGATAAGCTCGGCTTGAGCGCTACGGCTAGACAATACATGGCGGGTATCCTGAAGCATGCCCGCGGCTACGCTGCCATCACGAACCCGACGGTTAACTCGTATAAGCGTCTCGTTCCCGGCTACGAAGCTCCTTGCTACGTGGCATGGTCCGCGAGCAACCGCAGTCCGATGGTACGCATTCCTGCGTCCCGCGGCCTTAGCACGCGTATCGAAGCGCGCAACCCGGACCCTACGGCGAACCCGTACTTGGCGCTTGCCTGCATGCTCAAAGCCGGCCTGGACGGCATCGCGAACAAGCTGACGCCACCGGCGCCGATCGATCGCAACATCTACGTGATGAGCGAAGAAGAGCGCATCGATTCGGGCATCCCAAGCCTGCCGATCAATCTCAAGGAAGCGCTCGACGAGATGCTGCGCGACGACGTGATCTGCGAGACGCTCGGCGATCACGCGCTCAGCCACTTCTACGAGCTCAAAGAGATCGAGTGGGACATGTACCGCACGCAAGTGCACCAATGGGAACGCGATCAATATTTGTCGATGTATTAATTTGAGTTTGTATAAAGCCAGCCTTGTTCGTCCTTGAGACGAGTGAGGTTGGCTTTTTTTGTTGTTGGGGGATAAATGCTCGCATTATTCGCGTGCAGTTTGGATTGGTCGAACTATATCGCGTGTGTGGTGGTATTGTGCGCAGGCAGTTTGGATTGGTCGAACTGTATTGCGTGGTTGGGTGGTATTGTGCACATGTAGTTTGGATTGGTCGAACTGTATTGCGTGGGGGGTGGTATTGTGCACATGTAGTTTCGATTAGTCGAACTATATCGCGTGTGTGGTGGCATTGTGCGCATGTAGTTTCGATTAGTCGAACTAAATTAGCGCGATATCATCGAGTTACTGGAATGGAAGTGTCAGACGTGCTCACAATAGCGCGATGCCGTCGAGTTACTGGAGTGGAAATGGCAGATGTGCTCGCAATAGCGCGATGGCGTCGAGTTACAGCAAGCACCATAATAACACACCATCAAAAAGTAAAATCCCTTGCCGACGGCAAGGGATTCTACATAGGTGCTTACATGAACGAGCGGATCAATCCGATGACTTTGCCGAGGATGCTGACGTTCGGGTAGCGAAGCGGCTGCATGCTGGAGTTCTCCGGTTGGAGGCGGATATGGTCGCGCTCCTTGTAGAACGTCTTGACGGTCGCTTCGTCGTCTTCGGTCATGGCGACGACGATGTCGCCGTTCGTTGCGCTCGGTTGTTGGCGGACGATGACGTAGTCGCCGTCATGGATGCCGGCTTCAATCATACTGTCGCCTCTAACGGAAAGCATGAACACCGGCTGATCGCCGACCATCGTCGTCGGTAGAGGGAAGTACTCCTCGATGTTCTCCGTCGCGGTGATCGGCACGCCTGCCGTTACCTTGCCGACGAGCGGGATCGGGCGAATGGAGGAAGCGAGGCCGAACGAAGGTTCTTCGTCGTCTCCTAGAATCTCGATCGCGCGCGGCTTCGTCGGGTCGCGGCGGATCAATCCTTTCTTCTCCAAGCGATCCAGATGACCGTGAACGGTGGAGCTCGAGGCTAAGCCGACGGCTTCGCCGATTTCGCGGACAGAAGGGGGATACCCCTTGTCCCTAACTTCGTTCTTAATGAATTCTAAAATGGCATTTTGGCGATTGGACATCTTGGACACGCCAAGCCCTCCCTATGTATTAGCTCATGATGACAAATTATAACACAGAACTCGAGTTCGCACAAACATTCGTTCTTCCGAACAAATGTTCCAAAATTTGTTGACAGGCACATATGTTCGTGTTATTCTCTTATCAGAACAAATGTTTGGGGTGAGCGTTCATGGTACATACATGGGTATCCGGTAAATCTGCTCCTGCTTCTTTTCCTTATAAATTGACGGCTTCTTCACAACCTAGATACGCTGCTAGAGCGACAACGCAAGTTGCGGCTCGTTCGCATCGCGGTTGGAAGGCGGCACGTTCCTTATTTATACTTGTTGCATTCGTGATTCTGTTCAGCGGGCTAGTGTTCGCACATACGTTCGCATCGAGCGAAGAAGGCATTCCGGCAAGCACTGACGAGATCGTCATCTCTGTTGACAGCGGCGATACGCTCTGGGAGCTGGCTGCGGAATATAAGAAGGACCGTATGGATACGCGTGATGCGGTGCATTTGCTTATGAAACGTAACGGATTATCGTCCTCCTCTTTATATACAGGTCAGGAGCTCATCGTGCCTGCGAAGATGCTTCCATAACGATAGGCGAACAATAGGCGAACATAGCGAAGAGATCGGGGGCTCCCGGTCTCTTTTTATAGGTTTCGGTTTCTTGACAAGGCAAGGCCGTTAATGTCAAAGTAGAGAAGGTATATTGAAAGGAGTGACAACGCCATGGAAAAGCTGATTCAGAGAATTAACGAATTAGCGCGCAAGAGCAAAGCCGAGGGCTTGACGGAAGCGGAGGTCGCCGAGCGCGATCAGCTGCGGAAGCAATATTTGACTACCTTTAAACAGAACTTCCGTCAACAGCTTGATAGCATAGAATTTACGGATGAGAAACCAACGATTGTTCATTAATAGATCGATGGATTGCAGCAGCCGAATCGACGAGGAGGAGCAAGAATGTCCCGATCTTGGGAACGCAAGGTGCAGAAGAATACGAAGGAAATTAATAAACGCCGGAAAAAAGAGGGCAAACAATCGATCTCCGAATCGTCCGCTCCGAAGGTCGATAAATTCAAGGGTCGTAACTACGTCGTCCCAGTGCTCCTGCTTATGCTGGTTGCGCTCTATTTGACGGTAGCCGCTCCTTGGCGCTCCGACTTCGAGACGGATCCGACGCTGTTCTGGGTAACGGTCGGCTGTTATGTTCTGCTAGCCGTGTTCTACTACTTCCGGCGCCCTTATTTGGCTGTGACGCGGGATACGATGGAAACCCGCAAATTAACCGGCTATAAGCTCCTTCGTCCGAGTGACGTTCGGAAAATTTCGATACAACCCGGTTACGTCGTAATCGAAACGATTAAAGGCAGCAACTGGGTATTTTCCAGACTGATGAACCGATTCCCGATCGAACGGATGGCCGAGCGGCTGAAGGTTTACGCCGATTTGCACCATGTAGAGTGGGAACAGAAGACGAAGTGAGGAGACCGAAGCAATGACGATCAAGGCCGTATTATTCGATTTGGACGATACGCTGTTGTGGGATGAAAGAAGCGTATCCGAAGCGTTCAGGAATACTTGTCAGCTAGCCGCGGATGAGACGGGGCTCGACGTAGAGGCGTTAGAAGCGTCCGTTCGCAAGGAAGCACGCGCGATCTATGAGAAGTACGAAACGTTCACCTTCACGCAAATGATCGGCATTAACCCGTTCGAAGCGCTGTGGGGCAATTTCAGAAAAGGCGAGCACGAGATGTTCCGCAAGCTGGAGCAGCTCGCTCCAACGTACCGTGAGAACGCATGGACGGCCGGACTAGCAGCGCTAGGCGTCGATAATCCTGCCCTCGGCCGGAAGCTGGCGGAATATTTTCCGGCGCAGCGCCGCAGCCTGCCTTATGTATACGACGAGACTTTCGCTGTACTGGACGAGCTTCGCCAAGATTACAAGCTGCTGCTGTTAACGAACGGATCGCCGGATTTGCAGCAAGAGAAGCTGGACGGCATGCCGACGCTCATTCCGTACTTTGACGCCATCGTCATTTCCGGCAATTTCGGCGAAGGGAAGCCGTCTCCGCGCCTGTTCGCACATGCAATGGAACAGATCGGCATCACGGCGGACGAAGGCGTTATGGTCGGCGACAAGCTGACAACGGACATCCTTGGCGCTAACGGCGTCGGCATGACGTCGATCTGGATCAACCGCCATGACGCGAAGCTGAGCGGCGAGATTGTTCCAAAACACGAGATCCGCAGCTTGACCGAGTTACCGGGCTTGCTGAAGAAGATTTAATAACGTTAAAAAAGACGTACGATCCGCGAAAACGGAACGTACGTCTTTCCTTATGAACAAGCTTATTTCACGAAGGTAGGGTCGTCGTAGTTATGCGCGATCCAGCCAGCAGGCTCGATAAAGAGGCGAACCGCGACGATCTGACGGTTATCCATCAGCGTGAAGAAGTGCGGATAGTTTTCCGGAACGGAAATCACGTCTCCGGCTTCGAGCTCGACGTCGAAGTATCCGGTGTTCTCGTCGCCTTTAATGACGAAGATACCGCGTCCCGCCGTAATGGCGCGAACTTCGTCTTCCGTGTGCGTATGGACGTTCTCGAACTTTTTGAGAAGCTCGTCGAGGTTAGGAGTCGCATCCGACAAAGCGATAACGTCCCACGTTTTGTAACCGCGTCTGCCGGCAAGATCGCGAATTTCCGCATCGAACGTGGAAAGGATTTCGCTTTTCTCGTCGTCGGACAATAAGAATTTTTCTTGAAGATGAGCCGGGAGTTTGGATGCATCCCAGTGCTCGTAAAGCACTTCGAATTTGTTCAGAAACTCGCGCACGTTCTCTTCGCCTTTGATGCGTTCGTTGGTGTTGCGAATACGAATTTCAGCCATGGTTAATTCCTCTTTTCCCAATAAGAATTATAGACATAATTATAGAACATATTCCGACTCATGTCGATGTGCATCTTTTCGTACCAATCCGATTCTGTTACTATAGAGTTTAATGATTTGACAGACGGGGGAAGCGATTCTAATTATGACTTTAACGCATTCTAAACCTTCTCTGCAAGAGGAGTTAAACAAGCGCATACTCATCCTCGACGGAGCGATGGGCACGATGATTCAGCAGGCGAATCTGACCGCGGACGACTTCGGCGGCGAAGAGCTGGACGGATGCAACGAGCTTCTAGTCGTAACTCGGCCTGACGTGATCCTCGGCATCCATGAAGCTTATTTGGCTGCGGGCTCCGACATCATCGAGACGAACACGTTCGGCGCGACGAGCGTCGTGCTGCAGGAATACGACATCCCAGAGAGAGCAAGAGAGCTGAACCTTGCGGCAGCGAAGCTGGCGCGCGAGGCATGCGATAAATATTCTACGCCGGACAAGCCTAGATTCGTAGCGGGAGCGCTCGGTCCTACGACGAAGACGTTGTCCGTCACCGGCGGCGTGACGTTCGACGGGCTCGTGGAGAGCTATCGCGAGCAAGTCGTCGCGCTCGTCGAAGGCGGCGTCGACGCGATTCTGATCGAGACGAGCCAAGACACGCTTAACGTCAAAGCGGCCGGCATCGCCGTACGTCAGGCGTTCGCAGAGACAGGCATCGAGCTGCCGATCATGATCAGCGGCACGATCGAGCCGATGGGGACGACGCTGGCCGGACAGAACATCGAGTCGTTCTACGTCTCGCTCGAGCATCTGAAGCCGATCTCGATCGGACTTAACTGCGCGACGGGACCGGAGTTCATGCGCGACCATATTCGTACGTTGTCCGGCATTGCGAGCATCGCGGTCAGCTGTTACCCGAACGCGGGCTTACCGGATGAGAACGGCAACTATCACGAATCTCCGGATTCGCTGGCGAGAAAGCTGCGCGGGTTCGCAGATCAAGGCTGGCTGAACATCGTCGGCGGCTGCTGCGGAACGACGCCGGCGCATATCTCGGCGATGGCGGAAGCGATGAAGGACGTATCGCCGCGCAAGCCTGAAGGCACACATCCGCCTGCCGTCTCGGGCATCGAGACCGTCTACATCGAAGAAGACAACCGCCCGATCATGATCGGCGAACGTACGAACATCTCCGGCTCGCGGAAGTTCAAACGCCTTATTAAAGAAGAGAAGTTCGACGAAGCGTCGGAAATCGCCCGTTCCCAAGTGAAGGGCGGCGCGCAGATTATCGATATTAACCTGCAGGACACCGATATTGACGAGACGTATGCGGTCAACCAGTTCCTGCCGATGGTCACGAAGAAGATCAAAGCTCCGCTTATGCTGGACTCCACCTACGACCACATTATCGAGCTTGGCCTCAAGTATTCGCAAGGCAAGGCGATCATTAACTCCATTAACCTTGAGGACGGCGAGTCGAAGTTCGAGAAAATCGTGCCGCTCATTCATCAATACGGCGCGGCGGTCGTCTGTATCCTGATCGACGAACGGGGACAAGCCGTATCCCGCGAGGCGAAGATGGAAGTGGCCACGCGTTCATATGAGCTACTTACGGGTAAGTACGGCATGCAGCCGGAGGACATTATTTTCGACCCGAACATGTTCCCGATTGGCTCCGGCGACCCGCAATATATCGGTTCTGCCGTAGAGACGATCGAAGGCATCCGGATGATCAAAGAGAAGTATCCTCGCGCGAAGACGATTCTCGGCCTCAGCAACATCTCGTTCGGCTTGCCGGACGCGGGACGCGAGGTGCTTAACTCCGTGTACCTGTACCATTGCACGAAAGCGGGTCTCGACTACGCGATCGTGAACACGGAGAAGCTGGAGCGTTACGCCTCCATTCCGGAGGAGGAGCGCAAGCTCGCGGAAGCGCTCATCTACGATACGAACGACGATACGCTGGCAGCATTCGTCGCGGCGTTCCGCGACAAGAAGGTAGAGAAGAAGGTCAAGGCGACGAACCTCACGCTCGAGGAGCGGTTAGCCGGCTACGTCGTCGAAGGCTCGAAGGAAGGCTTGTTCGCGGACCTCGACGAAGCGTTAACCCAATACGCTCCGCTCGATATCATCAACGGACCGCTCATGTCCGGGATGGAAGAGGTAGGCCGCCTGTTCAACAACAATGAGCTGATCGTAGCCGAAGTGCTGCAGAGCGCTGAGGTGATGAAAGCGTCCGTTGCCCACCTCGAGCCGCACATGGAGAAGGACGAGTCCGCTGTAAAAGGTAAGATCATGCTCGCAACCGTCAAAGGCGACGTGCACGATATCGGCAAAAACCTCGTCGAGATCATTCTCTCGAATAACGGATACAAGATCATCAACCTCGGCATCAAGGTGCCGCCGGAGCAAATCATCGAAGCCGCGCGCATCGAGAAGCCGGACGCGATCGGCTTATCCGGCCTGCTCGTCAAATCGGCGCAGCAAATGGTCGTGACGGCGCAAGACTTGCGCACGGCCGGTATCGACGTGCCGATCTTGGTCGGCGGAGCGGCGCTGACGCGTAAATTCACGAAGACCCGTATCGCGCCGGAGTACGAAGGCGTCGTTCTGTACGCGAAGGACGCGATGGACGGACTCGATATCGCGAACAAGCTCGGCGATCCGGAGCATCGGGCACGCATAACGGATGAGCATTGGGCGGAACAGAAGGCGCTGGCCGAGAAGCCGGATATGCCGAAGGAGCTGCCGGAGCAATCTCGCGCACGCCGCTCGAATATTTCGCAGGATGCGCCTGTATTCAAAGCGCCGGACTTCGAGCGCCACATCATCCGCGATTATCCGTTAGCCCATGTAAAGCCGTACGTAAACCTGCAAATGCTGCTCGGTCATCATCTTGGTCTTAAAGGCAACGTCGATGAGCTGCTCGCGGCAGGAGACGAACGTGCGACCAAGCTGAAAGCGACGATCGACGACATTCTCGAACAGTCCGAGCAGAACGGTTGGTTGAAGCCGCAGGCGATGTACCGTTTCTTCCCGGCGCAATCGGACGGTAATGACGTTCTCGTGTACGATCCGCAGGATACGACCCGCGTGCTTCAGCGGTTCTCGTTCCCGCGTCAGCAGGTCGAGCCGTTCCTCTGCTTGGCAGACTTCCTGAAGTCCGTCGATAGCGGCGTTATGGACACGGTCGGTTTCCTCGTCGTAACCGCAGGCCAAGGCGCTCGCGACCAAGGCGAGAAGTGGAAGGAGATCGGCGACTACTTGCGCTCCCATGCCATCATGGCGACAGCTCTCGAGGTTGCGGAAGGCTTGGCAGAACGCGTGCACCAGATCATGCGCGACAACTGGGGCTTCCCGGATCCGATTGAGATGACGATGAAGCAGCGTTTCGGCGCCAGATATCAAGGCATTCGCGTATCGTTCGGCTATCCGGCGTGCCCGAACCTCGAGGATCAGGGTCCGCTGTTCGAATTGATGAAACCAGAGGATATCGGAGTGGAGCTGACGGAAGGGTTCATGATGGAACCGGAAGCATCTGTATCCGCGATGGTATTCGCGCATCCTGAGGCGCAATATTTCAACGTAGAGAAAGCATAACGACATAAACAACCCCGAAGGATAAGAGTCCTTCGGGGTTGCTCCATATTAGGATTGATTTCTCTCGTCTTGAATTTCTTCCTGCATGCCTTGTACGGCTTGGCGGCGTCGGGCGTTCTTCTCGGCCAGCTGCTCCTTTTCCGTGTCGCCGAGCTCTACCGCATGCTCGTCCAGGTAATGCTCCGTATTGCTGATATTCTCGAGCGTATTTTCTCTAGCCTCTTGGAGCTTGCTCACGTTGTCGGAACGATCGTCCGGTTTAGCCATCTTCAGCTCTCCTTTAATTCGGAATCGGGCTGGTTGCCCGTCGAATAGGATGGCGCGATTGCCTCTAGCCTATACGCGGCGCGGCTCAATTATTTTCCGGGAAAGCGCAGGTTCCGACATGAATTGTCGCAAAATTTCGATAACGGATGAAACAAAGTGTATCATGGGTGGAAGAGCGCTGCGAATTGTCGAAAATCGCTTGTTGTTGCCGTTGCTGGGCGAACATATATTCTGTACAATAGAAGGAAACGATCGCAAGGAGTTATGCCATGAATCCGTTGACGGAACGAGCGGAATCGGTGGAAGAATGGCTCGGACTGCTGCGAAGCAAGCCCGAGATCATGGAGAACGTCACATACTGGCATACGCAGCCGGCGCGTCCTGCGCGAACGGTGCCGTTGCCGCCTAACATACATCCTAAGCTCGCCGAAGCGCTCCGGAGCAAAGGAATAACGGAGCTGTATACCCATCAAGCCGCGTCTTTTGAAGCGGTCGCGGAAGGACGCCACGTCGTTACCGTGACGCCGACGGCATCGGGCAAGACGCTCTGCTACAACTTGCCTGTGCTTCAGACGCTGCTTAACGACGACAGCGCGCGGGCGCTGTACCTATTCCCGACGAAGGCGCTGGCGCAGGACCAGGTCGCCGAGCTTCAACAGCTTGCCGATCTGATGGAAGTCGACATTAAGACGCATACCTACGACGGGGACACGCCTCCGACGGTACGGACGGCCATTCGCAACGCAGGACATATCGTCGTAACGAACCCTGACATGCTGCATTCGGCGATACTGCCTCACCATACGAAATGGGTTAAGCTGTTCGAGAACATTCGATATATCATCATCGACGAGCTGCATGCGTATCGCGGCGTGTTCGGCAGCCATGTGGCCAACGTCATTCGCCGTCTGCGGCGGATATGCAAGTTTTACGGGAGCAATCCGCAGTTTCTGTGCGCCTCGGCGACGATTCGCAACCCCCGCGAGCATGCGGAACGATTGCTCGGCGCACCCGTTGCACTCATCGATGATAACGGCGCCCCGACCGGGGAGAAGCATATGGTGTTCTACAACCCGCCCGTGGTGAATCAGCAGCTCGGAATCCGCCGCAGCAGCGTGCTCGAATCGCAGAAGCTGGCCGCGCTCTTGCTCAAGAGCGGCATCCAGACGATCGTATTCGCGCGAAGCCGCGTTCGGGTCGAGATTCTGCTGACGTATTTGCAGGAGCTGATTAAGGGCGAGCTAGGCAAGAAGTCGATCCGCGGTTATCGCGGCGGATATTTGCCCAAGCTTCGAAGAGAGATCGAGAAAGGGCTGCGAAGCGGGGAAATCCGCGGCGTCGTCAGCACGAATGCGCTAGAGCTCGGCATCGACATCGGGCAGCTGCAAGCTTGCGTGCTGAACGGCTACCCGGGCTCGATCGCGAGCACGTGGCAGCAGTCGGGCCGCGCCGGACGCCGTCACGGCAGCTCGGTTACGTTCCTCGTGGCCAGCAGCAATCCGCTCGATCAATATTTAATCCAGAATCCCGATTACTTCCTCGGCCGACCGCCGGAGGAAGCGCGCATTCATCCCGATAATCTGCTCATTCTGCTCGATCATATCAAGTGCGCGGCGTATGAGCTTCCTTTTGAGGAAGGAGATTCGTTCGGGGGCGAGAAGCTGACGGATCTGCTCGAATTTCTCGTCGAGGAGAAGGTGCTTCATCATGTCGGCAACCGCTGGTATTGGATGGAGCAGGCTTTCCCCGCGCACAACATCTCGCTTCGGACGGCGGCGCAGGAGAACATCGTCATCATCGATATGACGGAAGGGCATAAAGTCATCGGCGAAGTCGACCGGTTCAGCGCGCCGACGCTCGTACACGAGGAAGCGATCTATCTTCACGAAGGCGTGCAGTATCAAGTCGAGAAGCTGGATTATCCCGAGAAGAAGGCTTACGTCCGCCAGGTAAACGTCGATTATTTCACCGATGCGAGCCTCGCCGTCGAGCTTAAGGTGCTGCACGTCGATCTGGAGACGAAGTCGGGGCCGCTGGATCGGCATTACGGCGAAGTCACGGTGATGGCGAAGCCGACGATATTCAAGAAAATACGGCTTCGCACGCATGAGAACATCGGCTCGGGGCCGATTCATCTGCCGGAGGAAATTCTGCATACGAGCGGCTACTGGTTCTCGTTCTCCGAGGAGGAGTCGGCGAAGCGGAGCGCGAACGACATGCAGATGGCGCTGCTAGGTCTCGCGAACGTGCTTATTCACCTAGCACCGCTGCACCTCATGTGCGATCCGTTCGACATTCGTGTCGTGCCGCAGGTGAAGGCGACGCATACGAAGCGGCCGACGATCTACTTCTACGACCGTTATCCAGGAGGAATCGGCCTCAGCCAAAGACTGTACGAGATGCATGACGAGCTGCTTGAAGAAGCGGAACGGCTGATCGTCGGCTGCAGCTGCTTGAGCGGCTGTCCGGCATGCGTCGGCCCTATTGAAGAGGTCGGGCTGCTCGGCAAGACGCAAGCGCTGTCGTTATTGCGAGGCGCGAGGGCGGAAGCATGAGCGGGCTGAGAGAGCGGCTTGATCGCCTGCGCGCGGCGGCACAGGCCTCTGAGGCTGCCGAAGCGGCGCAGACCTCGGGAGCTGAGGAGACGGCGCAGGCAGCGTCACCTAGTTCTGCGGAAGAGTCCGGGGACGCCTCTAACAGACTGCATCCGGCGTTTCGAGCGATCGGAGTCGAGGAGATCGAGAACGACGGAGGAAGCTTCCTGCTGCGCCGGATCGCCTACCCGTTGCCTTATAGACATGGCCGGTACGGACTAGAGGAGCTGCAGCGCAGCGCAGGCTGGCTGGCACCGGTCGCCGCAAGGCAGAACCAGGCAAGAGCGGCGGCGCCCGTAGACGTAGGCAAGCTGCTGTTCTTGGATACCGAGACGACCGGGCTCGGCGTCGGAGCGGGCAACGTACCGTTCATGATCGGATTCGGTTACTATACAGACCAGGCTTTTATCGTCGAGCAGACGCTCATCCGGCATCCGGGCGAAGAACGCGCGATGCTGCAATATCTATTGACTCATTTGAAGGATAGGGAGCACCTTGTTACCTATAACGGTCGAACGTTCGATTGGCCGGTGATCGTGAGCCGGTACATTATGAACGGTTGGCGCACGAGCGGAGCGGAACCGGGGCATCTCGATTTTCTGCATCCCTCCCGGGCGTTGTGGCGCAAGACGTTAGCTTCCTGCAGGCTGGCGACGGTCGAGGAGGCCAGGCTCGGATTCGTCAGAGGCGAGGACGTGCCCGGCTCGATGGCTCCGGCTCTGTACGTTCAATTCCTGAATGACGGGAACCCCGAGCATCTTCACGGGGTGTATACGCATAACGAGAAGGACGTGCTGACGCTCGCCGCCTTGGCGGTGCACTTCGCGCAGCTGCTGGAGGACCGCCCGGGAACGGAGCCAATGGACGACGAGGACGGAGAAGAGCTGTATTGCACGGCGAGCTGGCTGGAGAAGCACGGTCAGGAGGAGCACGCGGAGCGGCTATTCGTCCGTCTGGCTGAACGGCCGGATGCAGGCGAGCGAGCTTGGTGTCTGGCGTTAGCGGCGAGATACAAGAAGCTGGGACGCTTCGATCGAGCGGTGCCTCTGTGGGAATCGATCGTCGCCTGCACGGAGTACGGCCTATTGCCGAAGACGGATGCTTTCGTCGAGCTGGCCATGCACCACGAGCATCGGACGAAGGACTTAAGCCGCGCATTAGATTACGCCAAGCGCGCGCTGGCGATGCTCGGACGCCGCGCCCGCATGAATCGCGCGAACGCCTCGCTCAGCGACGAGAGAGAGAAGCTTCATCGGCGAATCGAACGATTGGAAGCGAGAATGAATCGCGCTGCCGATCGCGGATAGCGTCGGTTGGAAGGAGAATCAACCAGATTGAAACTGATGATAGAACCTGCGCGACAGCTAATGAAGCCGGATGCCTTATTGTTCGATCTAGACGGTACCCTGTACCGCGGCAGCGAACGAATCGAAGGCGCCGATAGGCTGATCGCGAAGCTGACGAGGGCAGGGCTTCCTTGCTGGTTCGTGACGAACAATTCAACCCGCACGCCCGCCGAAGTCGCGGAGCATCTTAGTCATCTCGGCATCGATGCGGACGAGAGCCGCGTCGTCACGTCCGCCATGGCTGCGGCCTATTATGTAAAGAATCATCACCCGAATGCCGATACATTCGTCATCGGGGAGCGCGGACTGCATGAAGCGCTTCGAGAAGCCGGCATGCGTATTCTGCAAGATCACGAAGAGCAGTCGCATGCGGAGATCGTTGTCCAAGGGCTGGACCGGAAGCTAACGTACGATAGTCTGCGCCTAGGTATTAACCATCTGCTAGCCGGAGCGGCGTTCGTGCAGACGAACCCGGATCGGCTGCTGCCGATGGAGGGGAGCTTCCTTCCCGGAGCGGGGACGATCGGGGCCGCTCTCGAGGCGGCGACAGGCATAAAGCCGGTCGTGATCGGGAAGCCTTCTTCCATCTTAATGGATTATGCGTTGGAGCTGGCAGGCACGTCCTCCGAGCGCACTTGGGTGATCGGGGATAACCCGCATACGGACATCGCGGCGGGCAATCACGCGGGATGTCCTTCCATTCTCGTGTTGACGGGTTATTGCAACGCGGACAGCTGGCAGCAGGAATGCGAGTCGGCAGGCGCGTATCCGCATGTCGTATGCGGCAATCTAGACGATTTAGAGCAGCTGATCGACGGGGTCAGCGCGGGCTAGCAGGGCAAGAACGCCCGGCAGCTTATATACAGGGAGGAAGAAGCAACTATGCCGGAATGGCCGGAAATGGAGCATTACCGTACGCAGCTATCATCGCTTCTCGGCGGGAAAAGAATTACGGGTGTCGTCGTCAATCGCGAAGGATCGATTAACGAGCCGCCGGAAGCTTTCGCGAACGCGCTCGCGAACCGAACGATCCTTTTCGTGGAACGAAGAGGCAAGCACCTGATATTCCATCTCGATGACGGCAACCGGCTATTGCTTCATCTTATGCTTGGCGGATGGATGTATTACGGAACGGAAGGACCGAAGGAAGACAGCCGCTTTCAAGTGATCATTCGGTTATTCGACGGCAACAGCTTGTTTTTCGGTGGATTGCGCCTAGGGCACCTGCACCGGGTATCGGCTAAAATCGCGCTCGAACAGATGAAGCAGCTAGGGCCGGAGCCGTTCGATCCGCGCTTGACGCCGGAAGCGTTCCATAAGCTGTTCGCGGGCAAGCGGGGACGCCTGAAGACGGCGCTCACCGATCAGAAATTCATCGCCGGCATCGGCAATTGCTACAGCGACGAAATTTGCTTCGAAGCGAAGCTGCACCCGGCTAGTTCGATTCCGGATCTGGACGCTGCCGCCATCGATAGGCTATACGACGCGATGAGGAAGGTACTGCTCGAAGCGAAGGAAGCGGGCGGGTACATGGAGCATCCTCTGACCGAGAACGACAACGTCACGGGCGGATATAACTCTCGTTGTCTCGTCTACGATCGGGGAGGAGAAGCCTGCGGCGTATGCGGACATGAGATTCAGCAAGAGACGTTGACCGGCCGTAAAATGTTCTATTGCCCGCAATGCCAAGGCACGGCGTAAACGAGATGCATATCGGGAGCCATGTGAGCACGCGCGGCAGTTATCTGCAGGCGGCGGAAAGCGCGGCGGCGCTGGGCGCGAACGCCTTTCAATATTTTCCGAAAAACCCCCGTATGCTAGCGGTGAAAGCTTTCTCGGCGCAGGACGCGGAGCGCTGCCGTCGGTACTGCCAGGAGCGCGGAATCGTCTCTATCGCTCACGGTCCTTACCCCGTAAACCCGGCTGCGACTGGAGAAGCAAGCGAGCGTATGGCGGCGAACACGCTGAACGACCTGGCGATCGCCGAGGCTTG
>Ga0065721_10000932_pt1 | contig 21494 bp, 16 predicted proteins | sample Mesricmetagenome_FD_59108 | JGI IMG/M metagenome (GOLD analysis project Ga0065721, IMG submission 59108) | Mesophilic microbial community from rice straw/compost enrichment Sample: eDNA_1 v2 (version 2) | ecosystem: Engineered > Solid waste > Grass > Composting > Bioreactor | place: USA: Davis... | reverse complement strand
GACCCCCGCCGCCGCAGCATCGCTGGACGGGCTCGAAATCCACTCCACCGTCCACGGCACCGGCGAGCGGACGGTGATCGTTCGTCCACGGCTGGACCTGCGACGAGACGCTCGTCGGGCCGCCCAGGTGCCGGCCTTCGCCGGGGATTACCGGGTGGTCACGCTCGACCTCCCCGGCCACGGCAAGAGCGACGTGCCGGCGCCGGAGGCCTTCTCGATGGACCTGTTCGCAAGGGCGGTCGAGGCTGTCCGAGAGGAAGTCGGCGCTGACAAGGCCGTGCTGGTCGGTCACTCGATGGGAGCGGTGGTGATCCGCGAGTACGCGCTCGACTACCCCGAACACGTCGCCGGCCTCGTGGCGGTCGACGGCCCGCTCGACGTGCGGTCCTTCGCGGACTTTCCCGGGTTCGGCCCGCTCACCCCTGACGCGCGCAAGCAGATGGTCGAGAGCATGTTCGCCCCTGCCACCTCGCCGGAGCTGCGCGAGGCGATCAGCGCGATGATGCTCGCTGCTCCTGAAGCGACGGTAGTCGGAGCAGGGCGAGCGATGTTCGATCCCGTCCTGCAGGAACAGGCGAACGCGACCATCGCTGTCCCTGCGCTCAGCGTGTTCGCCGGCGGCCCGGGCTTCGGCAAGTCCGACGCCACGCGTGAGGTCCTGCCCGACTGGACCTCCGAAACCTACGACGCCAACGGTCACTTCCTGATGATGGAGGACCCGGCGCGCTTCAATGCGGCGCTCAGGGCCTTCCTCGAACAGCGGGCGAGGTTCTGAACGTGACTACGCGCCACCTCGTCGATCCGCAGATTCTCGAGATGCTCGACATGCCGAGCCTCGAGCTGACCGCGGAATCGCTGCCCGAGATCCGCGCCAACCCGATGTTCACCGGCGAAGGCCTGCCGCCGCCACCGTTCCCTGTCAGGGAGGAATGGGCGNCGGTNGACGGCGGTGCTGCGGTCCGNCTGNTGGTGATGGATCCGCCCTCGCAGGCGAGGGATCGCGGCGCGGTGCTCTACATCCACGGCGGCGGTATGGTCGTCGGCACCGCCGACAGCGCGCTCGAGGACAAGCCGCAACTCGCGCTCGAGCACGACTGCGTGGTGGTTTCGGTCGACTATCGCCTTGCGCCCGAGACGCCGTTCCCCGGGCCGCAGGAAGACAACTACGCCGCCCTCTTGTGGCTGGTGGCGAACGCCGCGGACCTGGGCGTCGACCCGGCGCGGATCGTGGTGATGGGCGCCAGCGCCGGCGGCGGCCTCGCCGCCAGCCTCGCGCTGATGGCGCGCGACCGAGGCGGCCCGCCGCTGGCCGGCCAGGTACTGATCTACCCGATGCTCGACTGGCGNACCGGCAGCGCCGCCTGCCCCTACAACAACCGCCACACCGGCGAGTGGGTCTGGACCCGNGAGAAGAACCGCTTCGGCTGGGANGCGCTGCGCGGCGANTACCAGCCGGTCGACGAACGCAAGGGNTGGTTCTCCCCGGCACTGGCCGACGACCTTTCGAATCTCCCACCCGCCTACATCAGCACAGGCGCCCTCGACCTGTTCCTCGACGAGGACCTCGACTACGGGCGGCGTCTGGTCGACTGCGGCGTGCCGACCGAGCTCCACGTCTATCCAGGTGCGATCCACGCGTTCGAGATGGTGCCGGGGACGACGCTCGCCGAGCAGGCCGCGACCGACCTCAGGAGAGGCCTGACGCGCCTGCTCGGATAACGGTCCGACCCGACGCGCTAGGCAGCGAGGTCGGTCAGCCAGGGAACGTGCTTCTTCAGCCATGCCTTGAGCAGGTCCAGCTCCTTCTCGATCACCTGCTCGCCGGGTTCGAACGGCCGTCCGTCGAAGTAGCGCGGGGGCCTGCCGGGCCCGTCGGGGCTGCCGTGACCGGTGTCGAGGGATTCCCGCCAGTACTCGGCGTGGGCCTTCCACTCGGCCTGGTCGACCAGCGTTGGCGCATCGAGCCAGACGTTCCAGGTCAGCACGTTCCCGGGTGAGAGCAGGTTGCCCGAGGCAAGGTTGAACACGTCCATCACCAGGGCGTTGAATTCGTCGACCATCGGGATGCCGTGCTTGAGGATCGGACCGATCTCGACGGCGACGTTGGCCACGGCCCACGCCTCCTTCTCGTGGGTCGCGAAGTTCGGGTTCTTGAAGGCCTGGTTGATGCCCGAGCGCACCGAGATGATCGGGTTGGACGGGTCGCCGACATGGTGCAGCGGTCACCTGGATCGCGTGCGCCTTGTCGAGCGGGAACGGCAAGCCCTCCTCGGCGAAGATCAGTTCGAGCAGCTTGTACAGCCGGCGCGTCTTGGCCACGGCGCCGAACCAGATCTTGCCGGTCACCGTCATGTCCGCGGCAACGAGGTCGTAGTCGAGTCTGGGCGTCGACTCGTTGACCCAGCCGCGCTGACCGGTGACGGTCACCTCGATGTTGAGGTCGCCGAAAGTCGGCGAATAGGCGCCCTGCTGCGGGCAGATGATCGAGTAGATCCGTCCGGCGTCGGTATAGCCCGCGCGCGAGATGTCGGGCGCGAACATCTGGTAGCAGCGCGAATCCTCGTCGCCCATCACCGTCTGCCAGCTGAACTCGGGCCACAGCACGTCGAGCTGGCGCTTGAGCAGCGGGATGTTGGCCATGTTGTCGAGCATGGGCAGCGACGACAGGTCGGGGTCCGGATAGGCGAACGCCGGGTTGGAGCTCGAGAATCCGCCGACCCATCCTGGTGCCGGCGTCTTGGTCGAAATGATGCGCATCGAAGTCATGACAGCCTCCTGTCGGAGCTACGAACGACGTCTGTCATTATTGATTATGCGCCCGAGTCGAGGCCNTCATAATAATAGATCAGGAAAAACGGAGTCGATGCTTTTAGAAAAGCCGTCATAAAACGACAGCCATTTCTAAATCCATGACTTGGCGTTCGGTCTTCGCGTCGCCCGGCTCCGGATGCNCAACGCGCGCGCGGGAGCCGCGGTGGAAGCTTTCCACCCCGGCTCCCGGCTGATTCAGCGTCTGCCTACTGGCAGAGCCCGGCGGCGCGTTCCGCGATCCCGCGCAGGCCCCCGCGGCAGCGCGGCAGCGTGTTCTGCGGCGGCGCCTCGCTGCGTTCCTCGGTCTCGCTCGAGCCGCCCTCGAACCCGCCCATCCCGGGCATGCCGTGCATCAGCATCGTGTTCGAGCGGAAGCGCACGCGGGTGATCCAGTCGGGCTGCCAGTCGCGCGGGGCGTTGGCCGGACGTTCGGGGCCACGAGAAGTTGGCCTCGGGGCCGTAGGCGAACAGCTGGGTCATCAGCATCGGCCCGCCCGCCTGCTTGACCTCGGCGGGGATCGTGCACTCCGTCTGGCTCGGCGGCATCACGGTGCCGGCCTGGATCAGCCGGGCGACCGCCGCCGGCGAAAGCCAGTCCGACATTGGCCCGCCGAACTGCTGGGTCGATGACGAAGTCCACCAGACCATGTCGCGCGAATTGCCGCGCTGGTCGGGATTGGTGCCGATCGCCCAGGCATAGTAGCCGGTTGCCTTCTCCAGCGCGTTCCAGCTCAGCCCGATCGCCCCGCTCGCCGTGTCGCGCGAGGTTGCACGCAGTGCCGGCATGAAGTCCTCGGCCAGAGTGAACTTGATCTCGGGCGCGAAGTTGCCGGCGATACGGTGCTCGCCGAGCAGCGACGAGTCGGCCGGAACGGCCTTCGAATCGCGTGCGTTCGGCCAGTCGGCGTAGCTCGTGCTGTTGGCCGAGGTCACCGTCCAGGCATCGGGCAGGTCGATCCCGGTGGCCAGGAGTCCGGGCGGGATTTCGCCGCGCGCCATCCTGGAGAAGTCGATGACCACCGGCTGGCCCGGGCCGGCATGCTCGCCGCAGCCCCAGAACAGCAGCAGCCGGCCTTCGGGCATCTGCGGAATCGTTCCCGGCGTGCCTTCGCGCGGGGTCGACTGGACGCGCTCGCCGAGCAGCCGCACCGACCGGCCGAGCTTCGCACCTTGCGGCATGAAGTGGTCGGCCTCCGCCGGGTTCGCCGACTGGGTCGAACCGAGCCGCAGGGTCAGGTCGTGCGCGACGTTGTTGCCGCCACCGCGCAGCATCGACATTGCCGCGCCGACTCCGCCCCCCTGGCCCATCGCCATCATGCCCGACGTGGTCCCGGCGTCCATCGTGTAGCGGGCGATCGTCCTGCCGGTCCCGACCTGCTGCGACAATGCCGGCACTGCGCCGAGCGCGACCGCGCAGGCTGCTGCCGAGATGGCGGCGAGATGAAACCTCTTCATGTGCGGCTGGCCCCCTTCAAACGCGCCTGAAGGCGCTCGGACTCCTCTAATCCCGAGCCCGTGTCATCCGCAACCATCGACTGCAGGCTCCGCCCGCTCCTTGAGGCTCAGCTCGCGTTCGGATCGACCCGGATCGGCGCGCCGTCGTCATCGACCTGCGGTCCGGGGATCGCAGTCAGCGTGTGGATCTGGCGGAACTTGCCGTCGACATAGCGGAAGGTGTGCGAGTCGGGTCCGCCGGTGGAGCTGCCGAAGCGGCAGAACACGTTGATCACCCCCATTTCCTCGTCGACGAGGTAGTCGCGGTTGACGATGTAGAGCACGCCCGGCGGCATGCCGACCTCGCAACTGGCGGTCGGGCTGTTCTCCCGGTTGGTGTAGGCGCCGCCCTCGAGCCGCGCGCAGGGCACGCCCCACGGGATATCGGTAAACTTGTCGGAGAAGCCGTCGAGATAGGCGTTGGCGCCGCGGATCATCTCGGATTCCGGCGTCCGCTGGTACGGGTGGAGCGGTTCCCAGTTCTCCTGTTTCGTATACTTGAGGAAGGCGTTGGCGTTGAACAGCCAGTCGCCGGTCTTGGTGACGATGCTGTCGACGCGGATCACCTTGCCTTCGTGCAGGTACAGCCGCGTGCCGAGGATGTACGGCGTGCCGCCCTCTGTGACGATGATTTCGGTGAAGGTCTTGCAGCGCTTGTCGTCGTGGAAGCTCATCGCGTTGGCGATCGGCAGCGCGGTGTTCCATAGCCCGGCGCCGCGATCGACGTCGGTCATGTTCTCGAGGAAACGGACCTTCTCGTGCAGCGGCAGCTTGCCGATGTCACCCGTCCGCTGCGCCTCGACGTAGGCGGCGCTCGCCGCCTTGAGCTCGTCGCGGGTGCATGTCGGCCGGTCCTGCAGCGGGGCCCAGGGGCTCGGCGGCGGCCCGCCCTGCGCCAGCGCCGGTGTCGCAGCGCAGGCGAGCAGCCCGGCCAGAAGGGTCTTCCTGATCATTCTCGCTCCTCCCATCCCGATCTTGCGCCCGGTGCGCGGGCGCGGCGCTTGCGTGGTTCGACAGGCTCACCACGAGCGAACTCTTCTGCTCTTCACTCGCCTGCCCCCGCTCATCCTGAACCTCTCGAAGGGCGTCAGCGAACGTCCTGGGGTTCTTCGCTGCGGCACTGCTGGTACGTGCTCCAGCCGGAACAGATGCCGTAGGGGCCGCGGATGAAGATCGCCTCGATCCGGCGAATCTGGTTGTTCTCGATCTTGAACAGCTCGCCGAGCTGCCAGGTCCAGTTGATCGGCCGGTGATCGAAGAATGCGAAAGCGAACACGATCCCGCGCTCGCGGTCGACCGCGACGAAGCGTCGGTCGCGGATGCTGGTCACCGCGCCGATCAACGACGTCTCGAGCTGTTCCTTGCAGCCCTGCACCGGCTGTCCGCGCATCCCGATCGTTCCGGGCGGACCGACGACGATGACCCCGTTCTCGTAACGCAGGCAGTCGTCGGTGAACGGGTAGTAGTCCTTGCCGGTGTTGCGCTCGACCGCCTCGAAGTAGGCGTTCCCCACCGCGATCAGATCGGCGCGGCTCATGCGCTCGGCTTCGGGCACGGCCTCCAGGAAGATCGGATGCGGTGAGCCCATCGCCTCGACTGCGGCGCCGGTCGCGGGGAACGGGCTGCTCGGCGCCGCAGCCCCCGCGCCGAGCGGCCGGTCGGGGCGCGCGGCGATCTGCTCGATCTCGGTGATCTTGCCGTCGACGATCCTCAGCCGCAGCGACAGGCCGACGGCCTCGGGCTCGCGCGCCGGGCCGGTTGCCGAGCTCGACGCCTGCTCGAACACGGTACCGAGGAAGGCGACCTGCTGGGTCTCCACGTCGGGCACGTAGAACTTGTAGTTGCCCACCGCGCTGGTGGTCGCCCACAGCCCTTCGTTGCCGAGCGGCAGCTCGATGCCGTTCTCGGTGAAGCGGGCGGTCGGCGCGAACAGTTCCGGGTCGACATTGCCGTCGGCCATCGCCTGCAGGTAGCGGTCGACGAACCCCTCGAGGCAGGCGCGCTGGCATTCGTGCTGGACTTCCGGCACCTGCGCCGCACCCGCTGTGGCGAAGCCGATGGCCAGCGCGGCGAATCCCGCGCGAATCGCTTTCCTCATCTCACTCTCCCCGTTCTGCCGCGATCTAGCCCGCGTCGGGCCCGCTTCGCCAGCCCCCGCTCGCGGGAAGGGGCGGCGGTGCGGCGATCAATCGGCCGACTTCCCCGGCAAGCCGATGATCAGTCCGTAGAGCGCCACGCCCATCATCTGGATCACCGCGCTCGTCGCGCTCGACGCGAGCTGCGAGATGCCGATGCCGACCGGGTCCGCCGGGTCGAACAGGATACCGCAGGCGATCGATACTGCGATCGGCCCGATCACCAGTGCCAGCAGCGCGACCAGGATCGAGAACTCGGCGCCGCGGGTCCGCTCCCAGCTTTCGCCGAGCGACTGCTTTGCGCCGTCGCCGCGAGCGATCACGAGCGTTCCGGCAAGCATCCAGCGGGCCATGATCACGAGGCCCGGGAGGATGAGCAGGATCAATCCGCCGAGAATGCCGAGAATCGNCAGGATCGACATCAGGCAATAGGGCAGGAAGGTATCGTCGGCCGTCCGCGAGCCAAGCCCGGTGCGCCGGACCGCGGCCGAGAGCAGCAGGTACGAGGCGACGATCCCGATCGCGAAGGCCGCGATCGCGAGGACCAGCGCATCGGTGGCCCGGGTCATGTCGCGCGTGAAGTAGGTGATCGCCCCGTTCGCGAGCGTCAGTCCGGCGATGAAGAGCAGGACTGGGCGGACGTTGAGCTCGAGCACCCCGAGAGTCTTGTCGATGATGGTGCCGATCTTCAGGCTTCGCGGCGGCGTCGGGACGTTCATGGCGCTCCCCTCCCTGGAACGGTCCCACCCTCGGCCGATCGGTGGCAGAGTCAAGCCGCACTTCCGTCCGGTCGCTGCATTCGGAGACTTGTGAAAATCCTTCGGAACGCGGCGCGCGCTTCGGCGGGCCGCCGGCCCGCGGATAGAGTCACCGAACATCCTTTCCACGCCCTAAATCATGCGGCGGTTCTGCCGTCCTCTTCGGCATGTCCGAGCTCGGCCTGTTTTCGCTGACGCAGCTGGTCCCGTTTCGACGCACGCGGGATGACGCGAATGCGCGTCCGGCGAACGGCGGGCTCAAGCGCTGCGTCGAGAGCGAGCGCCGCCAGCTGCTCGAGGACATCAGCAGCTTCCTGCTGCGTCATGACCTCGCGGTGAACCCNGCGAACCTGGCGTTCGCCTGGGAAGCCTTCTCGGGCACGTCTCCCGGTCTCTATCGCCGGATCGCGGCGCGGGCGGCGGACGGCGAGCGCATCACCCAGGCGTGGATCGACGAGATCGCTGCCGAGCACGGCGCGGAGGCGGGCGGCGACGACCTGCGGGCGATGCTCGCCGAGCTCGATCAGGGCGTGCGCAAGTTCACTCAGACCGCGACGGCGGCGCGCAACGCGACGCAGGAATACAGCACCGACCTCGACCGCCACGTGGTCGAGCTCGAAGACGCCGACCGGGCCACGGATCGGACCGCGCGGCTCGCCGCCCTGGCGCGGGCGATGGCCGAGCGCACGCGCCGCGCCGAGGCTGACCTGCGCGAGCGCGAGCGTGAGGCAAAGACGCTGCGCCGGCGGCTGGACAAGGCGATCCGCGACGCCGAGCATGACTCGCTGACCGGGCTGCCCAACCGACGCGCCTTCGAAGCCGCGTTCGCTCGCCTCAGCGCCGAAGCCGCGGCGACGGGCCAGCCGCTGAGCCTCGCCTTCTGCGACATCGACCACTTCAAGCAGGTCAACGACACGCATGGGCACGACGCCGGCGACCGGGTGCTCAAGCTCATTGCGCAAGTGCTCGCGCGGCACTCGAACGACAGCTGCCACGTCTCGCGCCACGGCGGCGAGGAGTTCGTGCTGCTGTTCCGCGACGTGACGCCGGAGGAGGCCAAGCTCCGGCTCGACGCGGCGCGCGAGGATCTCGCCGACCGCTCGCTGCTCAACCGCGACACCGGGCTGCCATTCGGCCGGATCACCTTCTCGGCCGGCGTGGCGCGCGTCGATGCCGACAACCCGCGCGCTGCGCTCAAGGCCGCCGACGAGGCGCTCTACCGGGCCAAGCAGACCGGCCGCAACCAGGTGCTGCTCGCCTGAGGCTGACGGCGGGCGCCTTCAGAGCGCGCGCTTCATCCCGTGTAGCCGCACGATGCGGCCACTGGCGTCGGCGACCGGAACCGCGAGGATCCTGATCCACTGACGGCCGAGGTTCTCGGGCGCGATCTCGGCATCGAGGACGAAGCCGAGCCTGTGGCGCAGGGCGAAGTCGCGAACGTGCTGCAGCGTTGTGCGCGACGGAGCGAGATAGCGCCCGACCGCCCAGGCACGGTCGATCGCGGCGCCGACGGGAAGGCCGAACAGCACGCTGACCGTGGCCGACCAGGTCAGCCGGTCGCTGTCCGCGATGTCGCATCGCCAGTAGCCCCAGTCGGACGCATCGTGCCGCTCGGGCGGCAGGCTCGGGGCCGCCCTGAAGACGTATCCGTCGCGGAACGTGCCGGTGCGTTCGTGGTGGAACATCCGCGATGCGAGCGGGCTTCGCGCCTCGTCGGGCCCGGCCGCCTCCGGGCCCTCTTCCTCTGCCGAGAGACGGCGGCGGATTTCGGCCAGGCGATCGGGAAAGAACAGCGTCACGCGAGGGCCCATAGACGAAGCCTGCGGCGCTGGCACCCGCCGGTCGCGGTTTTTTCGCTGGAGCGCTTCAGCTTCCGGGTTCGAGCTCGAGCCTGACCGTCCGTTGCTCGCCGCCGCGCAGCACGGTCAGCTCGACCGTCTGCCCGACGCGGAAATCGTCGAGCCGCGCGAGCAGGTCGCCGACGCGCGAGACCGGGCGGCCGTTGAGCGCGACGATCACGTCGCCCGGGACGATCCCGCGGGGTGTGCGCGAGGCCGCGGTGAGGCCCGCGCGCGCCGCCGCGGAGCCGGGCCGGACGCGCAGGACGAACACCCCGTCGAGGCCCGAGGCGCGCTTGAACCGCTCGTTTATCCCTTCTTCGCTCTCGATCCCGAGCGTCGGCTGGACGTAGCGCCCGTTGGCGATCAGCTGCGGCACCACGCGCATCACCGTGTCGACCGGCACCGCGAAGCCGATCCCGGCCGAGGCGCCCGAGGGGCTGTAGATCGCGGTGTTGATGCCGATCAGCCGGCCAGCGGAATCGAGCAGCGGCCCGCCCGAGTTGCCCGGGTTGATCGCCGCGTCGGTCTGGATCAGGTGGTCGATGTCGGGTCCGTTCTCGTTCGGCAGCGAGCGGTCGAGCGCCGAAACGATGCCCCGGGTCAGCGTCCAGTCGAGCCCGAACGGGTTGCCGATCGCGAACACGTTCTGCCCGACCTGCAGGTCGTGGCTGGTGCCGATCGGTACCCGTGCCGGGGCGACGAAGTCGGCGCCGCCGATCTTGAGCACGGCGAGATCGTGCTGCGGGCTCACGCCAACGAGGGTGGCGCTGAACTCGCGCCCGTCCGCGAGCTGGATCTGCGCCGACGAGGCGCCCCGGATCACGTGATAGTTGGTGACTATGTGCCCGGCCTCGTCCCACACCAGGCCCGAGCCCGACCCGCGCGGAACGCTGTAGACGTTGCGGGTCCAGAAGTCCGTCACCCGCTGGCGGGTGGAGATGAACACCACCGAATCGCGCGCGTTGCGAAACAGCTCGATGGTCGCCTTCTCGTCGGCCGCGAGGTCGCCGCGCGGGGTGACGACCGGCGCCGGCGGCGGGGCGGCCGCGGGAGCGGTCTGGGCGAAATAGAGCGAGGCGGCAGCGGCGAGGAGCAGCACGTTCATGATCACCAGTACGACGATGATGGTTCGCCCGGTGTTTCCGAACGGAGGCTGAACGGAAGGCATGGGCGGGATTTAGGGGGTTGGGGGCGAGGTTGGAAGGGAGCAGGCAATGGGGAGGCAGCAGGCAGCAGGCAGTAGGCAGCAGGCAGGAATAGGGCGGAGGCACGGGGCGCCCGCAACACGCCCTGCTGCTGCCTGCTGCCTCCTTTCTGCCTCAACTCACGGCTGCACCACCCCCTCCGCGATCGGCCAGCCGCCCAGCTCCAGCTCCGGCGGGAAGATCCGGATGTACGCTTCGACCATGTGGATCTGGCCGTCGTAGACCTTGAACGCCTCCCACGCCGTCAGCTTGTCGGAGCCTTCCCCACCGCGGACGTTCCACGACAGGCGCATCATCACGATGCCCATGCGCTCGTCGACCACCACGTCGCGCACGGTAACCCGGCCGAGCTGGCGGAAGATCGCCAGCGACTGGTTGCCGATGTCGTCGCAGCCGGGGATGAAAGTGCAGGCCGGCCCCGCCATCAGCATGCCGTTCTCGAGCCGGTAGGCCTCGGGCGCAAACGGGGTGCCGACGGCGTTGAAGGTCTCGGCGTTGGAGAGCCCGCGCGGGTAGTGCATCGCGATGCGGACCGCTTCATCGCGCGTCGCGAGCTGCTCGGGCCGCGGGGCGAGGTTCATCGCCAGCGAGGCGGCGTTGCCGAATCCGTCGACGTTGTACAGCAGGCCGTCGGCCCGGCCGCGCGTCGCGACCAGCTCGAGCTCGCTGATCTTCGCCTCGCCGTCGACCTTGACCCGCACCGCGAGCAGCACCGGCGAACCCGATTCCTCGACCATCGCCCCGGTCACCGCCACGCCCGCGCGCTCGTCGATCACGTCCTGGCGATAGCCGCGCAGCTTGGTGACCGTGCGCACGAGACCGACCTGATCGAGCGGCCGCTCGACCCCGTCCTCGGTCACGCGCAGGTTGCCGGCGACCGCGAGCTTGCCGATGTCGTCGTGGATCAGCGCGTGCAGCACTTCGGTGACCTTGCCGCGCAGGCACTCGCGGTCGCAGGCGGACTGCGCATGCGCCGGCTGGGCCGCCAGCGCCGCCGAGGACAGGATCAGGCTAAGGGCTAGGATCAATCTCACGTCCGGTCTCCCTGAGGTTCTGGTTCTTTGCGCACGAGGCGTGCCGCCCCGTACTACCGCTCGCGGCGCCGCGTCACCCCGCGCCGTCTTCCAGCGTCCCATAACGTCTTGGCAAACCGGCGCGTCCGTCGCAAACCTCTGCGCGAAAATAGAACACGGGATTCGCCAGTCCCGAACGAGGGGATCGATATCATGCGCCTGAATGCCGGCCTGTTGCGTCTTTGCCTGTTGCTCCCGATGACCCTGATGTTCGGTGCCGGAACCCCGGCAGCGGCGCAGGGCGACCATTCGGGCCACGGCGAGGCCGCCGCGCCGCTCAATCCCTCGGCGATGAAGAAGGTGCGGTGGTCCGACCCGGCCGCCTGGCCCGACGGCAGGGTGCCGCGCGAAGGGGACGCGGTGACGATCGCGCGCGACATGGACATGCTGCTCGACGTCGATCCGCCGGCCCTGCGCAGCCTGACGATCGACGGCCGGCTGACCGTCGCCAACGACATCGACGTCGGTATCGAGAGCGAGTGGATCTACCTGCGCGGCGGCGAGCTGCACATCGGCAGCGAGGACCGGCCCTACACCCGCCAGGCGACGATCACGCTGACCGACACGGTCCCCGGTGAGGACATCAACACGATGGGCGACCGCGGGATCATGCTGATGGGCGGCACGTTGAGCCTGCACGGCGACCGCACGCATACCTGGACCAAGCTGGCGAAGACCGCCGAGGCCGGCAGCCGCCGGATCGAGGTGCTCGACGCGAGCGGCTGGCGCAAGGGCGACGAGATCGTCCTCGCCTCGACCGACTTCGACCCGTACCAGGCCGAGCGGCGCACGATCGCGGGCATCAGCGGCAACACGATCACACTCGACCGGCCGCTCGAGTTCATGCACTTCGGCGAGATCACCTTCGGCGTCGACGAGCGCGGCGAAGTCGGCCTCCTGACCCGCAACATCCGCGTCAACGCCTCGGACGATGCCGAAACCTCGTATTTCGGCGGCCACATCATGGCGATGGCCGGCTCGACCGTGCGCATCTCGGGCGTCGAGCTGTCGCGGATGGGCCAGCACCTGACGCTGGCCCGCTACCCGATGCACTGGCACCTCGTCGGCGACGGCGCCGGCCAGTACATCCGTAATGCCTCGATCCACGACACCTACAGCCGCTGCGTCACCGTGCACGGCACCGACAACGTGCTGGTCGAGAACAACGTCACCTTCAACACGGTCGGCCACTGCTTCTTCCTCGAGGACGCGGTCGAGACCGGCAACCAGTTCGTCCACAACCTCGGCATCCTGACCAGGTGCCACCCGACCAAGCCGTGCGAACCGACGCATCTCGGTCCGGCCGGGCTGGCCAGCTCGGCCAATCGCGGCGCGGCGGGTCAGCGGTCCGAGCACATCCTGATCCCGTCGGACAACACCGCCTCGACCTTCTGGGTCACCAATCCCGACAACGTCTATCGCGACAACGTCGCCGCCGGCTCGGAAGCGATCGGTTTCTGGTTCGCGCTGCCGGTCCACCCGACCGGGCAGTTCGAGGGCACCGAGCGCAGCGCCAACACCTGGCCGCGGCGCATCGCGGTGCGCGAGTTCAAGGGCAACACCGCGCACTCGAACTTCGACGGGCTGATGTTCGACCGCGGGCCGAACCCCGACGGCACCTTCAGCGTCGGCGGCAGCAACTATCACTTCGCGACCGCCGACCCGAACGACCCGGACAGCGAACCGCTGGTCTCGCTGTTCGAGGACTTCACCGCCTACAAGAACCGCAACGGCGGCGTCTGGGGCCGCGGCGAGCTGCACCTGTTCAGGAACCTGCGCGTCGCCGACAACGCGATCGGCTTCACCCATGCCGCCGCCGCGGTCGGACGCGCGCCGTATACCTCGAAGGTGGTCGACTCGATCTTCGTTGGCGAGTCCGACAACATCGGCAACCCGCGCACGGAGGCTGAGATCGCCTACGGCCGCTCGATGCCGAACGACATCCCGGACTTCCCGATCCGCGGCTACGAGTACTACGACATGCGCCACGACGTGGAGAATACCACGTTCGTCAATTTCCAGCCCAACGCCACGCGCGACGCGGGGGCGATTTCGTACCTGATGTACACCAGCTTCGGGATGAGCACCGAGAACGCGATCGAGGGGGCGAAGTTCGTCAACTCGAAGCCGGTCAGCTTCCCGCCCTACGTGCGCCGCTGGGCCTCCGACCTCGGCCGCGCCAACGCCTGGCGCGGCGCGGCGATCCACGACAGGGACGGCTCGGTCGGCGGCGTGCCCGACGGCTACATCGTGCTCGACAACGGCATCGCGTCCGACGACGAGGCCTGCACGATCAGGCCCGACTGGGGCGCGGCCGTGTGCAAGGGTGACTTCGGCCACTTCGGCCTCGGCCCGAACATGGGCTTCGGCACCGCGCCGATCGAGGAGCCGATCATCCTCAGCCGCAACGGCCGCCGCTGGGAATACACCGGCCAGACGACGATCCGCAGCGGCGCCGAAGTGCGTGTCGAGACCAGCCGCAAGGACCTCTCGCTGACGCTGCGCGAGATGGACGACGGCTCGTGGGTGATCTTCGAGCTGCCCGGCTTCAGCGGCACGGCCGGCGGCAAGCAGCAGCCGAGCCTCGAGGCGCTGCGCGCGGCGACCGAGACCTCGTGGTACCGCGCCGACAACGGCACGCTGTGGGCCAAGCTGGTGGTCGACAACTCGGCCGGCGCGAGCGTGCAGATCGGCCGGCCCGGCGCGGGGGTGAGCACGGTTGGCACCGGCCCGGGCGGCGCGTTCGACGCCGGCGCGCGGCTCGACGTCAGCCGGCAGGTCCAGCTGAGCGAGGCGCCGGGCGGCGAGGCCGCCAGCCGGCAGTAGCGGACCGACAGCGGGCGCGCCGCAGGCGGGCAGCGGCATCATCCCGCAGCATGGACGCCAACTCGGGACGTGCAGGAACGGCTCTCTTCCCGTGAGGCTCAGCCTCCGAGGAACGCCTCCCACGCGCTGTCGGCCGGAAGGTCCGGGTTCTTGGTGATGTCGACCGTCGCGCAGTGGTGGTACGAGAAGCCGCCCTCGGCGACGCCGGGATGCTCGGCCATCCACTGGATCACCTGAACCACGCAGCCCTTGCACTCGACGTTCGGCACCGTGAGGTCGGCTTCCCAGTAGGACTCCGGCTCGGGCCGCTCGGTGTGCACAAACAGCCCGTCGGCGAGGATCGGCGGCACCGCCTCGGCGATCGCGGCCGAGACCGACACCGGCCCGCGCGGCCCCTCGCGCGTGACCGTCTCGGGATCGGCGGGCAGCTGCTCCGGTGTGCGGGCGAGGGCCACGCGGTAATGCCCCGGATGATAGATCGCCTCGCGCAGCTTCAGGTGAAGCGTGCTGCCGCCGGCCAGCTCGGTCACCGCACCGGTCGGCGTGCCGGCGTCCTGCGCGGAGCCGCCGCACGGGCCGAGCTTCTGCGGATCGCCGATTGGATTCTGCTCGAGGCTTGCGGCCGGCGATTCCATGACGAAGTGGGCGCTGGCGGGCGCGAGCAGGAAGGCCGCCGAGAGCGCGGCAGCGGCGAAATAGCGCAGGCGCCGCGAACCCGGCGCGGCTGGCGTGTCCGTGTGCATTCGATTTCCCCCAAAGTCCGGCCGTCTCGTAGAAGGAAAGGCAAAGGCCAGGCAAGCGTTCGCCCTTGCCCTTCGCTTAGAAATGGACGCGACTTGTCTCGCGCCGCGCGCCCCGACCTTCGTGCAGGAACGGCGCGCCAGATGGACGCTTCCGAAGTCGGGCCCTCCCGAACGCCGCCAATGGTGGCTCCGCCCGGATGGCGGGCGTTACTGCGGGCGGTTCTTTAGCAAATCCTCCACCACGCTCGGATCCGCCAGCGTACTCGTATCCCCCAGGTTCCCCACATCCCCCTCGGCGATCTTGCGCAAGATCCGCCGCATGATCTTGCCCGAGCGCGTCTTCGGCAGCGACGGTGCGAACTGCAGCACGTCGGGCGTCGCGATCGGGCCGATCTCCTTCCTCACCCACTGCACCAGTTCCTGCCGCAGCTCGTCGGTGTCCTCGGTGCCGGAGGTCGTCGTCACGTAGGCGTAGATGCCCTGGCCCTTGATGTCGTGCGGCATGCCGACCACGGCGGCCTCGGCCACCTGCGGGTGGAGCACCAGCGCGCTCTCGATCTCGGCGGTGCCCATGCGGTGGCCGGAGACGTTGATCACGTCGTCGATCCGCCCGGTGATCCAGTAGTAGCCGTCCTCGTCGCGCCGCGCGCCGTCGCCGGTGAAGTACTTGCCGGCGTACTGGCTGAAGTAGGTCTCGAAGAACCGCGCGTGGTCGCCGTAGACCGTGCGCATCTGGCCGGGCCAGGAATCGGCGATCACCAGCGCGCCCTCGCAGGCGCCCTCNAGCACTTCGCCGGTGGTGGCATCGACGATCTGCGGGACGACGCCGAACACCGGCTTGCTCGCGCTGCCGGGCTTGAGCGCGTGCGCGCCGGGCATCGGGGTGATCATGTGGCCGCCGGTCTCGGTCTGCCACCAGGTGTCGACGATCGGGCAGCGNCNGTCGCCGACGACCTGGTAGTACCACTCCCACGCCTCGGGGTTGATCGGCTCGCCGACCGTGCCGAGCAGGCGCAGGCTCGCGCGGCTGGTCTGCTTCACCCACTCGTCGCCCTCGCGCATCAGCGCACGCAGCGCGGTCGGGGCGGCGTAGAACACCTCGACCTGGTGCTTGTCGACGACCTGCCAGAAGCGGCTGAAGTCCGGCCAGTTGGGCACGCCTTCGAACATCACCGTGGTCGCGCCGTTGAGCAGCGGGCCGTAGACCACGTAGCTGTGGCCGGTGACCCAGCCGATGTCGGCCGCGCACCAGTAGACCGGCATCGTGCCGTCGGCGTGGGGGCGGTAGTCGAACACGTATTCGTGGGTCATCGCCACCCACACCGCGTAGCCGCCGGTGGTGTGCAGCACGCCCTTGGGCTTGCCGGTCGAGCCCGAGGTGTAGAGGATGAACAGCGGGTCCTCGGCGCCCATTTCCTCGGCCGGGCACTCGGCCGGCTGGTTGGCGACCGCGCTGGCCCAGTCGATGTCGCGGCCCGCGACCATCGGCACGTCGGCGCCGGTGTGGCGGAGCACGATCACGCGGCGGACGCGCCCGTGGCACTTGAGCGCGGCGTCGACATTGGCCTTGAGCGGGATGCGCTTGCCGCCGCGCAGGCCCTCGTCGGCGGTGATGACGACGTCGCTGTCGCAGTCCTCGATCCGGCTGCCGAGCGCCTCGGGACTGAACCCGGCGAACACCACCGAATGGATCGCCCCGATCCGCGCGCAGGCGAGCATCGCCACCGCGGCCTCGGGCACCATCGGCAGATAGAGCGTCACGCGGTCGCCCTTGCGCACGCCCTCGGCGCGCAGCAGGCTGGCGAACTTGCAGACCGCTTCGTGCAGCTCGCGGTAGGTGAGGGTGCGGGTGGTGGCGTTCGGGTCGTCGGGCTCCCAGATGATCGCCACCTGGTCGCCGCGGCGGGCGAGGTGGCGGTCGAGGCAGTTGGCGGCGAGATTGAGCGTGCCGTCGGCGAACCAGCGGATGCCGAAGTCGGCTTCGTGGAAGCTGGTTTCCTTGACCCGGGTGAACGGGTGGATCCAGTCGATGCGCCACGCCTCCTCGCGCCAGAACGCTTCCGGGTCCTCGATCGAGCGGCGGTATTTCGCCTCGTAGGCCGCCGCGTCGATCAGGGCGGTCTCCGCCCATTCCTTCGGCACCGGATGCACGACCGCTTCGCTCACGAGTTCTCTCCCAATACCCAATTCGCCAATAGGTGTAGGAGGGCGCCGGGCCGCGCGCCAGAGGGGGAGAAGAGGGACAGTCCCTATTTTCGCAGCGCGGGCCGCACACCGAGAGAAAAGAGGGACTGTCCCTCTTTTCAGCGCCAGAGGGCTTCGAGCGCGGGGAGCAGGTGATCGCGGTGCTCGGGGGGAACGCGGGCGAGGACTTCGGCTTCGAAAGTCTCGACCACCTTGCGCGCCTCGGCGAGGCGTGCCGCGCCCGCGTCGGTCAGCGCGAGGCCCTGCGACTTGCCGTCGATCGGGGCGCGCGCAATCAGGCCGTCGAGGCGCTTGAGCAGCGGGACCATGTTGGCCCGCTCGATCCCGAGCTGGCGGCCGATCGCGCTCGCGGTCACGCCGGGGTTGGCCTCGACCAGCAGCAGCACCGAGACGTCGGACTGGCGCAGCCCGGTCGGGGCGAGCCGGGCCGAGAGCTCGGCCGCGGTCGCGTTCGCCGCCCGCCGCAGCGCGTAGCCGGGGAATTTCGGGAGCGGGTCGCGCATCGGCGGACTGGTAACGATCGCTGTTGTCCATAGCAATCCGAATTGCTATCGGCGATAGCATTATCGCCTTCCGAGAGAGAGGAACCCGTCATGGCCATGCCGTCGCAACCCGATCCGCGTCCCGAAGAGGAAACCGTCCGTTACGAGATCGTGGACGGGGTCGCCTGGGTCTATTTCAACCGCCCGGACAAGCGGAACTGCATGAGCCCCAAGCTCAACCGCCGGATGAAGCAGGTGCTCGAGGAGCTCGAGTTCCGCGACGACGTGCTGGTGCTGGTGCTGACCGGCGAGGGCTCGGCGTGGTCGGCGGGCATGGACCTGCTCGAGTACTTCCGCATGAACGAGGAAGCCGGCCTCCACGCGGTGCGCAAGGCGCAGCGTGAGGCCTACTCGTGGTGGGAGCGGCTGCGCTGGTACGAGAAGGCGACGATCGGGATGATCAACGGCTGGTGCTTCGGCGGCGCCTACGGCCCGCTGTTCGCCTGCGACATCGCGATCGCCTCGGACGATGCCAAGTTCGGCCTCTCGGAAATCAACTGGGCGATCCTGCCCGGCGGCGGCGCCTCGAAGGTTGCGGCCGAGCTGATGCCCTACCGCAAGGCGATGTACCACGCGATGATGGGCGAGAACCTGACCGGCAAGCAGGCCGCCGAGCAGGGCCTCGTCACCGAGAGCGTCCCGGCCGACCGGCTCAAGGCGCGGGTGCAGGAGATCGCCGACGAGCTCAAGAAGAAGGACACCCACGCGCTGCGCGCCACCAAGTGGGCCATCCGCCGCGTGATGGAGATGACCTACGACAACGCCGAGGACTACCTGATCCGCGCGCAGGAAGCGCTCAACGACTTCGGCGGCTGGGAAGCGCGCAAGGAGGCGACCCGTCAGTTCCTCGACGAGAAGACCTTCAAGCCGGGCCTCGGCGCCTTCGACAAGACCAAGGTCAAGGGCGACTGAGGTTCCTCCCCTCCCTGGCGGGGAGGGGGATCGAGGGGTGGGGGAGCGCGGCCGCAGGTCGCGCGTCCACGCTAGCGTAGTAGACCCCCGCCCAACCCTCCCCCTTGAGGGGGAGGGCTTTTCGGCTATGGGCCGGGGACATTCTGGGAGACAGGCATGAGCGAGCGGCGTTTCACCAACGAGCAGATCGACCGGCTGCTGCGGCCGAAGTCGGTGGCGGTGATCGGCGCGTCGGACCGCACCGGCGCGCTCGGGGCGACGCTGCTCAACAACCTCGTGCAGTACGAGTTCGCCGGCGAGATATACCCGGTAAACCCGAAGCGCGACGAGCTGCTCGGGCTCAAGGTCTACCACTCGGTCGAGGAGCTGCCCGAGGGTATCGACTGCGCCGTGCTGGCGATCCCGCGGCCGTTCGTGCTCGACACCGTGCGCCAGCTCGCCGCGCGCAAGTGCGGCGCGGTGGTGATCTACTCGGCCGGCTTCTCCGAGGCCGGCGAGGAAGGCATGCGCGACCAGCTCGAGCTCGCGGCGATCGCCGCCGAGCATGGCATGGTCATCGAGGGCCCGAACTGCCTCGGCTGCACCAACTACGTCGCGCGCGTGCCGCTGACCTTCGTCGAGACCAACATGCGCACGCCGCCCAAGGGCACCCGCGCCGTGGGCATCGCCAGCCAGTCGGGCGCGCTCGCCGCGGTGCTGGCGACCGCGCTGCACCCGCGCGGGCTCTACGTCTCGACCTCGGTCTCGACCGGCAACGAGGCGGCTTCGGGGGTCGAGGACTACGTCGAGTGGCTGGTCGACGATCCGGACACCCACGTGATCGCGATGTACGTCGAGAGCCTGCGCCGGCCGAAGGCGTTCATCCAGGCCGCGCGCCGCGCACGCGCGGCGGGCAAGCCCATCGTGATGCTGCACCCGGGAAAGTCGAACAAGGCGCAGGAGAGCGCGGCGACCCACACCGGGGCGATGGCCGGCGACTACGCGCTGATGAAGACCAAGCTCGCGCGTGAAGGCGTGATCTTCGCCGACACGCTCGAGGAACTCGGCGACATCACCGAGATCGCGCTCAGGTGCAAGGCGCTGCCCGGTGCCGCGATGGCGGTACTCGGCGAGAGCGGCGCGCTGCGCGGCCTNGCGTTCGACATCGCCGAGGACATCGGGCTNGACCTGGTCGACCTNAACGACGACAACAGCCCGGCGCTCCGCGCGGTGCTGCCCGACTTCGTGCCGGTCTCGAATCCGACCGACATCACCGCGCTCGGGCTTTCCGAGCCCGAGATATACACCAAGGTGCTGACCTGCCTGCTCGAGGATGAGCGGATCGGCTCGGTGGTCGCCTCGATCATCCAGTCGGACCCGATCACCAGCGGGATCAAGTTCCCGCACATCATCAAGGTGCTCGAGGACGGCACCTTCCCCAAGCCGCTGGTCTTCGCCGGGGTCGACGAAGGCGCGAACGTACCGCAGGAATACATCGAGGGGCTGCGCAAGGTCGGCATTCCCTGGTTCCCCTCGACCGAGCGGGCCTACCGCGCGATCGCCCGGCTGGCTGACCTCGCCAAGCGCGACCTGACCGACCGCTCGGCGGAGCCGATCGCGGTGCCGGGGGTCGACGCGGTCTCGGGCGTGGTGCCCGAGTACAAGGCCAAGGCGCTGCTGCGCCCGCTCGGCATCGCTTTCCCCGAGAGCACTTTTGCGGCCGATGCCGAGGCGGCGGTCGCCGCGGCCGAGGCGATCGGCTACCCGGTCGTGATGAAGGCCCAGGCCGCCGCGCTCGGCCACAAGAGCGACGCCGGCGGGGTGATCCTCAACCTCAAGTCTGCCGACGAGGTGCGCGAGGCCTTCGGCCGGATGTACGGCAACGTCGCGAATTACGACGCTTCGATCCAGCTCGATGGCGTGCTGGTCGAGAAGATGGGCCGGATGGGCACCGAGATGATCGTCGGCGCGAAGAACGATCCCGAGTGGGGTCCGGTGGTGCTCGCCGGATTCGGCGGGGTGACCGCCGAGATCCTCAAGGACGTCAGGCTGTTCACCCCCGAGATGGACCAGGCGGCGGTGCACGCCGGGCTGCTCCAGCTCAAGCAGGCCCCGCTGCTGACCGGCTATCGCGGTTCCCCCGCGCTCGACGTCGCCGCGCTCGCCGGCCTGATCGTCGAGGTCGGCCGGATCATGGCCGGCAACCCGCGCATCCGCGAGATCGACCTCAACCCGGTGATCGTTCACCCCGAAGGCGAGGGTGTCGTGGCGCTCGACGCGCTGATGCTGGCTGAAGGGTAACGGCGGCGCGGTGAAGGAGCGTCTCGGCTCCGCCTCACCCTCATCCAACTCCGGCTAGGCAGCAAGCTGCCAAGCCTTCGTATCCTTCCCCCATCAAGGGGGAAGGGTCTGGATGGCGACGAATAGGCCGCGGGGTAGCTTCGCAGCCCCTCTTCCCCCTTGATGGGGGAAGGATACGGAGACTTGGCCCGGCGTAAGCCGGGGTTAGTCGGAGTTGGATGGGGGTGGGAGCGGAGCCACCCCCACTATTCAAACACGTCCGCCAGCTCGCTCGACGGGCCGAGCACGTCGCCCGGCGCGCTCATGACGTTGCTCGCCAGCGCGATCGACAGGCCCAGCTCGGGATAGACGACGAGGCTCGCCCGGCCGCCGGGCGTGGCGCCGGCGTGGTGCCAGCGCAGGCGGCCGCGGGCGTCGCGGTCGATGCGCCAGCCGAGGCCGAGCGGCGGGCTCCTGTCGCTGGCCTCGGTCATCGGCGTGAACAGCAGCTCGCGCTCGGCGGCGGCGATGCGCGACTGCGGACCGTCGAGGTGCGCGGCGCCGAAACGGGCGAGGTCGGGCATCGACATCAAGAGCCCGGCGCCGGCCCAGCAGAACGCCGGGTTGCTCAGCGTCAGGTTGGCGAACTCGCCGGACAGCCGGGGCGGCACGGCCTCGAGCCCCAGCCTG
>Ga0065721_10050278_pt1 | contig 21497 bp, 17 predicted proteins | sample Mesricmetagenome_FD_59108 | JGI IMG/M metagenome (GOLD analysis project Ga0065721, IMG submission 59108) | Mesophilic microbial community from rice straw/compost enrichment Sample: eDNA_1 v2 (version 2) | ecosystem: Engineered > Solid waste > Grass > Composting > Bioreactor | place: USA: Davis... | reverse complement strand
CCCGATTGCGCGCGGCCGCCGGAGCCGATCCAGGAAGCTTTCCAGTCGCGCTGTACGATCAGCAGCATAACGACGCAGAAGATGGCGACGCCGCTTAGGATCAGGAAGCCGGTCGTATAGCTGCCGGTCGAATCCTTGATGTTGCCGAGAATTTTCGGCAGGAAGTAGCCGCCCAGACCGCCGGCCGCGCCGACGATGCCGGTAATAATGCCGATCTCTTTGCGGAAGCGCTGCGGGACGAGTTGGAAGACGGCGCCGTTGCCCATGCCGAGCATCATCATCATGATGAATAGAAGCACGGTAATGACGGACAGGGTAGGCAGCGTCGATATGCTGGCGAGCATAACGGCAACGCCGGTGTATAACATGAGCAGCATCCGAATGCCGCCTAGGCGATCCGCGAGCCAGCCGCCGATCGGTCGGAAGAAGCTGCCGGCGATGACGCACACCGTCGTGAAGTCGGCTGCGCGAACGGCGGACAATTCGTACTGCGTATTGAAGAAGATGGTTAAGTAAGTTGACATGCCGACGAAGCCGCCGAACGTAACGCTGTACATGATGCAGAACAGCCAAGTATCGCGTATCGAGAACATCTTCGCATAGTCTTTCACTTTAGCCGGAGCCGGTTGGTTCGGGCTGTCTTTCGCGAATATCGTAAAGAAGACGAAGACGAGAATAATCGGAATTAAGGCAAGGCCGAACACAAGGTGATAATCTCCATAATGCGTTGCGATCCGGTTCGCGAACAGAGTCGCGAAGACGGTGCCGCTGTTGCCTGCCCCGGCGATGCCCATGGCGAGTCCTTGATATTGCGGCGGATACCACCGGCTAGCTAGCGGCAAGGCGGCGGCGAAGCTTGCGCCGGATACGCCAAGCATCAAGCCGACGAAGTACATGTCTTGCAGACTATCCGCGAACAGCCAAGCGTAGGTGAGCGGAATCATCGTCAGCAGCATGCCGATCTGGCTTGTTCGCTTCGGTCCGATGCGATCCGTCAAGAAGCCTAAGACGAGCCGGAGGATGGAGCCGCCGAGGACCGGCAAGGCAACGAGGTTCGCTTTCTGGGAGGCGGTCATGTTGAAATCGTCCATCATGACGACCGCGAGCGGACCGAGCAGTACCCAAATCATGAAGCTTACGTCGAAGTACAGAAAAGCGCTGATCAGAGAAGGCTTGTGCCCAGCTTTCAAAAATCCTTTTCCAGCCATCGGAATCTCTCCTTTGTGTGTACCGCCGCGTTATCATCTGTTGGAAGCGGTTTTACGCTGCATAAGAAAAGCCGGAGCGGTCGATGTGATCGACTGCATCCGGCTTCGTTGCCCGGCTACGATACGCCCTTGTATCGTAAGACCGTTAATTATGTTGGATAAGGTATAGCATAATTGCTGATTAAACAGGGTGACGGCAGCGGCTTCGTCGCCGTAATCCGTCCCCTCGATCGAGGGTGATATCGCCATTATATGTGCGAGGTTAGAGTGATGTCAACATAATTAACACAACATTTTCATCAACCGTGAATGAGCTGGTATACCTTGACGATCGAGGCGGCGACATCGCCGATGCGCTTGCGCTCGTTCATCGCCTGCTTGCGCAGGAAATCGTAAGCTTCCGATTCGGTGATGCCTTTAATTTCGCATAGGATCGCTTTGGCTTGGTCGACCCATTTCCGCTCCTCGAGCCGCTGGATGAGCTGTTCCTTCTCCTCGTGCCATCGCCTGCGTTCATTGAAGGAGCGTTGCGCCCATTGCAGCGTCCAATCGATTTCCGCAGGGGTCATATGAGGGAACAGCAGCCCGTCGAGCGAATACCCCCATTCCAGTTCTTTAGGAATTCGCGTCTCCGCGCATAACCATAAGATCGGAAGCTTCCGGATGCTGATCACCGTCATTTGCCGTTCTTTCAGCTTCGCGTAAGGGACGTGCAGAATCACTGACGTCGCTAACGGAATACCGCTCCGCAGCTCGGCTTCGTTCCTCGCCGATGCCCGGCAGTGGCTCTGCAGAACGGCAATCGAAGCGGGGTCGACGCCTTCTTCCTGCCACAATAGCGGTTTGCTCATAAATACTCCTCCTGCTAGAACGCTTATGTAATGTAATATAACATAGGATTCCATTTGTTGTCGAGGAACGTTTGCACAAGTTAGTTATGGTAAGGTTCGCTAATAAATCGGAGGGGGAAACAACCATTTTCGACCCATTGATGTTAATTATATTGACATTCTGGTCGATTTAATCCTATACTGATGTCATAACAGAATCTAGAAATCCTCGGTGATTCGGCACAACGGCGTGACGATCACTTCGGCAACGAAGCCTATCCCTAAGATGAATCTAAGGGATAGGCTTCTTATGTTTACTCAAGCCTTGCGGTTATGAAAGAGAGGAGAGAAACAAATGAAACGGAAGCTAGTCATGGTCGGGAACGGAATGGCGGGGGTCGCCTTCGTCGAACAGCTGCTGAAGCTGAATCCGAATAAGTACGAAATTACGATTATCGGGGCCGAGCCGCATCCGAACTATAATCGCATTATGTTGTCGTCGGTACTGGCCGGAGACGCCGAGATGAAGGATATCGTGCTCAATGATTGGGACTGGTATCGGGATAACCACATTATGCTTCATGTCGGACATACCGTAACGCAGATCGATACGGCGAAGAAGACGGTGCACACGGATCAAGGACTTGCGGTTGCGTATGACGAGCTCGTGCTGGCTACCGGTTCGCTGCCGTTCATGCTGCCGCTGCCCGGCGCGGATAAAGAAGGCGTAATCGCCTTCCGCGACATTAAGGACTGCAACACGATGATCGAGACGAGCCGTAAATATAAGAAAGCGATCGTCATCGGCGGCGGACTGCTCGGACTAGAAGCCGCTCGCGGCTTGTTGAACCTGAACATGGAAGTCAGCGTCGTCCATATTTTCAACTATCTCATGGAACGCCAGCTTGACCCTACCGGCTCCAAAATGCTGCAAGCCGAGCTCGAGCGTCAAGGGATGAAGTTCCTGCTCGAGAAGCAATCGGACACGATTGTCGGCAAGAAGCGCGTGACGGGCCTTAGATTCAAGGACGGTACGCAGGAGGACGCCGATCTGATCGTCATGGCGGTCGGGATCAAGCCTAACGTGCAGATCGCCAAGGAAGCGGGCATCGAAGTCAATCGCGGCATCGTCGTGAACGACGTGATGGCAACGAGCGCACCTAACGTATACTCGCTAGGCGAATGCGCGGAGCATCGCGGCATCGTCTACGGTCTCGTGGCGCCTCTATACGAACAGGGGGCGGTGCTTGCCAAGCATCTTGCGGGCGTGGAGACGAAAGGTTACGCGGGGTCGGTTCTCTCGACGAAGCTTAAAGTGTCCGGGGTTCAAGTGTTCTCCGCAGGTCAATTTACCGACGAGCCAGGAACGAAGGCGCTTCGGGTGCAGGACGATTTGAGCGGTGTCTATAAGAAAGTCGTGTTCCAGGACGGCAAGGTCGTCGGAGCCGTCTTGTTCGGCGACACGGCGGAGGGCTCGAAGTTATTCTCGCTCATTCGCAGCGGGGAAGATTACACCGGACGCGAGCGCGAGGTGTTGTTCGGCAAAGAAGGCGGAGGCGGCGCGTCCAGCACGGCCGACTTGGTCGAAGCGATGAGCGGCGACGAGATCGTGTGCGGGTGCAACGGCGTTACCAAAGATACGATCGTAGAAGCGATTAAAGAGAAAGGCTGCGTCAGCCTGGGCGAGATTAAAGCCTGCACCAAAGCTTCAGGCTCTTGCGGCGGCTGTAAGCCGCTCGTCGAGCAAATCTTGGCGTCGACGCTCGGCGAGGATAACGTCAAGAAGGTGAAAGAAGGTATTTGCGGTTGCACGGAACTCAGCCGCGACGAGGTTGTCGAGTCGATCACGCGGATGAAGCTTAAGACTTCGAAGGAAGTCATGCATGTGCTCGAATGGCGCAATCCCGAAGGCTGCTCGAAGTGCCGCCCGGCGCTCAACTACTACCTTGGGATGGTATTCCCGGAAGAGCACGAGGATGAGCTCGAGAGCCGCTTCGTGAACGAGCGCAACCATGCGAACATCCAGAAGGACGGCACGTTCTCCGTCGTTCCGAGAATATACGGCGGCGTGACGACTCCGGAGGAGCTGAAGCGTATCGCCGACGTAGCCGGCAAATACGACGTGCCGCTGGTGAAGATTACGGGCGGTCAGCGGATCGACTTGCTCGGCGTGAAGAAGGAAGACCTGCCGAACATGTGGAGGGATCTCGACATGCCTTCCGGCTACGCCTACGGCAAAGCGCTGCGCACGGTCAAGACGTGCGTCGGCAATACGTTCTGCCGGTTCGGCACGCAGGATTCGATCGGCATGGGCATCGCGATGGAGAAGCGGTTCGAGCGGCTGAATACGCCGGCTAAAGTGAAGCTTGCCGTATCCGGCTGCCCGCGCAACTGCGCGGAAGCGACGATCAAGGACCTCGGCGTCGTCGCGATCGACGGCGGATGGGAAATCTACGTCGGCGGCAACGGCGGGACGAAGGTTCGAGCCGCGGATTTGCTGACGAAAGTGAAGACCGAAGACGAAGTGCTCGAGTGGACCGGCGCATACCTCCAATATTACAGAGAGACGGCCAACTTCGGCGAGCGGACTTCCGAGTGGCTGCAACGGGTCGGATTGGCGCACATCAAGGCGGCGCTCGCGGACCAAGGCGAACGGCAAGCCCTTGTTGGCCGGATCGAGAAAACGTTAGATCTGATGAAGGATCCATGGCAGCAAATCATCGAAAGCGACGATCTTCGCAAAGCGTTCGATTCGCTGACGGCGAACTCGCCGGACGCGGCGTCGGGAGGCAGCTTGAACGTCGTGCAAGGAGCGCTCGCGGAGAAACCGCAAGCGGAATAAATACAAAGAGAGATTTAGAGGAGTGGGGACCATGGCTGACATCCACATCGGACATTTGAGCGATTTCGCGGATCGGCGCGCGCGCACGGTGCAATGGGACGGGACAGAATGGGCGGTATTCCTGCTGTCGGACGGCACGTTCCGGGCGATCGAGAATCGTTGCCCGCATAAGGCGGGGAAGCTGTCGGAAGGAATCGTGTGCGACCATCACGTCTATTGTCCGCTGCATGATTGGAAGATCGACATGAACGACGGGCAGGTGCAAGCTCCCGATACGGGTTGCGTGGCATCCATAGAAGTCATACATCACGAAGCGACCGGGAAAATATTCCTGCGTACGGAGTCCGTCACTCTGAAGCAATCATCCTAATATCGGCAGGGGGGCATGAACATGGGGAAACTGATGGGAAGACACGTTGCGGTAACCGGACCGAGATGCGAAGAGGAGTTCAATCGCATTGTCGGTAAGCTTGGCGGCACTCCGTGGATCTATCCGGCCCAAGGAACGGTATATTCCAATGGCGATCAGCTGATGTTCCAGATCTTAGAGCTGCTGTGGCGCCCGGTCGATTGGCTCGTGCTGACGACGGGGATCGGGACGGAAGCGCTCCTGTCGATGGCTACGACGCTTGGCATGCGCGAGGAGCTGCTCGCGGTCATGAAGAAGTCGCGGATTGCCGCGCGCGGGTATAAGACGGTGAACGCGCTGCGGAAGCTCGGCATCCATCCCGAGATTAAAGCGGATGACGGAACGATGGACAGCGTGTATAAGGAGCTTGCGGAGCACGGACTATCGGGCAAGCGCATCGCGCTGCAGCTATACGGCGATCCGTCGCCGAGAATATCCGGCAAGCTGCGCATGGCCGGTGCGGAATGCATCGAGCTGCTGCCCTACGTGCACGTCATGCCTGACGTCGGACCGATCGACGAGCTGATCGGCCGTTGCATTGACGGGACGCTGGACGCGGTCGTATTCACGAGTACGGTCCAGGCGCGTTCCGTGTTCCAGCGGGCTCGCGAGACGAGCAAGGAGCAAGCGTTGCTCGCCGCATTCAACTCGCACGTGCTAGGCATCGCCGTCGGCCGAATTACCGCGGAGGCGATGAACGACGAAGGGATGGTGCGAGTCGTCTATCCGGAGGAGGAACGGCTCGGCCCGGCGATCTTGTGCGCCGCCAGCCGTCTGTTGCTAGATAATCCAGCTTGAGGCGCCTCCGTGAGCGGCAGGAATCGTTAACATGAGGCGATTGCCTTCCTGTGTCGCTTCGGCCGTCAATTGTCCGCCCAATCGATCCGCCTGCTCGGCAAGCGCGCGTATACCGATTCCCCAATCGTCTGCGCGCATCGGACGTCCATCATCGGATAGCTTCAACCGCACGGTCTCTTCCCGCCGGTCGAAGCTGATGGACAGTCTGAATCGCCGAGCGGGCTCTTTGCGTTTCAATGCCGTCGTAATGCCCTCTTGCAGCGTCTGGAATAACAGACGCTTTTGCAACGTGCTTAGCTGGCTGGGGAGCTGCTCGATCTGACGTTCGATCTTGCAGCCGGTCGACTGCTCTGTCTCGCGGATCAGAGCGCCGATCGCTCCCGGCAAGTCGTAATGCCCGGCGTCCTCCCGCAGCAGGCGCACGGATTGCCGAATATCCTCTAGCCCCCTGCGCAGGAGCTCTTGAGACGCGGCGAGCTTCTCCTCCGCCTGCTCGCGATCCTCGTAAATAAGCCTCTTAGCTTCCTCCATATGAACGACGGTATCGCTTAACGTATGCCCGACGGTGTCGTGAATGCTGCCGGTAATGCGATGCCGTTCCTCCATGATCATCGCCTCGGCCATTGCTTCGGCGTTTTCCCGCATCGAGGCGGCCAGCCGCTCGTTCGCACGCTGAAACTGTTCGTTCCTCTCCTGTAGTTCATAGGTGCGCGTCTGCACAATTTGCTCCAGAGATCGGTTAAATTCGGTTAGTTGACGGTTCATGGCCATATAACGGTACATAATGACGCGAATCAAGCAAACGACGAAGGCGAATAGGCCGAGGAACAGCAAATCTTTCGGCAGACGGTGAACCCACGCGGTCGACTCCTGCAGCTGCTCCGGAACCAGATCGTAAATGATGAATCGATAGATATGAATGAAGGTGATTGCCGCTAGCGAAGAGAAGCCGGCCATGATCCAGATCGATTCCAAATCTCTACGCCGACGATACGCGACCCAGATCGTCCAATAAACCGCGATGAAGATAATGATGAACACGGGCGCGAATAAGTATATCGTCCACCTGTATAGAGTGATGTCCGCCAATGCTCCGATGAACACAATAACCGAAAGCGCTAACGCGACATGCCTAAAGAATCGTATCGTACGTCCGTTAATGCCGGAGAATACTTGCTCCATCGCACCGACGAACGCGAACGTCGCGATCGGCAGGCAGATGTTCTGGATATAGCTGAGGATGGGAACGTCGATGATCGCCTGCTGAAGATCGTTCTGGACGAGCGCGGCGTACCCGCCGGAAACCGCCAGCAAGCTGAAGTAAATATACAGTCGGCTGCGTTGCGACTTGTACAGGCCGATAGAGATGCAGCCGCTGAAGATGAGCAAGACGCCGATCAACAGGTTGTCCAAGTCTTGGCGGAGCATCGTGCCGAATAGGCCGGACTTGTCGCCGTATGCGACGTCCACGCTAACGGCGGCTGGCTTGCTGTAGCGGACGAGCAGATCGATATACGGCGGCTGCGGCAGAGGAAGCTGGACCAGCTTCCATTGGCCGATGGGAACGATCCATGCTTTCTTGTTCAGCAAGTAGGAGTAGATTCTGTCGCTTCCGTCGAACACTCTCAGGCTTCCGATGCCTCTTACGCGAAGCTGCGGGTCTTGAGAGTGATCCTGAGGCAAGGGAACTCGCAGCCATACGATCTTAACGGGAAGCTTCTCCTTCGGATCAACGGGCTGCCAGCCGGTTGCAGGTGCCGAGGCTTCGTCATAGGACGAAGCGGGAGCCCATTGCCATTCGGATTCGTCAAGCGTCTGTACCGAGCCGTCGCGAGATTGGATGACCGACAGCAGCCAGCTCGTTCCGAGCAACAGGATCAGCACGATCAGGCTCGTTCTGAGCAACGGAAGGTGTGCCCGCAACCGTTCGGTAAAACGTGATTTCATTGAGGTCACTCCTCTCGTTAGCTCAGCGCACGATCTTCCGCCAACCCGAAAGGCAGCGTTAATCGAAGCACGCAGCCTGGTTGTCCTGGCGAGATCGACATCGTGCCGCCCAGGTTGCCGATTCTCTCTGACATAGCCCTTAATCCGAACCCGTAGGCGGACGGGGTATAGGTTCTGCCGTCGCTCATCAGGAGGAAGGCAAGCTCCGCGCCTACCACGCGTAGCGAGAAGCGGAAATGCTGGCTGCCGCTATGCTTAAGGCCATTCGTAATGCCTTCCTGCAGAGCCTGGTAGAGCACGCGCTTCTGCAGCGTCGAGAGGTTGTCCGGCAATGGATCGATATGACGTTCGATCATGGCTCCCGTCGTGCTCTCCGATTGTTCGATGAGAGCGATCATCGCTTCTGTCAGGTCGTACCGGGTCGTATCGTCACGCATGAGATTGGCGGATTGCCGAATTTGCTCCAAACCGCGAAGGACGAGCTCCCGCGAGGCTTCAAGCTTGTCTTGGGCTAACTGCGGATCTCGGGAAAGCAGACGCTTGGCGGCTTCCAGCTGAACGATCGTCGCGGTGAGCGAGTGTCCGATCGTGTCGTGGATCGTGCCGGTGAGCCGATGCCGCTCTTCTAGCACCATCGTCGAGGCGTTCGCTTCCGCGGTTTCTTTCATCGAGTGGGCAAGTCGGGCATTCGCTTCCTGGAGCTCGGACTCCCGTTCCCGGAGCTCGGACGTGCGTCTGGCTACATTGCGCTCCAAAGAAGCGTTGAAAGCTTTCAACTGCTCGTTGAGAGCGCCGAACCGGGATATGATGACCCGGATAAGGCAGATGAGGAAGAGGAACAAACCGATCGACAGGATATCGAAAGGCAGATCGCCTAGCAGCGGGATTTTCCCTTTAATGACGCTGAAGACGGCCGGCATATAGGTGCGAAGCACATGTACGAGCGCCGTGGCCGTTACGGTCAAGAAGCCGGCCAGCATCCAGATCGATTCGGTGCCTTGGCGGTCTTGATAGGCGGACCAGATCGATCTAAGGACGATTCCCGCCGTGAAGAGGAACATCATGAGCAGCGGATAGCTGATCAGCCATTCGAACGAAGCCCTAGTCATCAGCACGGCGCCCGCCAGTGTCGCAAGAGCGAAGCCGAGCACAAGCCATCTAAGCCAACGAAGATGGCGGGTGTGGGCTTCGTCGAATACGACGTTCATGATGCTGATAAAGCCGAACACGCCGAGCGGGAAGATGCCGAGCTCCATATAGCTGAGCCAAGGCTGGTCCCATAACCATTGCAGAAGGTAGTTGCGTACGATGGTCGCGTAGGAGCCGCATAAGGACAGCGTCGCCAAGTAGAGGTGGAGCCGGTCGCGGCGAATGGAGTACAAACCGAGCGCGAAAAAGAAGCAAAACAGGAACAGTCCGCCGATTAAGAAACAGTACAAATCCTTACGGATGAGATGAAGGAGGAGGTCGCCTTTGTTAATCAGCTGAATGCTGGGTTCGGGGCTGAACCGGCTGCCGTTGCCGAGCAGCAGGAACACTTCGGCGGGCAAAGGTTTAGGGAGCGGCACGAGATTCCAATGGTAGTTCATATTCAGGCGATGGCCGTTGGAAGCAGGAGTATAGGCATAGAGCAGCTTATCCCCGTCGAAGACGGACACGGATTCCGCGTTCAAGATCCATAGCTGCGGTTGACGGATATCGGAAGCCTCAAGCGGAAGGCGGAGCCAATAGTCTTGCCTGCTGTCGTAGGGATTGGAGAGATCGGTTACGGATTTCCAATCGCTCTGCGGGGGCGCGGACGACGAAGAGCCTGCCGCGGCTGTATGCCACTGGGCAGGCTTGCTGAGGATGCGATCGTTCTGACGTCCAATCGAAATGAGTCCCCAAGCGATGACAATCAGAAGGCTAAGCAATATCGCAAGTACGCGCAATAACGGAAAATGATTTCCGAAGCCGCCACGAGCCAATTCCGATTCCTCCCGCCTACGTCGATGCCACTGCTTCTCATTGTATAGGGCACGGATGGATTGTCACAGTGACTGGCGTCATATGACAGTCATATCTTTGAGCCAGATGACGGCTTGCGTGCGGTCGTTCGTTCCGATCTTGTCATAGATCGAGCTGATATAGTTCTTAACCGTGCCTTCGCTCATGAAGAGCAGCTGGGCGATATCGCGATTGTTGCGGCCTTCGACCATCAGCGCGATAATGCTCATCTCTCGGTCCGTGAATTTCACTTCCGTTAATTTGTTCCGCGTGCCCCCGACTGTCGGACGAGCGTTGTGCTGAGGAGCCGCCAACCGCGCGGCGAGCTTCACGGCGATGGAGGAAGGCAGCATGATGGAGCCGTTAGCGGCGTCGCGGATCGCCTGAAGTAGCTTGTCCGTAGGAATATCCTTAAGGAGGAACCCGACGGCTCCGCTGGCTAACGCATCAATAATATAATCATCCTCGTCGAAGGTCGTAAGGACTAATACTTTGGTGTGCGGGGACTGCTCTCGCAGTTTTTTCACGGCTTCGATACCGTTCATCACGGGCATGCGAATGTCCATGAGCACAAGGTCGGGGTCATGGATGGCAACAAGCCGGCAAGCTTCCTCGCCGTTCTCGGCGGTCGCGACGACTTCGATGTCGTCCTCCAGCTGAAGAATGGTTTGCAATCCGTCGCGCATGAGTGTCTGATCGTCTGCGATTATGATTTTGAGCATGCGGATTCCCCTCAATTCATCCATTATATACATGATTATAGTGCATTCGACCGCATTTAACATTAGTGACCTGAACTGTGACGCGTGTCACTGGTCATATGACGCACGACTTTCGTACGATAGAGGCATAGGACGGGGACGAGATGATAAGCCCCGAGTATGACAAAGGAGTGGACCAAATGATCATCATGCATACGAGCCAGTGCCGTCCAGGGATGAAGTTGGGTCGTTCGATCTATACAGAGCAAGGTCACGTGTTGGCGGGGAGAGGCTTCGTGCTGACGGAACACGCCATTAATAAACTTCAACAGCTCGGGTTGCCATACCTGCATATCGAGCAAGAAGGTACGGAGGATATCGTAGCCGACCAAGCGATTCGCGACGAGACGGTGATCGTGCTGCACGGAGCGCTTGTGCACGTCATGGACGAGCTGACGGGCGGCGTACGCGAATCGCTGTCGGGCAACGTCGTTAGATTCTGCTACGATGCGACGAAGCTGATGATCGAAGATCTGCGCACTCGCAAAAATACGCTTTGCCTCCCGGTACACCTCAGCACGACGTTGGCCGACGGAGATAAGCAGCATTTTCTGGAGCATGCGATGAACGTCAGCGTATGCGCGACTCGCCTTGGCATCGACGAAGGACTGGACTCGGAAGAGCTCCATGCGCTCGCAATGGGCGCGATGCTGCACGATATCGGCCGGCTGTTGCTGCCGAACGGGCTGCAATCCCGCGCTTCGACCGGCGAACGCGAGCAATATATGAAGCACGCGGAGCTCGGCTTCCGCCTGCTGAGAGACAGCGGCTTCCCTGCGCTGACGGCGCAATGCGCGCTGTTCCACCATGAGCGCAACGACGGCAGCGGTTATCCGTTCGGCGTTACGGGAGCGAAGATTCATCCGCTTCACCAATGGATCAGCATCTTCGATATGTTCGATACGATGGTGAACGGACGCGATAATGGGAATCCTATGCTCCCGCACGAGGCGTTAGAAGTGCTGTACGGCGGCGCAGGCACGCTGTATGACATGGACAAGGTCCGCAGGCTGCGCGACAATCTGGCGCTGTTCCCGCGGGGAACGACGGTGCGTCTTAGCACAGGAGAGATCGGCGTCGTGTCCGGTCTTCACGAAGACAGCAAGCAGCGGCCGATCGTACGCGTCATCCGCACGCCGGATGGAGAGACGCTGCCAACGCCGTACGAAGTCGATCTGAAGCGCCAGCTGCACCTCATGATCAGCGGCGTAGGCAACGACAAGACTACGGCCGGGGCGATGTTCAAACAAGATCAGCAGCAGACTGAAAACCGCTCCAATCGCGTATTCCATCTGGTGTAATTGTTCAGGAATGAGGCGGGTTAGGTATCCAAATGTGTCGATACGCGTAAGGAAAAAAATACCTAGCCCCAGCTTCTTGACTTTTGTCCCCTGAGTCTGTATTCTAATAAAGGATTTGCTGATGTAGCTCAGCTGGTAGAGCAACGCATTCGTAATGCGTAGGTCGGGGGTTCGAATCCCTTCATCAGCACCATCTTCCTACAAGACGAACAACGCGCCCGCGAGGCGCGTTTTTTTGTTGTTTATTGGACCTTGCTCGGGGTACTGGCTGATGCGGGCTCGACGGTAGTTCGAACGGCGAGATTGAACGAAATATCGCACAAAGCATCGCATGAGGTAGTCCGTATTTGAGGTTTGAACGAAATATCATACAAAGCATCGCATGAGGTAGTCCGTATTTGAAGTTTGAACGAAATATCACACAAAGCATCGCATGAGGTAGTCCGTCATTGGAGGTTTGAACGAAATATCACACAAAGCATCGCACGAGGTAATCCGTCGAGGAAAGTGTGTACGAAAAAACACACAAAACAGCACACGAGGACGCGATAGCACGAAATTTGCGGAGTGCTGGACGGATGGAGGCTCGACGGGGACGCGATTGCACGGAATTTTCGGAGGATTGGACGAAGGAGCACGCCCACACACGCAAGAACGCCCCAGGTCGATTAATGACCCGAGGCGTTCTAGCGATTAATTCTTTTTCGCCTGTTTGGCGCGGTTCAGTCCCACGTATCCGGTAACGATCCCGATGACGAGTATCGCGATGCCCATCGGAACATTCACCATCAGCGTATCGATGATACCAAAGATGACAAGCATGAGGCCGAGAATGGATAGTGCGTGCGGATTTTGCTTCATGGGACACCTCGCGAAGGATTGTGATGTAATATATTATAACGTATATTCTTATCATTCGTCCTCAATAGGCGGCATATATTAGTGACAATATGCTGTCGTGAGGAGCGGTTGCCGTGCCGATAATCCCGAATTTCCCGAACGAGCTGCTGGAGGAGCATAAGCGATGGCATCACGAGCATCACAGCATCGATATTAATCGGCCGCCGGTCGGTTATGGGCTCGCGTTCCTGAACTTCCATCGCGGGTATATTAGGCGAGTGCTGTCTTGGTATAACCAGAACGGTTATCAGACGAATCTCATAGAACCGTGGGCACGCGTACCCGAAGCGATACGGATGTCTCCGTGCTACAACCGAGCCGCGGAAGCCCGCATCCTGTTCGAGCCGCAGTCGTTCTCGAGCGCAGACGAGCTTGGCCGGTTCATCGAGTCTTCCGGCATCCACGGGTGCATCCACGAACAAGCCGCGCTGCTCTACAACAACCCGGAGCTTAACGATTTCGATCTGGCGCCGCGCCATACGGAGTTCTATAACTGGCATGGGATGATCGATCGCTGGTATCAGAACTGGGAAGGCCTCGGCAGATTTCGGGACGGGATGGCGTATTGGTGCGGCACGTTCGACACTGAGGATAACGAGGTACTGCTGTACAGGGAATCCGATAATACCTGGTGGCTTGGTCAGGTGCCGCCGGCTGATCCGATTCATCGAACTTCCGTCACGACGCTCGAATGGGCTGCGATCGGCGAAAGCCGGGCTTATGGCCCGCTAGGCGACGGACGTCCGCTCTGCGTATGGGACGTCGACGGAGACGGCAAGCTGGAGATTGTATTCCTTCACCCGTCCGACGCCAGCTGGCAAGCAGGTAAAATAAAAGACGGCCGGCTGCATTGGCAGTCGATCCGTCTATAGCTGCAACGATAATCAATCCGGCTAAGCTAGCTCGAGCAATCGCTTGAATACATCGATATAGTAACTGCTCTCCCGAGGGACGAACGCAGCCTTGGTCACCGCCGTTTCGCTCGGTCTAAGCTGTCCGTCTCGGGAGACTACGCCTTTGGCCCGAAGCTCGTCGATGGAGCCCTCCATCAGCGCGATTAGATCGCGAGCAGGCGCCTCGTATAAGCCCGCCACTTCCTCCTCTTGCAGCCGGAACTGCGTCAGCTCCCAATCGGCGATATACCCGAAAACTTCGCTAACCTCGCGATCGAGAATGCGTTTGCCGTGATAGACGCCTTCGTGATCCTCTCTGAACGTAATCAAATACGCAAGCTGCTCGAAGCCGACCTCAAGGCCGATCTCCTCCTCGAGCTCCCTGACCACGTCTTGCGGCGATTCGCCTGCTATGAGATGTCCCGCGACCGTAATATCGAAACTGCCCGGGTTCGTGTCCTTGTCCGCAGACCTTTGCTGGAAGAGGACGATCGCCTCGCCGTTCTCTCCCGTCCGTGCCAGCCAGCAATGGAAAGTATGGTGCCAGTAGCCGTGCGCATGTACGTCCTCGCGCGCGGCGGTGCCGATCCACCGGTCATTCTCATCGTAAATATCGAACGTTTCGCCCGTCGTCATCTATGCACGTACCCCGGCACTCTTCCCGTCTTCCGTTACGTCGGACGTGCAGTGCGCGCACCGTGTCGCCGCGATCGGGATTTCGGACAGGCAGTACGGACATTCCTTCGTAGTCGGCTCCGCAGGCGCAGACTCTTCAGCATTCTTTTTCCTCGACAACCGGTTAATGAACTTCACGAGCAGGAACACGCAGAAAGCCACGATGACGAAATCGAGCACCACGTTGATGAACTGGCCGTATGCGATGACCGCTACGCCTTGCTCCTGTGCATCCTTGAGAGACTCTGGGTGCTTGGACGAATCGAGGTTAATGAACAGATCAGCGAAGTCGACGCCTCCGAGCAGCTTACCGATCGGGGGCATGACGATGTCGTTAACGAGGGAAGTGACGATTTTACCGAAAGCCGCGCCGATAATGACGCCGACGGCTAAGTCGACGACGTTGCCGCGCATCGCGAACGTTCTGAATTCGCCTATCATCGATTTGAACATGGGAGTACCTCCATTAAAAGCTTTTTTTTGGAAAAGGATTTTGACGCTCATCGTCGAATGGTAATACATAATGAAGAACAATGTCTAGCCAGGCGAAGGAGTGTATTATGTACGGTACAGGCGCGGTCGGTCCTGTCTTTTTTTTGCTGCTGGCACTGTTGATCAGCATACTCGCATCTTATACGATGTTCAACTTTATTGGCAATCTCAAACGTACTAACGGCAGCTTTCGCCAGTTTTGGCTAGCCGGCGGCGCATTCGTCTTCGGCATCGGGATATGGGCCAAGCATTTCGTCATGCTGATGGCGCTCGAACAGACGCTGTATTTTGACTGGACCATGCTCGTCGCGCTATTTTTTATTATTTTCTTCTCCTTGATGACTTTCGTCTTGCTGACTTTTCAGGGGGTTCTCGCTTATCGCCTGCAGCTGGGAAGCTTGATCTTGGCGACCGGCATTGCGTTCATGAGCTATTTCACGATTTTCGGGCAACCGATACAGAAGCTTTCGGCTTCGCCGTCCTACTTGATTCTGTCGTTGCTAGCGCTGTTCTCGGGCACTTACGTGGCGTTCCTCTTATCCGAGATCAACAATAAGAAGCTTAAATGGCTATCCAGCATCATTCTTGGAACCTCCGCTATCGTCGTTCAATGGTTCGGCAATAAGGGGATGCAAATCGAGTATTCCCTGTTTTACACGGAGGACAAGCTTAATGCGGATATTTCGCTCCTGGCGATCATTATCGGAATCGGAGCTTTGCTTATTTTGCTGTCGACGCATTTCACATGGTACATCGATAAACGGCTCAGCCAGATGGACGAACGTTACAGGCTGCTCGTCGAGAACTCCCTCGATACGATCGCGATCTTCAAGGGCGGGCAGTGGGCGTTCGTGAACGAAGCTGGGCTGCGGATGTTCGAAGCGGAGCAGAGCAACGACTTGGTAGGCAAGTCGATCTATGCGTTCCTTCCGGTTCGCGACCATCTCACGGTGAAGGAACGGCTGAATAATCTCGTCGTCACAGGCTGCGGCAAGCCGCTCGAGCAAGAGTGGTATACGTTAAACGGGAAAACGCTCCATACCGAGATCGTAGAGACGATTACGACGATTGAGAACGAGCCTGCGGTGCAGGTGATTATCCGAGATATATCCGAACGGAAGAAGAACGAGGAGCTGCTGATCAACTCCGAGAAGCTGTACGTCGCCGGCCAGTTGGCCGCGGGCATCGCGCACGAAATCCGCAATCCGCTGACGTCTCTCAAAGGCTTCCTGCAGCTCATCGAATCGGGACGCAAAAACAACGGAACGTACTACGACATCATGAATTCGGAGCTGGATCGCATCGAAGACATCGTCAGCGAGCTTCTCATGCTGTCGAAGCCGCAAGTTTACGATCTGTCTTATCAGGATTTGCGGGTCATGATGCGCGATACGGTGACGCTGCTCGAGACGCAGGCCATCCTGCACAACATCGCGATCGAGGCGGAATACGGCACGGACCCGCTATGGATCTACGGCGTGGAGAATCAGGTGAAGCAAGTGTTCATCAACGTGATCAAAAATGCCATCGAGGCGATGATAGACGGAGGATCGATCCGGATCAAGCTATTCCGAGAGAACGACCGCATCTGCGTGCGCATTAGCGACGAGGGACCCGGCTTCGGTCAAGACCAACTGGCCAAGATCGGACAGCCCTTCTATACGACGAAGGAGAAGGGGACCGGCCTCGGCCTGATGGTCAGCTATAAGATCGTGGACAATCATCAAGGCCAAATTAACGTCAACAGCGAGATCGGCAAAGGAACGGTATTCGAAATCACGTTCCCGTTCCGCTATCCGGAGAACGTCGTCAAGAAGACGAGCTGACCCTGCAGCAGCTCCGCTTGAAGCGGAGTTTGCCCGGAGGGTTCTCCGTCGCCGTAAGCAAGGAAGGCTCCGCCCGTCTCAATCGTCACCTGGCGCCCCTTAAGCAGCGTAACGTTACGCAGCTTAACGTGGGCGCCTTTTAGCAGCGTCGGGAACACGAACAGGATGCGCCATAGGCTGCAGCCGTGGACGACGCACACATGCAATTGTCCGTCGTCTGCGCGCGCATCCGGGCATATGCGCAGCCCGCCTCCGTAGGAAGCGATGTTCGCGACGGCGGACAGCCATCCGCGCTGGAACCGATGAACGGTGCCGTCCATCGTAATCGTGATGTCTCTAGGGGAGAACTTGACGATCGTACGGATGAATCCAATGAGGTAGGCTAGTGAGCCGATGCCAAGCTTGTTGCACCAGCGTTTGTAGCGCGAGCCGTTCACGTCGGCCGCGACCGCCCCGTCCATTCCGACGGCGATCGCCGTTAGCGTGACTTGCTTCTCGCCGTTGGAGGAAGTCGAAGCGATGGCATCGGTTAATCGAGTCTGGCCGGACACAATAATGTCCAGCGCCTGAATCGGATCGCTGGGAATGTGGAAAGCGCGCGATGTATCGTTGCCGGAACCGGCGGGAATGATGCCGACCGGAAAGCCCGTCCCTACGAGCAGCGGCAGAATGCCGTGCAGCGTGCCGTCGCCTCCGACAACCGCGATGGCTTCCCATTCGGTGTCGCATAATTGCGCCGCGGTTCTCTCGTACGCATCTTGTCCGTTGCTAGCTAGGATGGCCCTGTAGGTTGTGCCGAGTGCCTGTAGCTGCTTCTCTACTTGCTGCCATACTTTGGCGCCACGGCCGTTGCCGGAGCTCTCGTTCACGACGAACAGAATCAAGGGGTCACGTCTCCTCGGTTATGCGGGTGTGAGCTCATTATAAGGGGAGTTCCGCGGGGATGGGAAGATCAAGTTAAGGGTGTCCATGGGACATGCTATAATTATCCAAGCAAGGGATGAAGATTCATCAAGGAGGAACGATTCGTGGCCGAGCCGCTTAAGGCGATCTATCATGAGGCATTCATACAATCCTTCGCTGATAAGGTGAAAGGCGCATATCCTTCGTTCGATCAACAAGCGTTCATCGAAGCGGTGTTAGGTCCGGGTTGGGAAGAGCTTGAGCTTAAGGGCAGAATGCGGAGAATAACGCTTAGCCTGGGGGCGACGCTTCCATCCGAGTACGAGAGGGCACTTGATATTCTGCTCGCGATTTACGATACTTGCAGCGGGTTTCCGTATATTTTCTTCCCGGATTTCGTCGAGGTGTACGGGGTAGAGGACTGGGAGCGTTCCATTGCCGCGCTCGCGAAATTCACGCGGATGTCATCGTCGGAGTTCGCGGTCAGGCCGTTCTTGAGGATGGATCAAGATCGGATGCTCGCTCAGATGCTGGAATGGGCTGATCATCCGGACGAGCACGTCCGCCGGCTCGCCAGCGAGGGCTGCCGACCGAGGCTGCCATGGGCAGATGCGCTTCCCGCGTTAAAGCGTGACCCGGAGCCGGTTATTCCGATCTTGGAGAAGCTCAAGGCTGACCCTTCGGACTACGTTCGCCGGAGCGTAGCAAATAACTTGAACGATATATCCAAAGATCACCCGCAGCGAGTCGTTGAGATCGCCAAGGCGTGGATCGGGGATAACGCGCACACGGATTGGGTGCTGCGCCACGCCTGCCGCGGCTTGCTTAAGGCGGCTCATCCGGAAATCTTGGCGCTATTCGGCATGGCGCCGCCGACCGGGGTCGCGATCGAGAGCTGGACGGTTACGCCGAGCACGGTCGCGATCGGCGATTCCGTTCGGTTTCGCTACGCGATAAGAGTTCCGCAGGGTGAGCCGATCAAGCTCCGAATCGAACTGGCGGCGTATTTCGTTCGAACGACGGGCAAATATTATCGCAAGCTGTTCAAGCTGAGCGAGAAGGTCGTCTACGGGGGTTCGCTGCAGGAAGGCGGACGCAGCTTCTCGTATGCGGACTTATCCACGAGGAAGCACCATCCTGGACCGCACAAGCTCGCGCTCGTCGTGAACGGGCAAGAGCTGGCCGTCGACGAGGTTATGTTGTTAGCCGCAGGGGAGCCTGCGCCATGACGATCGGTGCAAGAGTGCTCAAAACCGGGCTTGCCGTCGCCGTAGCGTTATGGGTCGGGATGCTGGTTCATCTGGATAACCCGCTTATCGCCGCGATCGCCGCTATTTTTACGATTCAACCGTCCATCTATCGTTCATGGGTGCAATTGCTCGATCAAGTACAAGGGAATCTGATGGGCGCCGCGATCGCGATCGTCGCCGTGTGGTCGGTCGGCAATTCCCCGGTATTGGTCGGCGGGGTCTGTATTGGAGTCATTCTATTATGCTTGCGGCTTCGGGTGAAGGAAGATACGATCGGGCTCACGCTCGTCACCGTAGTCGTCATTATGGAGGCGCAGGGTGAAAGCTGGCTGATGGCGTTCGATCGGCTGGCCGCGATCCTGACGGGCATCGCTTCGGCGTTCGTCGTTAACGTCGCGGTCGCTCCGCCGAGGCATCGCAACCGGTTCGTGATCCGGGTTCAGGAAGCCGAGGCGCTGCTGTCCCGCTTGCTTCGCACCGCCATCTCCAATGAGCTGAAAGAAGACGTATTCCAGGAGGAGTACAAGCGGCTTCGCACGATGCTGCGCAAGCTCGAGGAGTTCTATACGTTGTTCGCCGAGGAGCGGGTATGGCGTCGCGAAGTGCGGCTACAGCGCGCACGTCTGCTCATCGTCTATCAAGGGATGATAGCCGCTTTGGAGAAGGGCGTCACGCTGATCGACGCCGTAGAGGAGATCTACTTCAGCGTCTCGACGGCGCAGGCGTGGAACCGGATCATCGATCGGCAGATCGAATCGCTGAGCGGATACCATGAGCAGCTCATGTGGAAGTGGCAGGGGAAAATGAAGCCCGGCTCGCACGCCGCAGCTCCGCCGGAGGAAGTGTCGATGCTGTTGTCCGACATGATCGTGGACCGCGAGGAGAGCGATCCGGCGTCCCGCGCCAAGCTGCTCGTCATCACGTCCGCCGTCTTCACCTACGAGCAGCAGCTGCGTCGGTTGGACAAGCTGATGGAGCAGTGGCTTCAGCGGGAGGCGAAAGTTGAATAAAGCGAAGGCGCGCCCATGAGGACGCGCCTTTGTTGATAGAGGAACTCAGTTCCTTTATTGCGCCGAAAATCCGGGAGTGAGACGTAATAGCGGAAGAGAGTTCCGTTATTGCGCCGGAAACACGGTGGAGAGACGCATTTGAAACACATTAGCGGAACTGAGTTCCCTTATCGCGCCGGAAATCCGGGAGTGAGACGTAATAGCGGAAGTTAGTTCCGTTATCGCGCCGGAAACACGGTAAAGAGACGCATTTGAGACACATTAGCGGAACTCAATTCCTTTATCGCGCCGAAAATCCGGGAGTGAGACGTAATAGCGGAAGTTAGTTCCTTTATTGCGCCGGAAATCCGGGAATGAGACGCATTCGAGACACATTAGAGGAACTGAGTTCCCTTATCGCGCCGGAAATCCGGGAGTGAGACGTAATAGCGGAACTGAGTTCCTTTATCGCGCCGAAAATCCGATAGTGAGACGTAATAGCGGAAGTTAGTTCCGTTATTGCGACGCGGACACACCTTTACTCAAACGTAAAAGTCTTGCTCCAAGTAACGCCGCCGTCCAAGGAGGTGTAGAGGACGGAAGGCTGCGAGCTGTCGGTGATGATCCACCAGATGCGGTCCGCGTCTTCGGCGCCGATGAACTGAGGGCCGTAGCCGGGGAGCTCGGCGGGCAGGTTCACCCAAGTTTTGCCGCCGTTCGTCGTCTTGCCCATCGTGTTGCCGTTGTCGCATGCGGCGCATCGGCCGCCCATGAACGCCACCTTCGTGTTAACGACGTTCAGCGTGCCGGGGCTAGCCCCGTTATTGCGAGGCACCTTCGTATCCGCATCCATCTTGTAGCCAGGAGCGGGACCGGAGCCGGCTTGATTGTTGGCGAGTACGGGCGTCCATGTTTTCCCTCCGCTCGTCGTATGGAAGAGCGAATAGGAGGTCTGGCTCATGCCGGAATCCCCGATAAGCTCGATCCAAGCGTCATTGCGTCCGGCCGACCGGATGACCGTCCCCGTTACGGGAGCGACGGTCGATCGGGTATAAACGTCGATCCACGATTTTCCGCCGTCTATGGTGCGCATGAACTTGAACTTGCCGTTCTTGAACGTGACGACCCAGCCGTTCTTCGCGTCATGGAAGTAAGCGTCGCCTACGGTATTCGCCGGCAGCTTAGCCCTCGTCCACGTTAGACCGCCGTCTGTGGTATGCGCATCGCCGCTGAACGCTTCGTTCGCGGAGACGAAATGAAGGAAGCTATCGTTCGGGACGGTGCCGGTTTTCACCCAGCTCTTACCGCCGTCCGCCGTTCTAAGGAGATTGCCTGTATCGAGCACAGCCCAAGCCAAGCTATTATTCAGCGCGAAGATCTGTTTGACCGTTGGGCCGTCTTCCCATTGCTTCGTCCAGCTCCGGCCCCCGTCGTCCGTCCGAGCGATCCAGCCCTTGCCGCCGGTCCAGCCGGACTTGAAATCGGCG